>JFJP01014090.1_pt2 | contig 16345 bp, 14 predicted proteins | sample 431651 | NCBI WGS metagenome assembly JFJP01 (sample SAMN02602958, study PRJNA72255) | Microbial mat metagenome, whole genome shotgun sequencing project. | biome: fresh water; feature: sink hole; material: water; isolation source: purple microbial (photo- and chemosynthetic) mats found in... | reverse complement strand
AAAAATATGCTTGAAATTAACAACATTCATACTTACTACGGAAATATCCACGCTCTCAAAGGAATTTCATTAAAGGTTGATCAGGGAGAAGTTGTCACTTTAATTGGTAGTAATGGGGCAGGAAAAACTACTACTCTCCGCACAATTCAAGGTCTAATTCGTCATCGGGAAGGTAATATATTATTTGAAGGAAAACCACTGGATTCTATGTCTACTGAGGCGATTGTTCGCTTAGGAATTTCTCAAAGTCCAGAGGGGCGGCTAATTTTTCCTCGGATGACAGTTGAAGAAAATTTAGAAATGGGGGCTTATCTTCGCAATGATAGTCTGGGGATTAAATCTGATACGGAATTAGTGTTAAATTTGTTTCCGAGATTGAGGGAAAGAATTAGTCAGAAAGGTGGGACGCTTAGCGGTGGTGAACAACAAATGTTAGCGATTGGGCGGGCGATGATGTCGCGGCCGAGGTTATTATTATTAGATGAGCCGAGTATGGGTTTAGCCCCGATGTTAGTTAGTCAAATTTTTGCGATTATTCGTGATATTAATTCCCAGGGCACAACGATTTTATTAGTTGAACAAAATGCGCGGATGGCTTTGAGTGTAGCCCATCGAGGTTATGTGATTCAAACTGGTCAAGTTGTGGTTGAGGGAACGGCGAAGGATTTACAATCTAATGAGACGGTTCGTAAGGCTTATTTGGGTGAGAATTAAACTTAGGACAAAGGTACGTAGTTGCGCTTCAGCGCCCTTAGCTTAAGAAAGAGCGCTGAAGCGCAACTACATACATTAAAATTAAATTCTATCTTATGATAGTTATGTAAGCCTTATTCCATCTACTAATTCCTGGGATTATATTGTAAACGATAGATAATCGAATTGCGTTCAACTTGGTTAATAATATCTTGAATAATTTTATCCTGTCCCAAGGGTCCCCAAGTACAACCCTTTTCTAAATAAACCTGAGATGCGCGGCCGACAGCATAGGTTCCATAGGCAGCTAAACTAGCTTGAGTAACAGTAACTCCGGCAAAGGTAGAAAAATCTGCAATCATTCCCGCCGCGCTTTTTCCCAAACCTAACATTAAACTACTACCAAATTCCCCTAATAGTAAACCGCCAGCACTAAACATAATTGTTTTCCAAAGTTTACCAGCTTCATAACCAGTCATGGGCAAACCATAGAGCTTAGATAAAGACCTAATTAATACTAAGTCTGCCATAGAAGCACCCATAATATCCAAAAAAGCTACAGGATTTAAACCCACAGCTAAAGCCTTATATTTAGCAAATTGCCAGATTAAATCTTCGGCTTCAGCTTGTCGTAACTTCAGAGTTTTATGGGCAATATTTACCTCTGCTTCCCTCGCTTGAGTTAACGCATTAAGCGCGAGAATAGATTGACCTTCCTGATTAATAATTGTCATAATTTTTTGCCGCAGTTCATCTACTTGTGATGGCGGTGATTCCCATTCATAGGTAATGCTACCATCAGGTAATTCTACCCTTACCTGTATGGGTGTCGGTTCAGCCGCAGTCATCACAATTTCCAGGGATTTATAATTAATATTATAATTAATATTATCATTAATATTTTCTCTCTTAATCTTGTCTTTTTCTTGATTTTTTAGTGCTTGCAAATTTTGGTAAATAGCTTGTCTATCTATCTCTGGATAAAGATCAATTTTATTAAAAATTAAGATTAATGGTTTCTGAGACTTTTGTAATTCTTGCAGTGCCTCATACTCAGTTTTGGTAATATCACCCGCCACTACAAATAAAATTAAATCTGCTTGGCGAATTACTTGTTTTGCCATTTCGCCTCGCGCATCACCCCCCACTTCATCAAGTCCCGGAGTGTCTATTAATTCTATCTTTAATTTTTTATTAAGAATCACATTTTGAGGGATTGTCCAATGTACAGAACGCGGCCATTTAGTGACACCATTTAAAGGGCCAGTTTGCAGAATTTTTTCACCTAAAAGGGCGTTCAAAACCGCAGATTTTCCCCGACTAACTAAACCAAAAGTGGCAATTTTAATTATATTTTGATCGAGTTTTTCTAAATTAGACTTTAAGACATCTAGCTGGGTTTGTAATTCTGCTTGTAATTCTGTATTTGCCGTCTGTTGTAAGCGACCAAAAGGAGAATATCGCGCTAATGCTTGACGCAAACTAGCACGGGCAAGGGATAAGTTTAGTTCACCTTGTTGATTGGGACGCGGAGGGGGTGTTTCAGGCGTACCAATTGTATGAGATTGAGAGGAGGGAGGATTAGTCAAGGTTCGATGTTAGGAACAACTATTATGATTTTAGCAAAAATTGGTTGTATTTGGGAAAATTTAACAACTATTTAGGATTTTTTGCCTGGGATTTTAATACTTTATCTTCAACCATCCTATCAATTATTAAACCCCCGATCATCCTGGCTCCATGCGTGGTAAAATGTACTCCATCATTGGCTTTAACATATCTTTTTTTACCTGATTTATCAGCTACAACTGTAGCATATTTTCCACCTTCGGCAAAGGTGTTCCAAGTGGAAACAAATTCAATTTTAGGATAAGATTTACTCACCTGACTATAAATCTCATTCAAAACAGAGAAAAACTTTTGATATCGCGGTCGATTCGACATGGGTTGACCAATCCAATAGACTTTTCTCACTGAAGATGCTGAGACAAGTTTGGCATATTTTTCTACTCTTGCATGATAAGTTTTTTTCCATTCTTCTGTAAGTGCAACTTGGTATTTACCTTCATTATCAGTAAGGGTTTGATCGTCATTACCACCAAACATTACCACCAAAACATCTGGTTTATAATCTTTAATAATTTTGGTGGTTCTAGCATACCAATCATAATAATCTATTCTATTTAATCCAGAGGAAACTTTGTAATCTAATTTGGTATTGGTTAAGTTATAATTTTGGCGTAAAGCGGATTGAATTTGAGTGCCTAAATCTAGCATAATTGAATCGCCAACAAATAAAAAACTCTGATAAGGTTTTTCTGGTTTGGCTTTCATAGTCAGTTTTTTTGAATTTTTAGTTATCGGTTTTTGGCGAACATTAACTATTTTTTGTTTAGGAAAAATAGCACCTTTTTGCTTGGGCTTTTCTGCTAATGCAACACTCTCTGATTGGCGATTATTTTCATTAAAGTCAATATCTTTAATGCGACTCCAAAACTGTTGCTCACTTTTTCTGATTCCTGATATATTTAATTGCTTTACTGCTTGTTGAAGTTCCGCACTTGCTAATTTATTTGATGCCAAACTTTTGAGAAATAAAGAGAAGTTAGAAGCTATTAAAGTTAGCGTTACTAAAGTAACCAGCAGTAAAAAATCGCGATCTTTCATATTTTTAGAAGCTAAAGTAAATAAAAGGTGGGACTGAACTAGGACCAAGCATTAATATAGTATACATAAATATTGAAACCAAGGAAACCTGAGCAAATAAATTTTGAATAGCCAATATTTTAAGTAATATTTGCGTCAATTGTTTCCCCCAAAAATTCATCAATCCAATTACGAAGAAAACTAGATATAATTGCCAATAATTAAATTGAATCAAGTTATTTTGAGAGTAAAAAATTCCTTGAAAAAATTTCACAGCAATTTCAACGCTTTGAGTCTGAAAAAATACCCAACTCAAAGTTACAAAGCTAAAGGTTAAAAACCAGTTGAAAATATGCACAATTTTAGGAAATAAATTTTCTGATTGCAAGTAGATATTTTTTAATAAATCTTTGCACAAATGATTGACAGCTAATCCCACACCGTGAATCATACCCCAAATAATGAAATTTATACCTATTCCATGCCAAAATCCACCGATTGCCATAGTCAATAATAAATTGACATATTTTCTGAATTTACCATTTTTACTACCCCCTAAAGGAATATAGATATAATCTCTCAACCATTCAGAAAGACTAATATGCCATCTCCGCCAAAAATCTTGTAAACTTAAAGCTTGATAAGGCATATTAAAATTTTGGATAGGTTTAAAACCCAGTAAACAAGAAATAGCATTAGCCAAATCTGAATAGCCGCTAAAATCTACATAAATTAGGCAAGAATAGGAAATTGCAGCTAAGATTAAATCGACGCTGGAATATTGCTGAGGTGACAAAAAAGGTAATTGAGTAAAATTATATAAAAAACTAGATAAAGTGTATTTCTTGAATAATCCAGATAAAATTAAGACAATCACTTCGGCAATTTCATAATCATATTTATTAGTTGTATTTAGCTGTGAATAAAATTCTTTAGCACGGGAAATTGGTCCGGCTGCGATTTGGGGAAAATAGCTGATATAAACAGCATAATTAACTAAACCGGGACAGGGAAATTTTTGATAATAAGAGTCAACTAAATGGGAGATAATTCTAAAAACATAGAAAGACACTCCCACAGGAGCAATTATCTGTAAAACTTGGAAATTAGTGGGAATATTAAGAGAATTTAGCAGTTCAAACAAAGAATTGGCAAAAAAATTGTAATACTTAAATATACCCAAGTAAATAACATTAGTAATTATCCCTAATATCAAAAAATATTTCTTGCTTCCGGTTTTATGTATAGCTCTTACAAATAAGTAATTAATAAAAATACTTCCCAACAATAAATATAGAAAATCAATACTCCAAAAAGAATAGAAAATTATGCTAGTTGCCAGCAAAAAAAGCTTATATAAAGAGACTTTAGTTTTTAGCGAAATTCCGATACTAAAAATAATGATAAAAAACACTAAAAATTGGTATGTTGGAAATAACATAAATTCCGAAATAGATGCTGTATTGACCCTAATTTTACCATTTCTTGTCTGATTCTCTTCCTCTTATCTCTGCGTCCTTTGCGCCTCTGCGGTTCGCTCTCAATCTTCCCAAATCAAGGTATTTAAAAACACTATTTAGCGTTTCTCAGGTAGATAATATATCCTTGCTAATGGGTATAGTTCACTGACTTGAGAAGCCAGAAATTCCTTGGCAAACCACAGAGGACACAGAGGTAAGAGGTAAGAGGGAGAGGGTTTTAGTCTAGGCGTTGGAAAGGATTTCTGATTTAGGTGATTCTGGCAAGAGACGCTGGACAATTTGTTTGATGAAAGTTTGTAAAACAGTAATTTGTTGATTTTGTTGGAAGACAGCTTGCAGAGTTTTTGTCAGATGTTGTTTCAAGCTATTAATATCAGTAGCATCTGCACTTATTTCTTGAGTTTGGAAATACTCAATTAAGCTTAAGCCTGCAATTTTGGTAAAGTAAGCAGCGCTAACACCTTGCACCAATCCACCAGCCACAAAGGTAATTGTGTTACTTTTGAGAGCCGCCGTAATTGCCTGGGTTGAAAGTTCTACTAATCCCAATTTTAACATCTGAGTTGCCAGTGTCCCAGCTACAGTTTTAGCTTGTTCCAATGAGAATTTTTGCTGGTAAATTGCCCCGATATCAATTACCATTTGGGTACTAATAGCCGCCGTTGCTAACAAATCTAAGGCGGCGACAGGGTTAGCAAAAGCGGTAGCAGCAGCAATATATTGATATTGTTCAATAATTGGTAAAGTCCGCTCACGTCTAACTACATTTAATGACATTTTCACCTCGGATTTGAGATGAGATGCTAGTCTAATAGTGTTAGCCCAAACTAATTTTTGACTTTCTTGAGTTAAGATTTTACTTAGCCTTTCAGTTAATGGCTGAATTTGTGGTTGAGGATTTTCCGTCCACTCTTTAAAAGTGCCGTCTGGTTGGTGTTGGCGGACTTTAATCACATTAGGTGCAGAGGTGATAGCCACAATATCTTCTGCTGCTAATATTCCCGCCATTCTTTGCCGTAATTGCTGCAATACCTGGGATTTTTGTTCTGGCAAACATTGGTCACTTTTATTCCAAATTAGCACTAAACGCTGACCGGCGGAGGCTAGTTGGGATAACATTTGAAATTCTGGATCTGTGATATCGCCAGCAGTCACAAATAACACTAAATCTGAGGATATTTTTCCCTCATTTTTGCTAGTAAATAATGGGGCGATTTCGCAGATACTTAGCTGTTGAGAATGTTGGGTCATCCATGCGGAATTTAATAGCTGCATTAAAGCTGTTTTCCCTACTCCTTTACTGCCGATAATAGTCAGGCATAAATCTTGCCGATTGAGTTCGGCTTTCAATTGGTCAAGCTGTTGTGTAAAAGTAGAATTAGCTTCACAATTAGGTGATTCTGTGGTTAGTTGATTAAGAGCTATTTCTGCAATTGCTATCGCTTTTTCTGCTGTTTCTCTATCCACAGGTGAAGATGCTTCTGAAACTTTCGGCCCCTGCTTTAACCACCAAAAACCGACACTCGCCGCCGCCACGCCAAACAGCGCGACTTCACCGAGTTCTGCAACTGAATGCTGGAGGCTGTCTAACAGCCACAATCCTAATGATAGTCCAATCCCGCCGACTAGAATCGGCCGCCGCAAGTTAAGAGTCATTTGTGTTTCCTTCGGGTACTCCGGCTAAGGTTTATATTTATTCTAGCAGGTTGTTCTACTTCATTCTCGTCAAATTTATTCTTATTTTATGCCAAAATAAATATTAATCTCCACTGCATTGTCTTAACACTATGCTGGGTCAAAAGCTCCGCGATCGGTATCATATCATCAAACTCTTGGGACAAGGTGGTTTTGGCGTTACCTACCTCGCCCAAGATTACGACTTACCCGGAACTCCTTACTGTGTTGTTAAACATCTTAAACCAAAAACCTCCGATCCCTTTATTTTGAATATTGCCAGACGTTTATTTAACACAGAAGCAAAAGTCCTTTACGAATTAGGTAAACTACACGAACGTATTCCCTGTCTTTCTGCTCACTTTGAGGAAAATGGTGAATTTTATTTTGTCCAAGATTTTATCAATGGATATGAATTAAGCCAAGAATTAATTCCGGGGAAAAAATTAAACGAAGCCTATGCTATATCTCTCTTAAAAAATGTCTTAGAAATTTTAGTAGTTGCTCATGGAAAAGGCGTGATTCACCGTGATATTAACCCTAAAAATTTAATGCGTCGCCAAGATGGTAAAATTGTCTTAATTGACTTTGGAGCAGTTAAAGAAATTGGCTCATTAGTTGTTAATTCTCAAGAACAAACTAACTTAACAATCGCCATTGGTACTCCCGGTTATATGCCAAGTGAACAAGCCAAGGGTAAACCTAAGCTTTCTAGTGATATTTATGCCCTAGGAATAGTCGCCATTCAAGCATTAACTGGTAAAGAACCGAAAAGCTTACCCGAAGATAAAACCACAGGGGAAATAATTTGGCGAAATCAGGCTAATATTAGCCGAAGTTTAGCTAATATTTTAGATACAATGGTACGGGATCACTTTAGTAACCGTTATCAAGATGCCAAGACTGCATTGCAAGCAATCTTAGATTTATCCCTCACTTCCTCCTCCAAATACAATGTGCCAACAATTTTTGTTAGACCACAAGAACAGTTACCTTCTCTCCCTATTAAAGAATCTAAACCCGTTAATTCTGAAATAGTGAAAGTCAATTCCAATGGGCAAATTTCTCAGCCTAAATCAGACCCCAAAAAGGGTTTTATAGAAAATATTGGGAAAGGTGTAACTATAGAAATGGTCAAAATTTCTGGAGGTGATTTTATCATGGGTTCTCCCCATACAGAAGCAGAGAGAAGTAACTATGAAGAACCACAGCATCCTGTGACCATAGACTCTTTTTTTATGGGTAAATATCAGGTGACTCAAGAACAATGGGAAGCAGTAATGGGAAATAATCCCTCTTATTTTAAAGGTGCAAAACGTCCTGTAGAACAAATATCTTGGGATGATGCGGTGAAATTTTGCCAGCTACTTTCTCAGAAAACAGGTAAAAACTATCGCTTACCTTCCGAGGCCGAATGGGAATATGCTTGTCGTGCCGGCACTGCCACACCTTTCTATTTTGGCGAAGCAATTACAGCCGATTTAGTTAATTATAACGGTAATTATTCCTACGGCGATGCACCCAAAGGAATTTGGCGCAAAGAAACAACTAATGTGGGAACTTTTCCACCAAATGCTTTTGGTTTATATGATATGCACGGCAATGTTTGGGAGTGGTGTACAGACCCCTGGCATGATAATTATAAAGGTGCGCCGTCAGATGGTAAAGTCTGGGATGAAACTCATAATGATCGTCGCTACGAAGACTATAATTTATTAGTCAATATTAAAAACGATCTGCGCTCGCGGGTGTTGCGAGGTGGTTCGTGGCTTTGCAATCCTGATGGCTGTCGTGCGGCATTTCGTGATCTTAGTCTTGCACCAGATGTTCGCTATGTCAACCTCGGTTTTCGGATTGCTTGGACTCCTTAAAATCCGCGATCATTTTATTTTATTGCATCTACTCTACTATACTTTAACTAACTTAGCCAAAAATTTGAAAAACGTTAGTCACGATACTATAAATCGTTACTTAAGGAAAGAAAAATTCACGGCATAATCTTTGCAGAAAAATTTTTTAAACTCAATCAATCCGTGTAATCTCTATCCAAACACCTGTTTTTTTAGCATTAGGTAAATACTCAACACTCAACTTAGAAACACAACTAATTCTATCATCCAAAAGCACTCCTGCACCATTCATAGTCAAGGCATCCAGACACGCACCAGCTAAATTATCCAAATCAGAATTAGTCCGGTGTTTACCCACAAAACGCATCAAAATTGTAGCTTTTTTAATGGGCAATGTAGTTAAATCTCTACCCGATAATTGAGTGTAAATTTCTACCTCAGCCATATTTCGCCATGCCTTATATCGCGGTGGTAAATAAGTCCCATTCCCAGTCACGCGAGGTCTTGCTTTGGGGACAACATTACCAGGAATAAAGAAAATGATTACTTCGCTATCGGGTTTTTCGGCTTGAGTAGAAGTGGAACTGGTAACATCTAGTGAATCAATAGATTTACTATTTTGACTCTTACTATTTGACAAAGAACTTTTCGGTGATTTTGATTTAATATTAACGGTAATATCGTCAATCTCAAGCACTTCTAAAGCCTCAACTTCTATCGGCGCTTCTGATTTGATTTCGGTTGATACTTTTGCAGGTTCAATCACTTCTAAGATTTCTACAGCCACCGCCGAAATTGATTCTCGATTTGGCGATAAATCAGAGGATTCAACAGTATCTAAATCTTGCGTAACGATATCAACTTGATCATTACTCCTGTTATTATCTTCCTCTTCTTCCCTTTGCGTCCTCTGTGCCTTTGCGGTTCCTTCTACAGATAATATTTCAATAGATTCTAGCTCATTGTCGGCCGCTAATTCTGTAGATTCTACAACTTCTAAATCTTCAGCAATAACAGTAGATTCTATCTCATTGTCAGCCGCTAATTCTGTAAATTCTACAATTTCTAAATCTTCAGAAATAACGGTCGATTCTAACTCACCATCCGCCGCTAATTCTGTAGATTCTACAACTTCTAAATCTTCAGAAATAACGGTCGATTCTAACTCACCATCCGCCGCTAATTCTGTAGATTCTACAACTTCTAAATTTTCAGAAATAACGGTCGATTCTAACTCACCATCCGCCGCTAATTCTGTAAATTCTACAACTTCTAAATCTTCAGAAATAACGGTCGATTCTAACTGATTATCGGATAATTCCGTAGAATTTATTAACTCTAATTTTTCAATAATTCCCATAGGTACGGGTGTATCCTCAGAATTAGAAAAAGGCGATAAACTTTCGAGAATAGCAGCTACCTCCGGGGAGTAACTAATGGTACTCTCAGTTTTTACATCCTTTTTCGTAGCTACCCGGAATCCTGGCCATCCCTTGGCCATTTGCATATAAGTTTCCGCAGTCCGTTCCGAGAACTTACAATTAGTATTTAGCCACCTTTGCCACTCATCAGGATGTAGCTTTGTTTTGGCTTCTAACAACCACTCTCCAGCATTACGAGCGTAAAGAAGACCCAAACCAGGATACTTTTGACACTGCTCATGTTGACTATTAATTTCTGCTCCCAATTCATCAAGATTCATCTGATCTGGGGCAGAATTAAACAGCACATTTAAGTAACTAAATAAAATTAGCCACAAAGTTTTTGTCCCTGGTATTTCTACTACTTCACTACCAGAAAAAGGGTTAAGACTATTAATTTTTTCTTTGAGTTGGTTCATGTTCACTGACTTAAATTCTCTTGTAGGTTATTTTAATTATCTAGTCTTTGTTTAATCCAGTTAATGCACTCATTTTCTGAGGCAAATATTTTGGGAGCCGCAATATTATTTAACTGTTCAGGTGGATAATGGTCATAAAAAAATTTACCAGATTGTTGATGAACAATAATTAAATTGTGGTGATAGGTATATCGACACTTAAAATAATCATCCTGAGCAACAATATCTGAATTTTTATCAAGATAATCTTGAGCAACTGCAATAATTCCCTCTAAGCTACCTGAACAAATTTCTGCTGGATTTTCCACTTTGTGAAATTTACCTTTATGACCTAATTCAGATAGTAAATTATAAGAGTAAATGGTTTGTTTGTCAACCATTCCTCGAATAAAGGGGATAATTAAATACCCTTGAGTTGAAACTGATTTTTCGTAGAGTAAGCGATTCATCAATTTGATATTCAATACTAAGTAGTTGGACCTAAATAAATGCTTATATAACTTGTAGCGCCCACCTTACATTTACATTTACAGGACTTACACAAAATTATCTGTAACGCCAGGATGACGGCGTTACCTAATCGTGCGTAAGTCCTGATTTATTTATGTCCAGCTACTTATAAATTCATGGTTATTGATAATAAAGAGAAGATTTGTATAACACTTGTTCTTGATGAGTCAACAGCGTACAATTAGACAACGGATAAGCCACACAAGTAACAGTATAACCGGCCTCTAATTCCGACGATCGCAGAAATTTTTGCTCACTTTGATCCACCTCTCCACTTACCAATTTAGCAACACAAGCTGAACATTCCCCTTGCTTACATCCAGAAGGCAAACGGATACCAGCTTCTTCAGCTATATCTAAAATATACTGATCATCTGGTACGGCTAATTCGCGATCGAGATTGATCGCAGGATTCACCAATCGAACTTGATAAACTGCCATTCTTACCCCTAATTTTACGATTGAATCAATGATTCTTGAGCAATCAAATCATCCTCAAAGTAAATAGAACGAATATCCTCTGGTAAATTATCCTCTAAACTTTGATAACCTTTTTGTAGCAAAATTTTCACCTGGGCTGGTGAAATTGCTTCCCCTTCTGCTTGTAAATAAGCAGCAATTCGTGTCTCACTCCAACGGAAAGTTTGAGCCATCAAAACAGTCAATCGTAACAACGGAGCCAACAGGTCTAGTGCCTGTCCGACATAACACCAAAATGGCGGCGAAGCTGCTTCTAAAGAGTAATGAATTGACTCTACCGAAGGTAAATCGGTTTGATTAATGCAAATAGCAGTAACATTAATTAACCAATTTTGTAGAGTGATACTATCATCACCTTCCTCTTGAGCATTTTGCCGTAAATCTAGGCCACGCAATTCATAATAAATGTGTCGCCAAGTTCTGGCAAATAAATAATCAGCCTGCACAGGAGAGCGTACAGAATGCCGAATTAGTGTATAAACAATTTGAGCATAACGACAAAAAATCGCTGTAAAAAATTTACCCTGATCTGGATGATTTTGAAACAGGGTCAGCAACTCTTGATCGCTTTTATGAAATAGCGATTTGACAATCGGATGGTTGGATTCAGGAAATTGAGGGGTTTGCACAATTTTTCCGCACTAGCTTAGCTAAAAAATACTGATGCAATAATATAATACATGATCGTTAGGACTTACGCAAAATATTGTAAAACCACCATCCCGGCGGTATTCTTAGCGCTAAGATGGTGGTGAGACGCGAGAAGTGCATCAGCCTTAAACGTGCCGTAGGTTAATTAATCAGAATTCCAGGCTTTTTCGTCATTTTCTAACTGTATTGAGCGATCTTTGATGTTCACGTAAATCCTAATCCGATCGCTGCGATTCCTTCCCAAATCTAGTTTGCCGGACTTCCAAGAATTACGAGAGCTACCTTGGAAAAATCTTAACCGATAAAGTTGAGGTGATAGATAAATCCGGTATTTATTATTATTACCACCTAATTTGATTTTTTCAGTGTTACCGTCGGCTTCAATCTCAATCCTAATATCATCATTAGTCCGAGAAACAAACTCCAATGCAATTTTTTCCGAATTATCGTTTCTTCTGTCATTATTACGATAATTACTATCTGCTAAATCGGTATTTTTTAGGTTGGCTCCTTTTAAATCACTGCCATCAAAGTTTGCTCCCCTCACATCTACATACTCCAAATTAGCATTTCTTAAGTTAGCATTTATCAAGCTAGTATTCCTTAAGTTAGAGCGCATTAAGTTGGCATCTCTTAAGTCAGCATCCTCAAGATTGGCATTACTTAAGTTAGCACCTCTAAGGTTAGCATCCCGCAGGTTCGCACCTCTAAGATTAGCATCCCGCAGGTTCGCACGTTGCAAATTAGCCCCGCGCAGGTTAGCATCTCTGAGATCGCACCGAGGACAATTACCTGTGTCTATTAGTTTCTGGAGATCCTTCCGATTTGCGGACTGAACTGGGAGCGTCAAACTGAGTGCGATCGCTACCGTTGCGAACCCTAAAATAGATTTCATTTTCATCTTGTGTGACTGTAAATTTATTAACATCTCTTTGATACTGTTAGACAGTTAAACATCACAAAAAGATTCCAATCCGGGAACCAGCAATAATTTTAAACTTAATATATCAAATAATGACCAGAAAAACACGCCAACACACGAATCTTTCCCTACTATTATTTCCTGCTACCGCTTGGTTGATCATTTTCTTTGTCGTCCCACTATTAATTGTCCTCTTCTATAGTTTTTTAGAACGCGGCACTTACGGCGGTGTCACCTGGATATTTACCCTGAGTAACTATCAGCGTTTATTCAGCATAACTGACGGTGGAATTTACTTAGGAGTGCTTGGGCGATCCCTAGGGATGGCATTTTTAACTACCACCGCTTGCTTACTAATTGGCTATCCTCTGGCATTTTTCATTGCTACGCGATCGCCAAAATGGAAAAATACTTTACTCTTATTAGTAATTATCCCTTTTTGGACTAATTTTCTGGTCAGAACTTACGCCTGGATGATCTTACTACAAAATAAAGGAGTAATCAACGTAGCCCTACAAAGCCTACAAATTATTGACGAACCATTAACTTTAATGTTCACCCCCTTCGCTGTGATTATTGGTTTAATTTATGGTTATCTTCCCTTTATGATTTTACCATTATATTCTACCATAGAACGCTTTAATTTTACATTAGTAGAAGCTGCCCAAGATTTAGGCGCTAACGATCTGCGGACATTAGGTTGGATTGTATTACCGTTAACAATGCGTGGCATAGTTGCTGGTTCTATACTGGTATTTATCCCTACTGTTGGTGCTTTCATCACTCCTGATATTTTAGGCGGTGCTAAAACAATGATGGTCGGAAATTTGATTGAAAATCAATTTCTTAAAGCCCGTAACTGGCCTTTTGGTTCGGCACTTTCTATGTTATTAATGGTATTAGTATTAATTCCCATATTAATTTATTTTCATATTTCAGAATCCCCAAAAGATTAAACAATATAGCAGATTGCAGGTTAGTTAAGTACAGAAATACCCCACCCGCGCTTCGCGCACCCTCCCCTTACTAAGGGGAGGGTTGGGGAGGGGTGTAAGACCTTGAGAGGCAAAGTGCTGTAAATATGATGATAAAAATTACTAATTACTAATTCCCAATTCCCAATGAAAATACAGACAAAAAAACTAGATTTATTAATTCGTACCATCGGCAAACGCTGGCTATGGTTGCAAACAGGATTAGGATTTGCCTTTCTCTACCTACCAATTCTCATCTTAATTATTTACTCTTTTAACACCTCCCGATCTAATGCTGTTTGGCGCGGTTTTACCCTCGATTGGTATCGTAGTCTATTCCCAGGTGTATCAATCTTAGGAACAGCCGAAGGCACTGCTAATATTAGTGATGCAGGATTGTGGAATGCACTCAATAATAGCTTACTAATTGCCACTATTTCTACCCTCCTAGCCACAATTTTTGGAACAATGATCGCAATGGCATTAGAGCGCTTTCGTTTCCCTGGCCGCCGCGCATTAGAAGCCTTACTTTTTTTACCGATTATTATTCCTGAGATTACAATGGGGATTTCCTTGTTAGTTTTCTTTAGCCTGATATTTCAAATCGGAGAAAATCTGACAGGAATCCATCTGACTTTAGGATTACCGACCGTAATTATCGGTCACGTTGCCTTTAATATTTCCTTTGTAACTATTACTGTCAGAGCCCGTTTAGCGGAATTAGATCCAGCATTAGAAGAAGCAGCTTTAGACTTGGGGGCGAATGAATGGCGGACATTTTGGCGAATAACTTTGCCCTTAATTTGGCCTGGTATTTTCAGTGCTGCCTTGTTAGCTTTCACCATGTCCCTCGATGACTTTGTGATCAGCTTTTTTACCAGTGGCGTAGGTTCAACTACCCTACCGCTGTTTGTTTATGGGATGATTAAATTCACAGTCACACCAGTTATTAATGCAGTTTCAACCTTGATGTTACTAGCTTCCTTATTACTCGTGATTTCATCCTTAACACTTACAAAAAATCAGTGATTTAGGAAAAAAACTTCGCACTAAAAATGTTAACTTTCTCCAGATTTAGGATCACTATCGTCCACTAAACCTTAACAAACACATTAATATCAAGCCAATGCTTAATATAATTTAGTTGTTCATCAGATATATCAATTAAAGTCAACCAATTTCTACGTAATCCATAAAAAACTCTGTTCACCGAGTTTTTTTGTTCATCGTCAAGAGTTTCTGACATCACCACTAAACTCAACAAATTAAAGTCCATACCTGTAATTTGACGGGATGTTAAAATTTTGCCGATAACTTCTTGTAGTGGAAGGAAGTGGGTTTGATTGGTAATCATTTTAGTCATCTCCTTTCTTTTACACTTTTATTATCATTCTATTTGTTCTGCAATACATTAGGCATTTGACCTAAAAACACTAAGCCAAATAGCTTACTTAGTGCTAGAAAAGCGAGGAATTACGGAACAAAGGGGTTTCTCAAAAGACATTTGTAATTTTAGCTACATAAAACTACAAACCCAATTTTGGTAATAGCTATAGGAGATTGATAGATGTCACAATCACAACTAATTTAATACATAAAAATTGCATTTTCCTTCATATTTTAATGATAATTTAATTATTGACTTTCCTATTCACGTTTAGTTAGACCATAATTTAATAATGATTTAATTATTGACTTTCCTATTCACGTTCAGTTGGCTTATATCCACCTTCCAAGGCAATACGAACAAGTTGAGCACGATTTTCTACCTCTAACTTGCTAAAAATGCTACTAAGATGGGCTTGCACAGTGCGGGGACTAATAAACAGGTGATCGCTAATTTGTTTATTTGTAAATCCTTGAATTGCTTCCCAAAAAACTCTTTCCTCTGCTGGGGTTAAAGGTAAAAATTTAACTTCCTGTGTAGTGGTGACAACAGGAGCCTTTACCTGCTCAAAAGCAGAATTTTGCAGCAAACGGACAATCTCGGCGTGCATACGATGACTCCGTTCCAACTGCCCCTTAATTTTTGCAAGTATTTCCTGTGGTTGAAAAGGTTTTATTAAATAGTCATCTGCACCGATAGAATGACCTTCAACTTTGGATTCTAACTCTGCTTGACCTGACAAAAATATAAATGGTACTAACTGACCCAAACGAATTGAGCGCAGGCGGCGACAAAATTCAAACCCGTCCATCTGGGGCATCATTACATCTGAAACTACCAAATCGTGAGGATTGCCTTCAAAAATAGAGAGGGCCTCTAAACCCGAACCAGCGCATTCTACCTGATAGCCTTGGCTCTCCAGATAAATAGCTAAAACTGTTCGACAATCCATCTCATCGTCTACTACTAATATCCTTTCCATCGTTGCACTCTCTCAAATTGTTTGATAAATAGTAAAGCTAGAAATTTGCCATTGCTAAAATATAGGAATGATTGCAATTTACTCATTTCAACATTTAGATGCAAAATACTTTTTAGACAACTGCTTACCCGTAATTAAAAACTTTTCAAACTCGGCGGCTGGTTGGGGAGGGCTAAACAAATAACCTTGCATAATATTGCACCGGTGGTGTTGCAAAAAAGCTAATTCTGTTTCAGTTTCTACTCCTTCAGCAAC
>JFJP01012422.1_pt1 | contig 16346 bp, 17 predicted proteins | sample 431651 | NCBI WGS metagenome assembly JFJP01 (sample SAMN02602958, study PRJNA72255) | Microbial mat metagenome, whole genome shotgun sequencing project. | biome: fresh water; feature: sink hole; material: water; isolation source: purple microbial (photo- and chemosynthetic) mats found in... | reverse complement strand
GGATGAATGCCATGATTGAGCATTTCAAGCAGTAGTTGAAGTGTAGATGGGCGAATGCCGGAATGTCCATGCGCCAGAGTATTGGCACGGATGAGCATGATGGCGCGCGTGGTGGGAATGTCGAATAAATTTCCAACACCAACCGCATGGCTGATGATAATGTTGCGCTGCAAGGTCTCTACCTGATCGGGAGAAATAATGCGGTCTTTGAATGCGCCAAAACCGGTGGTTATGCCGTAGGCGATCTCTCCGCGCGCAAGCAATTGTTGAACCGCTTGCGCGGCTTTATCTACCCTTATCACCGCAGAAGAAGATAGCGCAACCTTCTCCCCTTGATAGGCGACGCGGAGCACCTTCTCAATGGAAAGCGAATTACCGTCGAGGTAAATAGGCTGATTCATGGCTGTCCAACAGTCTGATGGGAATAGGATGTGAAGACATCGGCTTGCTCATTTGCCATGTTTTCGGAAATTGGTCTCAAGTCCATTTCTATCTCCTTTGTTGATGCGGCTTTTTCAAGGTTGTCACTTCATCATGGGAATTTTCACGCCGCTGGCTTTGGCGAACTCAATCGCTTCGGGGTAGCCTGCATCCACATGACGGACGACGCCCATGCCTGGGTCGGTGGTCAATACGCGCTGGATGCGGCTGGCGGCTTCGGGTGTGCCATCTGCCACGATGACCTGTCCCGCGTGGATGCTGTAGCCAATACCCACGCCGCCGCCATGGTGAATGCTAACCCAGGTTGCGCCATTCACAGCATTGACCAGCGCATTTAAAAGAGGCCAGTCGGCAATGGCATCGGAACCGTCACGCATACCTTCGGTTTCGCGGTTGGGACTCGCCACCGATCCAGAATCCAGATGGTCGCGTCCGATCACGATGGGGGCTTTTAGTTGTCCGCTTGCGACCATCTCGTTGAGTTTGAGTCCAGCCTTCGCGCGTTCTCCATACCCCAGCCAGCAAATACGCGCAGGCAAGCCCTGAAATTCAACCTGTTCACGCGCCATCGTCAGCCAGCGTTTGAGGTGTTCATCTTCGGGGAAGAGGTCGAGCATGGCTTGATCTGTTGCGTAAATATCTTCGGGGTCGCCTGAAAGCGCCACCCAACGGAAAGGTCCCTTGCCCTCGCAGAACAACGGGCGGATATATGCCGGCACAAAACCAGGGTAATCAAAGGCATTAATCACGCCAAAGTCAAAAGCGCGCTGGCGGATGTTGTTGCCATAATCGAAAACGACACTGCCCTTTTCTTTCCATGCCAGCATGGTTTCGACATGCTTTGCCATGGATGCCATGGCGCGTTTTTCATACTCCCGCGGATCGCTTGCTCGCAAATCGGCGGCTTGTTCAAGAGTCAAACCGGCGGGGATATATCCATACATCACGTCATGCGCAGAGGTTTGGTCGGTGACTACATCAGGCACAACACCACGCGCCAACAGTTCGGGGAGAATCTCAGCCGCATTGCCGACCAGCGCAATAGACGCGGGGATACCTGCCTTGATCGCGTCTTCAGCCATGGTCATGGCATCTTCAATGTTATCAGCCACTGCGTCCACTTGCCGCATAGATAGACGACGTTCGGCGCGCCAGCGATCCACCTCGACGATCACGCCTACGCCTTCGTTCATCGTAATCGCCAACGGCTGCGCCCCACCCATTTCACCAAGACCGGCGGTAAGAACTAATTTTCCTTTCAGCGTTCCCCATCCATTCAAACGAGCCAGCGCGCCAAAGGTCTCGTACGTTCCCTGCAAAATGCCCTGCGTTCCGATGTAAATCCAACTGCCGGCAGTCATTTGCCCGAACATAATCAATCCTTCACGTTCCCATTTATCGAAGTTTTCCTGCGTAGCCCAATGCGGGACGATGTTGCTGTTCGCAAGCAAGACACGCGGCGCATCAGGATGCGTGCGGAAGACAGCAACCGGCTTGCCCGACTGCACCATTAAGGTCTCATCGGGTTCAAGGTTCTTCAGTGATTCAAGAATCGCATCAAACGATTCCCAGTTGCGTGCGGCGCGTCCACGTCCGCCGTAAACGATTAAATTATCGGGGTCAAAGGCAACTTCAGGGTCGAGGTTATTTTGGATCATTCGATACGCGGCTTCGATCTGCCAATTCTTGCAGGTAAGCTGCGTCCCCCGTGGGGCATGGATTTCTCTTTTTGGCATATTGTCTTCTCCTTATTCCAAACATACATAATCAGTTTGAACCAATGCAACTGGGATAAAACTCTGGAGTTCATCCACTTGCTGATAAACTCCAGAGGCAAAGGACTAAAACTCAGCAGAGAAACGATACACATCGCCTCTGTATACAGTTCGATACCAGGTCACGGGTTTATCGTCTGTGGTATAAGTCACCCGCTCTATGGAAAAACCAGCAGAACCAGTTTCAACCTGTAAAAACCCGGCTTCCATTTGGGAAAGGGTACGCGCTTCAATGGTATAAGAGGCACGGACAAGCGGGATGGTGTACTTGTCAATGAGCAGAGCATGAATAGATTGATGCTCAAGGTCTTCCTCGAGCAATTGGGGGCAGGTTTTATAACTCAGGTAACGGGTTTCATAAGCAATTGGTTTTTCGTCTGCCAGACGCAGGCGGATAATTTCAATTGTCTTTTCTCCCACAGGAATTTTCAATTGTTTGGCAATTTCTGCAACAGCTGGGAATGTGCGGCGACTGACAAGCGATGTGCTGGGCTTCCAGCCACGCGACTTCATTTCTTCATCGAAATTTGCAAGGCGGAAAAAAACCGGCGATTTCTGCTGTGAATTGAGAAAAGTACCCCTGCCCTGCTCACGGCGCAATTGACCTGAGCCGATCAACATTTCCACAGCGCGGCGAACGGTTCCACGACTCAAACCATATTCCTGGCAAAGTTTGTCATCGGTAGGGAATTTATCCCCCGTTTGAAATTCGCCAGATTGAATGCGCTTTTCAAGAATTTCCTTCAATTGGTAATAACGAGGGGTCATGCCTTGTTCGATCTGTACCATTTTCTACCTTGATTACTTCTGATAAAAAGGGATTAGACCTTTTGCATAAGTAAAGCGTTGAAAACTACAAAGCCACCAAGACACTAGTCACTACGTTTTTTTTCTTTGAGTCTTCGAGATTTTGTGCCTTTGTGGTCAAAAATGGACTTTTGCAAGAGGTCTACTGTTCAAAAAATTTGGTCTTGAATTTGCCCAAAGAGCCTTGACACCTAGCTTACTAAGTTTCGTACAGACATATATACAACTATACAACACAGTATGACACATGTCATTTTTTGTGTCAAGCGGGCTCTAGTGTGCAAGCAAACCATGTTAGTGCGGACTGCAAAATCTCCTGATTTTGCTCGAAAGTCGGGTGACTTTCGACTCCAATCCTGACAACCTTTGCTTGGACACGGTCTCTAACATTTTCAGCAATTCCAAATCTAGGTGGGATTTTAAGTCGAAAATCACCACAGATAAACACAGATAAAAGGGATTCAAGGTCTTTGTTTTTAGTGTTTTATCCAAAAATCGGGGTTCATCCGCGTTTATCTGTGACTCTACTGCAAAAACTAATTAAACACGACACTTGCGACTTGCGCCGCACTGCGTTTGTTGCAGTGCAGGTGAGGAACACCAAGTAAAAGCCTTTCATCTATTAACCTTCGTGTCCTTTGTGTTTGAAGACCTTTTTGCAGTGGACTCATCTGTGGTTAAAAAAGAGTTTTCAAACAGTCTCTGCATTTTTGAAAATTTGCGTAAACTGGCAGAAAAAATGGCTTTGAGAAAACCATGCACATTTTTAGGGTCAACAATAGAATATCACTTTAAGCGCATTATGCCTTTGTATTTGGGGTTGAGAAAAAAAGCCAACCGCATATCCAAAGTTAAAATATCGCCTAATTCACCTGTTGACAACCCCACTCATATTCGCTAAACTATACGAAAAGACTATGCGCTATTCATGCATGGTAAGGATAACCCTATGGCAAAAACATCTGATTCCGCACATATCACTAGCAAGACCCTGCTCCCCACCGCCATCAACGGTTGGGAAATGTTCATGTACGATCAGGGACGTTCTCCAAATACCGTAAAGGCTTTTCTTTCCGATGTTCGTTTACTCACCCAATTCCTCGCTCCCGACCAGGCAATTGGAAATATCACCACAGACGATCTAAACCGCTTCTTTGCGTGGATGGAAAAAGAGCGCGGCATCCCGTGCAGCCCCAAGACGCTGTCGCGGCGGATCACCTCTGTAAAATCATTCTTCCGCTGGCTGCATCAACACGGAACGTTATCCATTAACCCTGCCGAGAAGGTTTTACAGCGATCTGCCATTAGCCCGCTTCCACAAGTATTAACCAATGATGAATACGAAGCCGTCCTGCTTGTTGCCGACCGTCACCGCCGCGAGACAAAACCAGATGCCCGTTTCTACACGCTGGTGTATCTTCTGCTTACAACAGGCATTAAAAAAAGCGAATGTCTGGGTATTCATGTCAATCATATTGACTTGGAAGCCAAGAGCGGTCCGCATGTTTTTATCCGCTATGCCAGTCAGGCAAGCCGTTACAAAGAGCGCAAAATAGCACTGCTTGAAGATTGGATTGTGGCATACAAGGAATATGTGGCGCAATACAAACCCGCTGATGAGGTCTTCGCTTGGTCACCGCGCAGACTGGAGTACCTGCTGGAAGACATCGGTGTGGAAGCCAGCCTGACCAAACACCTGTCTTTCGACATGTGCCGTTGGACATGCGCTCTTCGGGATTACCAGTCTGGCGTCGAAGCGGATACCATTCGGCAAAAACTTGGCGTGTCCAAAATTCAATGGCGTGAGTTATTTATCAAACTTAAGCAACTGAATGGTGAAATTAAATAAATTAAGGCGTACATAGCGTGTGATTTTTCTCCGTTAATCTTCACGAATTTATGCTAATCTCGAATTCGCGCAGATTGACATAGGGCAGCGTACTATTTCCAGATTTTGCGTAAGTTGAATAAATAAAAAAATCCCGTCCATGTTGGGCGGGATTTTTTTATCAATTGCTTCTCTCACGCGGACGCGAAAGGGAAAAATACAAAACGCTCTTTGTGGTCTCTGTCAGACGGTATGAATGTGAGGGGCGGTATCCCGGCACCCAGATGATCTCATCGCCGGCACACAACAGGGGCCAATTCTCTCGCGCGCGCTGCGGCATTTTCACATTCACAAAAAAATCGGATAATTTCTGTGAATGTCCGTCCAAGCCAAATGGGGTAAATTGATCACCCTGGCGGCGCGCTCGCAGTTTGAGTGGTTTTGTCAGATTTTTCACATCCAGCCAAATCTGAAGCGGGTCTTCGTTTCGTTCAGCCTGTTCCCGCGCTAAACCGGGTATGCCCCAGCGTTCACAATTGAACTTCCAGCCGCCTGCAAGCTCAACCTGACCAGGGATCGGAACCGGCGCAGAGGTCATTCCTGTTAATTGGGGCCAGAGGTTAAAAGGCAATTCCGCATCCATTGTGCAAATATACAAATGATTCCCTTCGCGGAACATACGCAAACCGCCTTTCAAATCTACACGGGAGTAGGAATGGGCGGGGTCGTTGATCATTGCGACAGCGCGTTCAAGCGCGGCATAGGTCACATCTACACTGGGGGAAATCGTCTGCATGGCATGTTTGATCAAATTGCGTTGAAGACCCACCGAGCGACTGGAAAGCAGGTTGGAATTAAAGGTGACTGAATTTTCGTCCGTTTCGATCACGGTTTCCTGCCAGGCAGTTTCGAGCAATTCCATCAAGAGGATATAGTCACCCTTGAGCGAGTGGGACATGCGCAGAATGGCGTCACGAAATTTTGGGTTGTAACTTTCAAGGTTGGGAATCAAAAGGTGACGAATACGGTTACGTTGAAAATCAATCGAGGCATTGCTCGAATCGTAGTGCGGACGCAAGCCATTTGCCGCGCAATAGATCACAGTTTCCTCACGCCACATGTTCAACAGGGGGCGCACAATGGGAATTTCGGGGTCGAATGTTTTTATGATCGAGCGATAAGACATACCCTTCAAACCATTGAGGGCGCTGCCGCGCATGAAATGCATGAGAATCGTTTCAACCTGATCGTCTGCCGTATGACCGACTGCCACCGCCTGGGCATTTCGTTCACGCGCCAGTTTGAATAAAAAGCGATAGCGCAGGTTACGCGCGGCTTCTTCGATTGATAACTTCTGCTGATCGGCATAGGAACGGACATCTGCGCTGTCAAAGTTACAGATCAACATAAGTCGCGATGCGGTCTTTTCGACCATGCGCGCGTCTTCGCCGGACTCTGCGCGAAGTTGATGGTCAAAGTGCGCAACAATGACCAAATAATCAGCCTGCCGTAATGTTTCCAATAGGCACAGGCTGTCAGGTCCGCCTGAGACGCCGACAATGATCGGGCGGTCTTTTACAAGACCACACTCATTCCTCAAAATAGTTTCGATGTTTTCCGTCATTGTTTCTTGCTTCCACTATGCATCTGCAAATCAAAAGTTTTTTCTTGCCAACAAACTTGAGCTTCACACAAAATTTTACTGTGGGCTGAAATCCAATTCAATCTGGATAGGAAGTACGCAAGCCAGATTGCGCGGCTCGCCCTCACCCTAGCCCTCTCCCTGCCCCATCGGAGGAAGGGCTTGGGATGAGGGAGCGTCTTGCGTAAGCCCTGCTGGAAATCTTGAAGACTGGCTGGAAAATTAGATTTGATACAACTCCACCAGCACCCCGCCCGTCGATTCAGGGTGGATAAAGGCGTATCGTTTTCCATCCGCAGCAGTACGCGGTTCTTCGTTAATGAGACGGATATTCTTTGCTTTCATTTGAGCCATCATCCCATCAATATCATCCACTTCAAGGCAGAGGTGATGCATACCGGGTCCTCGTTTGGCAAGATATTTGGCAATGCCTGAGTCTTCGGTGGTCGGCATGACCAACTCCACTTCGGCGCCAGCGACAGGTAGAAATGCCACCTGCGATTTCTCTGCGGGAACATCGCGAAGTTCATGCAACTGAATACCCAGCGCGTCGCGCCAGAATAACAGGGATTTTTCCATATCGTCCACAACGACTGCTACATGATTAATGGCTTTGATTTGGGGCATGGGATTCCTCTTTACTTTTTAGGGGTATTAAAGATTATACGCCTTCGAATTTTACTCGAATTAAAGTGAAATACAGCCACCCGCGAGTCACACATACGCAAGCAAAGATTGTCAGGAGTTGAATCGAAAGCTACCCAACTTTCGAGCAAAATCAGGAGATTTTGCAGTTCAGGCTGATATGTTTTGCTTGCGCGCAATTCACCAAACTGATCCCAAAACCGGAGAAATCTGGTACAATACCTGTGCAAAACCTTTGCAAAAACAATTCAAGTCCGGAGTGAAAAATGCCGTTTAGTAAAAATCCTTCCTTTAACTTAAAAGTCGTTCTGCAAGAAACGCTCCTTGCGGCAGATACACTGCGCGCCTGGGAACGGCGCTATGGGTTGCCCAAGCCCCAGCGCACAGCGGGAGGACATCGCCTGTACTCACAGTACGATATTGAAACCATCAAATGGTTGTTGAAGCGGCAGGAGGAGGGGCTTTCTATTTCACGCGCAATAGATTTGTGGAACGAACACAATGCGGCAGATGTTGACCCCTTGGATGGTTTTGCCCCTTCCACTTTACCTTCGGCGCAGACAATTCCTGCCATTTATATTCCGCCGAATACGAACCTTGATTCGATGCGCGAAAAATGGGTGGCAGCTTGCATGAAGTTTAGCGAATCGGGTTCGGATCAGGTTTTAAATCAGGCATTTTCCATCTTCAAGGTTGAATCTGTTTGCGTGGAAATTTTACAAAAGGGCATGGCAGAGATTGGCAGTCGTTGGTACGAGAACAAAGCTTCCATCCAACAGGAACATTTTGCATCTGGACTTGCCATGCGGCGGATCGACTCGCTGCTCAGCGCATCCCCTGCCCCATCGCGCAATCAAACCGTGATGGTGGGATGCCCTGCAAATGAGTGGCACACATTCACGCCGATGCTGCTTTCGCTGTTCCTACGCCGCCGTGGATTAAATGTGATCTACCTCGGCGCGAATGTACCCACAGAAGATTTTGAGCAGACCGTCAAGATGGTGCATGGGAAACTGGTGATTCTTGTTGCGCAAACATTAATCACCGCAGCCGCCCTGCAAACCACCGCGCAGGCGCTGATAGATTTACGAATTCCCGTGGGGTATGGCGGGAAAATCTTTACCCTGATTCCAACCCTGGCGACTAACATTCCTGGCTACTACCTTGGTGATTCAATTGTCGCCTCGTTGGATACTGTGGAAAATCTCCTGCAAACCAAATCCAAGCCACATCCACTTACGCCAATTTCCAAAGATTATGCAGCCGCACACCAGGCTTTTATTTCTGAACGAACCCAAATCGAAAGCATGACCAGAAGTCTAGCTCAATCCATTTCGATAGATTCCGAAGAATTGAATACGGGTATTCAATTTCTTGGCAACAACATCATAGCCGCCCTGCAATTTGGCAACATGGAGTACCTAACAAATGAAGTGGACTGGCTGAAAACTTTATTTGAACATCGCCAAAGACCCCTGCAAAAGCTATCTGGTTTTATGAAAACCTACTCACATGCAATAGACAAACATCTCAAGGAACGCGGATCACCCATCAAGATATGGCTTGATGCACAAGGAGAATTATAGATAATGAATAACGATATACTTTCCTCTTTTTATCAAAACCTTTTACCTTTATTCCAACCGAGAACAGAAGATCATTTGCATCGTCTTAAGTCACAAGATATGCAGCACGCCAGTTTTCGTTATATATTTTCCGTAGATAACATGACTGAAATCAGCCACCTGATCGAAGACTCGGTCATCGAAACGCGCGGGATTGCAGATACGCATGTTTCGTTTCAATACTTCTCACGTATTGCGGCGCAGTTGGAGCAGTACAAGCGGGTGGCGGCATCAGCCAAAAGTTTATGGTTGTACGGTATTCCCGATGCGCCCATGCCAGACCTGCCGCATACATTGGGAATCAGCGTCAGCGGCACGCCACTCGAAAAATACTGGTTCGTGGTTGCATACGGACCCGGAATTTATGCCACCCTGCTGGCACAGGAAATTACGCCAGAGCAAGGTCAGCGTTTATACGAAGGCTTCTACACCTTCGAACCTCAAACCGCATATCAGATCATCAGACTATTACATCAGATGTTCCCCAGCCAAATTCCAGAACCCGTCACGCTTGCAGATCAAAAGTAATTGTTCTCCATTTACTGTAATCTACTAAAAGAGAGGAAACCATGAATATTCGCATTGTCACCGACAGCACCTGCGACCTGCCTGAAGAAATTATCAGTCAGCAGGAAATCACAGTCATCCCGTTATATATCAACGTGGGCGAACAAAGTTATCTGGATGGAGTCAATCTAACGCGGGATGAATTCTATACCCAGTTACCGACCTATTTCCCCGCTCCCAAAACTGCCACCCCAGGCATCGAAACATTTATCCAAGCCTATGAACAACTGGCAGATGAAGGCGCGCAAGCCATTTTATCCATTCACATCTCAGAGACTTTAAGCGCCACAGTCAACTCGGCGCGCGCCGCCGCCGAACGCTTTACCCGCATCCCCGTCACAGTGTTGGATTCAAAACAACTCAGCCTCGGCACGGGCTTCATTGTGGAGAAAGCCGCACAATTGGCTGGGCTTGGCAAAACAGTGGATGAAATCCTATCTGCGTTACAAGAAGTTATGAAGAGAACTTATGTTTTCGCCTCGCTCAAAACGCTCGAATATCTACGGCGCGGCGGGCGGATGAATTTTGCCATTGCCAAGTTCGGCGAGATTTTACAACTCAAGCCATTGCTGCACATGAACATGGGCAAAGCCAACGCGCTGCGCACACGTACCAACAAACGCGCCCGCAAACGCCTGCTTGACTGGCTGACGGAATATGCCCCCTACGAAAGACTTGCCATCGTCCATGCGGGGGTTCAGGAGGAAGCGGATGCGCTATACGAGCAAGTGCGATCCTTCTTTCCCGAAGGCAAAGTTCCCATCGTTCAAATCACCCCCGCCCTCGGCGCGCATCTTGGCATCGGCGCAATTGGATTTGCATGTATTTCAAAGGAGTAAATTTATGAAAGTAGCAAAAGCCATTTCCCTCCTCGGCATGTTTGCCATGACCGCCGTGTTGATCTACGGCTTCACTGTCGGTGATTTCTTTGGCGAGGGCAGCAAACTATTTGCCATGCCGTGGGGCATTGTTTCTCTTGTGGACCTGTACACAGGCTTCAGCCTCTTCTCTGGCTGGATTATCTACCGCGAAAAATCTGTGCTTGCCGCCATTCTGTGGACAGTTGCCATGATGACTTTGGGATTCTTTGCTGGCAGTTTATACGCCTTTCTTGCCCTGCAATCCAGCGGCGGAGATTGGCGCAAGTTCTGGCTGGGAAAACACGCGTAACTCCCTTGTTCTATCGGGGACTTCCCCTCCCGACAAAGCAGGTATGGAATAAAAATGAAACAATCAAAATCGCGTGAATTGCTGGATGAACTGCGCACGGTCTTTGCAGGGCAAAACTCTTTCCTTGACGCAATCCTGCCGCCAATTCTGTTTTTACTGGTCAATGGGCTGGCTGGGTTTCAAGCTGCCATGTGGAGCGCGCTGGCGCTTTCCATTGTCATCGCTATTGCGCGGATTGTCCGCAAGCAATCTTTGACCTATGCGCTGGCGGGCGTTGTCAGCGTGGCAGTCGCCATCGGTATTGCGTGGTTTCTTGGGAAATCGGAAGGGTTTTTCCTGCCGGGTCTCATCAGCGGAAGTATGACTCTCCTGCTAACCATCGTCAGTCTGGTCATCCGCCGTCCGATGGTAGCGTGGACAAGTTACATTGCCCGCCGCTGGACCCTAGGCTGGTACTGGCATCCGCGGGTGCGCCCGGCGTACAGTGAAACGACTTTCGCTTGGGCAGTCTTTTTTGCCGCCCGCCTGCTTTTGCAATATTCAGTCTTCCAAAGTGAAAACGTCACCCTGCTGGCTGTGACCAACTTCATCACAGGCTGGCCCGCAACCATTTTGCTATTGGTCTTTACCTATCTGTACGGAACCTGGCGGCTGTCACGGTTGCAAGGACCCAGCGTGGAAGAATTCAACAACAACACTCCAGCCCCGTGGCAAGGTCAACGGCGCGGGTTTTAATCTATTACTGTCGATATTTTATAAAGGATAAAATCTCATGAAAACAACAGATCGCAATTCACTCATTGTCTTTCCTGTTTTGATATTGATTGGCATTCTGGTTGCTTTGGCGGGCAGTCAAGGCGGGGCTTCGGCTTTTGGAGTTCCATTATTTGCCTTGTCAGTCGGGCTGGCATTTCTGACCCAATGGCTGGTCTTTATCCCCGCCTATTTGATGCAGACTGAAAAATTCTTCGACTTGACGGGAAGCATCACTTATATTTCCGTCATCACAATTGCGGTGATTTTTAGCGCAAAGGCTGACGCCAGATCAATCTTGCTGGCAGCTTTGGTCGTCATCTGGGCGGCGCGCTTGGGCAGTTTCCTGTTTGGTCGCATCAAAAAAGCGGGGAAGGATGATCGCTTCGATGAGATCAAACCTTCCTTTATTCGTTTCTTAAATGTTTGGACGATTCAGGGCTTGTGGGTAACGTTCACAATGGCTGCCGCGCTGGTTGCGATTACAACAAACACCCGCAAAGAATTGGATGGTTTTGCCGTTGTCGGTTTTCTGGTGTGGGTTTTTGGGTTTGTCATTGAAGTTCTAGCTGACTCTCAAAAAAGCCGTTTCAGTGCCAACCCGGAAAACAAAGGCAAGTTTATTCAAACAGGATTATGGTCCCGATCACGCCATCCCAATTACTTTGGTGAGATCGTCCTTTGGGTTGGCGTGGCAATTATTGCCTTGCCCGTTCTGCAAGGCTGGCAGTGGGTCGCAATGATCTCGCCTGTTTTTGTCACATTCCTTCTTACCCGTGTCAGCGGCGTTCCCCTGCTTGAGAAAAAGGCGGATAAAAAATGGGGCGGGCAGGAAGATTACGAGACGTACAAAAAGAAGACTCCTGTGTTGATTCCAAAATTATAATTTTTACAACAACAAAAATGCTCTGTCGGGGGCTAAGCCCCCGACAGAGCATTTGAACAGAGCATTTGAACAGAGCATTTGAGAGGAAACCATGTTCATCAAAGTTCTACAAATCATTGCTGTTATTGCCACCATCCTGACAGGACTCGTGTCCCTTGTTAATCCGCGCGGGGTGGAAGGCTTTACAGGATTAACCGCCCCGGGCGCGCGCGGTGTTACCGAAATCCGCTCCATCCTTGGCGGACTTTTCATCGGGTTGGGCATCGCCGTCTTTTTACTCGGTACGCGCGAGACGTATCAAATGCTCGGCATCATGTATCTCGCAATCGGTGTGGCGCGGCTCGTCTCCATTTTTTGGGATAAATCCTCGGTGCAATCCAACTGGATTAGCTTTGTCGTTGAAATTATCTTCGGCATTATTTTGGTCATTCCGCTATGAGCCGCGCTGAACTCAACAAGCCCGCGCCAAATTTCACGCTGATAGATTTCAGCGGGCGCGAAATCAACCTGACAGATTTTCAAGGCAAAAAGAATGTCCTGCTTGTTTTCAACCGTGGATTTTTCTGACCGTACTGCCAAAAGCACATGACGCAGTTGCGCCAGGACTACGATAAGTTTTCAGCGCAGGACACCGAAATTCTGGTGGTCGGACCTGAGGACGAAAAAGCGTTTTCAAATTATTGGCAGAAAAACAATTTACCCTTCATCGGTCTGCCCGACCCGACGCATACCGTTTTGAAACTTTATGGACAGGAAGTAAATCTCTTCAAACTTGGTCGTATGCCCGCACAGGTGACAATAGACAAACAAGGAGTGGCGCGCTTTGCCCACTACGGGCATGACATGACAGATATTCCAGCGAACGAAGAAATTCTTGAGTTACTGGAAACTATGAACAAGGAAAACCATGCCACAAGTTAAAGGCAAGATCGTCGTCATTACAGGCTCCACCCGCGGATTTGGATTCGCCATCGCCGAATCGATGCTTGAAGCGGGGGCAACTGTCGCAATCACCGGCAGAAGCCGAGGCGCAGTCGAAAGCGCCTTGACCAGTCTCCAGCCCAAGGGTCGCGTCAGCGGATTCGTCGTCGATGTCCGCGAAGAAGAACAAGTCTACAAGTTGGTGGATGACGTCATCGCGGAATTTGGTCGCATTGATATTTGGATCAACAATGCGGGATATTCCAATGCGGCTGGCATGATGCTGGACATGAATCCACAGGACGCATTGGATATGTTCATGTCAAATAACTTTGGTGTGCTGCAATGCACGCAGGCGGTCATGCGCTACATGCTGCCGCGCAAGCAGGGATTGCTGGTCAATATTTATGGCAATGGAAGTTTTCTGCGCCCCGCATCGCCAACTGGATTGTACGGCGCAACGAAAGCCTGGGTTACGTCTTTCACGCGCACTCTTGCAAAAGAATTCAAAGGCAGCGGCGTACAAATTTTAGGATTCAGCCCAGGCATGATGACCACCGACATGCTGACCAGTCCCATCGTGGTTGGCGAGCGCGGCAGGGAAATGTTGAAGAACTTCGGCTTTGTGCTGCGCTTTCTTGGGCAACCCGCCAAATATGCCGCAGATAAACTGGTAAAAACAGTTGGGAGCAATCGCAAGGAGTTTGCCGAAGTTAAATTATTCAAACCGTGGACTCCCCTGCTCGGACTCATCCGCGTGGGTTGGGAGAACCTGACCAAGACCGGCAAAACACCTGAGTTTGAATTGCATTATCAGGAAGCGTATAAATCAAAATATCTAACCACAAAGGACACAAAGTAACACAAAGAAAAGCCCATTTGTGTTACTTTGTGTTTGCTCTTTCGGGGGCTTAGCCTCCCGAAAAGCCAAATACATGTAATGACTCTACTGCAAAAACCAATTAAACACGAAGGTCACTAAGGAACACCAAGTAAAAGCCTTTCATCTATTAACCTTCGTGTACTCACTAAGGAACACCAAGTAAAAGCCTTTCATCTATTAACCTTCGTGTACTTCGTGTCCTTTGTGTTTGAAGACCTTTTTGCAGTGGACACATGTAATGGTTTTGAACTTTATCAAAAGGAAAAAATGGATAACAAACGTCTCTTCTCAATTATTCTGGTCGTCTTTATTGACTTGCTTGGCTTTAGCTTGATCTTGCCGCTGCTGCCGTATTACGCTGAAACCTTCAGCGCCAATCAAACCACCACTGGAATTTTGATTGCCTCATACGCGCTGATGCAGTTGATTGGCGCGCCCATCCTCGGACGCCTCTCTGACCGTTTTGGACGCCGCCCCGTTTTGCTGCTCAGTGTCTTCGGAACTTTTCTCGGCTTTTTGCTGCTCGGTTTTGCCAACGCCCTGTGGATGCTCTTCGCCAGCCGCATTTTAGATGGGTTGACGGGCGGCAACTTAAGCGTGGCGCAAGCCTACATCTCAGATGTGACCGATGAAAAAAGCCGCTCGAAGGGACTGGGCATGGTCGGCGCGGCGTTTGGTCTTGGCTTCATCATTGGACCCGTTACAGGCGGATTACTCAGCCAGTGGGGCTATGCCGTGCCAGCCTTCGCCGCCGCCACAGTATCCTTCATCAACTTGATTTTGATTTACGCCTGGCTGCCCGAATCGCTCACCGCAGAGAAGCGCAACCAAATGACCGAGAAACGTCCGCCCGTAACATTGAATGCCTTGCTGGCTGCATTTCAACGTCCATTCACCGGCTCCATCCTCATCACACGTTTCTTCTTTGGGCTGGCATTCGCCATCTTCCAAACCATCTTCTCGTTGTACGCGCTGGCAAAGTTCAATCTCTCAGCCCGCGATACCGGCTTTGTGCTGACTTATGTCGGCGTGCTTTCTGTCATTGTGCAGGGGTTTCTTGTTGGGCGGCTCACTGGGCAATTCCGTGAAGACCTGTTAATTACCGCATCTGTCGTGCTGATGGGATTCTCGCTCCTCGGCTGGGCGCTGGCGCCATCTGTATTTTGGGTTTACGTCATCATGACGCCTACCGCGCTCTCCGGCGGGTTGCTCAACACCCTGCTTTCCAGCACACTGACCAAAGCCGTAGCCCCGCATGAAATTGGAGGCATTCTCGGACTGTCTGCCGCAGTGGAAAGTTCCACGCGAATCATTGCGCCAATTCTCGGCGGCGTATTGTTGCAGCAAATTGGAACCTGGGCGCCCGGTGTCTTTGGCGCTGTCATCATGGTTGGAGTCAGTATTTTTGTTTTCATCACCATTTACAACCATCCCATCGCCGCCACATTTAAGCAGAATAAACCTGCGCCAGCGCCTATTTCGGATTAAGCGACTGCTCCAGCCCTCCTCTCGTTTACTTCATCACCATGCCACATCTCATCGTCATCGGCGCGGGCATTGGCGGATTAACCTCTGCCGCGCTGCTTCTCAAACAAGGCTGGCGCGTGACCGTCCTCGAAGCGTCCACCACAAAGGCTATCGCTTCGATGCAGGCGCAACCCTCGCGGGCGGATTTGACCCAACGGGTCCGCACACGCGGTTGGCTGAAATACTTGGGCTGACCTGGAACACCACTCCCATCCGCGATGCGGCTTGGGTGGTACACCTGCCAGAGAAAACCATCCACCAGTGGGTTGATCCGCTGCGCTGGCGCGCCGAGTACCTTGAAAATTTTCCATACTCCGAATCGTTCTGGTTGATTCAGGAACGACTGGCGCGAATTTCATGGGATGTATCTACCCGCGACTTTCCCTTCCCGCCTGCCACTTTGAAAGAAGCCTTGCGCCTGCCGCTCGCCCTGCGGCTGGATACACTTTCCGGCGCGCCTTATCTAACCCGAAAACTTCGCGGGCTACTGCCGCGCCAAACTGAAGCAGACTTCAAAGCCTTCGTGGATGCGCAACTGCTGATCTCAGCCCAAGCCATCAGCGACGATGCCAATGCGCTCTACGGCTCGACCGTTCTGGATTTGCCCCGCCGTGGTGTGGTTCAAGTCAACGGCGGCATGGGCGGCATTGCAGAAACATTAGTCAAGTGGATTCGCGCAAACGGCGGCGAGGTGCTGTATCGCCAGCAAGTAACGCGGCTTGAATCAAAAAATGGACGTATCAGCGCGGCGCTCACCAACAAAGACCTGCGCGTCGAAGCGGATATCTTTCTGGGAAACCTCACGCCCTGGGCGTTGGAAAAGCTGCTCGGCGAAGCCGCGCCGACCCGCCTGCGGGCGGAGGTGAATCGCCGTGA
>JFJP01005596.1_pt1 | contig 16346 bp, 15 predicted proteins | sample 431651 | NCBI WGS metagenome assembly JFJP01 (sample SAMN02602958, study PRJNA72255) | Microbial mat metagenome, whole genome shotgun sequencing project. | biome: fresh water; feature: sink hole; material: water; isolation source: purple microbial (photo- and chemosynthetic) mats found in... | reverse complement strand
CATGCGCAGGGTGGATGCGGCATCAATCCAGTGGCCGTTCCAGCCCGCAGCGCGCAACTTGGGGAAAATCTCGGTGGTGTAGTCGCCGCCTTGCGCGCTGATGATGACGTCGCAGCGCTTGAGCGCCTCGATATTGAAGGCGTCTTGCAGCGTGGACTCATTTTTGGCCAATGCTGGAGCTTGGCCGCCAGCGTTGGAGGTGGAGAAAAACACCGGCTCAATCAGGTCAAAGTCCCCTTCGGCCTGCATCCGGTCGAGCAACACCGAGCCAACCATGCCACGCCAGCCCACCAAACCCACCAAATTTCCGATTTTCATGTGTTTACCCTTTGCCGATAGAAGTGTGTTCAAAGCGCATTGACAACGGCGTTGCCCATTTCGACGGTTGAAACCCGGGTCGTGCCTTCGCTGTAGATGTCAGCGGTGCGCAGGCCTTGCTGCAAAACCGCCTGAACGGCGGCTTCGATGCGTTGGGCGGCGGCTTCCTGGCTCAGGCTGAAGCGCAACATCATCGCCGCACTCAGGATGGTTGCCAGCGGGTTGGCAATGCCCTGGCCGGCGATGTCGGGGGCGCTGCCGTGGCTGGGTTCATACAGCCCCTGGTTGCTCGCGTTCAGGCTGGCAGAGGGCAGCATGCCGATCGAGCCGGTCAGCATCGAGGCCTCGTCGGACAGGATGTCGCCAAACATGTTGCCGGTGACGATGACATCGAACTTCTTGGGCGCCTTGACCAATTGCATGGCAGCGTTGTCAACATACATGTGATCCAGCGCCACGTCAGGATACTCTTTGCCGACCTCGGTGACCACGTCTTTCCAGAACTGGAAGGTCTCTAACACGTTGGCTTTATCGACACTGGTGACGCGCTTGCTGCGCTTGCGCGCCGCCTGAAACGCGACATGGGCAATGCGCTCAATCTCGGGGCGGCTGTAGCGCATGGTGTCAAAGGCTTCTTCGGTGCCGGGAAAGTGGCCATCTATGGCCGTGCGGCGACCCCGGGGCTGTCCAAAGTAGATGTCACCCGTGAGCTCGCGGATGATCAGGATGTCCAGGCCGGCGACCAGTTCGGGCTTGAGGCTCGAAGCATTGACCAATTGTTCGTAACAAATGGCGGGGCGAAAGTTGGCAAACAGGCCCAGCGCTTTGCGCAGGCCCAAAATGGCTTGCTCGGGACGCAGGTGGCGCGCCAGACTGTCGTACTTCCAGTCGCCCACGGCGCCAAACAGAACGGCATCGGCCGAGCTGGCCAGCTTCAGGGTTGATTCGGGTAGCGGATGGCCGTAGGCAGCGTAGGCGGCACCACCCACCAATGCGGTTTCCATCTCGAACTTGAGATCAAGTGCGTTCAACACCTTGACGGCTTCGGCGACGATTTCTGTACCAATGCCGTCACCCGGCAACACTGCAATTTTCATGAGAGTCTTTGTTTGTTATGACTATAGGAGCGGGTCACGCAAGCATGATACGGGCTAACCATGGTTTTTGTGCCAAACGCTGAGCTTCAAAGGCACGGATTTTGTCGGCGTGGCGCAAGGTCAGCCCAATGTCGTCAAAGCCGTTTTGCAGGCAGTATTTGCGAAACGCCTGGACCTCAAACGGCAAGCCCTCGCCATCGGGCTTGATCACGAGCTGGCGCTCAAGGTCCACCGTCAGTGTGTAGCCCGGAAACGCCGCGACTTCGTCAAACAGCCGGCTGACCTGTGATTCACCGAGCACGATCGGCAACAAGCCATTCTTGAAACTGTTGTTGAAAAAGATATCGGCGTAGCTGGGCGCAATGATGGCGCGAAAACCGAATTGGTCGAGTGCCCACGGCGCATGCTCGCGCGATGAGCCACAGCCAAAGTTTTTGCGGGCCAGCAGGATCGATGCACCCTGGTAGCGTGGCTGGTTGAGCACAAAGTCGGGGTTAGGCTTGCGGCTGGCCGGATCCTGGCCGGGGTAGCCAGCATCAAGGTAGCGCCACTCGTCAAACAGATTTTGTCCGAAACCGGTTTTGTGGATCGATTTGAGGAACTGTTTGGGAATGATGGCGTCGGTGTCAACGTTCTCACGGTCCATGGGGGCCACCAGGCCCTTGAGTAAGGTAAATTTTTGCATGAACGACCAACTTAGTTTTTCTTGGCGGCGCCTTCGATGGCCGAGCCGGCTTTCTGGATGTCCTGACCGACGCCTTTGACGGTGTTGCAACCGGTCAAGGTCAGCAAGGCGGCGATCAGCAACAGCGGAAGGGTTTTCATGAACAGTCTCCTTGGCATAACTTAGACAAATTTTCTGACATCGACGAAGTGGCCGTACACCGCTGCTGCGGCAGCCATCGCCGGGCTGACCAGGTGGGTGCGGCCACCCGCACCCTGACGGCCTTCAAAGTTGCGGTTGCTGGTGGATGCGCAGCGCTCACCGGGTTCCAGCCGGTCAGCATTCATCGCCAGGCACATCGAGCAGCCTGGCTCGCGCCACTCAAAACCGGCTGCCTTGAAAATTTCATGCAGGCCCTCACGCTCGGCTTGCTCTTTGACCAGGCCGGATCCGGGCACCACCAGCGCGAGGCGGATGGTGGGTGCCAATTTGCGTCCCAGGGTTTTGACGATGGCAGCGGCTTCGCGCATGTCTTCAATGCGGCTGTTGGTGCATGAGCCGATGAACACCTTGTCCACGTAAAGGTCGTCAAGCGCCTTGCCGGGCTGCAGCCCCATGTAGGTCAGTGCCCGCTCCATGGCACAACGTTTGTTGGTGTCCTTTTCGCGGTCCGGGTCGGGCACGCGCTGGTCAATGCCCAGCACCATTTCGGGCGATGTGCCCCAGGTGACTTGGGGTACCAGGGTGGCTGCGTCAATGCGAACCACCGCGTCAAAATGCGCACCAGGGTCGGATTGCAGTGTTTTCCAGTAAGCCACAGCCTGATCCCATTCCACGCTGGCCGCTGCATCGCTGGCAGCGTTGTGGCCGGGGGCCAGCGGGCGACCCTTGACGTACTGAATGGTTTTTTCATCCACCGCAACCAGGCCAGCACGCGCGCCGGCCTCAATCGCCATATTGCAAACAGTCATGCGTCCTTCCATGCTGAGTGCTCGGATGGCGGCGCCGCCAAATTCAATGGTGTAGCCGGTGCCTCCTGCTGTGCCAATTTTGCCGATGACGGCCAGCACAATGTCTTTGGCACTGCAGCCACGCTGCAGAACGCCATCCACCTGAATCAGCATGTTCCTGGCTTTTTTCGCCAGCAGGGTTTGTGTGGCCAGCACATGCTCGACCTCGCTGGTGCCAATGCCGTGTGCCAGCGCGCCAAACGCACCGTGTGTTGAGGTGTGCGAATCACCACAGACCACGGTCATGCCGGGCAGGGTGGCACCATTTTCTGGTCCGATGACATGGACGATGCCTTGCCGTTTGGACAGGAACGGAAAGTAAGCAGCCGCACCGTACTGCGAGATATTGGCATCCAGCGTGATCAATTGCTCTTTGCTGGTGGGATCAGTCAGGCCGGCGTAGCCCAGTTCCCACCCGGTTGTGGGCGTGTTGTGGTCGGCCGTGGCAACCACTGAGCTGACTCGCCAAACTTTTCGATCAGCCTGACGCAGGCCTTCATAGGCTTGCGGACTGGTCACCTCATGGACCAGGTGGCGGTCGATGTAGAGCAGGGCGGTGCCGTCCTCTTCGGAGTGGACAACGTGTTCGTCCCAGAGTTTGTCGTACAGCGTTCGCGCTTGAGGGGTGACGTGAGCTTGCATGCTTTGTGCGATGTATGGCAGGAAAGGAAAGATTCTAATCAGGCGACACAGAAAAAAGCCCGCCGGTACCAGGTGCCGGCGGGCCAGACCTTGATGTCAGTGAATCAGCGTTCCGATACGGGTCGGACGGTGCGCGCGCTGGCACCCGTGAACAACTGGCGCGGACGACCGATTTTGTATTCGGCATCAGCAATCATCTCGTTGAGTTGCGCAATCCATCCCACGGTGCGCGCCAAGGCAAAGATGCCAGTAAACAGATTGACCGGAATGCCAATGGCACGCTGCACGATGCCAGAGTAGAAGTCAACGTTCGGATACAGTTTACGTTGCACAAAGTAGTCGTCCTCAAGTGCAATCTTCTCCAGCTCCTTGGCCAGCTTGAACAAGGGGTCGTTTTCCAGGCCAAGTTCGGCCAGAACTTCATTGCAGGTTTCTTGCATCAATTTGGCGCGTGGGTCGTAATTTTTGTACACCCGATGGCCAAAGCCCATCAGCTTGACACCCGAGTTCTTGTCCTTGACTTGCTCCATGAAATGCCCAACCTTGGCCACGCCGCCGTTGCGCTGAATGTCGTCGAGCATGTTCAGACAGGCTTCATTGGCACCACCGTGGGCGGGGCCCCACAGGCAGGCCACGCCTGCGGCAATGGCAGCAAATGGGTTTGTGCCAGAGCTTCCACACAGCCGCACGGTGGAAGTTGAGGCGTTTTGCTCATGATCAGCGTGCAGGATGAAGATGCGGTCGAGTGCACGTTCCAGCACCGGATTGACCTTGTATTCTTCACAAGGCGTGCCAAACATCATGCGCAGGAAGTTGCCGGCATAACTCAGATCATTTTTGGGGTACATGAAGGGTTGACCCACGCCGTATTTGTAGGCCATGGCCACCAATGTCGGCATTTTGGAGATCAGGCGAATCGCGGCGACATCGCGGTGCTCGGGATTGTTGATGTCGGTACTGTCATGGTAGAAGGCCGACAAGGCACCGACCAAGCCCGTTAATACCGCCATGGGGTGGGCATCGCGCCGAAAGCCGCGCAGGAAGAACTGCAATTGCTCATGCACCATGGTGTGGTTGATGACGAGCCGGTGGAAATCCTTGCGTTCCTTTTCTTTGGGCAAGTCACCCTTGAGCAGCAGGTAACAGGTGTCAAGGTAGTCGCACTGAGTGGCTAACTGCTCGATCGGATAACCCCGGTACAGCAGTTCCCCTTTGTCCCCGTCGATATAGGTGATGGCCGACTGGCAGGACGCCGTGGACAAGAAGCCCGGGTCATAGGTGAACATGCCGGTTTGTGCGTACAACTTGCGGATGTCGATGACATCAGGGCCAACACTGCCTTGATAAACCGGCAGTTCAACGCTGGGGCTGCCATTGGAAAACGACAGGGTGGCTTTATTTTCGGCTAGCTTCATATTGACCTTTCAGGGGGTTGCTCTCAACATACTCAAAACTTCGGAAACTTCATCACAGTCCAGCGCCGGCTCCACCTGCGCCAGAGTCTTGCGGCCCAGGTGCAGATCAAGCAGGTCGTTGTCGCTCAAATCCATCAGGGTGCCCAGCCCACGTGCCTGTCTTTGAGTCAATGTGGCCTCAAAGCGCTTGAAAAAACGGTCAATAAAGAGATCGTTTTCCAGCAGACCACGCCGACAACGCCAACGCAGCTTGCTCAGGGCGCGGGCGTCGATCAACTCGGATGGCGTCATCACATGTTGCTCAAGAACGGCTGGGACGGGGCTAGATGGCACGGCGTACCATCAACTCCTTGATTTTCCCGATGGCCGCGGTTGGGTTGAGACCTTTGGGGCAGACATCGACACAGTTCATGATGGTCGTGCAGCGAAACAGCCGATACGGGTCTTCCAGATTGTCCAGACGCTCACTGGTGGCCTCATCACGGCTGTCGGCAATGAAACGGTAGGCCTGCAACAGGCCTGCCGGTCCGACAAACTTGTCAGGGTTCCACCAGAAAACCGGGCAACTGGTGGAGCAACTGGCACACAGGATGCACTCATACAGACCATTGAGCTCCTCGCGCTCTTCAGGACTTTGCAGCCGCTCTTTTTCGGGTGGACGGGTGTCGTTCACCAGGTAAGGCTTGATCGAGTGGTATTGCTGGAAGAACAGCGTCATATCGACAATCAGGTCGCGGATCACCGGCAATCCAGGAAGCGGTTTGAGGACGATGGTATCGGGCAGCGTGCGCAGGTTGATCAGGCAGGCCAGTCCATTCTTGCCGTTGATGTTCATGGCGTCCGAGCCACAGATGCCTTCCCGGCAGGAACGTCGGTAGGACAGGGTGGGGTCGAGCTTTTTCAGTTTGGTCAAGGCGTCGAGCAGCATGCGCTCGCTGCCATCGAGTTCCACCTCAACCGTTTGCATGTAAGGTTTTGCGTCGGTGTCCGGGTTGTAACGGTAGATTTGAAATGTGCGTTTTGCCATGATGTGCTCTCTTGGTCGGGACAGTGCGGAATGACGGTGCAGGCAAGAATCAGAAGGTTCGAACCTTGGGCGGTACCGAGGCGACCGTCAAGGGTTGCAGGTTGACCGGCTTGTAGCTCAGGCTGTTGCTGTCGCGGTCCCACAGGGTGTGCTTCATCCAGTTGGCATCATCCCGGCCCAGCGGGCAGTTGGGGTCGTCGGCCGGCCGGTCGTAGTCGAGCACGGTGTGAGCGCCGCGGCACTCGCGCCGTGCCGCCGCGCTGACCATGGTGGCCTGCGCCGCCTCCATCATGTTGTCCACCTCCAGCGCCTCAATGCGGGCGGTGTTAAACACCTTGGACTTGTCAGCCAAGGTGATGCCATTGACCCGCTCACGCATGGCCGCGATCTTGACCACGCCCTCATCCATGCTCTGTTGCGTGCGAAACACGCTGGCGTGGGTCTGCATGGTGTTGCGGATGTCATCTGCCACCAACTGGGCATATTCGCCCGAACTGGAGCTGTCTAGCTGATTGACCCGGCTGAGCGTCTTGTCAGCAGCGTCGGTTGGCAAGGGCTTGTGGTTGTCGCTTTCATTGTTAAACGCCACGATGTGCTTGCCAGCCGCCCGTCCAAAGACGACGATGTCGAGCAAGGAGTTGGTGCCGAGCCGGTTGGCGCCGTGAACGCTGACACAGGCGCACTCACCGACCGCATACAAGCCGCGCACGACGGCATTCGGGTTGCCATCCTTGGGGGCAACCACCTGACCGTGAATATTGGTTGGAATGCCTCCCATCTGGTAGTGGATGGTCGGCACCACCGGGATCGGCTCTTTGGTGATATCGACATTGGCAAAGTTGTGTCCGATCTCAAACACACTGGGCAGGCGCTTGGCAATGGTGTCAGCCCCCAGATGCGTCATGTCAAGGTTGATGTAACTCTTGTTCGGGCCACAGCCACGGCCTTCCTTGATCTCCTGGTCCATGCAGCGCGACACGAAATCGCGTGGCGCCAGGTCTTTCAATGTGGGGGCGTAGCGTTCCATGAAGCGGTCGCCATTGGCGTTGCGCAGGATTGCCCCTTCACCACGACAGCCTTCCGTCAACAGGACCCCGGCACCGGCCACCCCGGTGGGGTGAAATTGCCAGAACTCCATGTCCTGCAAGGGTATGCCGGCACGCGCTGCCATGCCCAGACCGTCGCCCGTGTTGATGTAGGCGTTGGTGGAGGCCGCAAAAATGCGCCCAGCCCCGCCGGTGGCCAGCAGCACTGTTTTAGCGTGCAGGATGTGGATGTCGCCGGTCTCCATCTCAAGGGCTGTGACACCGACCACGTCGCCCTCACTGTCGCGGATCAGGTCAATGGCCATCCATTCGACAAAGAAATTGGTGTGTGCCTTGACGTTTTGTTGGTACAGGGTGTGCAGCATGGCGTGGCCGGTACGGTCTGCGGCCGCGCAGGCGCGCTGCACCGGCTTTTCACCGTAATTGGCGGTGTGTCCGCCAAATGGGCGCTGATAGATGGTGCCATCGGCGTTGCGGTCGAACGGCATGCCAAAGTGCTCCAACTCATACACGACCTGGTTGGCTTCACGGCACATGAACTCGATCGCGTCCTGGTCACCGAGCCAGTCCGAGCCCTTGATGGTGTCATAAAAGTGGTAGTGCCAGTTGTCTTCAGCCATGTTGCCCAGGCTCGCGCCAATACCCCCTTGCGCGGCCACAGTGTGGGAGCGGGTTGGAAACACTTTGGTCAGGACAGCCACGTTCAGCCCGGCGTTGGACAGGCGCAATGAGGCGCTCATGCCAGAACCGCCAGCGCCGACGATGACAACGTCAAATTTGCGGGTGGGAAGTTTGGAGGATGCAGTCATGATGATCTTATGGATTTGTTAAGGGATGTCGCGCAGGAGCGGCGTGCGCCACCGCAACCCGCAAAGCGGCCATGTCAGAGCCGCCACAGCACCTGAATGGCCCAGCCAGTGCAGCCCACCAGCCAGACCAAGGCAAACACATGCATGACGAACCGGAAAGAATAGGGTTTGACATAGTCCATAAAGATGTTTCTCATGCCGACCCACACGTGATAGAAAGTCGAGACAAACGCAACAAAAGTGATCGTTTTCATCCACTGTGGAGAAAAAATGCCGGCCCACAGCTCGTAACTGACCGGGCCCTTGCTGAAGATGATCTGGCCGACCACCAACAGGGTGAAGACCGCCAGCACAACCGCTGTGATGCGTTGCGACAGCCAATCACGCATACCGTAATGGGCACCAACCACGGTGCGATGAGAACCAAAATTGACAGCCATGAATTTCTCCTGAATCAATAAAGGCCAAACAGCTTGGCCGCCAGAGCCGCAGTCAGGCCCAGGGTGAGGGTCAGCACCACGGCAGCGCTTTGCCGGCCGAACTCTTTGCTGACGTGATGGTGGTGTGTGTCCATCCAGAGATGGCGCATACCCGCAATGAAATGGTGCAAGATGGCCCAGATCAACCCCAGCACCACCAGCTTCCAGATGAAACCGGGCAAGCCCCACATGCCCAGACTGAACACCGCTTTGAATTTGGCAAACGAAATTTCTGACGAGACCGACAGGTCAAACAACCAGACGACGAATGGCAGCAAGAAAAACATGATGGCGCCGCTGACCCGGTGCATCCCTGAAGCCAGTGAGGCCAATGGCCAGCGATAACTGAGCAGACTCGGGAAATCAATGTTGCGGAACTCTGGGCGCGGCTTGGCGCTGGGGGTCAGTGATTCAGACATACCTTGCTTTCTTGTTACGGTGAGTTGCTGCTGTGAAACGGATGAACGGGCACGAGTCTTGATGTCAATCAACAAATTCTATTGCAATGCAGCATGAACGCCTTGTCATCAGGTGTCGATTTTGACCTTTAAGCTGACTTCTCGCTTGCCAAACCATCAGTTATCGCACATTGCGGCGACGTTGACTGGCACTCAAGAGGCAGTTTGAGCGTCCGTTGGATGAATTTAGCTTATGGCGTTGTGGTAGTAGTGGGTGTCGGTGCGGTAATACCCCTGACGCAGTTCCATCGGCTCGTCCTGGTAGGTAAAGGCGGTGCGCTCAACGCTGAGCAAGGGCGTCTTGAGCTCTACTTTCAATAGCTGCATGTGCAGTTCTGACGCCGGAATAGCCCTGATTTTTTCTTCAGCCCGAACCATGCGTACATTGAACTCGGTTTCAAACAATGCGTACATGGGCCCCTGATAGTTGGCCAGGCGCTCGCTGGTCAGGCCCTTGAAGGGTGAGGCCGGTAGCCAAATGTCTTCCAAAATGACGGGGACTGCACCAAAGCTGAGCACACGGCGCACTTGCAGCACAGCGTCGCCCGAGTGCAGCGCCAGTGCACGCGCAATGTCTGCACTTGCGCGCATGCGTTTGCAATCGATGATGTTGCGCTGCGCCGGTCCCTCGCTGCCGCGGGCGCCGCTGTCAGGCACCAGCTTGAGAAACCGGAACTGGACCTGTGCTTCCGAGTGAGTAGCCACAAAAGTGCCTTTGCCTTGGCGGCGCAAAAGCAGGTTCTCGGCCGCCAGTTCATCGATCGCCTTGCGCACTGTTCCCTGGCTGACACGGTAGCGCGCGGCCAATTCGGTTTCGCTGGGAATGACTTCGCCGGGCTTCCATTCGCCGGCGCGCAAACTCGTCAGAATCAACGCCTTGATTTGCTGGTACAGAGGGCTGAACGAGGGGGTGGCCACGCTGCTTGTCGGTGACGGGGGTGGGGCCAGCAGCTCGACATCGGGTTCAGGCAGATTTGGCATGGCGCGGTTCCGGAGGAGATCATTGCAAGGACATCAATCATATCTTATATAAGACATAAGACAGGTTGACGGATGAGGGTTTTCGCGGATACACTGCTGGGGTTCTGGCGAGCCAGGGTTTTCAAGACTGCGGTCCGGTTTAGCTGTTGCCAGACATCAATTTCAACTTCTGGAGTTTCATTATGAGCAAAAAGCCTGTGCGTGTTGCTGTGACCGGCGCCGCCGGTCAAATTGGTTATGCCATCCTGTTTCGGATCGCTTCCGGTGAAATGTTGGGCAAAGACCAGCCGGTGGTGTTGAGCCTGCTGGAGGTGCCGGTTGAAAAGGCACAGCAGGCACTGCAAGGTGTGATGATGGAATTGCAGGACTGCGCGTTTCCTTTGCTGGTCGGCATGGAGGCGCACAGTGACCCGATGACGGCTTTCAAGGACGTCGATTACGCCCTGTTGATCGGCTCACGTCCGCGTGGTCCCGGCATGGAGCGTGCCGAACTGCTTGCCGTCAACGGCGAGATCTTCATCGCCCAGGGCAAAGCGCTGAACGCGGTGGCGAGTCGTGATGTCAAGGTGCTGGTGGTTGGCAACCCGGCCAACACCAATGCCTACATTGCCATGAAGAGTGCACCCGATCTGCCGCGCAAGAACTTTACCGCCATGTTGCGCCTGGATCACAACCGCGCCCTGAGCCAACTGGCTGCCAAGACGGGCAAGGCTGTGGCCGACATTGAAAACATGGCGGTGTGGGGCAATCATTCGCCCAGCATGTACGCTGACTACCGTTTTGCCAAAGTGGCCGGCCAGAGTGTCAAGGACATGATCAATGACCATGACTGGAACGCCAACACCTTCTTGCCAACAGTGGGCAAGCGGGGTGCGGCCATCATCGCAGCACGTGGTGTGTCCTCGGCTGCATCGGCGGCCAATGCGGCAATCGATCACATGCGCGATTGGGCCTTGGGCACGCAGGGCAAATGGGTCACCATGGGTATTGCCTCCGATGGTCAGTACGGCATTCCAGCCGACACCCTATTCGGTTTTCCGGTCACCTGTGAAGGCGGCGAGTACAAGCTGGTCGAGGGCCTGCCGATCGATGCCTTCAGTCAGGAGTGCATCGACAAGACGCTCAAAGAGCTGCTTGACGAAAAGGCTGGCGTCGCCCATTTGCTGTGATTTCGGGCCGGTTGCGACGTGGATCACCCGCGTGATGTGCTGCTCGGTGCTGCAGGTGCGGCACCACTGCCGGTGTGCGATCACTACTGTGGAGTGCCGGCGCGCATGCGCAAGAGCCTGGCGCTGCAAGCTGAGCTCACCCAGGCGTATGGCACCTGTGTTTTCGATGTCACGCTGGATTGCGAAGACGGTGCTCCCGTCGGCGGCGAGCTTGAGCATGCTGTTCTGGTTGCAGAACTTGCCACTGAAGCCTTGAACAAGACTGGCGCTGAAGCAGCACGAAAGCCTCGGGTCGCAGTGCGGCTGCACCCGGTGCAGCACCCGGCGTTTGCACAGGATGCCCGCATCATCCTGGGTGCGGTCGGAGCCGACCTGTGTCATGTCATGTTGCCGAAGGTGGAATGCCTAGCTGATGTGGATCAGGCACTGTCGGTGCTTGATGCTGCAATGCAAACAGGCACCGGCGGGCCGGCGGTGCCCCTGCATTGCTTGATTGAATCGGCCCAGGCGGTGCAGCAAGCGCACCTCATTGCGGCACACCCGCGCGTGCAATCGCTGAGCTTTGGGCTGATGGATTTTGTCTCAGCCCATGGCGGAGCCATCCCTGCCAGCGCCATGGGTTTTGCCGCTGAGCCGGGCCCGGCTGATGCACTTGATCAGTTTCAACATCCCTTGGTGCTGCGTGCCAAGCTCGAAATCGCGGCCGCCTGTCATGCTGCCGGCAAAGTGCCGTCGCACTGTGTGGTCACTGAATTCAAAGACGCTGCACGCATTGAGCAGGCCGCTCGTCTGGCGTGCAGGCAACTCGGTTACACCCGGATGTGGAGCATTCATCCGGACCAAATCCTGCCCATTCTCAGGGCTTTTGCGCCAGCCGAGCATGAATTGCAGCAGGCATGCGACATCATTCTGGCAGCACAGCAGGCCGACTGGGCACCGATCTCGGTGCATGGTCGCCTGCACGACCGGGCCAGTTACCGCTACTACTGGCAGGTGCTGGTGCGCGCATACCAAACCGGCCGACTGCCACCTCAGCATCCGGCGCAGATTTTTTTTGATTGAAAGAAAAGCATGACCACCATTCGCAGCAAGATGGGCCCGGCCGGTATCCGGGGTTGGGTGGGATGGGTCCTGTTGGGGTGCAGCATTGGGGCCGCTTGTGCCGCTGCAGAGTCCGGCAAGCCTGGTGGCGCCCCGGTTGCCACAAAAGGCACGGCTGCCAAAGCGGTCTCGGCCAAGGCCAGCTCGACCAAGACGGCCAAAGCCGGCGCGCCGGGCGTTGCCAAGCCCATCAGCAAAGCGACAGCCAAAGCCAAGAGCAGCGCCCCGGGCTTGATACGGGTGGTTTCCAGCCGCAGCGAGATCAAATCGGTGGCCAGTCAGATGGCAACCGCCGTGCGTGCAGCAGAAACCGCCTTGAGCCCGGCCGAACTGGATATTGCCCAACGTGTGGCCGTGGGCCAGATGAACTGCGAGCTGGGGACAAGCGTTCATGTCACCGCCGATCTGGCAGCGCCGGGTCACTTTGATATCGAGAGCAAGAAGTTTCGTTTTCGCATGACACCGGTGGTATCAAGCACCGGCGCCATCCGCCTTGAAGACACCCAGCAGGGAGCTGTCTGGCTGCAATTGGCCAACAAGTCGATGCTGATGAGCCAAAAGCTGGGTGTGCGCCTGGCCGACGCCTGCACCAACGCTGAGCAAATGGCGGTGGCCGCCGAGATGGAAAAAAACCCGCCTGAGAATCTGCTCGAGCCGCGCAAGTCGGTGCCCGTTCAGACGTTGCCCGCTGCGCCTGCAACACCGGCACTTGGGTCAACCGCGACTGGCCCAAGTGCCGCTCAATAGATATTTTTATAGCGAATAGCGCTTGACTGACAAGCCTTTCGAGCCCATTTGATCAATAACCAGGAGTAAATAATGCTAGAAGCCTACCGTACGCACCTCGCCGAGCGTGCCGCGCTTGGAATCCCTGCTTTGCCCTTGTCGGCCAAGCAAACCGCCGATCTGATTGAACTGCTGAAGCAACCGCCGGCTGGCGAAGAAGAGTTTTTGCTGAACCTGATCACGCACCGGGTGCCTGCCGGCGTTGATGATGCGGCCAAAGTCAAGGCCAGCTATCTGGCCGCCGTGGCCCATGGCACGCAAACCTGCACGCTGATCAGCCGGGCCAAAGCGACCGAACTGCTGGGCACCATGTTGGGCGGTTATAACCTGACGCCGCTGATCGAACTGCTCGACGACGCGGCGGTGGCCGCCGTGGCGGCCGAGTCGCTGAAAAAGACCTTGCTGATGTTTGACCAGTTTCACGATGTCAAGGAAAAGGCCGACCAAGGCAATAGCTATGCCAAGGCGGTGTTGCAGAGCTGGGCCGATGCAGAGTGGTTTACCAGCCGGCCAGAAGTGGCGCAAAGCATCATGCTGACGGTGTTCAAAGTGACGGGCGAGACCAATACCGATGACCTGAGCCCGGCGCCAGATGCCTGGAGCCGCCCTGACATTCCCTTGCACGCGCTGGCCATGCTGAAAAACAAGCGCGAGGGCATCACGCCTGAGGAGGATGGCAAACGCGGCCCGGTCAAGTTCATTGAGGACTTGCGCGCGCGTGGCCATCTGGTGGCCTACGTGGGTGATGTGGTGGGCACCGGATCGAGCCGCAAGTCGGCTACCAACAGTGTGCTGTGGTTCACCGGCGAAGATATTCCGTTCGTGCCCAACAAGCGCTTTGGCGGCGTCTGTCTGGGTAGCAAGATCGCGCCAATTTTCTACAACACCATGGAAGACGCCGGTGCGCTGCCGATTGAGCTCGATGTCAGCCAGATGGCCATGGGCGACACCATCGAGCTACGCCCCTATGAGGGAAAAGCGCTCAAGAATGGCGTAGAAATTGCGCAGTTTGCTCTGAAAAGCGAAGTTCTGCTGGACGAAGTTCGCGCCGGTGGGCGCATACCGCTGATCATTGGCCGCGGTCTGACGGCCAAGGCGCGCGAGGCCTTGGGCTTGCCGGCGTCCACGCTGTTTCGCTTGCCACAAAACCCCAAGGCAACCGGCAAAGGCTTTACCTTGGCGCAAAAAATGGTCGGTCGTGCTTGCGGCTTGCCTGAGGGGCAGGGTGTGCTGCCGGGTACCTATTGCGAACCCCGCATGACCAGCGTCGGCTCACAGGACACCACCGGCCCCATGACCCGCGACGAGCTCAAGGACTTGGCGTGTCTGGGCTTTAGCGCTGACCTGGTGATGCAGTCGTTCTGCCACACCGCCGCTTACCCGAAGCCGGTTGATGTCAAGATGCACCATGAACTGCCCGACTTCATCAGCAACCGCGGAGGCATTGCGCTGCGTCCGGGCGACGGCATCATCCACAGTTGGCTCAACCGCATGTTGCTGCCCGATACCGTCGGCACCGGTGGCGACAGCCACACCCGTTTCCCGATCGGCATCAGTTTCCCGGCGGGCTCTGGTCTGGTGGCCTTTGGCGCTGCCACCGGCGTGATGCCGCTGGATATGCCCGAAAGCGTGCTGGTGCGCTTCAAGGGCCAGATGCAGCCAGGCGTGACCTTGCGTGACCTGGTGAACGCCATTCCTCTGTACGCGATCAAGTCGGGTGAACTGACAGTTGCCAAGCAAGGCAAGAAAAACGTGTTTTCTGGTCGCATCCTTGAGATTGAAGGTCTGCCGGACCTGAAGGTCGAGCAGGCGTTTGAGTTGAGCGATGCATCGGCCGAACGCAGTGCTGCCGGTTGTACCGTGCATTTGAACAAGGAACCGATCATCGAATACATCAACAGCAACATCGTGATGCTGAAGTGGATGATTGCCAATGGCTACCAGGACGTGCGCAGCATTCAGCGCCGGATCCAGGCGATGCAGGCCTGGCTGGCCAACCCGCAATTGCTCAAGGCCGATGCCGATGCCCAGTACGCCAGCGTGATCGAAATCGACCTGGCCGACATTCACGAGCCGATCGTGGCGTGCCCAAATGACCCGGACGATGTCAAGACGCTGTCGGATGTGGCTGGCGCCAAGATCGACGAGGTTTTCATTGGCTCGTGCATGACCAATATCGGGCACTTCCGCGCTGCCTCCAAGTTGCTGGAAAACAAGCGTGATATTCCGGTCAAACTCTGGATGGCACCACCCACCAAGATGGACGCCAAGCAACTCAGTGACGAGGGTCACTACGGCGTGCTGGGCAGCGCAGGCGCGCGCATGGAGATGCCCGGTTGCAGCCTGTGCATGGGTAATCAGGCGCAGGTCAAGGAAGGCGCCACGGTGTTCTCTACCTCGACGCGCAATTTCCCGAATCGCTTGGGCAAGAACAGCAATGTCTATCTGGGCAGCGCCGAGCTCGCAGCCATTTGCTCCAAACTGGGCCGAATCCCCAACAAGCAGGAGTACCTTGCCGACATGGGTGTTCTGAACGCCGCCAGCAGCAAGATTTATCAATACCTGAATTTTGATCAGGTAGCCCACTACACCGAAGCGGCGGCGGGCGTGAAGGACACGGCCAGCGTCTGATTGCAAGTTGCAGCGCGACCAGGGGGTGTGTCTGGCACCGCCCTGATCTGGCCCCTGGATGAAAGTTCGGGGGCCTTTCTTTTGGTCTGTGAATCAGTCATGGTGCAGCGTTTACCATGCCGTCTTGCTATCACAACAACTGGAGGAGACTATTTCATGCTCGGACTCATGCAACACCAGGCGCTGACCATTTCGTCGCTGATCGACTTTGCCGAACGTCACCACGGCGAAGGTCACATCGTTTCGCGCCGGGTTGAAGGCGACATCCATCGCTACACCTACAAGGAAGCGGCCCAGCGCTCGCGCCAGCTCGCCGGCGTGCTCGATGCGCTGCACATCGTCGCCGGCGAGCGGGTGGCCTCGATTGCCTGGAACGGCTACCGCCATCTGGAGATGTATTTTGGTGTCAGTGGCTCCGGTCGGGTGCTGCACACCATCAACCCGCGCATGCACCCGGAGCAGATCGCCTGGGTAATCCACCACGCGCAAGACCAGGCGGTGTGCTTTGACATGACGTTTTTGCCGATTGCCAAGGCCATCCACGCCAAATGCCCCAGCGTCAAACACTGGGTGGCGCTGTGCGATGCCGACAAGCTGCCCGCAGATACCGGTATTCCCAACTTGCAAAGCTACGAGGCGCTGCTGGCACTGCAAGCCACCGATTACACCTGGCCGGAGCTGGACGAAAACACCGCATCCAGCATGTGCTACAC
>JFJP01027884.1_pt1 | contig 16347 bp, 13 predicted proteins | sample 431651 | NCBI WGS metagenome assembly JFJP01 (sample SAMN02602958, study PRJNA72255) | Microbial mat metagenome, whole genome shotgun sequencing project. | biome: fresh water; feature: sink hole; material: water; isolation source: purple microbial (photo- and chemosynthetic) mats found in... | reverse complement strand
GAGCCCCACCTTTTATGTTCTTACAATATGTTCTGGTCGACCGATTACTCAACCCTTTCAAAATGTGCTTCCTTCACCCTCGGCCAATGTTCTTCCCTTCAATCACTTCTGGATTATTTTTCATTTTACTGGTGTTCTCTTCAAGCGAATTTCTATGCACTTTTCTTCATAATCCTTTTTTTCTTGCCATTTCTCTTCAAATTCCTTTCAAATATCAAGCATGAAAGCCTATTTCCTTCAACTCTTTATCTATTAGAATGGATAAAATGTCCGAAGACCCTAGCATCATTAACTTTTCTCCCTTTTCTCAATATTTCTATTGAATTTTTCCTGATTATTGCAGCTGCTAACAATAAATACGCAGATTCCTATAATTTCTCGTTAATTTATGGAGAAATTCTCGTATTTATTGGACTTGTTTTCCCAGTTTTTACGATATATTTCTCAGCAGATTTTATCGTAAATAAACCAAGTTTTCAACGAGATATGGCTTTTTTTCTCATAGCTACTATATATTGGATAATTCTTGGAGGAATTGGGGAAATTTCTATTAATTTTGCCCTTATTTACTTAGGTTTTTATCTATTTTATATACTTGTTATCGCATATCAAAGTACGAGAAATATCAGGACTCCTACTTTTGATGAAAATTCTTCAGAAAGCCAGTCGAATTCTGAAATACAAAGCGATAGAAGCGATTTACAACAAACTCCTCAAGAAAATCCTTCCAAATATCATGAATTAAAAGAATATGACCCTACAAATGCTTATAAATACCTAAAATACGATAAAAACTTCATACAAAGAGCACCTGGTTTTTTCTATATTTATCAGAATAATCTCTTGAGAAACGCTTTTTCATCAAAAATCATGGAAATTATCGATTTTCCTTTCAATATGATAAGGAAATTCACGATACCTACCACAGATCCTTCTAAATATCAGAAATTAGACCTACTTTTATGGCCGATTCCTGGTGTTTTCTTCTTATCGTGGGGTTTATTTGGAACTCCTAGTTTCTATTGGTTTTATATAATAGCACCTATTGCCGTTTTTCTAGTGTTTTTTGTTATTATTACGGCTTTAGAAACAGAAGTCCCTTTTTATTATCCGACGATACAAATTTTAGCATGGATTTGTTCAGTTGTTTGGATGTATAGAATAGCTCAAATACTGATTGATTCTTTACAAATAGTGTCAATTTTCACGAATCTAGACCATAATTTCTTCAGTTTGTTCTTTTTCGCGAAAATACTTGCTTTTCAAGTGATAATCCCTGCTTATGAAATGACGAAAAAAGGAGAAAAACTCGATGTTTTGTTCAATGCCATATGTTTTAATCAGCTTTTTCAACTTTTATTTGCGATAGGTATCGCGAATATCATACAAATTCTGAATTTTGGCACGATTTCCTTCCCTTTATTCAATAGAGGAAATGTGCTTTTGAGCTTTTTAATAATAAGTTTATTTGTTGTTATTGTGGTTTTTTGGGGATTTTTGATAGTACAAGGTTGGAAAATAGGTAAAAAAATCGCTTGGATGATGTTTATTGGCTTTTGTTTAATTGAAATCGGATGTGTGGTGGCTGGGATTGATATTGCTGCCACTAGTACTAAATAAAGAACTAATATATATTATATAAGAAGATTTTTTTCTAAAAGAATTTTCTTTAGATTTTAAAGAAGAAAAAAAACAAAAATTTTCTTTTGATCTTAAAGATAAAAAATTTCTATAATAAATGCTTATTTATATTTATTTCTGGTTTTTCCTTCTTTTCTGCAAACTCTTCATTATTGTCTTCTAAAAAAGAGTATTTCTCGAAGGAAGCTCTTTGAGAACGCTGGAAATCCTTGACCAGAATCTGTGTGAATACTTGGTTTTCGCGAAGAAAGTTTAAATCCTCGAAATTCCTTTTGATTTTATCACTAAGTTTCAAAATTCCTTCTATTGATATTCAAAGGGAGAGAGAAAAAAATAAAAAATAGGAGTTTTTCCTTAAAAAAACTCAATAAATTACTGCGATAATCATGAGTTTCTTTGATAAAAGAGTTCAAAAGATCGAATCCATCAAGAAATCTCTCCAAAGTCCTTTGATTTTTTTTGTCGACATTATTATAGAAATTAAGGACTTTTTCGTTGTTTTCTTCAATAAATGAGATAAATCGGATAAATCCGGCTTTAATTTTCATGAATTTTGCTGGGAATTTATGTTCAATTACAATAAAATTCTTTAGTATTTTTGCAATAGTTTTACAGATTTCAACCAGTCGAATCAAAGAAACTGAGATCAAACTAATGAATTGTTCAATATCATTTTTTTTTAACACATTTTTCTCGTCATTTTCAACAACAATCTCTAAGAAAAGTGAAGGTTTTTCTGAAGATTCATAGACAAAACCCTTTAAATTAGAAGAATTTGGTTCTTTTTCGGAAGAAATTGCCTCTTTTTCCAGAAAAAACTTATAAATTTTCAACATTTTCCGGAATAAATCACTTTTAGGCTTATTAAATGAGATTTCTTTATGTTTTTTATTGAAAGTCTGTATTTTCTGAGATAAATCCCCTGTTTTTATGCTTTGAATCTCAATTTTCTTCACTATTTCCTTCATTTTCCCTTCAAAAAACCTGATTTTTTCTTCTAAAATGGTGATAATTTTAATTTTATCGCTTTCTTTAATATGAGTTTCTCTGAATTTCTTCAGAATTTCTCTTTTTATCAATAAAAAATCGTTTGTAAATTGGTCTCTTTCATTCACAGATAAAAGCCTTATATTGTTCAAATAGTTTCGTAGAGTGAGAAATTCTGATTGAAAGCCTTTTATATTAAGTTTAAAATTTGTTCTTTGATTGAAAAGCTCAGATTTTAACAGGAAAATCTCGAAATCTTTCGTGTTCAGCATGTTCTTTAAATAAGAATTATCTTCTTCCAGTTCTTCTATCAGCTATTTGAAAGAAATTAAAAAAAATTAAATTTCATTGAAAAATTTAAATTTCATTGGAAAATTTTCATTTTTAAGAAAAAATTTCATTTTTCAACTAAAAACATAACAAATTGTTATTACCTTGATAAAACCCATAGATTCTTTCTTCTTGCTTTCAATTAATTTCAAATACCTTTCATCAATTCTGACTTTCTCTTTATCTTCTAATCCCTCACGCACTTTCTCCTTATTTTCCTCAATTCTTTTTTTCACAATGTCCTGAATCTCTTCTATCGATTCCATTTGAAATTCCTTGATTTTTAGTCTTTCTCCTTGTGTTTTTTCTTTAATTTCTTCAATTAGAGCCTTTTGTTGTTGTAAAATAAGGTCTAATTTCGGACTTTTGAACAAAGGCTTATAATTCTCGAATTCCTCTTCAATTTCCTTTAATTTCTTCAAATCTCTTTCTTTTTCTTTCTCTTTTGTCTTTGAAAAACTTAGTAAATTCTCAGCAGATTTCGTTATTAATTTCATTAAATCTTGTTGTTGTTTTTCTTGTAAATCATAAAAAAGTCCTTTTAATTCTAAAAGTTCTATGTTTTTCCTTTGATTTTCTTCTGTTGATTTCTTCAGATTTATCGCCATTTCTTCAATTTTAGGGACTTCTTCTAGGTTTTTCCTTTGATTTTCTTCTGTTGATTTCTTCAGATTTATCGCCATTTCTGCTTCTAGTGATTTTATGAGTTCGATTTGAGATTTTATCGTAGTTTCGAGGTCTTTTATTGTTATTTCTTGTTCTTTTAATGATAAAACCTTCAGATTATTTTGTTCTAATACGTCAAATATCTGTTTTTCATAGGTTTTTCGCTGTTTTTCAAGGTTTTCTTCACGAATTTCCAGTTCTTTTTTTAGTTCATTAAGGGTTTTATTGAGAAATTCATTGGTTATTTCGAGGTTTTTATAAGAGATTTGAAGGGAATTTAACTCGTTTTCTTGTGAATTTATAAGAGAAAACTGTTTATCGTGTTTTTCCTTGTAATCTTCAATGTTTTTCTCAAGGTTGTTTATTTGATTTTCTAATGAAATAACTGTATTTTCCTTCATTTGAAGCTCATTTTTCAAGGTTTCGAGTTCCTTTTGGAAATTTTCTTGGGCTTTTTCGAGGTTTTTTAGGTAAATTTTACTCTGATGATCCATATCGGAGATTATCGCATTTTTCTCCATTTCAAATTGAATTTCTAAGGTTTTTATTTGAATTTTTAAAGCTTTTAATTGATTTTCTAGGTCTTTTTCTTTATTTTTATCGTTTTCTAATTGAGTCTCTACTGATTTCACATGAGTTTCTAGTTCTTTTTCTTTATTTTTAACGTTTTCTAATTGAGCTTCTACTGTTTTCACTTGCGTTTCTAGGTCTTTTTCTTTGTTTTTTTGGTTTTCTAATTGAATTTCTAGGTTTTTTATTTTATTTTCTAAGTCTTTTTTCTCATTTTTTTGGCTTTCTGATTGAATTTCTAAAGTTTTTGTCATTTTTAATTCATTTTCTAATTTGATTTCTAAGTCTTTTTTCTGGCTTTCTGATCGAATTTCTAAAGCTTTTACCTCTTTTTCTAAGTCATTTTTCTCCTTTATTAATTGATTTTCTAAGTTATTTTTCTCCTTTTTCAACTGATTTTCTAAGTCTTTTTTCTCATTTATTAAATTTTCTAAGCTTTTTTTCTCATTTTCCCCCTTTATCAATTGATTTTCTAAATCTTTTTTCTCATTTTCCCTCTTTTTTATCTCATTTTCTCTTTCTTCTGCTAAATTCTTCATATTTTCACTAATTTTTTCTTTCTCTTTTCCTTCATATTCATATCGTTCAGCAATTTTCTTCATATTTTCAATTTCAACATCTTTTTCATTGGCAATTTCCTGTAAAATTCTCAGATTTTCTGATAAAACCTCGAATTTTTCTTTTATTTCTTTATATTTTCTTTCTTTTTCCTCTAATTCTCTTTGAAATTTCACATAAATCTGTTTATTTTCTTCTTCTAATTCCTTTTTTCTTTCACATTCTTCATAAACTCTTTTTTTCATTTCTTCACATATTTCCCCTAAATTCCATCGTATTTTTTCTTTCATAAACATCATCATTTCTTTCAATTTCTTGAAAAAGTCTTGTAATTTCTCAGTTCTATTCTCTAAAATCGCCTTTTTCACGATATATTCCCCACGAATCTGCGATATTTTAGAAGAAAGATTATTATGGGAAAATTCTTGAGTTTCTGTGATTTTCTGGAAATATAGAAATTTTTCTTCATAAATCATCTTATTTTCTTCTAAAATTCTGATTCTTTCAGCAAGAACACGACTAGATTTCTCAAGTTCTGCTATTGTTTTATTACAATGTGATTTCTCGAGGCTCCATTGCAATTTGATTGCCTGGTACTCAGTGTCCATCTCAATTCTTTTCGCTTCGGATTCATGAAGCTTTTCTTTAAGAAATTCAGGAGTTTCCATAGTTTCCATTAACAGATAAAAATTTTTTTAATTAATTTTGAGCTAAATTTCTTTTTATTAAAAAATTATTTTCACCAAAATCCTCTTAAATAAAAAAAAAATTCATAAATTATTTTTTTTTAAACAAAAAAAACTTTTTAAATTTTTTTTTATAAAAAAATTAAAACCTCAAAAAAAAAATTTAAGATTTATTATAAAAAATAATTCACGTAACTCATATCCCTCATCATTGTGTTTGGATCCTGAATCCTGCTTCTCTTTGCAAGATTAGAATTTTGTAAACTAATCTCCAAAATCCTGGATTTTTTCATAATATTTGATCTCAATTCCAATCTTTTTGAAAATTTATTCCCAGAAGAAAGAGTCCTTTTTATTGTTGGTGTTTTGTATTTCAAGGTAGCTGAATTAATAATGAGCATTTTTTCAATATTGACCAATTTATCTTGTATTGTTTTTTTAGGATTGAGTCTAAGTTCTTTAAAATTTTGTATTAATTTTTCTTTATATGATTCAATTTGTTCATTTGTGATTCTAGGTTTTTTATTTTTTCCTTTTTCAATACTTCTTAAAATAGCGTCCATGTGATAATTAAGATTTGAAGAATTCCTTAAGGGCCCCTTCAAGAACTTATTTTTTTCATAATCTTTATAGTTGATTTTTTCAGTGATAGTCAAAGATTTTGCTAACAGTTTATCCAGATCCTGCATTCTATAAAATCTATTTCGAAAATCAGAATAATTTACTTGAGGTTTTCTGTTTTTCTCATAAATATTATCAGTTAATTGCTGAATTTCAGTTTCATTAGCACTTTGGGCTCGAATTTTAAAATTAACAAATCCATTTGAAGAATTGGTTTTAGGACTAAGAAAACCGTTCAACATATTTCTGGGACCATTTGATGAATTTCTTTTGGCTTTTGTTTGGTTGATCTCTAAAACTATTTGTTTATGAGGTGAAGGGATAGAATCAGCTATTTTTTTTAAAGAATTTTCTATGGGTTGTGTGAGAATAAGAGCTTTGTGAAAAGTTTCATTCTTGAATATTTGTTGAGGTTTTTCAGAGCAGATATTTTGGTTTTGCGATTTGTTTTTCAAATAATTATTGAAATTATCTTTGAATAGAGAGTTTATTTTCTCGATTTTTTTTAAATATTCTTGTCTGTAGTCAAGTGAATCATTGAGGAATTTAGCGGGGGTTTGACTTAGTTGTTCGACAAAATCGTTCGAACTTATCAATTCATTTTTCTTTTTGTGAAATGAAAGTTTAATTGCTTGAAAAGAAAGACGATTTTTTATTTTTTTGTTTAAACTTTCAGAGAACTTTTGCTTTTTTTTAGGGCTAATGGTCTTCATTCTTTGCATGATTGTGCCTTCTATATCAGCATTTGAGTATTTTTGGGATTCTAATTTCTGTTGAAGATCAATTTCTCGAGGATCTCCTTTCTGGGCATTTTTGATTGAGAAGCTGTGAAAGGAATGTTTCGTGAAATTTTTCAGAAGTTTTTCTTGGTAGAGTTTTAATTTCAATTTGATATCAGGTTGACTCACAGGAAAATTTATCATTAGTATTAGTTTTGGAGGTGTTGCAATTTTTATTGAATTAAAACTCTTTATTAATTATGAATTTTGCTTCATATAAATATATTTTTTTATTTCAAGCTTTAAAAATATAAAAGTATTAAAAAAAAAGGGTTAAGAAAGTTCTGAACAAAATGATAATAAACAATGAATCTGAAGGAAAATTGCTTTAAACAAAAAATCTATTTATTTAAAAATAAAGAATAGGTTTTTTATTTTAATGATTGGCTTTGCTTTTAGTCATAAAAAAGTGATAAATATAGAATATAATACAATACATATGTAAAAATGTTCAGAATAACAACAAATTATATACATGAAAAAAATATTTCATTTATAAGAAATAAAACTTATTTTTTCTTTGCAACAAAAAAATTTTGAAATTAAATCTTGTCAGTTGTTTTCTTTTAAATTTAAGTAATTAAAAACACCTTGAAAAAAATCAAAAACACCCAATGTCACAATACGGTTTAAAACCTTCTTCATAAGTTCAATTTTTTTTTTTATGATTTGAATTATTCTTATTTCATTCTTTAATTTCTAGAATAATTTGGTGAAAACAAAAACAGGAACGATCAGTTCTTTGGATTTACAAATTAAGACTTTCCAAGACAGAATGAATGAGACAATGGGATCTTTTAATAAAGGGTTGAATTCAATCACATTTGATGTAAAAGAAAAAAATAAAGATTTTTGAAAAAACTAAAACTAAAATTATGAAAGCTAAACGAATTTCAAAAATCATTTCAAGAGGAAAAGCGAAATTTTGATGCTAATTTAGAAAATAGTATCAAAGAAATGGTCAATCTCGAAACGAAAATATCCACTAAAATAGAACAAGAAATTTTAGTAAAAACCTTGAAACTTATAAAATTTTAAGAAAAAATAAAAAACAGACCAGAAAAGATGGAGAAGCAAAACTTAACAAAATTGTTGAAGATAATTTTAATCTAATGAGATCAGATCTAAATAAAGAAACCAAACTCAGAGTTGAGATAATGGACAGCTTGAATCAAGCCTTAGAAGTAATAAATATTTAAAAATGGAATTTTGTTATAAAAATTGTTTTTTAGAATGATATCCCGAAATTATATGAATCCATAAAAGCAGGATCCAGCCAAAGAGAAGAAAGTGATACCAATATTTTGAAGAAAGTTATGGAAGAAATCAATAAAATGGCTGAAAGTGTACAGGATCAAAAAAAAACAAGAGAAGAAAGTGAGTCTGCAATTTATGAAATGCTGAGAGATTTGGTAAGTAGAGTCAAAAGCGAAATAGAAACCGAAAAAAAAGATCGGTAAAAACTATAAAAAATTTATATATAAAACTATTTTGATTGTAGGGAAAGCAGTGAAGAGAATTTGTTGAATTTGATCGAGGACTTATGCAATAAATTATCTATAATCCAATGATAATGGAAGAAAAACGAAATAAAAATGTTAATTTAATTAAAAAAAATGATTCTTTTATTTCAATAGACATTTTATGAAAAAAAAATTCTTATGAAATAAAACTTCTAAAATTATCTCAAAACATATTTCTTAATTTGTAATTATCAAATGAAGAAGAAAAAAAAGAAAGATTTTACCGATTCGTTAGATTGCTATAAATATTTTAAAAATTAATAAAATTCCCAGCAAAATAAAAAAGTTAATTAAACCTTTTTTTTTATTTAAAAACATATTTTTATCATTTAAAAATGCATTAATTGTTAATTTTTTTGAATAACGCTGCTTTTTATCAACATTTCCTCGGAACCAATATACTCCAAACTTGCCTTCAACGTAATCAAATAATATCCAGCAACAGATGATGATAATTGGTTTGTCAGAAAGCTTTCAACCAATGCACATTGAGAATACAAAGTTGTTATTTCACCTTTACAGCAAATATAAATCAAAATTGCCATAATTTCATCAGAATTGATCTCATCATTGAAACTTCTCTGGAAGTTCTCATAGAATTTCTTAATGCATTCGATAATAAGCACAGCAGTTTTGAGGATGTTCTTCAATTTATGGATAGGACTTTTCATTTTTTTTATTTTCTTCAAATTTGAAATAGCAGAATCATAAGGGAAATCATTAATATTCGATGTATTATTTTTGATTTTAGAATCATAATTTTTTTTTTGAACACTCAAAATCAATGTTTTATCAAGTAAATCTTTTTTTATATTTTTGCAAAAATCTTCTTTTGAAAAAATTGATCCTGAAATTTTATTTTTTTCCTCTAATTTCGTTTGTTTTTGAAAGCCAACACAATATTCTTTCAGAGTTAAAGGATATTTTAAAGGAAAAGCTGAATTTTCATTTTGAAAATCAGGATTGATATCCCAAGTTATTTTTCTTTCAATAATAGGATCAAAATTTGGCTCTGATAATTCTTTTACTTTAAAAATATTGAGAGTTTCTTCCTCCCCTTTGAAAAAATTTTTTGTTTTATAATTTAAACAGAAATGCTTTGAAATCCCGAAGGCCTCAGGTGGCAAATTCTTGAAAATCTGATAATTTTTTTCTATTTTCTCTTCAATTTCACTGTTTAGCTGATAGCTCGCTTTAATAAGCAACTCATAAATTTTCTCATTATTGATGAAAAGACTTGTAATGAATTCTAGGAGATTTTCCTGAGTGAAATATGTCATTGATTTAATGAAAGCCTTCGTATTGACTAAGCCATAAAATATTACGACTGCATGCTGAAAAATTCGAATAAATTCAATTAGATTCGCAACCATTATATCAAATTTTTCATTTTTATTGACAACAGCTGAATTTTCTCGTTTTTCTTGAAAGAAATTTGAGTATTCTTGAACAAATTTTTCCTTGATCGAGTTCAAAGGATGGTCTTTTTTATTCAGATGGTCTTCAATCACACAAGTGATCAATTTGTAATGATTGAGTGCTTTTTTCTTAAAAATTATGACTTCTTCATATTGATGCGGCTCAAGATCATTGCTAAAACAATTTTTATTGTTTTCTATGATGGTATTATTTTGATATGAACTAACAACTTCTTCATAAATGAATGATTTTTTTGAAGGAGGATTATAGTTAAATGGTTCATAATCTTTAGCATCATTAGCTTGATTATAAATCTCAAGATCTAAATAATCTGAACCAAAACTATCGGAGCTCTCTTTTTTTGAAAGCCTATTTTCGGAACTTAAAAAACTTTCGCGAAATCTTCGAGAAAAAGAATAATAATTTTCGTCCGATTCATTAGAATAGATGAAATTCAGTGAGATTATTTCATTTTGAAATTGCAAAGTCTGCTTTTCACTCGCTTTCTTCACCGATGAAGCTATTTGATTGACCCAAAAACATTTTTTATTCAATTTAGAGCATTCATTCAAGAACATTTTTTTCCAATCCTTTTTCTAAACAAAACAGAATTTTAATTTCTAGCAAAAATTAAAAATAGATTTACTATTTTTGGGGTTTTTCTTGAAAAAATACTTGAACAAATTCCTTTAAAAAGCAAGCAATCTGAAGAAGGATTGCAGGTCTCAGTTTCTTGTAATTTGCAGAAATTTAAATAGGAATTATAGAAAACTTGGAATTGTTTATCATGGCTAAATAATTTCGAAAAATATTCTTGACGATTGATGGCATTGGACTCATATTGATCGAGGAGATATGAAGGGAAATAATTAATTTTTTCCATTAGTTTTGTTTTCTTTATTTTGTTTCTTATTTTAATAAAAAATTTTTTTTTTTTTTTTTTAAAGAAATGTTTAGGATTTTGAAAAAAAAAATCAATACTTTTTTACTGTTTTACATAATTTTTTCTAGATTTTATGATGAAATCTATCCCTTCGATTTTCATTTTTTTACTTTATAAAAATTAATTTTCTTGATAATTATTTTAGTTTCGATAGGTGAAATTTTTTTTTGTTTGCATTTAAATTTTCAGGAGTAATTTTTCAAATTTTTTTTGTTTAAAAAAATTGTAAAATTTTTTTTAATGCAAAATTAATGACAGATCCCAATTTCAAATCATCATCCCTTCAAGGAAAACAGAAGCTTGGTAATAAAACTATTTAATTTTTTCTAAGGTTTTATAAAGTGAATATCCCGAAGGGGTTGTTTGCAGAACATGTGAAAAGAGATCATATAGCACATCTAAAAACTAAAAATATAACAACTACTTTTGGAAAAAGAATGTTTCAGAAAAATCAAACAGATAACAGTATAAAAAAAATAAAATTTATCATGTACTTTATATTATAATGGAGTATTCTTTTAGTCTCAAATATATTGGAGGATTTTATTAAAAAAAAATGTGAGATTGATATAAATGCTGAAGAAAAATCTAATGAAGAAAATATCCAAAAAATCGATGCTTTACAAAAGAAACTCGATGAATTACACAAAAAAAAACTAAAAAATCAAGCAAAGTCTAATTTTCTCCAAAATCGAACTCCTTTGAATTTAACGAAAAAAAATGATCAAATTTTTTTATGTAGTTATAAAGATCTTGTCAATGATACAAAGCAGAGTTTCTTCCAAATGCTTTTTCTCTTTTCATGATTTTTTTTTTAGTTATGGATTTTGAGCTCTGCTTTGATAATTCAAATGAAGTTCAATACAATCCGTTGATTATTCCAGCAAATGGAATTTTTCAAGTAGATTTTTGCTTTTTTATCTGAAAATATTTAAATTCAAAAGCATTTTCAAGAGCCTTTTTCTTTTAAAAACGATCAAATGAAAAAATTAGGATTAGGTTTATTAAAAAATTTCATGAAAATCAACAAATAACAATCAAATAATGTATTTTGTGACGAATATATGATATGATATCTAAAATGTTTTTTCCTTATAAGCAATTTTCCTCTCTATATATTTAAAAAAAAAATTGGATTAATTAAATAAGCAAAACTAATTTAAAATTTAAGCACATTATTTCACATTTTTTTTATTTAAAGTTATGAATGAAAAATCCAACTTTTTTGAAAATGAAGAAGGTTTTTAATTCTTTTTATTATCACAAAATAAAATTAATTCATAGAGAAGACAATTTTTCCAGAAACTGATCCTCCTTTTGCAATGAAGTAAAAAATTTTCTGAATTTCAAATAAAAATTTAATCAAAGAGCTAATAATCAAACTCCTTTATCATTTAATCAGAACTATGCTGAAATTTCAGATCCCTTATCAAAGGATTGGAAATTCAAGGATTTTAATGAAATTGATGTTCCCTTGAATATAGACCCTTCTGTTATCATAGATTTATTTTCGATTATTTCTAGAAAAAAGTAAATCAATTTGAGGAAAAAACTTGGCTTTACTTATTAAACTATAGAAATCTAGAAAGCACACAGATAGATTTTAATCAAATGCTGGCTGTTTCATCGGGGGAATCCAGCATGAAAGATATTTTTAAATGGTTATGTTTGCGATTTTTCATAACACAAAGAACTTCTGCTGAAAAAACTATTATTTACATGAAATTTGTGCCTCATAGATATAAAAATCTGAAAAATATTAAGTTTTGGCTTTTCAAAGGAGTAAAAAAATGAAAAATTGAAAAAAATGGCTGTTTTTAAATTTCTTTTGATGAATGTTATTAGGACAAGTATTTATTTCGACAATTTGTAAATGAATTCAAAGATCATTTGAATGAAATCATAACCAATAAGAGTTAAAATAACAATTATTTTTAATATAAATTCAATTTTCTAAACGAAAAACAAAGATTCACTCAGTCAAGATTTACAAAATGAAATCGCACAAGAACAAAAAATAAATGAAAAAGATTTTTTCAATACAATAGAACTTGCTCAAAAGTTTTATTATTAATAAAAATTTTAAGAAAATTCTACTTTTTTTTATAGAGAACTAAATGAGAAAGAACAAAATCTTAATCCTCTCTTGCTTGAATGTTCCGCTTTTTATAGCTTTGGCAAATTTCTTTTAGAAGATAAGCATAAAATCAGCAAAACTACAAATAAAGCGATTGCAAATTTTATAGAACAGCTTCCGAATCTTGAAAATAAAAAGGACCCATCAGAAAAGGTTGGATAAATTTTCAAAATTTAGAAAAAATCATTCCAAAATTTGTTTTAAACCAAGGCCCATAATTTATATAATTTGATTCAAGAAATCATCAATGAAATCAATCAAGAATTTTCCGAAACTGGATCAGAATACAAACAATTACTGCCTTTCTGCAGAATTTCTGTAGAACGCTATATTTTTGATAAGGTTTTTTCTTAAATAATTAACATTCATTTTTTTAAACAAAAATCATTTGAGGTTTATGAGAATATCTTAGCTATTTATCAGAATAAATTTGCTAGTTTTGATCAATCTTTCATTGAGCAACAAAATAAAATCTTACAAAAGAGAAATGTGCTTGAACTTCTAAAAGATCTTGATGTTTTTTATTTATTTTCTTTAATTTGTAAGAATATTTGAAATTTCAAGGTTGCTGAAAAATTTTGGTTATTACCCAAGGATCAAATGAATTTCACTCAAAATGTCACAGGTTTCAAAAATAGTGATTCTTTTCAAATGGAAAATGATGAATTCCCTTATATCGAAGCTATTAGAGAGCTTGAAAAAATTGATTCTTGCAAATGTTTGAGAGATAAATTCGATTATATTGTTTCTTCGAATACTTTGATGAAGATGAAAGTCATTGATTTTTATAATGGAAAGGAAGAATTGAGCTCAATGGATGACGAATTACCTATTATAATATTTATTGTTCTTAATTGTAAAATTAATAATCCTTTGAGCCAAATCAATTTAATTGATGATTATTTGTCCACGAACCCTGATTTTGAGATTGAAAAACGATTTTTATTGAATTTGAAGGTTTTGTTTATTATTTTCTATTTTATTTTTTTATCTTTTTTTTTCAAAAAGATGGCAATGCAATATATAGCTTATGAATTTAAAATTGTTATATGACAACAACAAAAAATAACATTTCAATTTTAAAAATAAAGGATTCATTATATTAAGTTTTTTTAAAATTATAATCGATTTCTTTATTTAAGGCTTTAAATATTCTTGTGTATATTTTTTATAGATAAACATCATCCTCGCCAAAAACGCCTCGATATGGAATATTGGTTTATTTCCCATTTGCATCTTGTTTTCATGGTAAGCTGCCCAATATATTATCTGATATTTCCAATTGGTATCAACATAATTACATAATTCCTTCAGCAGATATTTAATGATCAAATCAGCAGGGATGCAATTTATCAACAAATCATACACTTTATCCCTAATTTCCCTCAATCTTTTTAAAAAAATCAATAAATAAACATCAAAAGAAATAATTATTTTATTTTTTTACTTTTTCGGAGTTTGTTCTTGTCTTACATCATCAGCAATTGATTTTATGGCTAATTTCCATTCAGGCACATGCAACTTTTGATCAACAGTGAAATTCCTTTGCATTTTGCAGGTTTGTAATTGTATAACACTTCTTCTCAAATTTCTTTCACATTCCTTAGCTATCTTTGAACATAGAGCTTCCTGATTAAATAAATTTTCTTTCTTTGTGATTTTTTCTAAAACTCCTTGTATTTCGATCTCAGAAGGTGCCCCAACTCTTATCATAAGACATCTGCTTCTTATAGGAGCTATAACTCTTCCAACATTCTCACATATTAAAATCAATCTGCATTTACTTATATATTTTTCCATGGTACGTCTTAATGCAGCTTGAGCTTCTTTGGATAGTTTATCGACTTCATTTATTATGATCACTTTGAAAGAACGCTGGGCTTTGGAATCCAATTGATTAGTACTTGCTACTTCTTTTATTAGGTTTTGTACAATTGATTTATCATGAAAATCTGCATCTGATGGAGTTATATCTAAATGATAATTACTTGAAATTATGTTGCATTCGACTGTGGTGGAAGAAGTGGAAGAAACTTTGAATTCACGCAACTCGGATTTCAATTTATTTACACCATTGCCATAAACTTCGTTAAGAAAAGCCATTACACGAGTTTTTTTGCCAGCTCCATTTGGACCATATAATAATAAATGAGGGAAATCCTGCATTTTGGAGAGTTTTTGGAGACGGAGGGATAATTCAAAATGATAATCCAAGGAATCCAAAGTTTTTGGACGGTATTTATCAACCCAAAGACGATCCATTGAAATAATTTAAAATAATTATATTTTTTCCGCAAATTTTTAAATTTGGACAAAAATTTGGTGATTAAAAAATAAAAATCTATTTTTTTTTGGAAAAATTATATTTTATTTTTTAGCTTTAGACATTCTAATTATTTATTTTCGGTTTTTGATAATTTTTTTCTCTAAAAGAATTACAATTAGCAAAAAAGCAAAAAATTCGATATGACCAAAAATTTCAATTTATGGTTAAAAACAATTAAAAAAAAAATTATTCCAAATTTTTTTTTTTATAATAATTTCGAAAAGCTCGTCATAATTTTTGAATTTACATGAGAATAAAAATGAATTTTGATTCAAAAAATAAAAAATCCAAATGAAATCAAATTACTATTTCAAATGTCTGGAAAGACATGAAATTATGGAATGCACCAAAATGCTCGCTAGAATTTTCACATCATTCGATCCCTTCATTTCCGAGCTTCAAATTCCTGAATCCGATCTGTACAAAATAATTCAAAGTGAATTGGAGGAGATTGTAGATAGTAATTTAGTGACCATTTGCAAAAGCAATGAAAACAAAATAATAGGGTGTTATGCAGGTTTCAAACTCATAAATATCAAAGAAAAAAATTTCAAATCTTCTAAATTCAACATCTATAAAATCAATGATGAAAATCTCAAAATTGAGGATAAACTTGCTATTTTAAAGGACATTGATTTCAATATTCTGAAGGATTTTTATGAAGGTCATCGACAAAAAAATGAATTAGAGATTTCAATATTCTGTGATTATTTTTGTATATCAGAGGAGTATTTTCAAAGCAATTTAGCACGTGATTTGGCTTTGAATTTCTTTTTGAATTGCAAAAACATGGGCATTCATCATATTTATGGAACATTTTTCAATATAAAAGCAATCAAATTGCTTACAAAGCATTTTCCAGCTGAAATTGTCAATGAAATTGAAATAGTGTTTGTAAAAAAGGATGGAAAAAAAATGGATTATAAAGTTTTGCTTTTATATGGAAATTTAAACCTCAAAGGATTTGATCTTGAAGCAGTTGTATTAAATCCTAAATTATAATTTCAAGGAAATTTATTTTTTTCTCTCAAAAATTCGCCTGAATAAAAGCAAAAAAAAAATTTTAATTGAGTTAAAGGAAAAATAAAGTTAATTTTATTCATATGCAAAAATTTGAAAAAACTTCTGTATTTAGTAAAAATTTTCAAATCAAATGAAATT
>JFJP01020449.1_pt1 | contig 16348 bp, 11 predicted proteins | sample 431651 | NCBI WGS metagenome assembly JFJP01 (sample SAMN02602958, study PRJNA72255) | Microbial mat metagenome, whole genome shotgun sequencing project. | biome: fresh water; feature: sink hole; material: water; isolation source: purple microbial (photo- and chemosynthetic) mats found in... | reverse complement strand
GCGCTCGGCGGGCGGGGCGGCGGTGACGAAGAGGCTGCGGAAGTCGGCGGCGGGATCGGGTTCGCCAGCCACGCTCCAGCCGTGCGGCCAGCGGTAAGTGACGGTGACGACGATGGTCTCGCCGACCGCGACCTGGGCCGGGTTGGCCGATAGCTCGACCAGAGGAGCGTCGAGGGCTGATAGAGTAGAGATGAGGATGGATAGGATTATTGACGTGGCAGTGACACGGGGAGGCAGCATGAAGGCGGAAGGCGGAAGGCGGAAGGCGGAAGAAATGCGGCGCCAAGCCAGAAGGCGTCGTACGATGTGTCGCGACCCTTCCGCCTTCCGCCTTCCGACTTCCGCCTTGTCTTGCCTACCCATGCACCCTCCGGCGGCGCTGGCGGAAGAAACGCTCGAGGGCTGTGACCGCACTCTCGGTGGTCGAGAGATCAACGAGATCGCAGCCAGCAGCACGGAAGATCGTGTCGGTGGCGCTGCGCGCCTCTTTCCAGGCGGCGGCGTATCGCTGCCGGGCCGCCGTACCGCCGGCGAAGACGCCGACGCTGGCACCTTCCGGATCGGCCAGGACCAGCGGAGCACTACCAGCCGGCAACGCGGCCTCGCCCGGATCGCTGATGCGCAGGCCGACGACATCGTGGCGTCGGGCCGCGCGGGCCAGCGCAGTCTTCAATGCCGGACGATCGGCGGGATCTCCGAGGAAGTCGCTAACCAGGAAGCACACCGTGCGGCGCTTGGCCACGCGGCCGAGTTCGTCGAGGGCGTGGTCGATGCGCGTCGGGCGGGAGCCGCCTGCGGGCGCAAGCACCTCGCGCACCACGCGCAGGGCGTGGCCGCGTCCACGCCGCGCCGGCAGGTGGGTTTCGGTGCGGTCGCTGAACAGCACCAGGCCGAGGCGGTCGCCGTTGCGCAGCGCGGTGACGCCGACCACGGCGGCGGCTTCGGCGGCCAGGGCCAGCTTGGCACGCGGACTGAGGCCGGGGATGGCGCCGAAGCGCATCGAACCGCTGACATCGACCAGCAGCAGGACGCTCAGTTCGCGTTCCTCGCGGAACACCTTGATGTAGGGCTTCCCGGCCCGTGCCGTCACATTCCAGTCGATCGCGCGCACATCGTCGCCGCTGGCGTACTCGCGCACCTCGTCGAACTCCATGCCCTGGCCACGGAAGGCCGAACGGTAACGCCCAGCCGCCAGCGAGCTGACCAGCTTCTCGGTGCGCAGCTCGATGCGGCGCACCTGCCTCAGGATTTCCGCTACTTCAGGCATCGCTCAGGGAACGACGACGTGTTCGAGCAGGCGGGCGACCAGCGCGTCGGTGTCCAGGCCCTCGGCCTCGGCCTCGTAGCTGGCGATGATGCGGTGGCGCAAAACATCGGGCGCGATGCTCTTGATGTCCTGCGGGGTGACGAAGGCGCGGCCGTCAAGGAAGGCATGCGCCCGGCCGGCCTGGGCCAGGGCGATGGTGGCGCGCGGGCTGGCGCCGGTCTGGATCAGGTTGGCCAGGGTCTTGACCCCGGCTGCAGCCGGATCGCGCGTCGCGCGTACCAGGTTGACGCAGTAGTCGGTCAGGCGCGGGTCCATGTGCGCGCTGTCGATCGCCGCCTTGGCGGCATCAATGTCGGCCGGGCCGGCGACCGGGCGGATCACCGCCGGGGTGCGTTCCAGGGCGCGCGCCAGGATCTGCTTCTCCTCCTCGGCGCTGGGGTAGCCGACGCGGATCTTCATCAGGAAGCGGTCGGTTTGCGCCTCGGGCAGGGGGTAGGTGCCTTCCTGCTCGATCGGATTCTGCGTCGCCAGCACCAGGAAGGGCCGCGGCAGGGGGAAGGTCTCGTCACCGATCGTCACCTGGCGCTCCTGCATCGCTTCAAGCAGCGCTGATTGCACCTTGGCCGGGGCGCGGTTGATCTCGTCGGCGAGGACGATCTGGGCGAAGATCGGACCCTTCTTCACGCTGAAGGTGCCGCCCTCGTAGATGCGCGTGCCGATGATGTCGGCGGGCAGCAGGTCGGGGGTGAACTGGATGCGGCGGAACTGCGCGTCCAGCGCCCCGGCCATCGCCTTGACCACCGTGGTCTTGGCCAGCCCGGGCAGGCCTTCGATCAGCAGATGGGCGTCGCAGACCAGGCCGATGAGCAGGCGGCGCACCAGTTCGCGCTGGCCGACCAGGATCTTGCCGACCTCGGCCTCGACCTGGCGGAGCGGGGCGACGGCATCGGCGAGCTGGGCAGGGGAAGCGGCCATGGGGATCCTCCGGGCGCCTGGAAAGACGCGCGAGGCGGGGTTATCTTACCTGGCTGCCGATAGGCAAAGCCCTGGACCCCAGGGGGTTGCTGCTGGTAGAGCCTTTGCCCAGGTCTGCATGTTGTGGTCCGATTCCTTGGCCCAACATGTCTGCGCCCGTGCCCGACCCGCAACTTCCTTGGCATGAGTGGTTCACCGCCGACACCATCGAGCGGGCGACGCCCTATGCCGACGGGGGCGAGGTGGAGCGGGTCGAGTACGATGGCCGCCAGATCATCGCCACGGTCCAGGGCCATAAATCCTACCGCACCGTGATCCTGGTCGAAGGCCTGGACTTCGATGCGGCCGAGGGCCTGGTGATGCGCGACCTCGATGCGCGTTGCTCGTGCCCGGTCGGGTCGATGTGCAAGCATGCGGCTGCAGCCTGTGTCGTGCTGGCTCGCAACCACGGCGTCCCTGATGGGATCGATGACCTGTACGATGAAGATGACGATGATGACGATCTCCCGCAGCGGGTTCATTTCTCTCTGCCGCAACCCATCACCCCGGCCCTGCCGGTGGCGGCGCCCGCCCGCGACGAGGCCTCGGCCCGGGTCGGCCAGTGGTTGAAAGGGCTCGGGGCGTTGGCCCCGACCACCCAGAGCGAACACCGCCTGATCATCCTGTTGCACGCCCCGCAGGTCGATCGCGACTCGTTCTGGCGGGTCGAGGCGGTGCTGGCCAAGCGACTGAAATCCGGCAACTGGGGTATCGGCAAGCGCCTGGGCGATCCCGGCCAGGCCCTCGACCTGCTCGCCAGCACCCTGCCCCAGCCGGAACTGCATCTGCTGCGCCGACTCGCCACCCTGCGCCACCCACGCCATGCCTGGGAACCGGGCTGGCTCGACGGTTCGTGCGGCGCGACCGGCGAACTGCTCGCCGAACTGATCGGTTCCGGGCGCTGCCATCTTGAAGTGCCGGGCAGCCCGCCGATCCGGCCCGGTCCCGAGCGCTCGGTCACCCTGCGCTGGCGCGAGCAGCGCGGCGGCTGGCGACTGGAGTTCGCCGGCGTGCCGGGAACGCTGATCCCCAGCGATCCGCCGTGGTGGATCGATGGCGGCGAGGCCGGGCCGCTGGCCACCGGCCTGGATGCCGCCGCCTGCGAGGCGGTCCGCACCATGCCGGTGCTGCCCGCCGCCCTGCTGCCCACCGCCCTGCCGGTCCTCGCCAGCATGGTGCCGGGCCTGCCTGATCCGCCGGTGAAGCCGACCGCGGTGCCGCCGAGCGGCTACCTGCTGCGCTGCCGGGTGCGCCTGTTGCCGCTCAACGGCTATCTGCATGCCGGTTACGATGCCGACACCCTGGCGGTGTGGATGCGCTACGGCGATGTACTGGTCGAGGTCGGTGGCGGCGCCCTGGCGCGTACGCGGGCTGGAGCGGTGGTCGTGCGCGACCTGCCGGGTGAACGCGCCCTGCTTGCGCAGTTGGCGGGCTTTGGTCTGGCCACCGACAGCGAACTGAAGCTGGCGCGCGGTCCGCAGGCGCCCTCCGGGTCGGTACCGCTGGCGATCCACCGCTCCAGCCTGGAAGCAGCTGGACGGCTCGGTCAGCAGCGCGTCGAGATCCCGCCTGCCGTGATCGTCGCGGCGCGCGCTGCAGGCTGGACGGTCGAGGGCGAGGAGCAGACGGCGCTCCTCGATCTCGCCGCCGAGACCGTCGAGGTGGCGATCGGCGAGCCGCAGGGCATCGACTGGTTCGAGCTGCACCTCGGGGTCAAGGTCGGCGACGAGCGCATCGATCTGACGCCGGTGATCGCCAAGCTGGTCGCTGGTGGTGCGACGGCGCGCGCCGAACTGCCACGCGTCGAACTCGGTGGCCGCGCCTGGCTGCTCATGCCGCTGCCGGATGGTCGCCTGGTGCGCCTGCCCGAGGCCGAGGTGCTGCGCCTGGCCGCGCACATCGAGGCCCTGTTCGACGCCCAGCCGGCCAGCGGACGCGGCTGGAAGGTCGATGCCGCCCTGGCGCTGCAGCTTGATGAGCTGGCTGGCGGCCGCGCGATCGGCGGCGAACGCCTGCAACGCGCCCTCGAAGCGCTGCGCCGTCTGGCCACCCCCGAACCGGCCGAGGTGCCGCCCGGGCTCAAGGCCGAACTGCGTCCTTACCAGCGCATCGGCCTCGGCTGGATGCAGCGGCTGCGTGAAACCGGCCTGGGCGGCGTGCTGGCCGATGACATGGGTCTGGGCAAGACGGTGCAGACCATCGCCTTCCTGTGCGCCGAACAGGCGGCCGGGCGTCTCGGCCGACCGGCCCTGGTGGTCTGCCCGGCCAGCGTGGTCGGCACCTGGAAACGCGAGCTGGAGCGCTTCGCACCTGACCTGACGGTGGCGGTGCTGCATGGTCAGGACCGCGAGCGCGACGCAGCCATGCTCGGCGAACACCATGTCATCATCACCACCTACGGCACCCTGCTGCGCGACCAGGACATGCTGGAATCGGTCGAACTGCATGTCGTGGTGTGCGACGAGGCGCAGGTGATCAAGAATGCGGCGGCCAAGGCCGGTGCGGCGGTGCGTCGGCTGAAAGCGCGGCACCGCCTGGCCCTGTCTGGCACGCCGATGGAGAACCACCTCGGCGAACTACACACCATGATGCACTGGCTGGCCCCTGGCCTGCTCGGCGATCGCGCCCGTTTCGACCGCGCCTTCCGCAAGCCGATCGAGCAGTTGGGTGACAGCGAACGCATGCGCCTGCTGCGCTCGCGCATCGCGCCCTTCGTGTTGCGCCGCACCAAGGCGGCAGTCGCGCCCGAGCTGCCGCCGCGCACCGAGGCGACCGTGCCCCTCGACCTGACCCCGGCGCAGCGCGAGCTCTACGAGAGCGTGCGTCTGGCGATGGACGGCCGCATCCGCCAGGCCCTGGCCGAGAAGGGTCTGGCGCGCAGCCACATCGACATCCTCGACGCCCTGCTCAAGCTGCGTCAGGTATGCTGCGATCCACGCCTGGTGCGCGGCTCGACGCTCAAGGTCGCCTCGTCGTGCAAGCTCGACTGGCTCTCCGAGACGATCCCCGAACTGGTCGAGGACGGCCGGCGTATCCTGCTATTCAGTCAGTTCACCAGTCTGCTCGATCTGGTCGAAAGCGATGTGCTGAAGCCGGCCGGGCTCGACTGGCTGCGCATTGATGGCTCGACGCAGAACCGCCAGGCCCTGGTCGATCGGTTCCAGGCCGGCGAGGTGCCGATGTTCCTGTTGTCGCTGAAGGCTGGCGGCACCGGTTTGACCCTGACTGCCGCCGACACCGTGATCCTGCTCGACCCGTGGTGGAACCCCGCCGCCGAGGCGCAGGCAGCCGACCGTGCGCACCGCATCGGCCAGGACAAACCGGTGATGATCTACCGTCCGGTGTGCAGCGGCACGGTCGAGGAACGCATCCAGGAGATGCAGGCCCGCAAGCGCGGCCTGGCCGACGCCCTGTGGGACGGCACCGGCCAGGCCGGCGGCGAACTGACCGAGGACGACCTCACGGCGCTGATGGCCCCACTGCCCGGATGAGGCCGGCGTCAGCCGGCAGGTCGGGCAGGGCATGCGGGATCAAGGTTGTCTCGACGCGATGGATCTCGACCTCGATGCTCTCGGCGAGGCCGTCCATCGCGGTGAAGTCGTCCGAGGACAGCGAAAAATTTCCGTTGAGCGCCTGGCTCTGGGCCGCGACCAGTCCCGGATGGTCGCGTTCGATCGCCCCCAGCAGGGCGCTCTGCCGCCGCATCAGGGGCAGCAGGCGTCGGCAATGGTCGAGCACCATCTTTTGCGCCAGGGCCAGGCGGATGCTGCGATCGACTTCCGCGGCTAGGCACGGTTTGATCAGGAAACGGAATATCTCCCCATCATTGATCGCATGCACCATGCCGCCAATCGTCGTGCGGCCTGACATCATGATGCTGACCACAGCGGGGTGATGTCGGCGTATCGCGGTCAGCAGTTCGATGCCGCCCATGCCGGGCATCTGGTCATCGGACACGACCACATCGATAGGGCGCTCCTCAAGCTGTTCGAGGGCGCGCTGCGCATCAGCGACGGCGATGATGTGGTAAGGCACATTGCGCAGGGATCGGCGCAGGGCATCAAGCAGGGCGATGTCGTCATCGACGATCAGGACGGTGCTATTCATGTCGGAGTTCCCTGCCCGTTGCGGAGCGCTTGAGGTTCATCGATCAGAATACCATGCTGCAGCACGCCGAGTCTGACGAAATTGCCGAGTCGCTCGATCATCATCTCGCTGAGTTCGACCCCGGGCATCAGCAGCACGGCGCCATCGTTGGAACGGACGATCTCGCGCAGGACCATGCCAGGTTTGAGTTCGCGTGCTTCCAGACGACGGCGTGTCTGGCCGGGCGACGGTGGGGCCAGCAGGATCGGTTCCAGGGCTGCCACCAGACCGCGGGGATGGGCCGGATTCTCGGCGATGTCGGCCAGGATCGACTCCGGTCTCACCCCGGCCGCCTCACGCTTGGCGACCTCGTTCAACAGGTGAAGGGCCGCTGCTGTTTCGGTAAAATCGGGTTTGCGGCCGTCATCGGTCCCAGCGATGAGCGCCGCCACGCCTTCCAGCCTGGGTATCCCGGCGATCAGGCCGGCAGCGGTCTCCCGGGCCTGCCGACCGGTGCAGGGCAGCAGGGCTGGCAGTGGTTCCAGCAGCGAGGCGATCTCGGCCTCCCAGGTATCCGTGCGTCCACCAGAACGCAGCAGACTGCGGATCCGCCCCCGTCTGGTCTGCGAGCGGGCGAACGCCGCCGGATCGACGATGGCAAGGATCTCGCCAAGCACCCGCACCGCCCCGAGCAAGGTCTTGCCGGTCAGCTCCCGTTCGGCGGTGATCAGTTGATGCTGACGGATGGCGGCAGTGACAGCGGCGCACAGATCTTCCGGCCGGCAGGGCTTGGTGAGATAGCGGAACACCTGGCCAAGATTCACCGCGTCCACCACCGTCTGATGCGGCGTGGCGCCGGTGAGCATGATGCGCACCACATCTGGCACGGATTGGCGGGCAGCGGCCAGCAGGCGTATGCCGTCGATACGGGGCATGTTCATGTCTGCGATGACGACGCAGAATCCTTCGTGGGCGGCGAGCAGCCGCAGCGCCTCCGCCGGGTCGGTGGTGCAGGTCGCGGCGCAGACCTGGCGCAGGGTGCGCCGGCATCCGTCAAGCACAGCAGCGTCGTCATCGACCAGCAAGATGCGGGGTTGGTTCGAAGGGTCCTGGCTCATGGCTCTCCCCCTCGTCCATCCAGGGCCTCATCGACCCGCAGCGGTTCGCTGATCGCCGTCCGGCTGGCAAAGCCGGCTATGCGTTGAAGCAGCAGGGGCGTGACGATGCGTCCGCGGGGCAGCAGGCGTTCACCATCCACGGCGCACATGCCGTCGATCAGGATCTGGCCTTCCCGCAGGTTGCGCCAGCCGACCTGGCGGCGGACCATACGAGCTGAACGATCGGGCTCAGCCTCATCCTCGGCCTGCCGTGCTGCGGCATGGATCGCGGCTGGAATCTGGCCGGCGACCGAGAGCAAGGCCTCACTGCGCGGAATGCCCTCATCTTCCAGTCGTGCCAGAAGGTGCAGGAGGGCGAGCACCTCGGCACCGGCTGGTATCTCCCGGCCTGCCGCCCGTCGCTCGGCCAGTTGTCCCGGTGCGAGCAGGGCGATCAGGTCGGCGACCGGACCCAGCCGGGGAATGCCGCGCACCAGTTTGGCCGAGACGGCAGGAACCCGCTCGATCATCAGCCGACCCTCCTTCCCGGGGTCCTGGCCCGAACGCCAGAGCTGCAGCACCCCGGGCGGCACGGTGACCAGGCCGATGGGAGCGAACAGCGCAGCCAGTTCGGTCTCCCAGCGTCCCGGGGCCCCGAGGATCGCCATGATGCGCCTGGCCCGTTCCCGCATCTGCCGGGCCCGGCCGAAGCCCTCGGGAGCGATCTGCGCCAACAGGCCGGTGAGGGCGCGCACCGTGCCAGTCAGGGTGCGTTCCAGGAGTTCGCGTTCCGTGGCCGCCAGGCGATGCTGTTCCAGTCCGGCCTGGAGCGCCTCGCCCAGGCGCTCCGGGGGGCAGGGCTTCACCAGGAAACGGAAGATCTCTCCAGCATTGACCGCCGCCATGGCGACGTCCCTGTCGGCGGAACCGGTCAGCATCATGCGCGTGGCATCTGGCAGACGTGATTTGACCCGGGCCAGCAGACTCGCCCCGTCCATCGACGGCATATGCATGTCTGCGACGACGACAGCGTATTCACAGCCGGCATCCAGTTTGGCCAGCGCCTCCGCCCCGGATACCGCCGTATCGATGGCGAAGCGCCGACGGAAGTTCCGTCGCCAGGCATCAAGGACGCTGGGATCGTCATCGACGCACAGGATGCCGACAGGGGGATCGCTCATGCTGGCTGCACCAAGCGCTGGGTCGGCAGACGGATGATGAATGTCGTCCCCTTGCCCACCTCGGAATCAAAGGTGATGCCGCCACCATGCTTGCGGACGATGATGCTATGGCACAGGGCCAGTCCCTGTCCCGTGCCCTTGCCTACCGGCTTGGTGGTGAAGAAGGGGGTGAAGATGCGCGCCCGGTGTTCCGTCTTGATGCCCTGCCCGGTGTCGGCGAAGCGCAGTTCCACCGCGTCGTCCAGGCTGCGGCTGGTGATGCGGATGGTGCCGCGCCGCTCGCTGCCCTGATGCGCTGAACCGATGGCATGTGCCGCATTGACCAGAAGATTGAGGAACACCTGGTTCAGTTCGCCCTCGTGACCAGGCACGGTGGGCAGTACCGGGTCGAGATCGAGGTCGAGGTCGGCCACGTACTTGTATTCGTTCCGAGCCACGGTGCAGGTGGTCCTGAGCGCAGCGTTGAGATCGACCTGACGGACTCCGCCATCCCCATCAGGGTGGGAGAAGGCCTTCATCGCCCGGACGATGTCGGCCACCCGATTGACCCCTTCCAGCGACTGGTCGATCGCCTTGGGGATTTCCTCATGCAGGAATTCCAGATCGATGTCCTCGGCGATGCGCTGCACCGCCTCGGCTGCAACCCCATCGCCAGGCGAGGCCAGGCAGGTGGCCACAGCATCGCGATGCCGGGCGAGATCACGGAATGCATCTGCCAGGAAGCGCAGATTGTCACCGATGAACTGGATCGGGGTGTTGATCTCGTGGGCGATGCCGGCCGCCAGTTGTCCGATAGACTCCAGCTTCTGCCCCTGGGCGCGCTGCACCTCTTGCTCACGACGACGCGTGACGTCGTGACCGAGCAGCAGGACTGACGAACGGCCGCCGTCGCCGGAGGTGGGTGCGGCGATGATGTAGAGATCCAGGAATACTTCGGCACCATCCGGTCTGGTGCAACGCAGGTCGTGCAGTTCGTGGGTGGTCTGATCCGCCAGGGTGGTGATGATCAACGGCAGGATGTCCCCCCAGTCGAGGCGCAGTCCGCTTTCCTCCAGACGGCGTCCGATGACTGCCGAAGCCTGGATGCCGAACAGCCGTTCAGCAGCTGCGTTATAGCGTTGCACCCGGTCCTGGTCGTCGACCTGGATGAGGATGGTCGAGATGACGGAGAGAAGGTTTTCCGCTTCGGTCCTGGCCGCCCGGACGCGCATGTCGGTGCGGCGTCGCCCGGTGATGTCCTCGCTGATGCCGACGATCATCATCGGGTTGCCGTTCTTCGCCGGGATCGTCGCCTTGTAGGTGTGCAGCCAGACGGTGCTGCCATCCGGTGCCGTCACCGGTTCTTCCGGTACATCCCCGTGCACCTGGCCTGCCAGCACGGCGTCGTCCTTGGCGCGGAAGGCTGCCGCCTGCAAGGCGGGGAAGATGTCCTCGTCGGTGTGGCCCAGCACATCGGCCCGGGATCGTCCGTAGAGCTGTTCTGCCGCGCGGTTCCACACCCGGAAACGCCGCTCGATGGCATCCTTGCAATAGACCGCAACCGGCAGGTGGTCGATGATGGCGTCGAGAAACGCGTCGGCCCCATCCGGGCGGCCCGATACGACCTGCGGGCTCATGACGAGGTCCCGTGACGCTGTTCGATGGCTTGGCGTTCCTGCTGAGCCATGGCCTCCCATTCCTGCAGCCGATGATGCAGCCCGACCACCGAGAGCAGGCCAAGGTCGATGCAGGCCGCCTCCCCGGCACCGCTCAGCGCATCGGCCAGATGTACCGCCATCGCCGCGTCAAGCCGGCCGGGGGCTGGACGATGGTGCCAGGCGACGGCCTCGACCACGCTGTCAGGCAGACCCCAGCTCGCGAGCATAGCCGCACCTACCAAGCCATGATCGCAGCCGAAGATGCTGCGTTCCGCATGCTCCAGGTTCGGCGAGCAGCGCCGTTCGAGGGCCAAGGCTATGCGGTTGGTGTCATCCAGGGAGGTCAGTACCAGTCGGCCGCAGTCATGGAGCAGTCCGGCGGCGGTGGCCATCTCGACCTCAGGACCAGGCAGTCCAGCTGTGATGCGGCGAGCCAGCCGGCTGACCAGCAGCCCATGCCGCCAGATGGCCGTGTCGTTGCGCAGGTTGCAGGTGCGATGCAGGTGCCACGCCAGCGCGATGGCTCGCACCGTGCCCGGTGGAAGGGCCAGCAGGCCGCCGGCAGGATCCGTCCCGACCGGCATGAGACCCAACGATCCGGCCAGATCGGCCATTCCCGGCCCGATCTCTGGATCCTGGGTGATCGCCGCCAAGCTTCGTCCGGCATCCGGTTGGGCGGCACTCAGATCGGAAGCGAGGTCACGGATCGCCCGGGGCAGGCTGGTCGCCGGGACGACCCGCTCCATCACCTGTCGCACCTCCGGCATGGATATTTCGCGGCGCAGTTCGAGTGACCGCCCCACGAGCAGTTGAAGGCTGGCCAGATCACAGGGTTTGACCAGCCAGCGATGCGCTGGCCCCAGACTGCGCAGGAGATCCTCGCGCTCGCTGTACCCGGACAGGATGAATCTGACCGCGCCGGGCTGGGCCTCGGCAGCCGCCGCGAGAACGGCGATGCCGTCGATTCCCGGCATGCGCATATCAGAGACCACCACGTCGAAAGCCCCGCGTCGGAGTTCGGCAATGGCGAGTTCTCCACCGATGGCGGTGCTGACCTCCCAGCGGTCGCGCAACTGACGGAACTGCCGACGCAGGCCATCCAGCACCAGTGGTTCATCATCCACCAGCAGGATGCGCAGCCGGGACGGGGTCGAGGTATGGGTGATCATGGCTGCCTCAGGTGGCCGTTTCTCGGGCCAGAGCTAGCCATGACGGCAGGCGCGTGCTGCTGCCGATGGCGTTGATGAAAGCGGCATCGATCCGATGCAACCCTGGCAGGCCGCTGCGGGTGGCATCGAGCGCGTCCGCCGCATGCACGGCAGCCAGCGGACCGAAGGTCGTCGCTTGGGCAGAGCCAGGCTGATGATGCCAGGCCACCGCCTCGACGACTTCATCGCTGATCCCCCACAACCCCAGCAGATAGGCCCCCACTTCGGCATGGCTGGCCCCGAAGATGCGACGCTCCGCCTCATGGTCGGCCAGTTGTTCACGGTCGGCCAGGACCCGGACCTCGCGCGCCTCGACCGGGCTTTTGACGGCGAGCACGAGCCGTCCGATATCGTGCATCATGCCGGCCAGATAGGTCGCCTCGGCGTGCACCGGCAGCACGCCCTCGGCCTGGGCGATGCGCCGGGCCAGGTTCGCCACCGACAGGCTGTGATGCCACAACCGCTGCGGATCAAGGCCACCGCTGGCTACGGCCGGGAAAGAGGAAAAGGCCTGCGTGCCCAACACCAGGGCCTGGATCGTATCGACGCCCAGCAGCAGTACGGCGTCCTGCACGCGTGAGACTTCACGGCGCAGTCCGAAGAACGCCGAATTGACCAGTTGCAGCAGTCTGGCGGTCATCCCCAGGTCCTGGGCGACCAGATCTCCGATGGCCGCCATACTCGAGCGCGGTGATTGGATCAGTTCGACCAGCTTGAGGTAGAGCTCAGGCAGGCTCGGGAGGGTGTCGAGATCCCCGACCAGGGCACGCAGCCTGGCCTCGGCCAGAAGCCGGCGCAAGCGTCCGGCGCGTTCGACCGTGGCCTTGAGCATCGCGGCATCGCAGGGTTTCTGCAGATACTGATGCGTCGGCCCGACCGTGCGGTGCACCAGTTCCGCATCGGCATGACCGGACAGGATGATGCGCACGGTGGACGGCCAGCGCCGCATCACCGTCCCGAGCAGCTCGGCGCCGGTCATACCGGGCATGCGCATGTCGGAGACGACCACATCGGCCGGACGCGCGGCCAACTCGCGTAGCGCCTCGTCGCCCGAGGCGCAGTAGCGCATGGACCATTGCCCACGCAGGGGTCGCAACATGCGTTGCAGGGCGTCGAGAATGCGCGGCTCGTCATCCACGAACAGCAGCTCCAACCGTTCTGGATTGGCGATGAAGGTGGTCGTGCCATCCATGCCTGGACCATTGCAGGGTTCGTGCCAATGCCCTGGAGCATAGAGTGCCATCTCTGTTGCCGTTCGGCCACGCCAGATCAGGCATTAGTGTCGCGGATCGCAGATTTCACCGCGTTCAGCGTTGTTGCCGTCGGGCCACAAACAGCGCGCCCCTGAGTACTGGCAGGATATGGGGAAGCGTGCTAGAGTGGTCGCGTGGTGGATGCCAACTTCCGACCTTCTCCTCTCCGGCGCGTGGCAATTCCGATCGCCATCGCGGTCGGATCCGTCCTCGTGGCTGCGCTGCTGCGCCTCTGGCCGCTGGGTGTCCTCGGCGAACGCACCGCCTGGCTCACCTTCTACCCTGCCGTCATGGTTGCTGCGCTGTCCGGCGGGTGGATCAGCGGGCTGGGGGCCACCGCCCTATCCATCGCGGTGGTGGCGTGGATGCCGCTGCCCTTCTTTGGCGCGGTCGTGCTGCGGGTTTCGGCTGATTGGATTGGCGCCTCGGTATTCCTGTTCAATGGTCTGGCGGTCTCGCTGATCACCGGAGCGATGCGTCACAGTCGAGCCACATTGGCTCGGCAGAACCAGGCGCTTGCCCAGGCGCGGGACCAGGCCCAGGCCGCCGATCAGGCGAAGAGCCGTTTCCTGGCCAGCGTCAGCCATGAACTACGCACACCCCTCAACGCCATCCTCGGCTTCTCGGATCACCTCGTTCGCCAACCGACGCTTTCTGAGCCGCAACGCGAACAGGCTCGGATTATACACACCAGTGGCACGCATCTGCTTGCCCTGATCAATGATGTCCTGGACATTGCACGCATCGAGGCTGGGAGGCAGCCGTTGCAGCTGACACCGATGTCGCTGGCCGCGGTCTTCGATGAATCCGTGACCATGCTGCGCCTGCATGCCGAGGGCAAGGGGGTCGGCTTGCGCTCGGTGGTCGCCCCGGGACTCCCCATTTTCATGCTCGGGGACGCCTTGCGCATGCGACAGGTGCTGGTCAACCTGCTCGGCAACGCACTACAGGCGACCCCGTATGGGACGGTCACCCTGCATGCAGATGAAGCCCCCACTGTTGACGGGGTCCGCCAGGTGCATCTGCGCATCAGCGATACCGGGCGTGGAATTCCGGAGGCGGATCTCAAACGGATCTTCGAGCCGTTCGTCCAGCTTGATCCCTCGGCCGGTCATGGTTCCGGACTGGGTCTGGCGGTGACCCGGGAAATCGTCGGCCTGCTCGGTGGCAGGATATGGGCAGAAAGCCAACTCGGCATCGGATCGACCTTTCATGTCGTGCTGCCCATGCCCATTGCCGAGAGCACAGCAGAGGCGGTTGCCCAATCTCCGGCGGGTGTCCGTCGGCGGGCGGGACGCGGCACCATTCACCTGCTCATCGCCGATGATGTTCCGGATAATGTCGCCCTGCTGCGCACCATGCTGGATATGCCGGGCCACGATATCAGTGTAGCAGTGGATGGGCTGGAAGCCGTCCGACTGGCCAGGTCGATGCGTCCGCAGGTGGTCTTCATGGATGTGCGCATGCCCGGCATCGATGGGTTGGAGGCGGTTCGTCGCATCCGCGCCGAAGAGTGGGGACGCACTATGCCGATCGTCGTCCTCACCGCCTCGGTTTTTGCCGAGCAACTGGCGGCAGTGCGGCTGGCCGGGGCCGACGAGGCTCTGCCCAAACCGTATCGCGTCGAGGACATCCACCAGTGCCTATGTCGCCTGCTGCCCGAAGACTACGAACCGGTAATGCACCATGACTCCGGGTCAACGGTCGCCATGTCCGTGATCAGCCCGACTGATCTGCGGATGCTGTCCGTCACCGAACGTGCCGCCCTGCACCAGGCGGTCCTGGTCCAGGACCGGGAGCGGATCCAGGCCCTCATTGACTCCGCTAGGCAGCACACCCCCGAGCTTGCCGCCCGGTTGGCGAACCACGCCGAACGGCTCGAGTATTCAGCCATCATGCGAGCGCTCGCATCTGTCCAGGAAGGCAGCCCATGAGCAATGACGGCTCGGTGATGATCGTCGATGATACCCACGAGATCCTGATCGTCCTGGCTCATGTGCTGGGCGAGGCCGGCTATCGCGTCCGCCCGGCCGACACCGGCGAACTGGCCCTGGCCGCTGTGGCAGCAGAACCGCCGGAACTGATCCTGCTCGACGTCAATCTGGACGGTATCAGTGGCTACGAAGTCTGCCGCAGGCTCAAAGCCGATCCTGCCAGCCGGATGATCCCGATCATCTTCCTGAGCGGACTGATTGAGGCGGATGAGCGGGTCGAAGGTCTGCGTCTCGGTGCCTGCGATTACATCTGCAAGCCTTTCCACCGCGAGGAACTTCTCACCAGGGTCGGGATTCATCTCGAGGCCTATCGCATGCGTCGGCGGGTAGCCGAGCAGATGGACGCCCTGCAAAGGGCCAATGCCCGCCTAGTGCAGGAGATGTCGGAGCGCAGGAAGGCCTCCCTGGCGCTCGGCCGCAGTGAGGCACTCCTCTCAGCGACTGCCTCGGCTGCGCACATGGGGGGATGGGAACTCGACATACGCCGCCAGGTGGTCACCTGGACCGACGAGACGGCGCGTATCCACGATCGGCCGATCGGCTATCAGCCCACTCTTGAAGAGGCCATCTCATTCTACATCCCAGCCGACCAGCCGACCATCGCGGCGGCGGTGCACCTTGAACTCGGCTTCATCACCACGCTGGGCCGCCTTCGCCGGGTCCGCGCGGTCGGCGTTGCCCGGCGGGGGCAGGACGGGGCGGTGGAGTCTCTGCTGGGCGTCTTCCAGGACGTGACCGATCTGCGCGTGATGGAAACCAACCTGCTGCAGAGTCAGGAACTCTTCCGGCGGGTCTTCCAGGCCAGCCCCTTGCCCAGTGCCCTGTCACGGCTCAACGATGGCGTCCTGCTCGAGATCAACCCCGCCTTCGCGACTATGCTCGGCAGGTCCCAGGATGCCTGCCTCGGCCGGACCAGCATTGAAGTCGGCATCTTTCCCGACTCGGCGACCCGCCAGGTCATGGCCGACAGATTGCTCGCCGAGCGGTCCATTTCCGCGCAGGAGATCGTGGTGCAACGGGCTGACGGAGAGAAGTTGGACATACTCTATTACGGCGTCACATGCCAGATCGGCAACGACCAGATCATCATCTCCAAACTGATCGATGTCACCGAGCGCAAGCGTTCCGAGGCTGCCATACGCCGGTTGCAGGAGGATCGAGCCAAGGCCATGGAGGCGGTGGTGAACAGCGAACGCGATGCCGCGGTCGGGCGTCTCGCAGCCCGCGTCGCGCATGAGGTGAACAATCCGCTTGCCGCGATGAAGGCCCACCTGGCGCCGATGCGCCGGCGGGCGGGCTCAACGAGGTCGTCGCTGGGATTGATGTGCTCGAGCGCCAGGTCGACCGTATCGCCCGTCTGGTGCGCAATCTGCTCGACTTCGAGCGCCAGCGGGCTCCGGATCGCGCCCCGGCCTGTATTGGGGAGGTGATCAGCACGGTCATCAGCCTGGCCGAGGCTCGGGCCCGGGCCGAAGGCAAGATTCTTCAGATCGACTGCGCCCCGGATCTGCCGCGCTGCAGCGTGGATGTGGATCAGATCCAGCAGGTGCTGCTCAATCTGATCGGCAATGCCTTGGATGCCGTCGCCCCTGGAGGCCATGTCGTGGTGTC
>JFJP01002254.1_pt1 | contig 16349 bp, 18 predicted proteins | sample 431651 | NCBI WGS metagenome assembly JFJP01 (sample SAMN02602958, study PRJNA72255) | Microbial mat metagenome, whole genome shotgun sequencing project. | biome: fresh water; feature: sink hole; material: water; isolation source: purple microbial (photo- and chemosynthetic) mats found in... | reverse complement strand
AATCAGCTCAAAATGCTCTCGACTTACATCGCTGCAGTAGGTTTTTCTATTCATCCACCAAATCTACGAAATATCGAACACATTTTCAAAAGACCTTGAACAGGCTCTGAAAAAATTCCACTTTGAACTGATACTTTCTTGTGTGAGAATTACCATGGCCGCCTGTGAATAGCAGATTGAACGTGCGCGCGATGGCGCCAATCAGTACAATACGCCGGCGCCAAGTGTCAGTGCCACCAGGAATATGGTGAACCAGCTGGAGTTGGATTTTTTACCGAAATGATCGTTGTACTTGGTGTTCCACTTTCGTCCGACGTCAAACCGATCACCAGCGACTCAATGCAAGCAATCAGCCCAGAAATGACCAGAGAGACAAACAGGAAAAGCACCAGTTGGTCTTGTTTCAAAAATAAGTAGGCCAGCAGCGACAGAGGTGGCGAAATTAAATGCAGCCAATCTCATTTGTCTTTAATTCCCACTAACTAGATAGAAGCGATGCAGGTCGATGCTGTCGAATACGCTGGCAAGGAATTCGTGCATGTCTTGTTCTTGTGGCTGGTGCTAATTGACTGGTCGGATAAGTTAATAGTAGATGGTTTAGAATATGCATTAAGAATCGGCAATTCCTTGTGTCGAGCGGCTAAAATGTTACTATAGTAAGCTATACGTCACTCTCAGGACAATTTCTGTCCGCATAATGCGAACCGGAAAGGCGGTGAAATGATGGTGTGGTGTATAGTTTTGATTCGCCAGAATATCACTATCGACCCCGCTTCTAATACTGTTGGCAAGGCGATTTTTGAGTAGTCCTGCCAATTAGTTTGGCGTATAGAAACCACACCGAAGACCCGCGCAGGTTCCGGATTGGCTTTGGTATGGGTTATAATTTGCAATTTATTCCATATTCGAACACTTTTTGGAAATATTATGGTCGTTATTCGTTTATCCCGTGGTGGCGCAAAGAAGCGTCCTTTTTACAACATCGTAGCTACTGATTCACGCAATCGCCGTGACGGTCGCTTCATCGAGCGTATCGGTTTTTATAATCCGGTAGCGTCTGGTGCAGAGGAAATTTTTCGTATTGCTCAGGATCGTCTGACGTATTGGCAAGGTGTTGGCGCGGAATTGTCGCCGACCGTTGCACGTCTGGTTACTGATGCATCTAAGAAAACTGCTTAATCCGGCAGTTTTAACCATTGAACGTTTCAGTGAATTTATCGACTACAGAACAGGTTGAATCTGTAATACCTTCTGACTTGGTGATGGTCGGTTATATTACCGGCGCTTACGGTATCAATGGCTGGGTACGGATTAAACCATATTCAGGAGATGCTGGCGCGTTGTTGTATACCAAGGCATGGTGGTTGGGTCGGCGGAATTTTCCGGAGCTGCGTAATGTTGAAATAATTCAGGCGAAAAATTACAGTGGCAACATTGTGACGCGCCTAATGGGTGTCACAGGACGCGATGCAGCTGAAGCCATGAAAGGTACCGTGGTACACATACCACGCAGCCATTTCCCCGCGCTCTCGGATAATGAATATTACTGGGTCGATTTGATCGGCTTGGCAGTTGAAAATCTGCAGGGCGAAAACCTCGGGGTAGTCGCCGATCTGATGGACAACGGCGCGCATCAGATTCTTCGGATAGCTGTGCTGGTAGTGGCAGATCAAGGAAGAGCGGCGCCAGAGCTATTGATCCCGTTTGTCGACCAGTTTGTCAAGATGGTGGATCAGGCAGCTAAAAAAATTACGGTTGATTGGGGACTTGATTATTAAATCCCGGCGGCTGAAGATGCAATCGCTCAGGAGTTTACAAGTGGAACAGAAAGGTTGTCGAGATGCAATTTGATGTCATCACACTGTTTCCCGAGATGTTTGCCGCGTTGACGCAATCAGGAGTTACTCGCCGCGCGTTTGAGCAAAAGAAATGCAAGTTGACGATGTGGAATCTTCGCGATTTCACGACCGACAACCATCGCACCGTAGATGATCGGCCTTATGGCGGCGGCCCCGGAATGGTAATGTTGGCAAAGCCGCTGGAAGCTGCGATTGAAGCGGCCAGGGCGCGTCAGCTGGAGCAAGAATTACCCGTACCGAAAGTCGTGTATTTGTCGCCGCAAGGTCAGCCCTTGACGCATCAGCGCGTCATGAGGTTTAGCACCGAGTCGAGTTTAGTGTTGTTGTGTGGTCGTTATGAGGCGGTAGACCAGCGTTTGCTGGATCGTTGCGTGGATGAAGAAATAAGCCTTGGCGATTTCGTTTTATCCGGTGGCGAATTGCCGGCGATGGCATTGATGGATGCAGTGATCAGGCAATTGCCAGGTGTACTCAATGACGGTGCATCAGCTGTCGAAGACAGCTTTGTCAACGGTTTGCTGGATTGCCCGCACTACACCCGTCCAGAAGTGTATGAGAGTGTAGCGGTGCCGTCCGTACTTATGGACGGGGATCATGCTGAAATTAAAAAATGGCGGCGCCAGCAGATGTTGCTTTCTACCGCAAACAAGCGTCCTGATTTGATTCAGAAGATACGTGAGGTAGGTTCTCTGAGCGGCGCTGATGAAAAATTCTTGCGCAGCCTATAGATTTTTTGAATACGAATCATGCGCCAAACGTACATGTGCAAGCGCATGATTACTGCCGATGGTAAAAGCAGATTGCAGTGAGCAGCAAAAGTAGCACTAAGTAGGTGCTCAGTACCAACGGTAGGCCAACCGGCCGCCTATGTTTAACCATCATCCTCTACTGAGCATGTGCCTATGCACCGATTGGCGTCAGCAAGATGGTATCTGGAGCTAAAAATGGACTTGATCCAACAACTTGAGCAAGAAGAAATTGTTCGCCTTACCAAAAATATCCCTGATTTCGCGCCAGGCGATACGGTCGTGGTGAACGTTAACGTAGTTGAGGGTACGCGCAAGCGTTCTCAGGCTTATGAAGGCGTAGTCATTTCGCGTCGTAACCGTGGTTTGAATTCCAACTTTATCGTTCGCAAGATATCTTCCGGCGAAGGCGTTGAGCGTACATTTCAAATGTACTCTCCATTGATCGCTTCGATCGAAGTCAAGCGCCGCGGCGATGTCCGTCGCGCCAAGCTGTATTATCTGCGTGAGCGTTCCGGTAAATCGGCACGTATTAAGGAAAAATTGCCACAACGTCGCAACGCTGCAAAGGCTGTATCAGAAACTGAGTAAGTTGTGCCGAATCACGGATAGGGGTATTACACGAAAAAAAGGAGCGCCGTCAGGTGCTCCTTTTTTTCGTGTAATACCCCTATCCGTGCGGTCGACTGTTTACGTAGAAGGACATGCATCGGTAGTGATTACTCTCGATTAGTGTCGTTATTGCAGCAGAGTGGGGTTAATTTTTTGAGGAATTCTACTGGTCAAGATAACACTCAATCCTTTGATGCTGCCGATAGATGTCGTCACCGGTGAGTCAGCGCTGGCGCCAGAATGGATGAACGCCGCCTGGCTTTATCAGCGTTTTGTCTTTCAGCCGGCGTAGCATCCCGAGGATCTTGATAGCTAGACCATTCAGCGCATGCAGCTGGGCGGGGCGGTAACGCTGGCGTCGGTGCTGATTCCAATTGTCACGCATGAGGGGCAGCCGACTTTGCTATTTACGGAGCGCGCAGCGCACCTGACCGATCATGCCGAATAAGTCAGTTTCCCAGACGGCCGGATGTGGCGTAGCGATACCTCGCCGGTCGAAGTTGCGCTACGCGAAGCTGAAGAGGAAATCGGGTTGATTCGGCGTCAGGTCGAAGTGATCGGTACTTTGCCTGAATATTTTACCCGCAACGGTTATAGGGTGACCGCTGTGGTGTGTCTGTTGGCTGACGTTCCTGATAGATGGCCTGAATCACCAATTACGTAGCATTGATCTTCCGGACGACTATTGTCGTACTTTTTATGCGATGCCGTACGAGCGCTTCTCTATTTGGGCCGCAACCGCAGCAATGCTCAGAAATTTGTTTCACTTTCTCCACGCTTGAGCCTTGTATTCGCTGGGCTGCGCTGCGCAAGGCGGTATTCATGTTGCACTGATTGCGAAATTAATTGTCGGCAGCTTGCTACGTGGGCTTGATTCTTGGGTGGATCATAAAGCGATTTAAGGTCATGCGCCAATTCTGGATCGGCATGTTCAATTTCTTCGCGGCTTGCGAGATGGCCAGATAAATAACCTGCATGACTATTTACGTTATTGGTCGGACAACTGGGGCCGCTTCGTGCGGATAATCCGATGTATATCTGGGTTAAGCATTTCGCGAGCAAGATAGACATTGGTTCAATGCTGGGCAGGGTCGCTTGGACTGGTTCTGTGCGATTTATTGACCGTGGCTGACATTTGACAGTGCCGACTACGCTGATCGTGAATATCGGCTTTTGCGCGGCATTTTTTGAAATGTGCTAATTGTTTATTTAATACTGGGATTTCGTAACTACAGCAATTACTTCAGCTCGATTCAACCGGCGCCCAATACTGGCGACGAAACCACCGCCCGGATGCTGCTGGTTGAGTGGTCGGAACTGAATGCCACTGACATGGATGTCAGCGATATTTATCCTATTGTCGTTGAGAAGGCACTGATAACGACGTATCGTCATGTGTTTGATATGTTTTACTGGTTTTTGATGCCGGTCGGTCCGACCTGCTCCGTGATGTATCTGGTTGTCGAGTATCTGGCGTGTAGTTGGAACGAGCTGGATCATATGAAAAATGAAGCGTTTTGACGTTTTGCGACGCAGGAATTTTACTGGATCGACTGGATTCCGGAGCGGTTGAGGGGCTGCTGCTTTTGCAGCGATCGGTAATTTTGAAGATGTGATCTACGCATGGATAAATTTTGCCTGGCGCTGCAAAAACGAGAGATTGATGGCATCATTCTGTCGACCAGCGGCGGAGCGACGGGTGTTTTGCTCGGCTTACCGCTGGAGACCGCCGTCGCCATCTCGCCTGTTGATGATGCGTCCACTGTGGATTCGACGACTGTAGAAGGCGACGCTCCGCCGGGCGATGCGCCGACTTCGCGCGCTGCAAAGCACCGCCGGTCTGGTGTGGCGTGCCTTACTTTTGTGGATGCTATTGTTGTCGGCCGTGATCTGATTCTGCTGATTGCTTGCGATGACGTCTTGGCGCTCTCGTGGGTAAGATAGCGGGGCTGGTATCTCTCCATTTTCAGGCGTGGCGTGTTGGTCTTATATAAGATATAATAGGAAAGGATTAATTTAAGCGATTTTTTGATCGTAAATGTCCTGTGTGATAATTGTCAATTGCCCTAAAAAATGGCAAAGCAAATATCTGTAGCAAGCGTTATAGAAGAAACGAGCTGTACGCATGACTGATACTATTCAATCTCCCGAGCCGCCTGCCCGCGAATTTTTCATTCAAGGTGTTACTAGTGATGGTAGACAATTTCGTCCAAGCGACTGGGCGGAGCGTTTGTGCGGCGTGATGGCTTGCTTTCGTCCGGAAGGGTTGAGAGGGCGTAATGCTCATTTGCAATATTCTCCTTATGTCAGACCGGTGCTGTTAAATGGCGTGCGATCTGTGGTTGTCAACGAAGATCTGCGTCAGATCGAGCCGCTAGCCTATCATTTCGTGGTCAACTTCGCCAAAGATAATGATTTACAAATCATTCAAGCTTGTCTTTTGCCATCATGCTGATGCGCCAAAATCACCTTGATTTTTGATAGATACCACGACAAGTGTCGCTGAGTGACTTCGGGTTTCCTGTTGGGACTAGAAATAAATCAATTCACTAGGTTACCGAGCAAAAAGTCCGTTTAATACTTCGGTTATTGTTGGCAATGGAGTAGAAATGTTTCGTATAGGCTCTTCAATTTTTGTACCCATTGCCTCTTTATTCAATTTGATATTGGGTCTGGCCATCACGCTTGGCCTATTTGTCTCTGTGCGTCATCTTGAGCCCGCAAATTGGATGTAAAATCTAGACGCCTTGCTGGCGCCCATCTGAAGGCCGTGGTCGACGGACTCGACGCGCTGGTGCATGAGCCGAAAACCATAAATCGTCTGTTCCCACGGTCGACGGCGCCACGCGCGAGCAGTTCCATAGATTTGTTACGCCGATGCTGCAGCGTTCTCCGTATATTAGTCGCTGGGCTTCCTGCTGATGTTAGCTGCCGCACAGCGACCCGCGTTCGAAGCGAGGATGCGCAAATACTATCCCAATTATTTGATTCGACAACTCAGTGATGGCAAGGATTCATATCTGGTGGTTGAGTACATGGAGCCGATGGTGGATAATAACGTACTTTCGGACTGGATGTTTCTACCAGCAAGATGTAGGCGGAGCTGACCACGCCCGCGATATTGATTTGCCGGCCTCTATTTATTTATTCCAGCGTATCCAAGACGGCATCGGTGGCCGTCTTGGATGAATGATCCTGATGCCGGCTTATAATCATGATGCGGTGCTTGATAACATCGATGACCGTCGTCGCGCATTGATCAATTATAGCAATTTTGCAGTCTGCTGGATGCTTTTGTCAACAGCTTGTTATCCAAGGATGGACGCAAGGACGTGACGATTTTTATCTCCGGATTTATGCCGGCCCTCGCCGGAGGAGGCCAGCCTTGTTTGTAGTCAAGGTAATTCTCCAGTTCAGTCGAAGATGGCAGGCTGGCTGTTTTACGATGCGTCGTAGGATATGTCGCAGAACTTCCAACTTGCCGGCAAATCTTGGTATATCTCTGCCTCGGCGGTGCCTAGTATTTTTACCAAGAAGAATGCTGAATCGATTCCAGTACTGATACTGGGCTGCCTGCTGAGTTTTATCAGCGCAGCCTATTTGTACTTCCTGTCGACACGTTCCCAGTAGATCAAACAGCTTGTTGATGCTCGCACCCGGCAGGTTCGGCTGGCGACGAAGATGATGAAAGAAGATATCGTCGCGCGCAAGCGTGCCGAGGATGCGTTGCAGTTGCGTGAGCGCGCCATCGAATCGAGTGCGCATGCTATCATTATCTCCAACGTCAAGTTGTCTGATCATCTGGTCGAGTATGTCAATCGCTGCTTTCCCAGCAGATTACAGGCTATACATCGAGTGAAATGATCAGAGGAAATCTTAAGCTATGGCATGGCGGCGACTATGAGCAGATCGGGTTGGATAAAATCTGTGAAGCATTGCATGAGCAGCGCAGCGCCAATGCGGCTTTCCGCAGCTATCCTAAAGATGGTACGATGTTCTGAAACGATATTTACGTGGCGCCAGTCAAGGATGATTCTGGCCGGTTCAGCCATTTCGTGACAGCGCTGTTTGATATCACCAAAATGAAAAGCTATGAGACCGAACTGGAACACCAGGCGAGTTCCGATACCTTGACGGGGCTTTCTAATAGGAAATGTGTTGAGTGATCGCTTTAGTCAGGCGATCGTCTACGGCGAATTGTACGGACACCGGTTGTAAGTAATATTTGTCGATTTAGACTGTTCCCAGTTCGCCAATGACGCGCTCGGTTACAGTGCCGGCGATCAGTTGCTGAAAGAAGTGGCGTTGCGGTTTATTCGAAAAATGGCGCTGAGCCTGTTCAAACATGCCGACATCGCCATGCATCGCGCCAAGGACATGGGCATCAACAATTATCAGTTGATGACAGATGTCGGATTGGCGGTCGGTATCCTCAACGATTTGAAATCGATCGTTGCGTCAATTATCTTCTGGCGCATAACTTGCACCTATAGGTGATCGCTGATGGCGTCGAGACGCAGGAATAACTGTCCTACCTGCAGCGGTATCGTTGCGATAAAATGCAAGGCTTCTACTTTAGCGAACCGATTGCGGTTGCGACGAACGAAGACTTGTTGAGTGATGTAAAAGTATTCTCACAGACAGTTCTCAATCACGCCGCCGCATCTTCGACGTACGCGGCAAGCCGGTATACGGCGGGCGTGGCCCGGCTAAATTCCTGTTATTTGATGGAGCATGAGATGACGACTACCAGAATAGAACGCGACACTTTTGGCAAAATCGAAGTACCAGATGAGCGCTTATGGGGGGCGCAGACGCAGCGCAGTTTGTATCATTTTCACATATCCAGCGAGCGCATGCCGCATGAATTGATCGTGGCGCTGGCGGTAGTCAAGCAGGCTTGCGCCGAAGTCAACCGGGATCTCGGCAGGCTTCCGAAAACTCAGGCCGAGGCGATCATTCTGGCGGCGCAGGAGGTGGTGGCCAGAAAACATCCTCAGGAATTTCCATTGTCGATCTGGCAGACCGGTTCCGGAACGCAAAGCAACATGAACATGAACGAGGTACTGGCCAACCGCGCCTCCGAACTGCTTGGCGGCGTGCGCGGCGAATCGCGATTGGTACATCCCAACGATGCGGTGAATATGAGCCAGTCGTCGAACGATATTTTTCCAACTGCAATGCATGTTGCGGCGGCGTTGGCGGTGGCCAATGCGCTATTGCCGTCTCTGCGCAAATTGCGCGCGACGCTGAACAAGAAGTCGCTCGATTTCAACGATATCGTCAAGATCGGCCGCACGCATTTGCAGGATGCGACACCACTGACGCTCGGGCAGGAATTTTCAGGTTATGTGGCACAACTGGATCTCGCCGAAAAAATTATTACGGTGGCATTGGATCCGCTGTTGGATCTGGCAGTAGGCGGTACTGCCGTGGGCACCGGATTGAACGCGCCCAAGGATTTCGGCGTCCGAGTAGCGGCGCAATTGGCGAAAACTGAAGGCTTGCCGTTTCGCAGCGCCGATAATAAATTTGCCGCGCTTGCTGCCCATGACGGGTTGGTTGCGGCCCACGGCGCATTGAAGACGCTGGCCGCAGCGTTGATGAAAATCGCCAACGATGTGCGCTGGCTGGCGTCTGGGCCGCGCTCGGGGTTGGGTGAAATCAGCATTCCCGAAAACGAACCCGGTAGTTCGATCATGCCAGGCAAAGTCAATCCGACCCAATGCGAAGCGCTGACCATGCTGTGCTGCCAGGTGTTCGGCAACGATGTCGCGATCAACTTCGGCGGCGCCTCTGGCAATTTCGAACTCAATGTGTTCAAACCGTTGATCGCTCACAACTTTTTGCAGAGCGTACGCTTGCTGACAGATGGTATGACCAGCTTTGAAAAGCATTGCATTCATGGCATTGCTGCTAATCGCGATCGCATCACCGAACTGATGGGGCGCTCGCTGATGTTGGTGACAGCACTAGCGCCGCATATCGGTTACGATCGCGCCGCACAGATCGCCAAACATGCGCATCATGACGGCAGCACTTTAAAACAGGCGGCGCTGGCGCTGGGCTATGCCACTGAACAACAATTTAACGATTGGGTGCAACCGGCCAAAATGACCTATCCAGAGTAGCCATGGCTGTGCAGCGGCTAGTCTGGTTGCTGCATCGTTTTCCATGTGTTCGTCGGTGCAGAGAAAGATTGCCAATGTTTAATTTTTATTAAAATTAATTTTTGCTAGAATGCTAACCGGCTAATATAATCCAGTTGAACTCCATGTTCTCATTAGTTTTCTTGAGAAAAATTCAAATATCTTTTGCGCCGCTCCATATGGATTGCTGCTCATGATCAAGCGTCTTCGTGCAACAGCGGTCCGTTGGACGCCGCACTATGTCAATGCACTTTCCGGTTTTTTACTGTTGACGGGATTGATTGCCGCACCGCCTGCGGCTGCCGTATATCGTGTTGAAATCGATGCGCCTTCAGACCTGAAGTGCATACTGGATCATCATCTTGATCTGTCGCGTTACAAGAATCGCGCCGACCTCAGCGACGATCAACTGAAATTCCTAATCGATACGGTGGGCGATCAGGTAAGACAATTTTCCTCGACAGAAGGTTATTTTTCGACGACTACCAGCGTCAATGTAGAGCCCGGCGAACCGCGGATTATTCATCTTAAAGTCGATCCTCATCGGCGCACTATGGTGTCGCAGACTGTCATCGACGTGATTGGTAGCGCCGCCACAGATACGCCGCAGCGCGTCAGCCAGATCAAGCAGAATTGGGGATTGCCGGCAGGACAACCGTTTCGCCAAGCCGACTGGGACAAGGCCAAGGATGATGGCTTGCAAACTTTGCAAAAATGGCGTTATCCGGCGGCCAAAATCGTCAGTTCGGAGGCTCGCATTAGACCTGAAGACCATAATGCCGAACTGGCTGTCAAATATGACAGCGGGGTCGGTTTCACGCTCGGAGCATTACATATCACCGGCACAAAACGCTATCCTGCCAGCATCATCGAGAATGTCAATCCGCTGTACATTGGCGAGGAGTACAGCGTTGACCGCTTGCTGCTGCTGCAGCGGCAGATCCAGAGTACGTCGTACTTCGGTAATGTGATCGTCAGCATTGATGACGATCCGGCGCATGCCAGAGAATCGCCAGTGAATGTCCTGGTCAGCGAGTTCCCGGTGCAACGGTTGCGTGCCGGGCTTGGCTATGGGACAGATGCCGGGACGCAGGTGCAGGGCCGCTACACCAACTACAATTTGTTGAGCCAAGCCTGGGTGTTCGATACTCAGGCTAAGATCGAGCGGCGGCGCCAGTATGGCTCGTTGAATTTGTCGATGCCGCCGGATACGCGCAGTTTTGTCAACGGTGTCAATGGCTCGTATGATCGCACCACCTTGCAGGGGGTTGATTTGCGCAGCCTCAAGGTTGGCCTGAAGCGCGCGCGGTCGCTGGAACACTACGATACCGCAATGACTTTGGATTATTACCGGGATAAGTTGCAGCAGACCGATGGCGCTATCTTGCCGTCGAACACTATGGTACAGCCGGGACAACATCAGGCGCTGGTGCCTGGATTTTCCTGGGTGCGGCGCGCCGTGGACGATTCGATCTTTCCGCGCAGCGGCCATGTGTTCTCGATACAAACCGGGTTTGCCGTGAAAGGTTGGCTGGCCGATCAAACATTCTTCCGTGCTGATGGCCGCTACAAGTATTTTTCTCCGATCGGCAAGCGCGATGTAGTCATCTTGCGCACCGAGATCGGCGGTGTATTTACCAGCGGTTCCAGCGCTGCGGTGCCAGCATCTCTGCTGTTCCGCGCAGGTGGCAATGAATCGGTCCGTGGTTATAGTTACAATAGTATCGGCAATGCACAGAATGATACCGTTTACCCAACCAAATACCTTGTTACCGCCAGCGCGGAATATCAGCATTGGGTTACCCAGCAGTGGGGCGGTGCATTGTTCTACGATATCGGGACTGCCACCGACAGCTGGGTCGATAAAGAGATCAAGGTCGGGACCGGCGCTGGTTTGCGTTATCGCAGCCCAGTCGGCACTGTCAATCTGGACTTTGCCTATAACATTCAGGTCAAGCGGTTCCGGCAGCATATTTCGCTCGGCATCGCCTTTTGATCGACTTACATTTTCAAGCCCCGAGTTTCAAGACTGAACGCATGAGCCAAGCGCCCGCTACACCGCTGCAATCAGAGCATCCGCCAGTATCGGCGGCGCGCAGACGTGACTGGCTACGCCTTTTTGCCCACCTGCTCGGTACAATTTTGGTGTTGGTGTCGCTGTTGTCGGCGGCTTTATTTTTCGGTGTGCGTTCCGAGATCGGTACGCGTGTCTTGTGGCAGCTCGCCGCCTGGGCTATGAATGGCAAGCTGTCGGGCCAGGTCGCTGGCGGCACGCTGGCAGATGGGCTGCAGTTACGTCAACTCGTATATCGCGACGCGACACGAGAATATGCGATTGACCGAATTGACGGCCGTTGGCATCTGAGCCTGTCACCGCTAAAATTCCAGGTCGTTTATCTGCATGTCGGCAAGGTCGAGGCGCGCCTGCTACCGAGGCTGTCGACCCCAAGCGTGCTGCCTTCCAGTCTCACGCTACCGCTGCAACTGGAACTTAACGATATCTCATTGGCACAATTGGCCTTGCATGAAGGCCTTACCAAGACCGAACTGAGCCATCTGCAATTACACGGAGAATCGGACGGATTTCAGCATAACCTGGTGCTGGAGCGGCTCGATACTCCATACGGTAGAGTGAGCGCCAAACTTGGACTGAATGGCTTACGCCCGTTTGCGCTTAGTGGCGAAGTAGAGTTGGGCGGTGCGTACCAGCAGGAAGAGTATCAGGTCGATGCGCGGCTTTCCGGTACGCTGGAAGCGTTGGATATCGATTTGAATGCGCATGGCGATAAGCTGACCGGTACTGCCAAGATTGTAGCGACGCCGTTTGCGCCGATTCCGTTTCAGAGTTTTTTATTGCAGGCAGCGTACGTTAATCCGAAACTGTTCAGCAGTGGCGCACCGCAGGCCGATTTGAGCTTGGAAGTGGAGTTGAAGCCGCTTGCAGTCAACTCCAATCTTGCGGTGATGCCGGTCGCCTTGTCGACCCTTGCGGTAAGCGGCACGATTCGTATCACCAATGCGATGGCGGGAGCGTTAGATCAGGATCGTTTGCCGCTACTCAGCGCTAGCGCCAATGTGCGGCTGGATGCGCAGAGCCAGCAGATATCGCAACTGCAAATAAAATTATTGAAAGATGCCGTCATCAGTGGCCATGGAAGCTGCCACAGAGATGGCAAGGATAAAGATAGCGGCGATTTCAACTTCGCTGTCGCTGGATTGGATTTGCATGCGTTGCACGGCAAGCTGCAGCCTTCGCAGTTGCGCGGGCCGGTCAATCTCAAGCTGACGCCGCAAAGCCAACAGATTGTGCTGGATCTGTCCGATGCGACTTACGGAGCCAAACTGGAAGCCGTACTGGATGCCAGGCAGATTACGTTGAAAAGTGCGCAACTGGCAGCCGGCGTGGCGCGCGCTGAGGCCAGCGGCACTTTGGGGCGTGATGGACAAATGCCCTACGCATTGAGAGGCAGTCTGCGAGCATTTGATCCATTTTTATGGATTAACAACAATACTCAGGCGCCCTCCACCTCGAAGGTGAAAGCAAAGACGTCGCCTGTCACGGCCAGCATCAATATGGATCTCGATGCCAGCGGTAACCTGGTGCGGGAACTCGGCCTCAAGCTTAAGTTCGCGATTCTCGACAGCCGCTATGATCAATTGCCGATGAGTGGCGGTGGCCAATTAAATTTGCTTGGAAAGCGTTTGCTGCCGAGCGATATCGTATTGTCTGTGGCGGGTAATGAGGTGCAGGCTAAGGGTAGTTTCGGTGCAATCGGTGATCGGTTGCAGCTAAAGGTAGATGCGCCGGAACTGCAGCGCCTGGGGTTCGGTTTGTCCGGCGCCGTGCATTTCGATGGGCAGGCCAGCGGCACATTGCAGCGGCCCAGCGTGCAAGCTACCTATCGCGCCGAGAAACTGGCGTTCGGCGAACAACGGCTGAATAGCCTGGCAGGCAAGGTCGATGTGCAAGGCGATCTTGACGCCAAGCTGAATTCCAGTAGTAATCGTATCGTGCTGAGTATTGACAGCCATGGCTTGCATAGCGGGAATGATATCACGCTCGATAAACTCAACTTTAATCTGTCCGGCACCTATGGCGCGCATGCATTGATGCTGGAGAGCGTCGGCAATCTGCGCGGCAAGCCCCTGCATCTTACGATGGCGGCACAGGGCCAACTGACCCAAGGTAAGAGCGGTTACGCCTGGAACGGCCAACTGAGTGAATTGCAGAATCAGGGAGCACTCAACATCAGCCTTGGCGTGCCTTTGAAGATAAGTGCCGAAGCCAGGCGTTTAATCCTGGGTGCAACGCGTTTGAGAGTGGCCGATGCGCATATCAACTTGAAGAATTTTAGCTACGACAACGGCAAGATGCGTTCGGCAGGTGAGATCAAGGCGCTCAATGTCGCTACAATATTGAGTCTGGCACATGAGCTTGGGGCGCCTGATTTGTCGCTTAAAACAGACCTAGTGATCGATAGCAGTTGGGATTTTGCATTGGCCGACAGTGCCAATGGTTTCTTGCAGATTGCCCGCCGCAGCGGCGATTTGCGTGTCAATCCGGGGCGCAGCGATATCAGTCTTGGCTTGTCCGAACTCAAGCTGCGTGCTGATCTGCACGGCAATCATCTCAAACTCGACAGCCAAGTGGCTGCGGCGCGCATCGGTATGTTGACTGCCAAGCTGCGGCTGGGGTTGCAGAATAACGGCGGCAATTGGACCTTCAACGATAACTTCGCATTGAGCGGCCACGCTAAGTTGCAGGTGCCGCAGCTGAAATCACTGGGTGCGCTGATTGGACCGCAGGTTGCGCTAGACGGCAGTATCGGCATGGATTTGAGTCTGGCCGGCGAACTCGGCAAACCGAAATTATCCGGCACTATCACCGGTGACCAAATGGCGGTGACGCTGTTCGATCATGGAATTAAATTGAATGATGGTATTGCTCGTCTTCACATTGTTGATAATGTGGTCGATTTGCAGCAGTTAGAATTCCACGGCGGCGACGGTACCATACGCGCTACTACTGGACGTATGCAGTTGGGTGGCGATAATCTCGATCTGACAGTGAATGTCATCGCCGACCGCCTGCAGTTGTTTGCTAGCCCGGACCGGCAACTGATGCTATCCGGCCAGGCTAAGATCGCCAACCTCAAGGAACAGTTATGCGTCGACGGCAAATTCACGATAGACAAGGCGTTATTCGATTTGCCAAAGACCAGTGCACCAGTGTTGGGCGACGATATCATTATCGTCCGCAAAGACGCGAAGGCCCGCATCATGCCGTTGACGGAGAAGGAACGACTGGCCAAGGCAGCTGGGAAGCCGGCCGGTGGCGCTACTCCGGTGATGAATGTTGAAGTCGATTTCGGCAATGATTTCCGCTTCCGCGGTAGCGGCGCCGATTTGTTGTTACGCGGTGTGATGCAGGTACGCAGTCAACCCAACCGACTATTACGCGCCACCGGTACGATCATGGTTGCCAGTGGCAGTTATGAGTTGTTTGGTCGGAAACTGGCGATCGAGCGTGGCCTGATCAATTTCCACGGGCCGATAGACAATCCGAATATCTCTATCTTGGCGATGAAGCGCAATCAAGACGTCGAAGTCGGTGCTGAGATTACCGGCATACTTTCCAATTTGCGGGTCAAGCAGGTGTCGGAACCGAATGTTTCTGATGAAGAAAAATTATCCTGGCTGATGTTCGGCCAGAGCAGTGATAGCTCTGGATTGGGGCAGCGGCAGGCAGTAGGTCAGGCGCTGGCGCTGTTGGGCAATCTGGGTGGCAAGAAGATCGCACAAGGTGTCGGTTTTGATGAGTTTTCAATCGGATCGAGCGGGTCCGGTATCGACAGCGAACAGGTGGTCAGCCTTGGCAAAGCCATCACCGAAAAAATCAATCTTGGCTATGAACAAAGCCTGACCAGCGCTGCCCGCATACTACAGCTTACCTGGCAATTTTCGCGACGCTGGTCGATGGTCATACGCGGCGGCACGATCAATGGTTTGGATTTTTTGTATAACCTGCGATTCGATTGACGGTTACGCTGCCACCAAGATCTCTAAATAGGGTGGGTAAAAGTGAGTGCCAACCCGGAAGTGCCGAACACCTGGCTGCGAGTTTGAGTAAGGCGGCTTGAATAAAACATGCCTGCTCAATCGTAATGAATAGCATCGTCAGCAGTTCTTTTTTGAGCGACTATCTGCGTCTAGACAACTCTGCTCCCGCATCTGGCTGCAACTTCAACGCAAATGGCAGTGATGCGAATCTAATCAGGCCGATCAGAAAAAATGCCAGCCAGAAGTCAGCGTTCATGACCGTCGCATGAGACCCTGCACTTGATTTGATACCTGCAAAGCAAAATCGCCCGCCTTCATTCCCAATCCGACGGCCAACTTCTGTGCGTCACACTGGTCAAGCTGTTGGCCTGGTTCATTTACCTCTGACCGACCTCGGTATACGCAATCACGTTCAGGCTGATGAATTGCATCGAACGCACGCAGCCACCGAGCAGCAACATTAATATCAGGATCAGATGTGAATCTGTCTGCAGTGCGCCAAGCGCTGCCATCGACACGGCGCCAAGCAGGGTGTTGTAGACCAGCATATTTGTGGAATCAGAAGCGATTCGGAGCCACGGTGATCATGGCTTTGACACAGATAGCAGCGGCAGCAGAAACGGCAGTGTACCGATGCCAATCCGGAACAGCGAGCCACCGGACACGTTCATACACAACGTAGGAATGTGCAGCAAGCGCAAATTAATCAGTGGGTGCGGCGTATTGAATGCATGCCAGACATAGGCCGGCAAACTGCTAGCGTCGATCATCAGGCATATCACCTGCCCCAGCAGCTCCGGGATGATCAGATAGCTGAACGCACGTACGTCTCTGCAGGTACGTAAGAAATGCGAAAAGGATATTTCCAGCGTGGATTTATACATCAAAGTATGTCGGGCCGTGATGGTCGATCACAAGGGTGA
>JFJP01038663.1_pt1 | contig 16351 bp, 8 predicted proteins | sample 431651 | NCBI WGS metagenome assembly JFJP01 (sample SAMN02602958, study PRJNA72255) | Microbial mat metagenome, whole genome shotgun sequencing project. | biome: fresh water; feature: sink hole; material: water; isolation source: purple microbial (photo- and chemosynthetic) mats found in... | reverse complement strand
TATGGGTATACAACCAGCCAGTGTGGCAATATTAAAAACATTACCTGTTACATCGGTGTACTTTAACGGGTTGTTTACACAATAGCCATAGCGATTGTAGTTTTGCGTGTTGTAGGGATCTTGTATGTAATTATCTGCCTCCAAAAAGCGGTGCAAGGTTGGGTTATATAGTCTTGCATTCATATTGATTAAACCAACATCCTGCAAGTGCTCGTGACCCGTATAACCTCTATCAAAGAACGTCATTTGCGCAAGAGTAGTGCCAGCACCATTTTGCACTTTAGTAACTAAACCCCAAGGGTCAAATACTCGTTTTTCTACAACGCCACCAGTGGCGTTTGTAATGGCTAAGATACTACTTTGGTAATCTCTATGCAAATAAAAATAATTGTATGTTGTTCCATTACTTTTTAATACCACAGGTGCACTATAGGCAGAACCACCAATAAAAGTAAGAAACTCAACAGAAGTTGGTGTTGTAGTACTAGTAGCAGGAAATACAGCACTAATTTCCATACTTCCATCAGCACTGTAATAACGGCGTTTAGTACGTGCTAATTTATTATTTGCATTACTGCCATAATACATCACACTTCGTTGCTCATTGGCATTGTATCCAAAACTAATTTTGGTGTTTGTAGAAAGACCATTGATATTTACAGGAGCTTTAAAAGCATTGTAATTGATACTTTGTACAAGATTGGTTGAAAAATTAGTTGGTCCGTTTGGTGTATTTACAATAGAGGTGTTTTGATAAGGTTTGTTAGAAAGACCATAGTTGTAATATCCTTGTTTGTTGTTGGTAATTCTTCCACGGTCATCATAATTTTGTATATTAATAGAAATATTATCTATTTTTAGATTATCAACATAAAATAATGAGTAGGGTGCAACCGTTCCGCCACCATTGCTGCCTGGTGGACTAGCAGAATCAACGATAAACTTTAAGGTTAGTTTTGGGTTAGTTACAAAATCAGATGCGGTGTATTGAGCATCAAAAACTCCATTTTCTAGCGTACCTACAAGTACTTCGTTAGTAGAAAAAGCATCCATTGGGTCAGTTTCTACCATTACTACATTTACAATAACATTTGCAGTTCCAGTTTTTCCTGTTATAGTGGCTTTAATACGCAGTTTGTTTCCTGTAGTAACATTTATACCTGTTAATGGGCGTTGTGCAAAACCTTTATTTAAGTTAGCTTTCAAGGTGCCTGTAACGTTGCTTACAGAGCCAGTACTAGTTGCAACATCTTTTACAAATATAAAAGAATCGGTTGTGGTGTTAAAAGGAAGTGATAAAAGTGTATTTCCACTACTTTCCCAAGAAACAAGTCTATCTAATGCATCATAAGTAAAGCTGTCTTGTTGGTCGAACATGCTATTGTAACGAGAAGTTAAATTACCTAATACAGGTTCAAAAGCTGTAGTAAGTTTCATAACATCGGTAGTTCCTAACTTATGCTGAAACTGTGAAGCATAACCATACTGGTCAAAAGTATTTGTAATGCTAATTCCGTTACCCAAAGAAGCAGTCAACACATTTCCTCTGGCATCAATTGTATTAGCTTGCCACAGATTAGCAGAAGTTACATTGTCTTTAATTTGATTTTCTGCACCATTATTTGCAGAATAACTATGTTTGATAGCTTTAGTACTCGTTTTACCAAATGCAGTAGCTGTAGAGGTTTCAACATCTACTCTACTAAAAGTGTCAAAAGATAATTGTTTTGTAAAAACGGCAGTTCCAGAAGGTAACAAGTTCTGTGTTTCAACTGTTTTATACAAGCGTCTTTGTAGGTCATAAGTATATGCAAACGAACTGTTTCCATCATTTGGATTAGTAACAGTCATAGAATCTAATAGCTTGGTTGATGAACTGTAATTGTAGGTGCTTACAATGTTGGTGGCATCAGCCGCAGTCAATCCTTGTATAGATTTAGAAAGAACTCTACCCGACAATCCGTCATAAGTATAGGTAGTAAGCCCTTTGGGCGAACCTTCTGTTTTGGTTTCTCCATAAGCATTATAACTATAGGTATAAGTTCCAGAAGAAGAATCTACTAATTGCGTTTTTCTTCCCCAATTGTCATAAGACATAGAAGTTTTAATACCATCATAATCAGATTCTAAAAGGTTGCCACTTGCATCATACTTAAAAGTTATAGTACCACCAGGTGTGTCTGTGGTCGATACAACTTGTCCGTTAGCATCTATAGTTTTAGATTTACTCATTACAGAATCGTTCACTGTTACGGTCAATCCATTATAGACGGTGTTCACTATTTTACCCGTAAACGAAGTGGTTGTTATAGGTCTGCTGTAATCGTCATAAGCATAAACCGTCCATTGCGAAGGTGAACCACTTCCAAAATAAGGTTCACTAACACGGTATTTTCTACCAAAAGCATCATATTCAGTGGCAACATAAGTCCAAGTGCCGTTCAGGTTTTTACTTCCTTTTCGTATTTCTCGTGACATGATATCTTGCTCTACTATGGAGCTACTACCATCAGATACTCCAGCTACCGTAGTGTTGGTTACCGTTGTAGTATAGATGTTATTGGCTCTGTTGTAGGCATAATTGGTTTTTAAATTTAAAGTATTGTCGGTTACACTTGTTCGTTTACCCCAATTATCATAAACACTTGTGCTAGTTTGATTGAACGGATTTTTGGCAACTAATACAGTTCCATAAAGCGGATGAAAGCTAACATTGGTACTTACTAAATTTTCTGGGTCGGTAACAGTACTAATAAATCGGTTGGTTGCATCATACGTATAAGCTATTTTTCTAGCTACAACATCATTAACGCCAGCCGTAGTTCCTGTGGCACTCATTTCCTTATCTTTCAACAATCCGTTTGGATAGTAGCTCATCGTTTCAACCAAAGTTACAGGGTCTAAAGTTGTAGTACTACCGTTGGCATAGACATTACTGTATTTATGCCAAACATTACCATTTACATAATCTAGGGTTTGCATTGATTTTTTTACATCACCATAGGCAGAGGTAGTAGTGGTTACTTTATTTGGACGACCTATATAATAATTACTTCCTGCACCAAAACTTGGGGCATCATAAATTGTTTCTGTACTAGTTGAAGATTGCAGAGTGTTTCCTAATAAGGATTTAGTTGTTACACTTGTTGGTAGATTATACGCATCATAACTATTATAAACAGTTTCTTTAACAATACCAGTCAAATAATCGGTAGATTTTTGACTTTGTAATAATAGGGAGTAAGGAACTACACCAGGTGCAGAGGCTGTAAAAGTATTCTCTGATTTACTCATTATTCCAGTCGATAAATTCGTTGGAAACGCAAAATTTGCGGTACTTGGATATAAAGTATAATTAAGTTTTGTTGCTCCTCTTAGCAATGGGTCTATTTCGGTTACTGTCCAAACTTTTTTATCACCAAGTGAGTTATACCAAGCACTACGTGCCGATTTTTTAAAACCAATACTCCCAACACCATCCAATTTTACAACATAACCGTGGTACTTGAAGTCTTGTGATTTTGTGACTCCCAAAGTTGTATTGGTTAATTTACTAACTAGTTTATTGCTTGGTATTTGTTTGACCTCTAGTAATGGATAGTCAACAGAATTAGTAGAAGAATAAAAATCAGAAGCAACACCCAAGCCACCATTAAAAGAACTGCTTTTCATTGGTTTATACGTGATTTCATCAACAATAGCTCCGCCAGATTGCGTTACTTTTATCAATGAATTTTCAAGAGTTATATTTTTTGCAAATTCAACATAGGTAATTAATTTAGCAAAACTATCACTTCCGTGATAACGTATCATTAGCATATCACTTGTTAAACCTTTGTATTTAACATCGGCTACAAAAGGAATAGGAAAACTATTATCATCACTTACATGAGTACTAGGAGAGTTATAGTTATTATAGAAACTTAATGCTCCTGCTTGATTATTACCAATATTGTTTATGTATGAAGATAAAGACCAGCGTGATTTTCTATCGGTAGGGTCAAAAAAAGCACCTGAGTCATAGACACCAAGTATTGCTTTTACTAAATCGGTTTTTCCATCTTTATTGATATCAAGTGAATAAAAAGTATAGTAGTCATCACCAACTTTCTTAATATAGTCCGTAATGATATAAGATTGTTTGGTAAAAAAGTTTCCTCCGGTAGGATTGGGATTACCATAATAAATATTCCATAATGCGCTATCAGTGCAAACAACTGCTGGTATTGTGATATTAGCAAAGGTAAAAGCTGGTTTTGGTATGCAATCACCACTTGCTTGTGGTATCATTACATCTGGTTTTCCGTCACCATTATAATCACCAAACAAAAAAGGTTTTTCGGTTGCAAAACTATCAAAAACACCTTCGCCTATAATTTCTAGTTCAATCCATGGAGCTGTTAGAAGTTGTTTAAAACTAAAAATTTTATAATAAGAATCGGAAAGAACCATGATATCAGCTTTTCCATCAGAATTAAAATCCATTACATATTTCTTTTTACCAAACAGTAAGTTTCCATTAGATATAATACAATTTCCAGGTGTGTTTATTATAGTAGATACATTTGGGTTTAGATCAAACAGTCTAACTTCTTTAAAAGATGTACTAGTATAATCAATCCATTGACATTGATCTTCTTCGTTAGGTACTGGTAGTCTATTACCAATCACTGGTACAGGATGTCCATAATGAGTTTGCTCGTCATGAGTAAAAATTAAAACTTCAGACAGTCCATCGCCATTAAAATCACCTTCTAAGTATTCATTAGATTTTGTAACAATACTTGGTGGCATTACATAAAGAGAGTCCGAAGGACAAGAGTTAGTATAGGTATGCTCATTATTAATTGATATGTTTTTTGTATAGTTTAAAGCTACATTGGTTGCATTAGCTAAATTATAAACTTTAAAGGCAATACTATTCATAGTCTCATCAGCATGCACAATAGATTGAGCTTGGTTTAGCTTATTATTTGACAAAGTTGTAGCTGCAAATTTTTGTCTAGATGGAGCTGAAAAGGGCAGTGTTGCTTTTGTAGAGTTATTTGTAAATAAATTGGTGTATAAATTACTACTCTCAATGATGTCCATTTTTCCATCGCCATCAAAATCTCCAGTTATTTGAATACCATCATTTATATTAAAACTATCCGAATAAACTCCTGTTGTTTCATTAACAACATCAGTTGTACTATTATATTCAAACAAAACGGGGTTGGCTTCTTCACCAGCACCATTAAATTCTTGAATTTTTGTAATACGTTGATAGCCTAATTGCGCATCGGCGGTATGTGTTAAACGATATTCTTTAAACAAAGCGCTATTTGTAAAAACCTTAATATTATTAAGTAATTCTGGTTTTTCAAGTAATACACCTTTAAAATAAGCACTTTCTGTTCTTGCTGCGGTGGTATATGTAAATTTAATGTAATTTAAAGGAGTATGATTACTATTGATATTGGCACTGAATTGAATAGTATCAATACATAGACTTTTGTTTAATGGTTTACTGTAATTGTAAACCATAAAGTTTCCATTGGTATCTTCATACCTTACAATATAATAGGCTGATAAATCAGTGGCATTCATACCGCCATAATTTCCATACCAAGATCGTGAACCATCGGGTGAGGTAACAATAAAATAAGTAGAATTCCCTGTTCCTTTTAATTCAATCTTTGAATTACTTTGTACTTCGGTTTCATAAATAGAACCATCTTGCCAGTAGGTGCTTCCTGGTTTTACAATTAGTCTTTGTCCATCAAGTGCTAATTTATCATTATCATCAAAGTCAACACCATCTCTATAACCATCAATATCTTTTCGAGTAGCAATTCTACTAATGTAGGAGATACTGTTTATATTCCAACCTTGTCCTGCTACACCGTCTGTTTGCCCACTTGAATAAACTATATCAATTTTTGGGCCTATATTGCTAATACTAGGAGGCATAGCAATTGGTAAGATGTAGGCAGCTTGTCCAGATCCAGTGACTTCTAATTTACCTTGTGTGTCGTGATAATTTTGCGCAAAGGTAAAATTTGTAATTAATAGCGTTGTAATAATTTTTAACAATCTCATAGTAATTATTGTTTGATGATTTTAAAAGTTTTTTGTTCTCCATTGCTATATAAAAACGTTACTAAATAGATACCTTGTGGGTAGCTATCAAAAGTCAATGTGTAGTTATTAACGTTGTTCAGTTCTTTATAATTTTTAAGTAATACACCTTCCAAATTAAAAATAGTAATACTAGACAAAGTATTTTCGTCAATAACTTCCCACTCCATGTATAACTCACTTTTTACTGGGTTAGGAAAGTATTTTACATCTTTATATATTGGATTATTTAATAAAGTTGAATCTGTTGCCATTCTACTTGCTGCAATGATATTTATTTCAACAAAGACATTAGTTTGATTTCCAGCAGGGTCGTAGCTAAAAAGTGTTTGCTGTCCGAAGGATAAGGATGTAATGAATAAAAATAAAAATAAAGTTTTGTTTTTCATAATGTATTTGGTTGTGGTTTTTGATAAAAAAAAGGTGTGGTACTTCATCTATCGTCGTTGAGGTATTGGAAGACCCGTGTACAGATAAACAAAGCCCACACCATGGCATGGGCAAAGTTTAATCCTTGTACACTAGAATTTTCCAATTTTCAACGACAAGAATAAAGCAATGCTTTATATTTTTTAATAAGGTAAGAACGTCTTAAAATTATGTTAACAAACTTAAAAAAATATTTTATAAAAACTTAAAAAAAGTTAATTATTTTAACGAGATGATTTAATTACATAAATTTATATAGTGTTGCTATTTTTTAGACAACTTTAAAACGGCTTTTTATGCCTTCATTTACCCAATAAGCTGCGCAAAAAGGTCTTCTTTCTCGTTTAAATAATGAAATTCAAATCCTTTTTCTTTCATTTTGGTTTGTATAGGCATAATGTCGGTTTTGTTTTTGAGTTCTAAACCCACTATAACGGGCCCCGATTCTTTGTTGTTTTTTTGTTTAAACTGAAAATAGGTAATGTCGTCGTCGTTGCCCAAAATGTCGTTTACAAATTCTTTGAGCGCTCCGGGACGTTGTGGAAACTGAATTAAGAAATAGTGTTTGAGACCCTCATAGAGCAAAGAGCGTTCTTTTATTTCGGCGGTGCGTTCTATGTCGTTGTTGCTGCCACTAACAATGCACACAATGTTTTTGCCTTTTATATTGTCTTTATAAAAATCTAGGGCTGCAATGGTGAGTGCTCCTGCGGGTTCTACTACCATAGCTTCTTCGTTATAAAGTTGCAAAATGGTAGAGCATACTTTTCCTTCGGGAACAAGAATAATATCGTCTAGGTTTTGTTTGCAAATAGAAAAATTGAGATGCCCCACTTGTTTAACGGCGGCACCGTCAACAAATTTGTCAATGGTTTCTAAACGTGTATTTGTGCCATTTTCAATAGCCGTTTTCATTGATGGAGCTCCAAGAGGTTCCACACCAATTATTTTTGTGTGTGGACTCATTTCTTTAAAAACGGTGGACAAGCCCGATGCTAAACCGCCACCACCTATGGGTACAAAGACATAGTCTATGGGGGTTGTTGCGTCTTTTAAAATTTCTAGTCCCACGGTTCCTTGTCCGGCTATTACTTTAGCATCGTCAAACGGATGAATAAAAATTTTGTTTTCTAAGGTGCAAATTTCTACTGCGGTGCTATAAGCATCGTCAAAAGTGTCGCCGGTTAACACCACTTCTACAAATTCTTTTCCAAATAGTTTTACTTGTTTTATTTTTTGTTTGGGCGTTGTTTTGGGCATAAATATTTTGCCGTTTACTTGCAATAAATGACACGAATAAGCCACTCCTTGTGCATGATTTCCGGCACTGGCACACACAATGCCTTGTTTTTTTTCTGATTCACTAAGGGAACTCATTTTATTATATGCACCCCTAATTTTATAAGACCTAACCACTTGTAAATCTTCGCGTTTGAGATAAACGTCCGCTTCAAATTCGTGCGATAAGTTGCGACTCAATAGCAAAGGCGTAGGAAAAACAACGTCTTTAAATTTTGCTTGTGCTTCTAGTACTTCGTTGTAAATATTCATTTTAAAAACTGTTGTTGTTGATTTACGATTTTGCGTTAGGGATTGTAGTGGAGCTCTCCCGATTTTTCATCGGGAAGCGGGAACGAAAAGCCCGACCCGCCGCGGCGGGGAACGCCCAAATTATACCAATATTATTTATAAAATAGTCCAAAAGTTTATGGTATAATGCCGATATAGTATGAAAATAGTCCAATTTTATTGGACTACATTGAATACATAATCGGTATTAAAAATATATTATGCTACAATTTTTTTCATGGCGGTCATGGCAGCTCTCAGTTGGGCCCCACAAATTTCTATGGAATGATTTCTAATGGCGGCATTTATTTTAACCAGTTCAAAGTTGTCAATACTACCATGATGGGTGCTATTATAGTTTTTACCTATTAAATGGGTGTCAATTTTTTTCATAAAATCAGCTAAAAGGGGTTTGCAAGCATGATCAAACAAGTAGCAACCATATTCGGCAGTGTCAGATATTACTCTATTCATTTCAAATAATTTTTTTCGAGCAATGGTATTAGCAATTAGAGGTGCTTCGTGCAGCGATTCATAATAGGCCGATTCGTTTTTAATGCCCGATAGTGTCATGGTTTCATAAGCTAATTCTACGCCTGCTTTTACAAATGCCACCATTAGAGTTGCATGATCAAAATAGTCTTGCTCGCTTATTTCTATAGTTGCAGCGGTGGTTTTTTCAAAATTAGTTTCTCCGGTTGCGGCTCTCCAGTTTAATAAATTAGCATCGCCATTAGCCCAGTCTTTCATCATGGTTTCTGAAAAATGCCCCGACAAAATATCGTCTATATGTTTGTTAAACAAAGGTGTCATGAGGTGTTTTAATTCGTCGGCTAGTTTATAAGCTTCTATTTTTGCAGGGTTAGACAATCTGTCCATCATGTTTGTAATGCCGCCAATTTTGAGTGCTTCCGTAATTACTTCCCAGCCATATTGTACTAATTTTGAGGCATAGCCAGCGTCTATTCCTTTTTCTACCATTTTGTCAAAACACAAAATAGACCCTGTTTGTAGTAATCCACACAAAATGGTTTGTTCGCCCATTAAATCTGATTTTACTTCGGCTACAAAAGACGATAATAACACGCCAGCTTTGTGACCACCCGTTGCCACACAATAGGCTTTTGCAATTTCTAAACCATCGCCATGCAAATCATTTTCGGCATGCACGGCAATGAGTGTGGGCACGCCAAATCCACGAAGATATTCGGCTCTAACCTCTGAAGCTGGCGATTTTGGAGCTATCATGATAACGGTGATGTCTTCTCTAATTTTTGTTCCTTCTTCTACAATATTGAACCCATGCGAATAAGAAAGACAGGCACCTTTTTTCATTAAAGGAACTATTTTATTTATAACCGCTGTGTGTTGCTTATCAGGAGCTAAATTAGAAACTAAATCTGCCGATGGAATCATTTCTTCAAACGTGCCCACTTCAAAACCGTTTTCGGTTGCGTTTATAAACGAAGCTCTTTTTGCGTCTATAGCTTCTTTTCTAAGGGCATAAGCCACGTGCAAACCACTATCGCGCATGTTTAAACCCTGAGCCAAACCTTGAGCGCCACAACCTATAATTACTATTTTTTTTCCTTTTAATTTTTCTACTCCATTTATAAATGCAGTGGTTTCCATAAAATCGCATTTGCCCAGTTCTTGAACTTTTAATCGATGCGGTAATGAGTTAAAATAATTTGACATGTTTATATTTTTTAATAATTTATAGTTTAGCCTCTTTTGTTATGAAGCATATTTTTTTTTGAAGCTAATCCAGCTATGCGTTTCAATCTTTTTTAGAAAAATGCGTTTTTGTAATTTATAAAAAGAGCTTCTAGGGTCGCTTTTTTATAAAAACAAAAACCAGCATTTTTCTAAAAAAGGATTTCCACTACTATCTGGGCTAGGGCATTTTCTATTTAATCTTCCAACTCCCATCTTCCAACTCCCAACATCCAACATCCAACTTCCATCACCCTCACATCTGAAATATCTTGCTTTTCAAACTCAAAAATTCGTTATTGATGGGCGATTTTCGGGGGTCGTTTTTTTCCATGTTTAATACTTTTTTGTGTACTCCATCGCTCGATTTGATGATGGCAATTCTAGAACTTCTCACAAATTCTATTAAACCATATTTATCTAATTCTTTGAGCAAATTGTTAATTTCTTCATTCTGACCTGTGGCTTCAAAAACGGTATAATCTTCTCTAATAACCACCACATTTGCACCATATTCTCTCAATAGACGTTCTACTTTAACTTCTTTCATGATTACTGATGTGGGCACTTTGTATAGTGCCATTTGTTGCCAAATTATTTCGTCGTTTGTGTTGCTAAACACTTTAAAAACATCAACAATTTTTTCTATTTGACGCACTAAATTTTTAACCACATCTTGTGTTTCATTAACCACAATTGTAAAACGGTAAATGTTTTCTATTTCGCTGGGCGATGAATTAAAACTTTCTAAACTAATTTTTCTTCTAGAAAAAATAATAGAAATTTTATTTAATAATCCCACTTGATTTTCGGTGTAAACGGATAAGGTATGTTCTTGTTTCATATAAGCCCCCTAACCCGCTGTGGCGGGGAATTCCTATTAGGAGTAGATAGGTTTTTATTTATTGTTGTTTAGCTTAATTATTTTAATTTGAAAGTTATAAGCCTATATTTCTTCTTTACTCAATACAATTTCGGCAACTCCTTTTCCTTGTGGCACCATCGGAAAAACATTGTCTTCGTGTTTTACGGCAATTTCTAGTAAATAAGACTCTGGATAGTCTAGCATTTCTTGAAGACTGGATTTGAGTTCTTCTCTCAGTGCTATTTGTTTTCCTTTTATGGAATAGGCCTCGGCTACTTTTACAAAATTGGGGCTTTGAATATCGGTAAACGAATAGCGTTTTTCATGAAACAGTTCTTGCCATTGACGCACCATGCCAAGAAAACTATTGTTTAAAATCAGTATTTTTACATTAGGTTTAAATTGCATAATGGTTCCCAGTTCTTGAATGTTCATTTGGGCACCACCATCGCCCATAATGGCAACCACTTGTCTATGTGGAGCGCCCAGTTTTGCTCCAATAGCTGCTGGAAGTGCAAACCCCATAGTGCCAAGTCCGCCACTGGTGATGTTGCTTCTAGATTGTGTTTGTTTAGCATATCGGCACGCAATCATTTGGTGTTGTCCCACATCAGTAACAATTACTGCTTCGCCATTAGTTAGTTCGTTTAAAACCTGAAGCACTTCGCCCATTGTGAGTTTGCCTTCTTTTGGGTGGAGTTCTTTTTCAATGAGCAAGGTTGTTTCTTTTTCTAATCGAACATGAAACTCATTTAGCCAAGCGGTATGCGTTTTTTCTTCAACTAAGTTTGTTAAAAGGGGCAGTGTTTCTTTGCAATTTCCCCAAATGCCAATGGTGGCTTTAACATTTTTATCAATTTCGGCTGGGTCAATGTCTAAATGAATAATTTGGGCTTGTTTGGCATATTTGTCTAATCTACCTGTAACTCTATCGTCAAAACGCATGCCCACAGCAATTAAAACATCACATTCGTTAGTTAAATAATTAGGCGCATAGTTTCCGTGCATGCCCAGCATTCCCACGCTCAACGGATGATCGGTTGGTATGGCACTCATTCCCATTATGGTCCATGCTGTGGGGATTCCTGTTTTTTCAATGAAATTTAGAAATTCTTTTTCAGCATTTCCTAAAATTACCCCTTGACCAAAAATGATGAAGGGTTTTTTAGCTTGATTGATAAGTGCGGCCGCTTGTTCTATATATTCGTTTCTAACAATGGGTTCGGGTCTATAACTTCTTATATGAATGCACTTTCTATATCCTTTGTATTCAAATAATTGCAATTGGGCGTTTTTTGTAATGTCTATTAGAACAGGTCCTGGTCTGCCCGTTTTTGCAATAAAAAATGCTTTTGCAATAATTTCTGGAATTTCGTTTGCATCGGTAACCTGATAATTCCATTTGGTAACCGGCATGGTAATGTTGATAATGTCTGTTTCTTGAAAAGCATCAGTACCTAAAAGATGAGCAAATACCTGACCTGTTATACAAACTAAGGGTGTAGAATCTATTTGAGCATCGGCTAAACCGGTTACTAAGTTAGTAGCACCAGGACCACTTGTGGCAAAAACCACTCCTGTTTGTCCACTTACTCGAGCAAATCCTTGTGCCGCATGAATGGCACCTTGTTCGTGCCTTACTAAAATGTGGTTTAAAGATTCTTTAAAATCATAAAGAGCATCATAAATGGGCATAATGGCACCACCTGGATAACCAAAAATGGTTTTTACATCTTCCGATAAAAGGGCATCAATAAGAGCAAGACTTCCAGAGGTAGTGTGTGTTAGCCCCCTAACCCCCGAAGGAGGAAATGTTTGCGTTGGTTTTGTACTTAAATTATTCATAATATTTTTTTTAATAAAATAGGTATTAATTTTTCTTAATTCACTACTATTGATCCGTTACGCAACCTTCAGAAGCATCTGTTACTAATTTTAAATATTTGTAAAGTACCCCATGGGTAACCTTTGGTTTTGGTGGTGTAAATAATTTTTTTCTGTTTTCTAATTCTAAGTCAGATATTGCTAAATGAATGGTATTGTTTGCAGCATCTAGTTCAATTAAATCGCCCTCTTTTACAAGAGCAATGGTGCCTCCATCATAAGCTTCGGGCGAAATATGACCCACTACAAAACCGTGAGTTCCGCCACTAAAACGACCGTCGGTTATCAGGGCAACGCTTTTTCCTAATCCTGCGCCAATGATTGCCGAGGTGGGCTTTAACATTTCGGGCATTCCGGGACCACCTTTTGGTCCTACATATCGAATAACAACAACATCGCCTGCCTGAATTTTTTTATCTTCAATTCCTTTTATTAATTCTTTTTCGCCATCAAAAACTTTAGCCGGACCCGAAAATGTTTCACCTTCTTTTCCGGTTATTTTTGCAACAGATCCTTTAGTAGCTAAATTGCCATATAAAATTTGGATGTGTCCTGTTTTTTTTATGGGTTCTTCTATGGGTCTAATGATGTTTTGAGACTTAAAATCAATTTCTTTTACATTTTCTAGATTTTCGGCAAGGGTTTTTCCAGTAACGGTTAGACAATCTCCATGAAGCATACCCACGGACAATAGGTATTTTAAAACCATGGGAACACCTCCCTTTTCATGAAGGTTTTGCATGAGGTAATTGCCACCTGGCTTAAAATCGGCTATGAGTGGTGTTGTATTGCTTATTCGTTGAAAATCGTCTTGTGTAATGGTTACTCCAACACTTTTTGCCATGGCAATAATGTGCAAAACGGCATTAGTGCTGCCACCCAGTGCAATTAGAGTAGTTATGGCATTTTCAAACGCTTTAAAAGTCATGATATCTTTTGGGCAGATGTTTTTTTCTAACAACAATTTAATATAGTGGGCTACTTGTTTACATTCTTCCATTTTTTCTTGAGAAACGGCAGGGTTTGAACTAGAGTAGGGCAAACTCATTCCTAATGCTTCAATAGCAATAGCCATAGTATTTGCGGTGTACATGCCACCACACGCACCAGCCCCTGGACACGAATTTTTGATAATTCCTTTAAACTCTTCGTCTGTTATTTTTCCAGCTATTTTTTCGCCTAAAGCTTCAAATGCCGACACAATGTTTAAATCTTTTCCTTGATATTTTCCGGGTGCAATGGTGCCACCATATACCATTATTGAGGGACGGTTTAATCTACCCATAGCAATTATGGAACCGGGCATGTTTTTGTCGCAACCTGGTATAGCTACTACGGCATCATAATAATGCCCATCAACCACGCTTTCAATACTATCGGCAATAATTTCTCTGCTCACTAGGGAGTATCTCATGCCATCGGTTCCGTTTGTAATGCCATCACTAATACCTATGGTGTTAAAGATAAGCCCCACCATGTCAGTTTGATTGATTTCTTTTTTTATCAACGATGCTAAATGATTGAGGTGCATGTTGCAGGTGTTGCCATCATATCCCATTGATGCAATGCCCACAAATGGCTGGGCTAATTGGGTTTCGTTTAGACCTATTCCATAGAGCATGGCTTGAGCTGCGGGCTGTGTGGGGTCTTGTGTTACTGTTTTGCTATGTTTGTTGAGTTCCATTTTTGGATATTTGAGATTATAATTCTTTTTCTAGAACTAAATTTTTATAAGCGGTTTGTAATTTTTTTCCGAGACTATTATCCCAATGCACCGGAAATGTAATTGAATTTATAGAATTGACGCCTATTATTTCGGCAGCTGTTCCACATAGAAAAGCACTATCTGCAGTTGTTAATGCTTGGGGTTTAAATTTTCCTTCGGTTACTTTTATATGTAGTTTATTGCAAAGTTGCAAAACTGTTTCGCGAGTAATACCGGGTAAAATATTTCCTTTTTCAGGGGTAAATAGCTCACCGTTTTTCTCAAAGAAAAGATTAGAACCAGGACCTTCGGCTAAGTAGCCATCAGAATCTAAAAGCAATGCTTCATCAAATCCGTTTTCTTTTGCTTCTACAGATGCTAAGATAGAATTTACATAATGCCCACATACTTTTGCTTCAATTTTTGTTGATCTGGGATGCGGTCTGCAATAAGAAGATTCAAAAAGATTGAGTAGTTTGTCTCCTAGATAAGCACCCCATTCCCAAGCACAAATCATTATATATACTTCATTAGGTTTTGTTATACCCATGTTTGGGCTGCAATAAATGAGGGGTCTGATGTAAGCGTTTTCAAAATGGTTTTGCTTAAGAAGTTCATAAGACGCATTAATAAGTTCTTCAATAGAATAATTAAAAGGGATATGAATCATTTCTGCCGATTTTTTTAGTCTTAAAAAATGTTCTTCGGCTTTAAAAATTTTGGTTCCGTTTTCGGTTTTATAAGCTCTAATGCCTTCAAAAACGCCATATCCATAATGAAGGGTTTGCGAATACAAATCTATTGTGGTTGAAGAAGCTTTTTTAAAAATGCCATCACTGTATAGTATTGTTGATTCGGTTATGTAAGGATTTGAATTTGTGTTCATAGTTTTGTAATAAGTGCTTAAATTATAATTTTTATTTATGTGTATAATTGTTGTGTTTTTGTTGTTAAATTATTTATTGCTAATAGATTTGTTATAAAACAAAATAACCTCCTTAAAATAGGAGGTTATTTGTATAATTTAGGTACAATTATCTCCTATCCACTATATGGAATAATAATAGAGACAATAATAATTACCGCTTTTTGCATTTTTTTTTAATTTTTACAAATGTAGCACTTTTATTAAAATGATGTTAATTTATTTTAATAATCCACAAATTTTTATTGATTTTTCAATATTTTTACTTATATCTACAAATAATTAGAAATTTTTGAATAATAATTGATATTTATTTCATTTTTGGTGGATATTGAGCTAAAATTTTATCTACAAATTCTTTGATTCTGAAGTCTTTCTTTTCGGTGTCTTTGGTTAAATAGCCGTTTCCTTCGCCTTGCCAAACTAATTCTTTGGTTTTGGCATCGATAAGGTCAATGAATAAAGTGCCTTCGGGAGTTCTTGAAACGTTGGTATAGCTCATGCCCATTCCCCACCACGGATTCCAACCCCAGCCAAATCCGTTGTTGTTGTAGATGTCGATACGCTCCGTTTCTTTGGTAAAAATACTGATTAGCAAATCGGGAGTTTCACTTTTAGTAAAACCTTTTGTCACTAATGCTTCATCAATGGAGCGCAAAATTCGTTTTTTATCCAAATCAGAAATTTCTACTTTATCTATGGCGTTTTTTGAATACGCATAGGTTTTGTAGCTTTCGAAATTGGCTTTTTTGTCGTAATCGGCGTTTACTTGCACCGAACTGCACGAGGACAGTGATAGAACAACAAGTACTAAAAATAACTGTAGTGTTTTCATTTTGTTTTTATTTTAGTTTTAGGTTCTAAGTTTAATATTTCAAGTTTGTTCTAAAACTAATTTGAAACATTAAACTTGAAACAAATTTTCATCTACTATATTAGGGATGGTTACTTTTAATAAAGGTTGCGTTGCCATCGCTCTTTTTATTGCAAAAATCGCTCCTTCATTTCGTGCCCAACTTCTTCTTGAAATCCCGTTGTTCACATCCCAAAAAAGCATTGATTCTAAGCGTCTTGATGCTTCTTTTGTTCCATCAAGAACCATGCCAAAGCCGCCATTTATAACCTCGCCCCAACCCAC
>JFJP01038662.1_pt1 | contig 16352 bp, 6 predicted proteins | sample 431651 | NCBI WGS metagenome assembly JFJP01 (sample SAMN02602958, study PRJNA72255) | Microbial mat metagenome, whole genome shotgun sequencing project. | biome: fresh water; feature: sink hole; material: water; isolation source: purple microbial (photo- and chemosynthetic) mats found in... | reverse complement strand
TGCAAATGCGCGGACAGTTATACTATTCAGATATTGCCAATACCGAGCAATACAATGCATTAACCAAGAAAGATTTAGGTAGCGCCATGATGGGATATTATGTAGAAGCTGGATATAACGTGTTTAGATTTTTCAGCAAAGCAAAAACTGAATTAGTTCCTTTTGTACGCTACGAAAATTACAATACGCATTATGCTACAAGTGGCACATTGGTACAAAATAAAGCTTATAACAACAATGTAATTACTTCGGGATTAACCTATAAATTAACTAAAGGGGTGGTTCTAAAAGCAGATATGCAATTTGTGAAATCGGAAGCTGCCACCGAATACTCTAAAGTTTTCAACGCTGGCGTAGGCGTGATGTTTTAATTTGAAAATATGTTAAAGACGATAAGTACAATTATTTTTTTGTTAGTCATCAATACTTGCATGCTCTGTCAGGCAAGTGTTGATTATTTTCCCAAATCGCTTCTTTCTGAATTGAAAAAAGAGAATGGTGATGATGTAGCATTGAAAGAGCTCAATGTATTGCCCGAAATAGCTCGTACAATTCATTTTGGTAAATTCTATGAAGTACAAGCTTCTAGTAATTTTTCGCTTACCAAATATGTTTATGTTGGCAGAGTAAATACTTGTAGGGCTGGTGGTTGTACTTTAAGCCACAACAACAAACCTGAAGGTGAGAGTGAGTTTTTCGATTATTATATTTTCTTCGACACAGCAGCCTCCGTTCAAAGAGTTAAAATATACAATTATCAGGCATCTCACGGTCAGGAAGTTACCTCAACCAATTGGTTAAAACAATTCAAAAACTACGATGGAAAAGAAGAGCTCGTAGCCGGCAAAAATATCGATGCTATTTCGGGAGCTACTATTTCGGTAGATGCAACCACTTTCGATATTGAACTAAAAACAAATACGCTCAGAAAAATAATTGAACAATTTTGATATTGACTTCTATTTGGTATATTTCCGTTTTCTAATCAGTTGATAGCCAATGCCAAATGCGAGCAACAACCCAATAGGAATCAACACATTTATCATCTGCCAAAAAGTTTTATCTTCGGCAGTTATACTCTTATTAAGCAATCTCAATTTCAAAGTTCTGTTGCGTAATTCCATCCAACCCTCATTATCAGCCAAATATAAAACTGAGTTCAGCACAAATTCGTCATTCCCAAATTGCTGATTCATGTATCTATCGAAACCCAACGGAATAGTGGTACTGTCACTTGCCACCCCCGAAGTTTCATTTCTGATAATATCTCCATCTGCTATCAATATTTGGCGTGTTTTAACGCTTTGATTAACAATAGGCATTGTATTAGTTAAGCCCGCTGGCGTCATTCTGTTGGTAAAATTCGAATCAAAAATTCCTTCCAACACTACGGCCACGGGCACATATCCAAAGTTAAAGTAGGCTTTGTCAGTTGCTTTGGGCGTATCACCCAAATCAATGGTGGTAGGCGTACCCACAATGTGCGTATTGTTGGAAGTAGCCAATAATAATTGAGCATTCACAAGCTTATTTTCGCCTACCAAATCAATTCCAGAGCAAAACTCGGCACGTACTTCAGTCACATTTCTGCTTACAGGATGTAGTCCCGAAGTGAGTAGTAATGGTGCATAAAACCAGGGCGTAGGTTCAAATTGTGGAGCTGCGTTGGCAGGTGCAATATTTACTGGAACACTAGCACATTGCACATCTTGCAGCAACACAGGATTGATGCGAACGCCGTATCTGAAAAGCTGGTCTCCTAGGTTCAAATCCAATTCCATGGCTGGTGAAATGCCGCTTACTGATAAATTTTCGCGTGCAATTTTCACTCCATCTATGAGCCAAAGCACACCACCTCCATTCATAATGTATTGATCGATAATATATTTGTCGGACTCACTGAATGGCTGACTAGGCTTGGCGATAACTACCACTTTGTAATTGTTCAAGACAGTAGCATCTGTGGCTATAACGCCCCTATCCACTTGAAAGTATCGGCTCAGTGATTTGCTTATGCGGTAAGTTTCTGCTTCCGAAAGTTCGCCGTGCCCTTCGATAAAAGCAATTTTGCTCACTTCCCTGTTAGTCAATTGACGAATGCCGTCTGTAATTTCAAATTCCAAATTTTCGATGGAAATGTTAAGGTTTTCTTCTCCGGAATTGCCGCGTACGTTTTTGAGTAAATTTACTGCCACCGTTTTTCCTTTATAGGTCATTTCCAACCAAGGAAATACTACTTTCTGTATGGATTTTCCTTCCTTATCACGTTCGTAAACAGCCGTTGGAGTTAATCCACGCGCATTGAGAGCTACGTATTTAGCCTCCCTTTGTTCCGACGATTCCGCCAATGATGGATTTTCAAATTCTATTTTAAAATTATTATTAGAATAAACCGATAACTCTTCCAACAACTCCGTTGTTGATCTTTTCAGTCGTTGAAAACTAGGATTTAAATCGCCATCCAAATAAACCTTAACTTCTAGCGGACCATCTACTTTACTCACCAAGTTTTTGGTCTGTTTTGCAATGCTAAATCGTTTATCGGACGTTAAATCAATGCGAAAAAAGTAAAAATATGATATAGCACAAATGGCTAAAAGGCCAATAAAAAAGTATAAGGTTTGATTTTTTCTAATTTTCATAACTACAAATGATATTAAGCTTTAATTTAGATGAATGATTACTGAGGGATATTAGCAGCCCTTATTTTAAATAAATATTGTTGAAGTCCGGCAATCTAAAATTAGAAATGGTATTAAAAAGAAGTATTTCATGTTTGTAATTTAAAAAATGCAAAACAAAGATAATCATTTCTTGTGAAACATTCTTTTTTAAACCAGTAAGTGTCAATAAAAATAAGTAAGCTAAAAAGCGTTAAGTGTAGGAAATCATATTTTTAGAAGATAACTAAAATGGCGTAATAAATCCAAACGAGACAGTTGATATATTGGAAAAATTAATTGTCTTATTTTTAAAGAAAAGATCTTTTAAAATTATCGGTGCCAAAAACTATAATTAACACTTTGCAAAAAGAAAAAAACATTGATCTTTGGGAAGACATAATAATGCTTTTTTATAATGCTTACACCTAATTTATTCTACTTATTTTGTTAAAAGTACTCGAATAAATACAGCTAAGATATTTATAATTGTAAATAAAAAGAGAGGTGAACCAATTTAATTATCGGTAAAACCTCTCCTTTATTGAGTCTATTGTTAAATAATTACTTATTTATATCCATCCTCGTGTACACTTTTCACCGATCGTCCCGAAGGGTCATTCATGTTTTTGAAAGACGCATCCCATTCCAAAGCAATAGGGGTACTACAAGCCACAGAAGGAACTGAAGGTACACACAACGAAGCCGCTTCCGATGGGAAAAAGCTGGTAAAAATGGTGCGATAATAATACTCTTCCTTGTTCATTGGTGGATTAATAGGGTAAGTTTCATTTACCTTTGCCATTTGCTCATCGGTTACTTTTTCGGTAGTTAAAGCACGCAATGAATCAATCCAATTGTAGCCTACGCCATCCGAAAATTGTTCTTTCTGACGCCAGGTTACGCTTTCTGGAAGATAATCTTCAAATGCTTTACGCAAAATCCATTTTTCCATTTTTCCGTTGCCGGCCATTTTATCTTTAGGATTCAGTCGCATGGCAATGTCCATAAATTCTTTGTCCAAGAATGGCACACGACCTTCTACACCCCACGAAGCCAATGATTTGTTGGCGCGTAAGCAGTCGTACAAGTGAAGTTTATCTAGCTTACGAACTGTTTCTTTGTGGAATTCTTCAGCGTTTGGTGCTTTGTGGAAATAAAGGTATCCACCAAAAATCTCGTCGGCACCTTCGCCCGAAAGTACCATTTTTACGCCCATCGATTTAATTACGCGAGACAAAAGGTACATAGGCGTACTGGCACGAATGGTAGTTACGTCATACGTTTCAACGTGGTAAATCACATCACGTACAGCATCCAAACCTTCTTGCACAGTGAAATGAATTTCGTGGTGAATGGTTCCAATGTGGTCAGCCACTTTACGGGCAGCTATTAAGTCGGGCGAACCGTCCAACCCTACAGCAAACGAGTGAAGTTGTGGCCACCAGGCATCTTCGGTATTACCCGATTCGATACGCTTGGCTGCATATTTTTTGGCTATTGCCGATATAATTGAAGAGTCCAAACCTCCCGAAAGTAATACGCCATAAGGCACATCGGCCATTAACTGACGCTCCACTGCTGCCTCCAAAGCATCTCGCAAAACATCGATGTCAGATACATTGTCTTTTACTGCATCAAAACTGTCCCAACTGCGGCTATACCATTTAGTAGGTTTTCCATCTGGACTATAATAATACTGTCCTGGCAAAAACTCCTCAATTTTAGTACAGTATCCTTCCAGAGCTTTCAATTCCGATCCCACATAATAGGTTCCTTCTACATCCCAGCCTTGATACAAGGGAATGATACCAATATGGTCACGACCAATCATGAAGATATCATTTTCAATATCATACAATGAAAATGCAAAAATACCGTTCAAATCTTCCATGAAGTTAGGTCCTTTTTCGCGATACAATGCCAGAATTACTTCACAGTCCGATTTGGTAAGAAACTCATATTTTCCTTCGAATTGTTTACGAATTTCTTGGTGATTATAAATCTCACCATTTACAGCCAATACCAATTTACCATCCTTACTAAGAAGTGGTTGTTTACCTGACTCTGGGTCAACAATTGATAAGCGTTCGTGTGCCAAAATGGCTTTGTTATCAGCGTATATTCCTGACCAATCCGGCCCACGATGCCGTATTTTTTTTGACATTTCTAAAACCTGAGGTCTCAATACCTGAGCCGACTTTTTTATATCAAATGCACATACAATTCCACACATATTATTTAGTTTAAATTGTTTCGTGTTTCGTGTTTCGTGTTTCGTGTTCGTTGGTTTACATTGAACACGAAACGCTAAACACGAAACGCTAAACGTTAATTGTTTTATGAATATCTTCAGCTGTTTTTCGGCCCAAAGCAATGGCACGTACTACTAAACTTGCTCCTATGGCAGCATCGCCAGTAGCAAATACTTTGGCTACATTGCTTTTGCCGTCCTTATTGGCTATTACGTTTCCACGTCCATCAAGTTCAAGCCCCAATTCGGTAACAAGTCCTTCGTGTACAGGATGTATAAAACCCAATGCAAGGAATACCAAATCGGCTTTAATAATATCCGTTTTGCCTGTTGGTTTCATGTTCCAACGTCCAGCTTCATCTTTTGTCCATTCAACTTCTTCTACCAATACTTCGGTTAGTTGTCCGTCTTTGCCAATAAATTGATTGGTGTTCAAACTCCATTTACGAATACATCCTTCAAGATGTGAGCTAGAAGTTTTAAGAATAGTTGGATAATAAGGCCAAGGGGTATCTGGATTTTTATCAACAGGTGGTTGTGGTAAAATTTCAATCTGAGTTACCTTTAAAGCGCCCTGGCGAATAGAAGTTCCCACACAGTCGGAACCTGTATCACCACCTCCAATTACCAACACATGTTTATCTTTGGCCGAAATGATTGCTTCAGGAGCAACGGTTTCACCCATAATGAGTTGGTTTTGTTGGCTAAGGAAATCCATGGCAAAATAAATGCCTTTCAAATCACGACCTTCGGGTGTAATATTACGTGGATGTCCTGCTCCAATGGCCAAACAAACCGCATCGAAACTTTTCATGATTTCTTTGCCCATAATATCTTTCCCAACTTCGGTATTGGGTTTAAAAATAATTCCTTCCTCTTTCAATTGATCCAAACGGCGGTCAATTACATTTTTGTTTAATTTGAAATTTGGAATACCATAACGCATTAATCCGCCCAAGGTATTGTCTTTTTCAAAAATGGTTACGTTATGCCCTCTCCTATTTAGCTGTTGTGCAGCCGCCAAACCAGCAGGTCCAGAACCAATTATGGCTACTTTTTTACCAGTGCGTGTTTTGGGTGGATGTGCTTTTATTAAACCTTCAATAAAACCAACTTCAGTCACAGCAGCTTCGTTTTCACGGATAGTTACTGGAGCATCGTGTAATGCCAACACACACGATTTTTCGCAAGGTGCGGGGCATATTCTTCCTGTAAAATCCGGGAAGTTATTGGTTTCATGTAAATTATCTATTGCTTCTTTCCATTGTCCTTTGTAAATAAGGTCTTGCCATTCGGGCATTTTATTGCCTAGCGGACAACCCCAGTGACAAAAAGGAATGCCACAATCCATGCAACGTGATGCCTGTAGTTTACGGTCTTCACGATTCAAGGTTTGTTCTACTTCTCCGAAGTCGGAAACACGCTCAAAAACTGGCCTGTAACCAGCATCCTTGCGAAGTATGCTTATAAATGCTTTTGGATTTCCCATGATTGTATTTTAGCCCCTCTAAATCTCCCCGAAAAGGGGAGACTTTAAGAAAGCTCTTATTTAATGTTTGAAATTTTATTGTTTTCTCTCTTATTCCCCCTTCGGGGGTTAGGGGGCCTAATAATCCCGTTCTACTTGAGCAATTTTTTTGTTGATAGCATCCATCTTTTCCTGTTGTAATACTTTTTTGTATTCAATAGGAACGATTTTTTTGAATTTATCAACGTATTGACTCCAATTGTCAAGAATAAGTTTGGCACGCGTACTTCCTGTATATTTGAAATGATTAGAAATTAATCCTTGCACTTCTTTACTATCCATGCTGTCTTCAATAAGCGAAAGTTCAACCATTTCCATGTTACAGAAAAAGTCGAAGTTACCCACTTCATCCAACACATAAGCCACACCACCGCTCATACCAGCTGCAAAATTACGACCTGTTTCGCCCAATACCACAGTACGACCACCAGTCATGTATTCGCAACAGTGGTCTCCTGCTCCTTCAACTACTGCAATAGCTCCCGAGTTACGAACACAGAAACGCTCGCCAACTACACCGTTCACATACAATTCGCCAGATGTGGCACCATATAATAATGTGTTGCCAGCAATGATATTATTTTCGGGTTGGAAAGTACTTTCTTTTGGCGCAATCACTGCAATTTTACCACCCGAAAGACCTTTGCCTACATAATCATTTGCTTCTCCTGTAAGTTGGAAGAAAATTCCTTTGCTCAAGAAAGCACCGAAACTTTGACCTGCCGAACCTTCAAATTCAGCTTTGATAGTATCAATAGGTAATCCAGTTTGACCGTAACGTTTGGCCACCTCGCCCGAAAGCATAGCACCAACTGCACGGTCGGTATTTTTAATTTTAGTTTTAAATTGAATAGGCATACACAAATCCAATGCTGGGAGTGATTTTTTTATCAACTCGCGATCCATAACACTTTCTAGTTTGTGATCTTGGTCTTTAACATGATGCAATTCCAATTCTGCATTATTCTTTGGAACATACATGATTTTAGAAAGATCTACTTTTTGTATTTTCGAATTTCCTTCTATCTTTTTACGAACAAGTAAATCGGCATGTCCAATAATTTCGTTCATACTCCGGTAGCCCAATTGCGCTAAGTTTTCTCGAACATCTTCGGCTAGAAACTTAAAGAAGTTCACCAGGTATTCATGTTTTCCGGTAAAGTGCTTACGCAATACCTCATCTTGTGTGGCAACACCTACAGGACAAGTATTTAAATGACATTTACGCATCATTACACAACCTAAAATTAGCAATGCACTTGTTGCAAAACCATATTCTTCGGCACCGAGTAAAGCAGCAACAACAATATCGTGTCCTGTTTTCAACTGACCATCGGTTTGCAAACGCACCTGACCACGTAAGTTATTCATAACCAACGTTTGTTGTGTTTCGGCCAAACCAATTTCTACTGGAAGTCCAGCATGTTTAATTGAGCTCGAAGGACTTGCACCAGTACCACCTTCAGCACCACTTATCAAAATCAAGTCCGCTTTAGCTTTAGCCACACCAGCAGCAATAGTACCAACACCAGTTTCAGAAACCAATTTCACACTAATAGTTGCTGTAGGATTGATATTTTTCAAATCGAAAATTAGCTGAGCCAAATCCTCTATTGAATAAATATCATGGTGCGGTGGAGGAGAAATCAAAGAAATTCCCGGAATAGAGTGACGGGTTTTGGCAATGATTTTATCTACTTTATGACCAGGTAACTGACCACCTTCTCCAGGTTTAGCACCTTGCGCCATTTTAATTTGAATTTCATCGGCATTTACCAAATATTCAGAAGTTACGCCAAACCGACCCGAAGCAACTTGCTTGATGGCACTACGCGTAATCAAACCATCTTCACGAATTTTGTAACGTTCTGGATCTTCACCGCCTTCGCCTGTATTGCTTCGTCCACCTACAATGTTCATGGCAATGGCCAAAGCTTCGTGGGCTTCACGACTGATTGACCCATAAGACATGGCTCCAGTCACAAAACGCTTCATAATGCTTTCAATTGGCTCTACTTCGATGATGTCGATTGGATTACGTTTGAAGTCCATCAAATCGCGTATAAATATTGGTGTTGGCTTTTCGTCAACAGCCTTTATATATTCTTTAAACTTTGAATAATCATTTGTTTTGGTAGCAATTTGCAAACGGGCTATTGTTTCTGGATTCCAGGCATGCTTTTCACCATCAATGCGGTATGCATATTGTCCAAAATTCACCAATCGTGTAGGATCATCGCCCTCGGCAGGGAAAAATGCCTCGTGGTGAGGTGTCAATACTTCAATAGCAACATCTTCAATATCAATACCTTCAATAGCTGAAGAAATCCCTTTGAAGTATTTGGCTAAGAAAGCAGAAGACAAACCAACTGCTTCGAAGATGTGAGCTCCGCGATAGCTTCGCAAAGTAGAATTACCCATTTTCGACAACACTTTCATTAAGCCTTTGTTAACAGCTTTAATGTAATGTTTTTTAGCCGACTCCATGTCCATTTGAATGTCGCCCGATTTGATTCTGTCGTTGATAATGGCAAAAACCATGTATGGATTAATGGCATTGGCACCAAATCCAAACAACAAGGCAAAATGCATTACTTCGCGTGGTTCGGCCGATTCCACAACTATATCAATCTGCATTCTCTTTCTTTTTTGAACCAAGTAAAGATGTACAGCCGAAACAGCCAAAAGTGAAGGAATTGGTGCATGAGTAGCATCAACTCCACGGTCGCTCAACACGATATAATTTTTACCGTCGTCAACCGCTTTTTCTACTGATAAGCAAAGTTCTTGTACCGCTTTTTCAAGTCCTGCAGCTCCCGATTTTGGATCGAAAAGCATCGGTAATGAAATAGTATAGAAACCCTTATATTGTAAATTGCTTAATATATCAAATTGTGTATTGGTAAGCACGGGACTTTTCAGCTTTACCATTTTGCAAATTTCTGGAGCTGCTTGCAATAAATTTTGGTGTACAGAACCAATATAGCCTGTCAACGACATTACCAATTCCTCACGAATTGGATCAATTGGTGGATTGGTTACCTGAGCAAATTGCTGACGGAAATAATTAAACAATCGTTGTGGTTTATCTGAAAAAACAGACAATGCCACATCATTTCCCATCGACGAAGTTGGTTCAAAACCATCATTAGCCATTGGAATTATTAATCTTTCTACATCCTCTTGTGAGTAAGCATAAGCGTGAAGTAAAGTTTCGAAATTAGGCAAATCATTTTTTACTGTTCTTCCCGATGAAATATTATCTAGGCTTATGCAGTTGCGGTCCAACCACTCACGGTATGGGAAAGCTTTTGCAAGACCTTCTTTAAGTTCATTGTCATAATAAATGGTACCCAATTCAGTATCCACCATAAGCATTTTGCCTGGTTTCAAACGACCTTTTGCTTTAATATTGGCAGGTTCAAATTCAACAGTTCCAGTTTCAGAAGCAATAATCATGGTATCATCATGCGTAATCAAGTAACGTGCAGGACGCAATCCATTACGATCCAACATACCACCTGCATAGCGACCATCGCTGAAAAGCAAACAGGCCGGACCATCCCAAGGCTCCATAAAAGTACTGTGATATTCATAAAAAGCCCTCAAGCTATCCGAAATTGGATTCTTTTTGTTCCAGCTTTCTGGTACCAACATGGCCATAGCATGTGGTAAACTTTTGCCCGACATAACAAGAAATTCAAGCACATTATCAAGCGAAGCACTGTCGCTCATTCCTTGTTGAACAATTGGATACAAGTCATTTAGGTTGCCAAGCTGGTCGGATTTCAATACACTTTCGCGCGATTCCATCCATTGACGGTTACCACGAATAGTGTTAATCTCACCATTGTGTCCCAGCATACGGAATGGTTGTGCCAAATCCCACGTAGGAAAAGTGTTGGTACTAAAACGTGAGTGAACCAATGCAATGCCAGAGGTGAAATTTTTGTTTGATAAATCGGGGAAGTAAGTACGCAACTGCAACGACGATAGCATGCCTTTGTAAATCATCTGTTTAGTAGATAAACTTACAATATAAAAACTACGATCTTTTGCTATAATTGATTTTGATATAGAGTTTTCAATTTTTTTACGAACGATATACAGTTTTATTTCCAGCTCTACCTGTGAGTTTGCACCAGTAACAAAAATCTGTTTAATCTGTGGTTCGTTAAATGCAGAGGTTACTCCAAGAATATCGCTATTAACAGGAACATCCCGAATAGCTAATAATTTAAGCCCTTCTTTCTCAACATATTCTTTAATTACATTCAAGCAAAGTTCGGCTTTTTTAACGTCTTTGGGCAAAAAAACAAGACCAGTTCCGTATTTGCCTTTTGCGGGTACAGGAATGCCTTGCAGTAAAATAAATTCGTGAGGTATTTGCAATAAAATACCTGCTCCATCACCTGTTTTATTATCGGCACTTTCTGCGCCACGGTGTACCATATTTTCAAGTACCTGAAGTCCGTTTGCTACAATATCATGCGATTTTTCGCCGTGTAGATTTAATACCAATCCAACACCACAGGCATCATGCTCGTTTTGGGGTGAGTAGAGTGACATCTGCTCATATTCATCGAGGTGTTCTGAATTTGAAAATTTAGTAGTCATAACTTTTTCTTTTTTTATACGCTTAAAAACTTATGCTTTTAACTAATTAGCTGTGTAAGTTTTGTTTTATTGTTTAGTTGCAAAATAGTGGGAAACCCCAAAAAGGGCTTCCCACTATAATTAATAATGAAGTATTATTGAATAAACGATTGATTATAGTTAAATTACACTGTTGCTACATTTAACAATTACAACAGTCAATTCAAACTCAATAAATATCAATCACTTTTTTTCTATCTGATAAATAGTAGTTCTCTGTATTTAGGCAAAGTCCACATTTCATCATCTACAATCATTTCAAGTTTATCCACGTGGTAACGAATTACATCAAAATAGGGCAATACTTGATCGTGATATGCATTTGCTTTATCTTTTTCGTGTTCAATAACGTTTGCCAATTTACGGGCAACAACCATATCTTCAACGTTTTTCTTGATAGTAGATACATGTTCTGCAATTTCTTCAATCAATACAATATCCAAAGAAGATATTTTCTCAGCCTTTTGGGGAGAAAAAACAGCTTTTGTTTTGTAAACATTATCCAAGAGAATTGATTGGTAGCGAGTTGCAACAGGGATAATATGATTCAAAGCCAAATCACCCAAAACACGCGCTTCAATTTGAATCTTTTTGATATAAGTTTCCCATTTCACTTCGTTACGAGCGTGAAGTTCAACTTCAGTCAAAACTCCAGTGTTTTTAAACAACTCGATACTTGAAGCTGAGGTATAAGCTTCAATAATTTTAGGAACACTTGTTTCGCAATCCAAACCACGTTTTGCTGCTTCCACTTTCCAAGCATCGCTATATCCGTTACCATCAAAACGAATGGCTTTGGATAATTTAATATATACTTTAAGGACATCAAAAATTGCTTTTTCTTTTGTAGAACCTGCAGCAATTTTAGCATCAACTTCAATTTTAAACTCTTTCAATTGTTGAGCCATAGCAGCATTCAATGTTGCCATTGCCGAAGAACAGTTAGCCGATGAACCTACAGCACGGAACTCGAAGCGGTTACCAGTAAAGGCAAAAGCCGAAGTACGGTTACGGTCTGTATTGTCAAGAAATACTTCTGGAATATTTGGAATACCTAAATGTAATACTTTTTTGTCATCAATTACAATGGCCTCTTCGCTTGTGCTATTTTCCAATTTATCTAGGATAGCAGTTAATTGTGTTCCCAAGAAAGCGGATACAATGGCAGGAGGTGCTTCGTTAGCGCCCAAACGATGTGCATTTTGAGCAGTCATAATAGAAGCTTTCAAAAGCGCATTGTGTTTGTGAACAGCCATCAAGGTATTAACCAAGAAGGTAACAAATTGTAAGTTTTCTACAGCTGTTTTACCTGGAGCGTAAAGAACCAAACCTTTATCTGTACCAAGAGACCAGTTGTTATGTTTTCCAGATCCGTTGATACCTGCAAATGGTTTTTCGTGCAATAACAAACGGAAACTGTGACGACGAGCTACACGTTTCATGATTGACATCATCAACAAGTTTTGGTCAACAGATAAGTTACATTCACCGTAAATTGGAGCAAGTTCAAATTGGTTTGGAGCAACCTCGTTGTGTCGAGTTTTTGCAGGGATACCATATTTATATGCTTCAAATTCAATGTCTTTCATATATGCAGCCACACGACTAGGAACTGAACCAAAATAATGATCATCCAATTGTTGGTTTTTGGCCGATTCATGACCAAGCAAAGTACGTCCTGTTAATACTAAGTCAGGGCGAGTTGCATATAAACCCTCATCTACCAAGAAATACTCTTGTTCCCATCCTAGATAAGCTACTACTTTTTTTACCGTAGGATCAAACATTTGACAAACAGCGGTAGCAGCTTTATCAACAGCACTCAAGGCTTTCAATAATGGTGCTTTTAAGTCAAGAGACTCGCCAGTATATGAAATGAAAATTGTAGGAATAATCAATGTGTCATCCATTACGAAAGCAGGTGAAGACGGATCCCAAGCAGTGTAACCACGCGCTTCGAATGTACTACGGATACCACCACTTGGGAAAGAAGACGCATCTGGCTCTTGTTGAGCTAACAATTTTCCTGAGAAATCTTCGATAATATCTTCGCCCGGAGCACCAGCATAGTCAATAAACGAGTCATGTTTCTCGGCTGTACCATCGGTTAATGGTTGAAACCAGTGTGTATAGTGAGTTGCACCTAATTCTGTTGCCCAAAGCTTCATGCCTCCAGCTATTTGGTTTGCCAAGCTAATATCAAGAGTAGAACCTTTTTCAATTACATTTTTCAATGCTTTAAATGTGTCTTTAGAAAGGTATTTTACCATTGCCTTATTATTAAAAACATATTTACCATAATAATCTGAGGCAAATTTTGACGGTGCGGTAACTTCAAGTGCTTTCTTTTTAAAAGCCTCTTCTACAGCTTTAAATCTTAATGATGACATAATTATAATTTTTGAGGGTTATTATTATCGGAATTTCTGATTCAATGTTTTATTTTGACGTAATGGAATTAAAACAGTGCAAAAATAATGAAAATGATAGTTTTTTAGACTAAGCCTAAATTCTTTATGAAATAAAAGAGTTAAAAGCTTCAAATTGATACTATTCACAATCATATTATTACGAAATGTAAGAATATCTATCCAAATTATAGCATATTATACTTTAGCTTTTGAATAAAATGATATAATGCTTTATAATATTCGGTTCAAAAAAATCTCCGCAAAGATAATCATTTGTAACCTAATTATAGGATAATAATTATCTTAAGTTTAATCAGTTTGAAAACAGCACTGTCACTTAGAAATCTAGTTTGAATTATTGTCTAAATTAAATGCTTGTTTGATTTAAATTATATATCTAAATCAAATCATAAAAACACGTCTTTCTTAATGAGTCACAACACTTAGTTTATAAATCAGTAAAAACGAAGTTGGATATATTTAATTTTAAAAATGGTTGGATAACTCTACTTTCCTAAATAAATTCAAACATATTTAATTTTACATATTGTATAAAACAATTCTATAAACAGAGTGCGTCAAATCGAAACCATTCTAACAAAAAGTAACTACTTAAAAATTTCAATTAAAAGGAACAGAATTTTCTGATGCAAAAGTAGTTTATTTATTTGAGCTACAAAAACAAAATGATAATAAAAGTAGTTAATATCATACAAAATGATATATTTAAAAAGATATTTATAACTATATGGGATGATTTCCTAAATTAATCTGACATAAATTATTAATTTATTAATGATTATATTAAACACGGCCATAGAATTGAAAAAATGAGATTAAGGAATTATGAGATTGTGACAGACCTTAAATGATTTCAAAAATACTTATCATTTATGTAAGGGTTCTAATACAATGTCGTATTTTAAACGCAAATGATACATCCCTAGAGGCGGGAGTTTCTGGCATAGGGATTAACTATTGCGGGCGCAAAGTGTATTTGCCTTAAAATATAAATTCTTTGTGTTTTAGTGTTTCTTAGGATGTTCCATACCGCCAAGACGGCACGTTCCGCTTCTCGGAATGTCGAAAGACTCCATCTGAATACTCCGTTTGCGTTCAAAAATTTAAAATCGACTTATTGGAACAGGCTCATAATTCAAATTACTATAGCTGAAAAGGGCTGTTCGAAAATACGAACAGCCCTCTTCTACTTTATAATTACAAATTGAATTATGCTTCTGGTGTTTCTTCTACTGCTACAGGCACTTCTTTCAAAGCTTGAGCTACTAACACCTCAGGAGCAACCACTTTAGGAGCAACCACCTCAGCAACAACCACTTCAGGAGCAACAACTTTAGGAGCAACAACCTCAGGAGCAACCACTTCAGCAACAACCACTTTAGGAGCAACAACCTCAGCAACAACCACTTCAGGAGCAACCACTTCAGCAACAACTACTTCAGGAGCAACCACTTCAGCAACAACTACTTCAGGAGCAACCACTTCAGCAACAACCACTTCAGGAGCAACCACCTCAGCAACAACCACTTCAGGAGCAACTTCTACGGCCGCAACTTCAGCTTCTGGTGCTTTAGCTTTTTTATCCTTTTTAGCTGCTTTTTCGGCTGCCAAATCCATTTTGTCTTTCAAATCAGACAAAGATTGAATGTCTCCCAAGGTTGATTTTTCTACATTTGAAGTAGGTACTTGAACTGGAGCTTCTTCATTCTTAACACGTTTTGGAGCAACTTTTTTCAATGAAGGCTCATTAACAGCACTTTCACCATTGTCTGCACGTTTCACATCTTCGTGAATGCGGCTATGAGAAAGAATGATACGTTTTGCATCTTTGTTGAATTCAATTACCTTGAATGATAATTTTTCATCAATTTGAGCTTGTGTTCCGTCTTCTTTAGTCAAATGTTTTGGAGTTGCAAATCCTTCAACACCGTAAGGCAATGAAATTACTGCACCTTTGTCCAACAATTCAACAATCATTCCTTCGTGAATGCTGTCAACAATAAACATTGTCTCCAAAACATCCCAAGGATTTTCTTCTAATTGTTTGTGACCTAAGCTCAAACGACGATTAGCTTTATCGATTTCCAATACTTGAACATCAATTTCGGCACCAATTTGAGTAAATTCAGATGGGTGTTTTACTTTTTTAGTCCATGAAAGGTCAGAAATGTGTATCAAACCATCAACACCTTCTTCAATTTCTACAAACACACCAAAGTTGGTGAAATTGCGAACTTTAGCAGTGTGCTTGCTACCTGAAGCGTAACGGTTTTCGATATCTTCCCAAGGATCAGATTTCAATTGTTTGATACCCAAAGACATTTTACGTTCGTCACGGTCCAAAGTCAAAATAACTGTATCAACAGCTTCGCCTACTTTCAAGAAATCTTGAGCAGAACGTAAATGTTGTGACCAGCTCATTTCAGATACGTGAACCAAACCTTCTACACCTTGAGCGATTTCAACAAATGCACCGTAATCGGCCATAACCACTACTTTACCTGTTACTTTGTCACCCACTTTCAAGTTAGGATCCAACGCATCCCATGGATGAGCAGAAAGTTGTTTCAAACCTAAAGCGATACGTTTTTTCTCATCATCAAAGTCCAAAATAACCACGTTGAGTTTTTGATCCAACGAAACAATTTCCTCTGGGTGAGAAACACGTCCCCATGATAGGTCAGTAATGTGAATCAATCCGTCAACACCACCAAGGTCAATAAACACACCATAAGAAGTGATGTTTTTAACTGTACCTTCAAGTACTTGTCCTTTTTGAAGTTTACCGATAATTTCTTTTTTCTGCAATTCAAGTTCAGCTT
>JFJP01011884.1_pt1 | contig 16352 bp, 10 predicted proteins | sample 431651 | NCBI WGS metagenome assembly JFJP01 (sample SAMN02602958, study PRJNA72255) | Microbial mat metagenome, whole genome shotgun sequencing project. | biome: fresh water; feature: sink hole; material: water; isolation source: purple microbial (photo- and chemosynthetic) mats found in... | reverse complement strand
GCTGTGGTTGTCCCGCCCGTTGAGAATGTCACCGTTGTGGTTGTCCCGCCGACAGCTGTCCCGCCCGTTGAGAATCCCACAGCGGTTGTCCCGCCCACGGCTATCCCACCCGTTGAGAATCCCACAGCGGTTGTCCCGCCGACAGCTGTCCCGCCCGTTGAGAATCCGACAGCGATCCCGCCTGTTGAGAATCCCACGGCGATCCCACCCGTTGAGAATCCCACAGCGGTTCCACCCACGGCGATCCCGCCCGTTGAGAATCCGACAGCTATCCCACCCGTTGAGAATCCCACGGCTATCCCGCCTGTTGAGAATCCAACAGCAACTAATCCATAACAGCAACTAATCCATAGAAATAGGCTTAGGAAAGGATTTCCTTATGGGAATGCTTAAATGGTTCAAAACCTGTGTGAACAATGTGTATGAACGGCGCATTCGAGCGGCCAGCCAGGTCGTTGAGTATGGGCAAGGACATGGTGTTCACCATCCCGAAGCGCATCCTGCGCCTGCGCCTGTTGAAGAGGAAGATGATGGGTCTGTGATTGCGAATGTTCGCCCAGGGACAAAGATAATTCATTCTTCCCCCACGGATTCGGCTAAAAAGCATTAGAAAACTCGAAACGTTCCTATAGGTCGGAAAAAGGATACCCACTTGATAAAAAGTGGGTATCCTTCATTTTGACGGTAAAAAAAGGACGCTACTTGGTCTTTGTTCCTTGGCAGAAGTTCTTAGTTTCCGCGCACGAAGAGTAAGACCGTTCCAGATGGCCCTAACGGCTGGCCTGCGGCTGGCTCAGTGCTAAGAACGGTGTTAGGCGGAAAATCATTGAACCGTGGGCCAAGGATAGCTTCCCCTTGCTGATTGAACACAATCTGTTCAGCTTTAATTCCTAAGCCCAGCAGAAGACCTTTTGCAGCTTCCGCTGGATAACCTACGAGGTTGGGCAAGACTAAGGCTTCTGTTCGCCCCACATTAGTATCTGGTAGCGAAACAGGAGAAGGTTCAGAAGTATTGGTCGGTAACGGAGACGGAGCCGTTTCTTGGGTTGGAACTTGGGTTGCGGTAGGGAAAGGTGTGGGGGAAGGGGGCAAAGCGGTTGCGGTAGGGAAAGGTGTGGGGGAAGGGGGCAAAGCGGTTGCGCTAGGGAAGTGTGTAGGGGAAGGGGGCAAAGCCGTTGCGCTAGGGAAGTGTGTAGGGGAAGGGGGCAAAGCCGTTGCACTAGGGAAGGGTGTAGGGGAAGCAGGTACAGTTGTCGTTGTGGGTGTGTCATAGGAAGTCGCAGGCAACTTCTTCTCTTTGAGAATGGCAACCACCGTTGGTGAACGGGGAATCAAAGTCGCCGTGGGCGGGAGTTTTGGAGCCACCGTCGCGGTAGAGCTTTTACGTGGTAAGGGGGTTGCTGGTCTTTTTGTTGGTTCAAGAAGAGCCTCTCCTTTTTCAAATGCTTCAGCTTCTGAAGCAGAAACCTTTTGTTTGGCTAAGATTCGAAGCGTCTGGTTGGTTTGGGCAACCAGCGAGGTTGTAAAGTTATCCAAGGGTTGTTTCAGCAAGCCTGAAACAGAACTCTTATCTGAGCCAAGCCACGCACTGGCGGCTGGCGTTACCGAAAAAGCAAAGCCAATCAGGGAAATGATGCTCCCCGCGAGAAGCAGAAGGAGCAAAAAGAGAAATTGATTGGGCTTTGCTCCCTGGCTTTTAGGCAAAGTTTGTTGCTTATTGGGCCCTAAGAACGTCGCTTTAGGGGCTTCAGCCGTGACTAAGGTCGCAGGCTGGGGTGCATTCACCACTGGGCTGGCCAAAGGAGGCGGCAGTTGCGTTGCGTGAAGGTCAGCATACTCCTGAAGCAAGTGCAGTAAACGTTCAGGGCCTTTTTTCTCAAACCAATTGATCCAACTCCAATGGGCAAGTTGTTGGGGGATATGGCATTCGGCCAGTTTAAGAGGAATCAGGAGAGGAGGAGCGCCAGCACGCTTTGTGGCCACCTTCAGCGCGTAAGTAATTTCCCAATGGAGATCATTGGCCAACGTAATGGCATTCGGCGAAAGGCAAACCACCACCACCGCTGCTGACCCAATCGCTTTGGCCACTTCCTGTTCCCAATCGCCTCCTGGGAGCAAGATTTCATCATCAAAGCACGGTTCAAGGGATTCGATAGCAAGCAATTGGTCATACAGCCGCCGAACAATTAATCGGTCTCTTGAGGCGTAAGACAAAAAAACGCAAAGCTTTGTTTCCATAGCAAACTTCCTTTGGTATTTCCTACATTATCAAAAACTTAGCTTCTTCCAAGGTAAGGACTTATCTCCTTCTTGGGTGTTTTTAGGACTATTCATGGACATCTTTTGACCTTTCAAGCCTTTTAAGCCTACTAATTAGTTTAATACTACAGTTGGTACTACAAAATGAAAACAAAAATAAAATCTTTGTTTGAGATAAAATCACAAAAACTCAACAAAGCCAAAATAATACAAAATCCCCAAGGTCACCAAAACTGCACTATCTTCAGATAGCGCCAATTTTCTCTCTTAGATCACATTAACCAGTGGCTTAGGTAGTATAGGGAATTTTTAAGCTTCTACATTAGCTAGTTGATTACTGTTTGATTACCAAAAGATTAAACTTATTGCTGACTAAAACAGTTTTTATAAAAATAGCTTATCAAAAAGAACGTTTTATTATTACCTTTTTAGCAAGAAACGTAAATCTACTACAAAGGGGGGAAAGTTAAGCTTTCAGAAGGCCAAGGGCTTTAGCTTCCAGTTGCCAAAAAGACTCCCAAAGGCCCCTACCCTTCCAGGACTACCGAATCTAGGGCTTCAAAAACAGAGAGAAAAAACTAGCGCAACCAGTTGGTCACGCTAGTTAAGCTCTTAATTTCTTCAAAAGGTTGCAGTTTTAGCTATTTGGTTTTACTTCTGGGAGGCGGAAGCGCAAAACACGGGCATTGCCTCGGTCAACCACCAAGATGCTTCCTTCGTTCCCCACCGCAATGCCGCTCGGCAAATCGAAAGAAGCCAAATCTTGGCCCGCGCTGCCCCAGCGCAGCGTAAGCTCACCACGCGGCGTGAAGACTAAGACTTGCTGCTGGTTGGGGACACTAACGTAGACTTGCCCCGCAGGGCTGACTCCCAGCGACGGGTCATCGTAGGAATTGGGCTTCCAGCCGCTTACTTGCCAGGTGACAAGGGGCACAGGCGCGACGTTGCCATCCGCGCCAGGTTCAAAAATTTGCACCCGACTGTTCCAAACATCAGCCACATAGACTTTGCCACTGGCATCCAAAGCAACCGCAACTGGCTCATTAAATTGCCCCGCTGCGCTGCCGTTAGAACCCCATTGATAGAGAAAATTCCCATCGCCATCCGTCACCACGATGCGCCGATTGCCCGTATCGGCGATGTAGACGCGTCCTTTGGCATCTACGGCTACGCTTCGCGGGCCAAAAAGGCCTAGCGGATTAGCAGCATTCGCCTCCGCAGTGCCCTCCGTAATCGTAGCCCAGCGCCCGCTCTGAATCTCTTTTTCGCCCATCCCCCAAGTTTTAAGCCATTGCCCTTCCCGCGTCATTTTGACAATCCGCGCATTCCAGGTATCCGCAACATAAAGATTGTTTGCTGGGTCAAGGGCCAAAGCTCGCGGTTCATTAAATTGGCCCTCGCCGCGCCCCAAACTGCCAAATGTCCGAACAAGATTGCCATTTGGGTCAAAGACTTGAATGCGATTGTTCTGGGTATCCGCAACGTAAATTAGCCCTTGGTTGTCCATAACAAGCCCCGTAGGGTTATTCAGTTGGTCAGGGGAACCAAGGGCTTGCTGGGCGAGTAGCTGGAGAAAAGTGCTGCTTGCCTTAGTTGGCCCCTGCTCGCCAAAACTGCTCACCAAATCCTTCCGAACCCAGATCTCCATTTCGCGGGCTCCTGGAGTCAAGTCGCCTGGGAGATCGCGGTAGAGAAGGTATTTTCGCAAAGTTTCCCAATTTTGGGGCTGAAGGGGCCAGATCACAGGGGCCCAGGGCGCACTAAATTGCGTTGTTTTGGCGGCTGCGCCACAGCCTTTTGGCGCTTCAGCCGTAACCCGATCTTTGGCCGTCCAGGCACTGAAATAGAACTGTTTGTAGCCTGGCTTATCGGGGCTACATTTGTCCCCTTCAGGAAACCACCAATTAAAGACATTTGTTTCGCCATAAGGCTGCACATACTTATCTTGCAAGATAGCTCGCACTTCGTCGGTAACATGTGGCTTATAAAGCATTACAATTGGCACAGAACCATTAGAACCATCAGGAAGTTGTGTTTCAAGGTCTTTAGCTGCAAAGGTACTGCCATTTTTCCACAGAACCTTTTGGAAATTACGCAAATACCATTGAAGCGGCCATGCCAGAGAGCCATCGCCATCTTTTCCGCCACTGTCAACCGCAATAGGCATACTTAGGCCACCCGCGACATCGTCTGCTGTGCGATGATTGCGCGTCTGGTTAATCGCTAAAATGCGAATGTCCTCGACAAAATGTGGAACATCGGGGGAGGTTTGGGTGTAAACAAGGGGTTCAATCGGGGTATCAGGATGTGCATAAACGACTAAGGAAGTTGCCCGCAGCATATAAGCCCCGCAAAGCGTCAAAAGCGTTAAGGCCGTAACGGCTAAAAGTCGCTTTAGGCCCAGCACTTTGCCTAGCGAAAGCAGTGCATAAACGAGTCCCCCAACGAAGATCAAAGGAACCAGCCCTTGCAACAAATTTGTTTGCGCCGCTTGCCCACTTGTATTTGCGCTTAATCGCCAAAAACTCACAAACAGAAGAACGATTAAAGTAAAAACAAGCGGTGGTATGAGCATCCAGCACCAGTTTTGGAAGCTATCTTTAGGCTTCTCAGGGGTTTCAAGCGAAGTTTCTGAAGATTTTTGCTTTTCCTGAGCAATTCGCAAGAGTTGTTCCAAAAACCAAGCCGCTAAGAGGTTGCCAGGCAGCGCGATATGCGAAACCAGCCAGGGCATTTTTTCGCCTGCCCAAGAAAAAGCAACAAAGGTACTGAAAAACCAGAAAACCAGGAAAAGGGGGAAAGTCGCAGTGGCCAGTTCATGGCTGCTCAGGGTTTGGAAAGCCTGATTGCTCCGCCCACGGCTGATGGCTTTCAGAAAGCGAGTTTTTCTTTTCGGCTGGTCACTGGACACAGCTTGCGTTTTACTTTCGTTGGTTTCAGCATCTTTCTGATCGATTTCGCTTTTTTGGCGCATATACCTGCGAATAAGGTAGATCGTCGCTCCAAAACTACAAGCGATGCTCAACGGTTCATAAATCCCAAGCTGCATTAGATAATAGTACCAAGGCTGATCGCCACGGGCATAATCGTGCTGACTGCCAAGCCAGTAGAATAAACCTGCATAGAGACCATCAATTGCGCCACGAGGGTAAGCAAAGAAGGTTGTATAGAGTACAAGGTAAATACTTACCAAGATTCCAATTGCGACCCAGAGCGTTAGGCGTTGATTCTTCCAAAGGTCGGTTAAACGTTGCCAAAAGAAATGCTGATTGCTCAAAGCTCGTTGGGCCAGCCAGCCTGCTGCAAGGATAAAACCAACCAGAAAAGCCTTTTCGCCGAGATACAAGCCTTTTCCAATGGGCAATAAGGGATTCCAAAGCATCAAAATGCCCAGCAGAGCAAGAATTGCCAGGAGCGCAAAGTCTAAATAGTGGGTAAACCGACTTTCTGCTAAGATTCTGAGGCCGATAAAGGTTCCAAAGATAAAGAATAAAATGTAGTAAAGCTCATGCGTCCCAATAGCCAGCGCAATACTTGTGGCTAAAAGATAGAGATAAGCGGCTTTTCCTGTTTCTAAATAGCGAAAGAAGCCGATTAGCATCCAGATTTCCCACAAAACCATCAACCCATCATGGCGGGCAAAGCGCGTAAAATAGAGGAGGGAAGGGGAAAAACCGACCAGCACAGCGGCCAAAAGTGCGCCCCGTCGCCCCAAATAGGGCCGAAGCATCCAGCAAGAGGACACCATTGTCGACCCTGCTAAAGCCATTGGAAGGCGAGCTTGCCAGTCGCCATCGTTGAAAAGGAAGTAGGAAAAGAAGGTTAGGAAGTAGAGGACTGGCCCATGATAGACAGGATCATAGCAATAAGTCGCTGAAGAACCCCCATTAGCGCAGGTAAAACCTCCCCGACCTGTATAGAAATTCCAACTGGCCCAAGCATGAATCGATTCATCGTGGTGCATGGCCATCGTACTCAGGCCCCAGAAATGGGCAAGCAGACTTAGAATGATAATCACCACGTAGCCAATAAATTCCCAATGAAATTGGGGTAAGACAATCGCTTTTTCCAGTAATGATTGTCGCGGTGAAGGGGAAAGGATCTCAGTAGCCATAGCTTTACTTTCGATTCAATTCGATAGAGTTACTTTGTTTCGGCTCCCATGCCCAAACCTAGCTGATTTGCAATTGTGGGTCGAACGGCAACGACGAAATCTGAGGAGCCAAGCGGCGAACGAGGTTCACGATAGATCTGAAATTGCCAAAGCCGCTTCGCGGTCTCATATTCAAAAGGTTTGCGGAGCAGCCGCGCCAAAAGCGAAGTATTGTCAAGCGGCTCATCAGTCCATTTATTTTGCAAGCGATAAATCTGATCTTCGGGGAACCACCAGCGTAAAGGTAGTTTTTGCACCCGAAAATCGCGTAAATTCTCTCTGGTCGTTGCATCTCGATCTAAGTTTTCTTGCAACATCAAGACCGCTTGAACTTTCTCAGCAGGCGGAGTAGATAATTGGGCCCCCGTAGCCACTGCATTTTTGAAATTTCGCATATACCAAAGCCAAACCGTCTCATTATCATACAAAATGGCCATATCCAAACGACTGGTTTGCTGAATGGAAATCTCTTCCAGTTGGCGAACGACTCGCCGAACATCGGGCGAAGTCTGGGTATAAATGAGCATTTCCTGGGGCGTGTCGCCTAAAAGAAAAGCTGCACGATAGGCATTGCGGCAGGTGAAAAGGCAGCCTAAAAGGGTGAAACAGACGAGCAAAGTACGACTTGCCCAGCGCCAGCCCCAACTAAACCCAGCAGCGCCAAACAAAATGGCAAACAGTGCCAGCAAAACTAACCCAATAATCAGACCTGGCAAATCTTTAGGTTTGGCGGCACTGAAATAAACCGTTAGTAAGACAAAACTTAGGCCCGTGATGGTAGCAAAAGCTCCCCCAAAGACCAAAGTAGGAACAGAAAGCAGTTTTATCTCTGTTTCAGTTTGAGGTTTAGCTACTTTCCCTTGGCTTTGGCTTCCAGAACCTTGAGAAAGGTTCTCAATAGTCTTTTGGAAAGACCATGTGCCAAGCAAAACAAGGGGTAAAGCAACATGAATACTCAACCAGGGCATTTTTTCGCCCGCCCACGAGTAGATGACAAAAGCGCCTACCGCCCACCAAACCAAAGTAAAGAAAACGAAGGGAAGGCGTGGAGGCGCTAATTTTGGTTGTTTAAGTTGCTTGGTTTGCAACCAACGCCAAAACCAAACACCACCAATGCTAAGAGTACCAATGATAGCCCAGAATAGCGGTAACGGTTCGTAGATGCCTAAAAGCACGAGATAATAGTGGTTTGGTTGGCTTCCCCGTTCAACATTGTGTTGCGCCAGCCAATAGAGCAGTGAACCTGTCGTTCCAGTGATTATCCCAAGCATATTGCTCAGAAAAGCAGTGAAAAAGAGAATGTAGATTGTCAAAAAGATACTCAAAGCGAACAACCAACGCCAATTCTTGGCAAGACTGGCATAGGCAGCTATGGCATGATAACCACCACTGGTCGGTGACTCGGTTTGCCGAGCGCGTTGCCAGGCAGTGAGTTTATCTTTCCCTTTGCGCCACCAGATCAGCCAGATCAAACTTCCTAAAACAAGCAGAGATAGGATTTTTGCGGTCAGAAGCGCGGGATGACTTACAAATTTCCACAAATCTTTGGCGTATTCACCAATATTTTCAAGGAGCGAACGCCCACCATCATTATCTGAACGGTTCCGAACTCGCAGTGCATAGCCATTATCACTGGTTTCGAGCGGTTTCCAGCCAAAAATCGGGCCAGGAGTAAATTTCATTTGCCCTTTTTCATCTCGAACCGCATTATGCGAACCGTCTACTTGGGCTTGACCAGGCAAGACAAAGACGAGAATCACTAAGGCAAGAGCTAAAAAGCCTAGAAGGGCAATTCCAGGCTTGTAAACGCGCCAAAGGAAAAGTAAAGTGAGGGGAGCAGCCATAATCAAGAGGAAAAGATAGCTTGTTTCCTGATTAACATACATAAAACCAAAGGCTGCTGCGCTAAGATAGAGCCACCGCGCTTGATGAGTCGTGGTATAGCGCACAATGCCGATGAAAACCAACATTTCAAACAGCACTGAATACATATCGTGACGCAAAAGACGGCCCATATAGAGGAAACAGGGCGAAATTAGCAGATAAACTGCGGCCATTAAAGCTACTGGTCGCCCCAATTCGCGCCGAATCAGGTAGGGCGAGAGCGTTAAAGCCGTGCCAAAGAGCGCAACTCCCAGCCGCGCCGTCATATCATTATCGCCAAAGAGCAAATAGAGCAACGCGCCAAAGTGATAAAGAAAAGGGCCATGCAAGAGTGGATCGTGCATATAGCCCTTAGCTGTAAAAATGTTCCAAGAATAGTAGGCGTGAAGCGTCTCGTCATGGTGCATCGCCCGCTCGCTCAACCCCCAAAGGTGAGCCAGCAACGCGATCAGTCCCAAAAGGAGATAGGCAAATTGTTCAACCGTAATCGTGGTAAAGGGGGCGGTAAGAGCCGCTGGCCAAGCCCGCGAGGAAGGCGCAGCCGCTTGGTCGGCGGTGGTTGATGGCAGTTGAGTTGTTGTCATAATTTCCGAAATTGCAAACAAGTTTCCAATAGCGAAAAGCGGGCCAGGTGCGGCCTAAAGATGGCGGCTTTTTAGGGGCCACGCCCCATTTGGGGTTTGCCCAAAAGCTATCGCTTATTGTAGCTTAAAACCATTCAGAAGACAAGAGTTTTTAGCGCGATTCGCTAAAGCAGCCTAAAGTTTGGCCAAAAGACTTGACTCCATACGAAACTTGTGCTATGCTTTGTACCAGACACGGGGATGCATGGATTCGACGGGGGATGAAGGTTGTAGATTGCAAGCCGAGCCGCCCAGTCTCGTTAAAGGGGCAAAGGCAATAACTGCCAAAACAAAAGTAGCTGCCGGTTCCTGGATGCGGCCAATGGCCCACACGGGAATGGCACTCGCTGCCTAGACATAGGTAGCGCGTCTGCCTTCACTCACTCGATGGTGAGGGGTCAGATGTCAGCAAGTCGGGCGCTCCCAGCCTAAGTACTTGGTAGGGTTGGGCTAAGATTACAGGTTAGTTCATGAGTTGCTTTGCTTATTGTGTGCCCATGAGCGAAATTAAACAATAAGATAAGCTTGTAGTATATCTGCAATTGAGTTTCTCGGACAGGGGGTTCGATACCCCCTCATCTCCACCACTTAAAACCCTCTCTTTCTTTAACTCCGCTATGAATAGCGTGGTATTGAAAGAGGGGGTTCTTTTTTTAGAAAGGTTTGCGCTATGGCTAATTCAACCTCAAAAGTTCAAAAGCTGGCGCTTGCAAACTTCACCGCCTTTGAAGAAGCCCATTTTGAGTTTTCGCCAGGGATTAATGTCTTTATTGGGACAAACTCTACGGGCAAAACACACGTAATGAAGGTGATTTATACTTTTATCAAGACTTTTGAGGAGTTTCATCAGAAATACCCAGAAACAGAATTTAGAAAGATTTTATCACAAATTGGATTTATGTTTTCTCGTAAGCTTCATGGCATTTTCAATCAAGAGAAGAAAAGTGATTTTGAGCAAGGAGAGACAGATGGTTTTAAGCGAAAAACTAATTTAGATTGTATAATGAGACTAGAATGTGCGAAAACAGTGTTTTCACTTGACTCTTCTGGCGAATCAATTGATTGGCCAGGCTTAAAAGATGTGCGGCCTGAGCCACCTCCAATCCTTGCTCAAACTATCTTCTTACCCTCTCAAGAGTTTCTGTCTATCAATGAAGGATTTATTGCGGCTTATGAGAAGCGAGAATTAGCTTTTGACGCAACATACTATGACCTTGCCTTAGCTTTGAATGCCTCACCGCTAAGAAATTATAGCGAAATTTCTGATCCACTGAAACTTCTGCGCGAAATTATTGCAGGTGAAGATTGGAAAAAAGAAAACGTTGTTTTTCAAAAAGATAATCGCTTTTATTTCAATCTACCTGAAGGCAAACTAGATGTCTTTCTCGTTGCTGACGGTTATCGCAAATTAGGTACGCTCTACTATCTGCTGCGAAATGGCTCTTTAACGAAGGATAGCATTTTGTTTTGGGATGAGCCTGAAGCTAATCTCAATCCTAAATTGATTGTGAAGGTGGCGGAGCTTTTGGAAAAGTTTGCAGCCGCAGGTATGCAGATTTTTATCGCAACTCACGATTATCTTCTAAGCCATGAGCTTTCGCTCCTCGCAGAATATCCCACTGAGCCAAAGGTAGAGATTAAGTTTTTCGCTTTTCACAAGCCAGATCGTAAATCAGGTGTTGTGGTTGAAGAGGGAAATTCTCTTGCTGAAATCCAAAACAATCCAATTTTAGCAGAGTTTTCTGCCCATTATGAACGCGAAGCAGCGCTTTTTAATAAGTCGGGGGATGCTGAGGAATGAAGAGTTTTAAGGAAGGGGAGTTTTTATTTACTTTCAGTGATAACTGGCAGGTTATCAAATATGACGAGCATCTTGATTTCGTCGAATCGCAGAGATTTTTCAAAGAAACTATGGGGCTAGATTTTGTGGGGATCTATGAGGGAAGTTTGTACCTGATTGAAGTTAAGGATTATAGAAAGGGAAAGATTGATGAAAAAGAATTGCCTCAGGAAGTTGCCAAGAAAATGCGCGATACTTTAGCTCTTATTTGTGGTTTCTACCACACTTCGGAACGTCCTGGAGAATGGCGACCTTACATTGAATCACTTTGCAAGAGAGAAACAAAGATTAAAGCTGTCCTTTGGCTAGAAGAAAGACCGAGGAAGGATAAGAAGGCAAAAAATTCCTTTCTTCAAAATGATTTGAAAGCCAAACTTAGCTGGCTCACCACCCATGTTTTAGTTTGCAGCCAGATCACGCAAAATGGTTTGCCCCAATTGACCGTCAGTGACCTGGCTGCTTCTTTAGATTAGCCCAACGGCTGCGGCTCAATTTGCACTCGTGCAACGCCTGGCACAGCACGGCGCAACGTGCGTTCTAAGTTGGTCATAGCGACGTGAATGTCGGCGATAGAGGAATTGGTGGGGAAGAGGCAATGCAAAGCAATAATCAGGCCCTCATCAGTGGTGAAGGTTTGAAGATACTTCACGGGGGCCGCTCCAGGTAAGTTCTTCAAGGTTTCCGCGACCTGCGCGGTTAGCTCTTTGGTCGGGCTGGCCGTTTGGATTTCATCCCGCCGTGGCTCCAGGTGAATCGTAATCTGGGACACGTCAGACAACTCCGCCCCAATCGCCGCTTTCAACGCCGCGACTGATTTGAGCGCTTCGGCCAGCGTCGGCGCGCCAGGCAGTTCCAAATCCAGCCCCAATTGCAACTCGGCCCCAACTTGGTACAAGTCAAGGTTGTGAATCCGCAACCCCAGTCGCTGCGCTGCCGCATAGATCGCAGTGGTATGCGGTTCGCCCATGGTACGGGTCGGTTCGACATGCACCAGAACGTGGGCCCCTTCCAAATCGGCTCGCACAACCTGTTCAACTTCCTCGGTTAGTTGATGCGCTTCGGCCAGCGAACGGTCTCGCGCCGTCCCCACCGTCACCTCAACATAGGCTTCATTCCCCACAAAGCGCGTCCTGACGGTAGGCGGAGGCGTGGTGGTCACGGTGGGGAGCGCGATGATATGGTTTACTAAGCGTTGGTTAAGGTCGCGGGGTACATCGTCCATTAAGGCCCGAACTGCGCGCAGCCCCATTTCCCACGAAACGTGCAGCGCAATCAGGGCCACCAACACCGCTGCAAAAGCATCCGCCCGAATGACCAACCACGCCGGCAAGGGGAGCCAATTGCTCAGGCCAATAAAGCTCAGGCCCACTAAGACCATCGCGGAACTCAGCAAGTCGTTCGTGAAATGGGCCGCATCGGCGGCCAGGGCTTGGCTCTTAAACTTCTCCGCCGCCCGCTTTAAGGCCCCCGCCCGCGTGTAGTCTACCACGAGCGAAAGAATCATTACCGCAAATGACCAAACCGTTATTTCAGGCATTTCGGGGTGAATGAAGATGCGTTCAAAGCAATGCCACAGAATCCAGACCGCCGTGATGACTAATAAAATGGTTTCGGCTAACGCTCCAAGATATTCGGCCCGAGCATGACCATAAGGGTGGTTCTCATCTGGCGGGATGTCGGCAATTCGGACCACGAAAAGCGTCGTGGCGGCGGCCATCAAATCGATAAGGGAATGGGCTGCTTCGGCTAAAATCCCTAAACTCCCTGTCGTGATCCCCACAAAAAGCTTGACTACCGTGAGAATTACACTGGAAATGACAGAGGCTAAGGCTGCACTTTGTTTAGTTTCGACCATTCTACAATTATCTCCTTTGATTTTAAGTTTTCTACACCATTCAGCCAGCTTATTCTAGCATAGAGCCGTGCGGTTGACAACCGTACCCTGAGCGCGAGGGGGGTACATCTTTGGGGCCATGGGCCAGTTTCGCCGCCCTGAAGCTGCCACAGAGCCACTATTATCGTGTATCGTGGCTGGCCACCTGGCAGTCTAGAAAGTCTAGCACCTCGACCAAGACCTGCGGCCAGACCAGACCTGGCTCTTGGCTCGCTCTCGGCTCTCTGTGTGAGCCACCCAGCGCCTTAGAATCTCCATACAACCCTTGGCAAACCACTACACAACCCTGCAATCTGGGCGCTGGAGCCGTCTGGTGCAGGTTTCGCAGGTTGGCCAAACGGGACATTTGAACACATTGCATGATCGTGTTACAATGCGGCCAATGGCGTAAAAACCCCCTCTTTGGGAATAGAAAGCAAAAGGATTCCTTTTCAATGGCTGAAATGCGTCTGATTCTCTATCTGGGCAAGGGCGGAGTGGGCAAAACCACGACTGCCGCCGCGACGGCAGTGCGAGCCGCCGAATTGGGCTATCGCACGTTGGTGGTCAGCACGGATGTCGCTCATAGTCTAGCTGACGCGCTTGATACCCCACTGGGCCCCTTGCCGACCAAGTTAAGTGAACGCCTTTGGGGACAAGAAATCAATGTTTTGGACGAAGTGCGCCAACATTGGGGGCAGCTGCGGGATTACTTTGCGACCTTGCTGCGGCGCAAAGGGATGAGTGAAGTCGCGGCGGAGGAACTGGCGATCATCCCTGGGATGGAGGAGATCGTTAGTCTGTTACACATTCGGCGGCAAGCCCGTGAGGACAACTTTGACGTGGTGATTGTGGATGCCGCCCCGACGGGCGAGACTGTCCGCTTGCTCACGATGCCGGAGACTTTTCAGTGGTACGCTTCGCGGGTCATGGATTGGGAGCCGACCACCATGAAGGCCGTGCGCCCCTTGGTCAAAGCGATGATCCCAGCCGTAAACGTGATTGATACGCTCAAGAAGCTGACGGAGGGCGTAGAGGAATTGCGCGAGACGCTCACCGACCCAGAGGTTAGTTCCTACCGCTTGGTCGTCAATCCTGAGCGCATGGTGCTGAAGGAAGCGCAGCGAGCCTCGACCTATTTAGCCCTCTTTGGCTACCCGATAGACGGCGTGGTCTTGAATCGCGTCCTGCCTGCTGACGCTGCGGAAGGTGCGTTTATGCAGGAGTTGACTAAGATTCAGCAGGGCTATCTCCAGCAGATCTATGATACCTTTGCCCCGCTCCCGATCTGGCAATCGCCCCATTATGCCCGTGATATTCGGGGAGTCAGCGATCTCTCAATGGTTGGCAATGCCCTCTTTAAGAATATCGACCCGGTCAAAGTGCAATTTCGCGGGAAGACGCAAGAAATATCCCTGCAAGGGGAGGAATATGTCTTGCGGATGCCGCTCCCGCACGTCGAGCTTGGAAAGGTTTCGCTCGTTAAACGGGGGGATGAACTCTTTGTTGAGATCGGCAACTTCCGCCGCGACCTAATCTTACCGACGACGCTGGCCGAACGCCCAGCCCGGAAAGCTCAGTTCCGTGATGGGGTGCTAGAAGTTCGGTTTGGGCCACCTGAGACGGAAACTAAAGCGGATTAAACTGGGAGATCATTGCGGTAAGACCAAAAGCACGAGGGGCAAGGGCACGAAAGCGGGGATATAATCGCGCTGTGGCCCACTCTGAAGGTAAAGCCCCGTGGATGAGCCGCCATCAAGATTGAGGGCGGCATCAATTTCTAAGTCGCTTTGGGAAAGCCATTGGGCAAAGCCGGCCAGAGTAAAGGGGCTGCCCCAGGAAGCAATCAGTAAGACCTGCCCGGCCTGGTCAAGCGCCACTGCGCTGCGCCGATCTAGCTCCTTATCCTCGTTGTTCGTGTAAGCCAGGATGCTGCCAGGCTTGATCAGGATGGGCCAACCTTGCAAGGCTTCCTGGAGATTTTCATCTGGGGCATAAGGCTGGTCGGCCAGCGAGCGCAGCGCGACTTTCCCCTGGACATCCACCGCAAACATCCCACCTTGCCCCTGATAGCTCGTGCCGCTGGCTCCCCCACCACTAATCACCAAGGCCGTAGCTTGGTTAGCCTGATCAAAAAACCCTCCATTGACCCCTGCCACCGCCGCCGCTTGTTTAGCCCACTCATCTAAGGAAGTCGGCTTTTCTGGGTGATAGCCAACGCGAAAGCGAAAGAGGTGGGGATCAATGCGAACGATGCTCATCAAGACCAGCTTCTGCTCTTGAAAGAAGTGTAAGCGGCGCAGGGCCAACCCTGGCTCCGCCTCTTGCCAACCTGAGTCTGGCAGGGGCGAAGGCGAAGCAGGCGCAGGAGGCGGTGGCACGAGGACCAAGCTGGTGGCAGTAGCTGGTGGCGGGAGAGGCTGCACTGGCTGCGGCTTTAGCAAGCCACAGGCGACCAAGCTTCCCCCAAGCAGCACGCTCAGGGCCCACCAAAAACATTTTGGGAAAAATCTCATCGTTTGCGGCGAGCCTGGATTACTTCATGGATTTTGCGGCCCACTTCCCACTCCTCACGGGCTTGCTCATCTTCCAACAAAAGCTTAGTTTTCACGGGCATCGCCTTTCCTTCGGGTGTTACGGCGACCAGACTGAAATGACCTGTAGTACAGAGTCGCCGATTGCTCTGCATTGGGTTTTCCCCATAGATATGCACGCGCACAACCAACATCGAACGGCTAACATAAATAACGCGAGCCAGCGCCTCAATAATGTCCCCTTCATGCACGGGCTGGCGAAAGTCAATATGCTCTGTGGAGGCGGTAACTATCGGCTGGCGACAGAAAAGCAGGGTCGCAATCGCTGCTGCTTTATCCATCATCGCCATTGCATCCCCGCCGAACATCGTGCGGTAATAATTAGTTTGGTTGGGCAGAACAAGGTCGGCCATCCGAATTTCAGGGGCGACCAACCCTGGATAATTCTGTTGATCTTCTTCCATGGAAACTCCTTAGTTTATTGAACGGTGCTTTATTCTAATCTTTTCTGGCATTTGACGCAAGAAGCACGCTCTTTGTGGTACACTAAGAGCTAGACATTTCTGGCCGCCGACGGCAGTGGCTCGGCATTTTGCCTGGCTTAAACTGGACTTGCGAAAAGGAGGGCGACGGCACTTATGAGCAAAGTGGCTACCGAAGCGGCGTTGACAACCTTGCGCTCTTGGGCGAAGAAGGTGCAAGGGGAACCGCTCTTTGAAACTTCTGTTCACCTTAGCTCCGCAGCTTGGCTGGCTCAAGGCGAAGCGGCAGCGGAGATTTTACCCGCTTTAGATTTGACCAAACCATTGCTTTCGTGTTTTAAGCTGTTAGAAGGAGCCGCGCCGAAGCCCGCTTATATTCCTCGCGCTCCCTTGCGGCTGGAGCGGGCAACTTTCTTTCCCGTAGACTCAGCTAAAGCGGCTTTGCGAACGGATGAAGACCCGCTTTTGCTCTTCCAAGAGGAATTGCGCTTGCTTCCGCAGCGGCAATTGCAACAAGACGCAGGTTTAGTGCCAGAAACAATCATGGCTGTGCGGTTGGAAGACTTACTTTATCTCTTTCAACGCTATGGCAATTGCTTACCTTCGCCTTTGGAAGCGGTTTCGCTCTATACTTATGCACGAATTCACGCAGCTATCGCGGCTATTTTAGCCTTGGGCGAGAATGAACTAATCCTGTTGCAAGG
>JFJP01038972.1_pt1 | contig 16353 bp, 12 predicted proteins | sample 431651 | NCBI WGS metagenome assembly JFJP01 (sample SAMN02602958, study PRJNA72255) | Microbial mat metagenome, whole genome shotgun sequencing project. | biome: fresh water; feature: sink hole; material: water; isolation source: purple microbial (photo- and chemosynthetic) mats found in... | reverse complement strand
CTCCTGAAGAAGGCTCTCATTAAACAGCCTTATGTTCTCAATTGCAACAATGATGATACTTGAAATAGTCTGTATGAAATTAAGATGTTTCAGTACAGGGCTCATTCCTTCCCCCTCCTCTTCTATATCACCAATAAGTACAAAAGCCAGATGTACATTATTATTATAAACAGGAATTATAATATCGACGCTTTCAAAACCAAGATCAGGAGCTGCAAAAACAATTTCTGTTATATTCAGCAAAAGTGACTCAACTTCAATTGTCTCATAGTGTTTTGGAAAACCTCCATTCAGAAGACATTCCCAGGTATCTGAACGCTTAAAAACAAGGATCTTGCCAATACCCAGATTGGTCCTGAGTATATGTTCATATTTGGCAAGGAGCTCTTCAGTTGGTAAATTCGCATTGATTGATAAAGTAATATCAAGCAAAGCGTCTAATTTAAATTTAGAAATCCTTAACCTGTCGGTGGGAGCCTTCTTATCTTCCATGGATTATCTTATGCCTTTACTCTTTCAACATAAGTTCTGTCACGTGTATCAATCTTGATTTTATCTCCTGTATTTACAAATAATGGGACCATAATGGTTTCTCCATTCTGCACTCTGGCTTGCTTCAGTGTATTAGTTGCTGTATCCCCTCTTAATCCGGGTTCGGAATAAGTAACCTCCATCACAACAAACTGAGGGATATCTACTGAAAGGACAGTTTCGGTATCAGCATGAACAACAACTTCCACACTCTGTCCTTCGAGTAAAAACTGAAAATTATCAATAAGCGTTTCACCAATATGAATCTGTTCATATGTTTCGAGATGCATGAAATAATAACCCATATCATCCTTATAAAGATATTGATATGGTCGTCTTTCAACTCTTGCAAGATTTACTCTTGTTCCGGATGAAAATGTATTATCAATTACTCTCCCTGTTTTGATATTCTTAAGTTTTGTCCGGACAAATGCCGGCCCTTTCCCGGGTTTTACGTGCTGAAATTGCACAATTGTATATAGGTCATTGTTATATTCAATCACTAACCCATTTCTGAAATCTGCAGTACTAGCCATAAATGTTTAAATTATTCTATTCTTAATTTCAAATTATTTCTTTTTTATTTCAAGAGGATAAACCAGACCTTCAAAACTCACTATCTCAACAGTAAATGCCCCGACAAAGATATTAAATCGAATCTTAACTGGTAAAAAATTCTTATCCGCTGAAAACCAAAAAGTAACATCTTCTTCTGTTTTAAAAAGCCGTCCGGTTTCTGTAACAGGATTAAATTTATAACACATCAGTTTGCCGACCTTGGTTCTTATTTCCTCTGTACCAATATATCTGAGCCGAATTGGATATAGTTCATCAGTAAACCATGTAGTAACTGAAATTAATTTCCCTGCTTTTAAAATTCCCTTTGGTGCTATATGAATTCCTGTAAGATCACTTGTTAGAATTGCGGAGTCTGTCCTTGTTTCATGATCAAATAAAACCTCATTGTATTTCCTGTATCTCCCCTCCCGGATATTCCTTATTGACTTAACCGGAAGTTCCGTTTTTGGATCTAAATAACTCTCATATATATCTAAAACTTTAAAAAAAGCATCTGCCATCCCGGTTGTTCTTGCCTCCATCTTTGAATGCCATACTTCTTTCCCGTCGAGGGTCTCTTTTTTTAGTTCAAGAGAGGCAACACCTCCTGTAACAACACCATAATGAATTGTATAATTTACTTTCTCCCCGGCAGTATACGATATAATCTGTCCGCTTCCGTTAAGGGAGAGTATTATTAAAAACCCTGTTATATAAAAGATCCTTTTCATCCTTTTTAAATATAACAAACAGTTATCATGCCAATTTCTTCCCCAGGATATCCTTCCCGGGCCTGGTAGTTATAAAATCTTTAAGATAATAAGGCTCAAAATATGCAACATCTTCAAAATACTGTTCATTAAAAGACTGGATTACTGGCAGATACATATATGAGGCTGAAATCCTGAAATCAACATCAAAGTGAACATTTTTTCTTTTTATTACATCTTTACATTTTAATGCTCCATCCCCAAAAAAAATAATCTTTTGATATTCAGGAAAATCAACAAATGAATCTTCAGTAATAATTTCTGCTGAAATATCTTTTTTCTTAATACCCATCGAATCATATATTGCATAATATACTTCCATTCTTCGTGCATCGAGCATAGGACAGTAAAGTGTATTATCATCAATATTTGTCTTCCGGCTTTGCATAAGTCCCCAGAACATAGAAAGGGTTGTTTCAATTCCGATAAGAGGAACTGATGAGGCGTATGCAATCCCTTTTGCAACTGATACCCCTATCCGCAGACCAGTATACGAACCAGGTCCTTTACTGACCGCTACGGCATCAAGATCACATGCACTAATCCTGTTCTTTTGAAGGATCTCCTCAATATAAACTGTAAGCATTGAGGAATGTGATTTCAATTCGTCTGATTCTCTCAAATCAAGTACCCCGGCACTGTCACATAATGCCACTGAACAAAGATTTGTTGCTGTTTCAAGACATATTATCATGTTTTGAAAAGTATCAGGGTGAGTTATTTAACCTTATACAGTTCTTCTTTTTTTACTACTTCAATCAGAGTACTGTCAGACAATTTTTTACTTATTGCACTGAAAGGAGCTGAAATAACATTTTCGCCTGGAGTAACGCCTGAAAGGATTTCGATATAGTTATTATCCTGAACTCCGGTTTTAACATCTTTGGCAAGAGCATACTTCCCGTCAGAAATGAATACCAAAGTTCTGATATCTTTATCTGAAGGGACCCCTGAATTTTTTGTGGTATCAGTCCTAGTTGTGACTGATTGAATCGGAACTGTAACTATATCTGATTTCGATTCAGTCTGAATATCAACTGTAGCTGACATTCCAGGCCTGAAAGGATTCTTGTCGCCTGCATCTATAAGCTTTTGATATGACCCTGGAAGAACAAGAATTTTAACATCGAAATTTGTAACCTGATCAGCTGATACTCCCGTAGTCTTGGCAGAATTAGCAATTTCGGTAACAATACCCTTAAATTTCTGATCAAGGTAGGCATCAACTTCTATCAGAGCAGTATCACCAAGAGAGACCTTTACAATGTCATTTTCATTAACCTGAACTTGTGCTTCCATTCGTGACAGATCTGCAACCCTAAGCAGTTCAGTACCTGCCATAAGGTTAGTTCCCGCAACCCTTTCCCCCAGTTCAACCAGGAGCATTGAAACAGTACCTGACATCGGGGCATAAATAGATGTTTTGATAAGGTTTTCGTTAGCTTCTTTTAGTGAAGCCTCTGCACTTACTACTGAAAATTTAGCCGCATCAACTTCTGCTTTTGCAACAGTATATGAAGCCTGAGCCTGCTCAAAATCAGATTTTGAAACGGTCTGCTCATCAAATAGTTGCTTACTTCTGTTATAAGATAATTCGGCTTGTGTGAATTGTGCTTCAGATTGAGCTAAACGGGCTCTTGCTGAACTTATTGCAGCCATAGAGCGATCTTTCTGGGAAACATATGTATCGGGTTTGATCCTTAGCAGCAACTGTCCCTTCACAACCTGATCACCCTCCTTAATTGTAAGTTCAACAATCTCTCCAGAAACATCAGGACTGATTTTAACCTCTTTTTCAGGCTGAATCTTACCATTAGCTGTAATTGTTTCAATTAAACCACGTTTTTCTATTTCTTCTACAGCAACCTTTACTGTTAAATCCTTTCCAAACCATCCCTGCTTTTTACCTATTATAGCAAAGATGATAAGAATGACGACTATTGGAAGCAAAATTTTGAGTATCTTATTATTTTTCATGACATTAAACCTTAAAATATTTTCGTAATAATAGTTAATTATTGAGATTTAGCGGAAGCCCTTTATAAAAATCCAAAACCTTGGTTTTAAATATAAATTCATATTTTGCCTGCGACATATCAGACTGTGACTTAAGCAGCTGCGTTTTTGCAACATTATAATCCACCGGGGTAACAAGGCCAACATTAAATTTTTGCTCAGTATATCTGAAAGATTCTTCTGTTGAAGTAACAGCTTTGATACTGGCATTATATTTTTTCAAAGCGGCTACAGCATCAGTAAACGCTTGCTGAATATTCTTATATAACTGCTTTTTGACTCCTTCTAGTGCATAACGGTTGCTCTCAATGCCCAACTTTGAATTAGCAATATTTTTGTTAATCTGCCACCCGTTAAGTATCGGGATACTAAGAGAGAATCCTATTCCATAGTTTATATTGTCATTAACCTGGTCAGCAAATGAGTAAGGACCATAAACAGGACCATCAACCTCAACACCGAGCAGTTTTTTACGGATATCGGAATAACCGGTACTGAATGAATGATTCATCGACAAACGAGGACTCCTCCCTCCCCTTGCAATTTTCAAATCATACTCACTGGCAGTGAGTTTTAGTTCAGAGCTTTTAACCTCCGGCCGAGTACCCTGAGCAGTAGCAAAAATATCATCAATATTCCCGGTAATAACTCCACTTGTGTCAAGAGCGATTTGTGGTATCACAATTTCAAATCCTAATGGAGTTTTTAGTTCTAGTAACTGGCTGATATTCAAATATGAACTCTCAAGCTGATTCTTAATATTTATGAACTGCAATTCTTCCTGAGCTGCCTGAGCTTCAATCTGCAAAAGATTTCCTCTGGCCACACTACCGGCATCAACCAGCTTACGTGTTTTTTCGATTTGCTGCATTGTGATCTGCAGTTGATTTTCAGTCGCAACAACAAGCTCCTTATTCAGCAATATCTGCAGATAGGCCAGAGCTACACTTAATGCAATATCATCCTTAATACTCTGAAGGTCCTGTTCCCCTGCAAATAATTCGTACTGGGATTTTTTGATATTATTAAAATTCTGTAACCCGTTAAAGAGACTAAGACTGCCACCCAGGTAAAAATTATTCGATTGTACATTCTGCTGATCAGTGTACTGGTATGTCGTTTCATCGAGAGCACGGCCAAATGAATAATTATGTGTAGCCGTTCCGTTAATTGTAGGCAGGAGTTTAAGCTTTGCCAGGTCAAGTGAATTCTTCTGATAACCGTTCTGAATTCCCTGTTGTTTTATCTGAATATTATTGTCAATGGCATATAATATGCAATCCTCAAGAGACCAGACTTTCTGCTGCGATAAGAGAACTTCCGGAGAAAAAAGGATCCAGGTAAATATTAAGATCAAAAAGTTTTTCATTGGTACGTTAATATTTTTGAGTGGTATTTCTAATAATTTCGATTGAATGAATAATTCAAATTTCGGTTCTTTTATACTCATAAACTTCTGAAAACAGGTGATTTTTTACCTTCGTTGAATGAATAGGCATGAAGTAAGAGAGTTAAAAATAATTTTTCATAGGTAACCGGTAATTGAAAATTAAAATAATCCAGACAGTAATCGTTTAAAAATAAGGTTACGAAGATAAAAAATATCTCAGACAGTATAAATATTTTCTTCCAAAAGAGAGCAATTCTGGTATATCTTCACTTTCAAATTGTTTCTCACAGGTTTAATTTTTAGCTATATTTGTAACGGAAACTAATATTTTTTTCAATTAATAAATATCTAATTATATGACTAGTAAGGGATTAAAACTTGAACCTGGAGTGATTTTCGGAGATGATGTAAAGTCACTTTTTGATTTTGCAAACAAGAATGACTTTGCCATTCCTGCTGTGAATGTTGTAGGAACTAACTCAGTTAACGCTGTTTTGGAAACAGCCAAGGCGGTAAATTCTCCTGTTATAATTCAATTTTCGAATGGAGGAGCTCATTTTTTCGGAGGACAGGGTTTACCCAAAGAAAATCATGTTGGAGCAATTGCAGGGGGAATATCCGGAGCTCTTCATGTTCATAATGTCGCTGACTATTATGGTATTCCGGTGATCCTCCATACGGATCATGCTGCCCGGAAACTTTTACCATGGATTGATGCTCTGCTTGATGCAGGTGAAGAGTTTTACGAATCGAATGAAAAACCTCTTTTTAGTTCCCATATGCTCGACCTTTCAGAAGATTCACTTAAGGATAATATTGAAACATGCAAGAAGTACCTTGAAAGGATGAGCAAGATCGGAATGACTCTCGAAATCGAACTTGGAGTAACAGGAGGTGAGGAAGATGGTGTTGATAATTCTGGTGTTGACAGTTCACGGCTATATACACAACCTGAAGATGTTGCATATGCTTACGAGGAACTCTCCAAAATAAGTGACAGGTTTACAATAGCTGCATCATTCGGAAATGTTCATGGTGTATATAAACCGGGAAATGTTGAATTAAAACCAGTCATCCTTAAGAATTCCCAGGACTACATAATGAAAAAGTTCAAAACAGGTCCAAATCCAGTCAATTTCGTATTTCATGGAGGATCAGGTTCAGAGAAACATTTAATAACTGAAGCTATTAAATACGGAGCTATCAAAATGAATATCGACACCGATATGCAGTGGGCATTCTGGGATGGAATTAACAAGTATTCCAAAGAAAAGAATGCATATCTGCAGGGACAAATAGGTAATCCTGAGGGAGAAGACAAACCAAACAAAAAATATTATGATCCAAGGGTCTGGCTTAGAAAAGGAGAAGAAACCTTTATTGCAAGACTTAAAGAAGCTTTTGCAGATCTGAACGCGATGAACAGATGTTGATATTCACATAAAGGAAAAGGTTTGTCGGAGAAACAGTGATTAATAATACCCTTCAATACCGCTCACCAGATTGCCAGGGTGCAGGTTTTGACTCTAAAAACCCTGACAGTCCTGAAAAGTTGTGAATATGATAAAATATATACAGCCAGATACTTACAATCTGGCTGTTTTTTTTATGTTTAAAACTATTCTCGTCCAAAATATTCCGGACAAACCGTTTTTTTAAATTAGCTGTCTGATTTTATCAACATGGAAGGGAGACGCATAATTTCCAGGGAAGAAAGGTTAAGAAGGACAAAAAGGCTATCCCTTATGCTTAACAACAGGGAAATGAGAGCCCTCGGCATCTACTGTAACCGCTACAGAGTAAAGAATAAATCAGAATTTCTCAGGTCGACAATAATGAAAGCTATACTGAAAAGGTTTGAGGAAGAACATCCATCACTATGGGAAGAGAATGAACCCACTCTTTTCAATCAGAATGTTTCGCAATAACTTTTGGATAATATCCTCCTTTTTATAATTTTACACATTAAGGTTTTAGATGATCCTGAGATCTGAGGTTATTTTTGTCAGTTTTTGTCGATAAAAATAACAATAGGCCACGGTCTTCTGTTAAATATGCAATGATGTACCCTGATAAATTCAGATATGAACCTTCAAAGAAGACTCCATGGATAATTCTGGAACCGGGAATACTTTTTATTATGGGCAGATCAATACCTGAAAACCCGGGGGAATTTTACAGACCTGTTCATGACTGGGTTTCAAAGTACTGCCACAGTTATGAGGAGAAAACTCAGATCCTCTTTGGCTTTGAATATATAAATACCAGCTCCACAAAATGGATATATACTATCCTGAAGGAACTGTCAGAGATGAAGGATCTAACAAATAATGCAAGGGTCACCTGGTATTATGAACAGGGAGATGAAGATATGTGCGAACTTGGATTTATACTGCGTTCTCTTGTTGATTGCCCTTTTATAATTATTGAAGTTAACGAGATGAACAATGACTTTTATGAGAGTATCCGGTCATCCTCCTCTTAAAAATCTGCTGCCATTTCTTACCAAATCTTCTTTAGGGTATTCACGTTTGAAAATTATTTCTAATTTTGCATCGCATTTATTTAATACTGACCCATGGTGTAATTGGCAACACGTCAGATTTTGGTTCTGAAGAGTCCAGGTTCGAAACCTGGTGGGTCAACACTTACATCCAGAAAAATGCCAAGCCGCCCATTATCTGAGATTTTGAGCGGCTTTTTTATTTGTTGACATTCAGTTTATTGCCTAATATCCCTTGAAAATTACTATAAGCTTTATTTATCCTCTGCTTATATAATCCAACTAATTGTAATATAAGCCAATGTGAATAAGTAATCAGTAGACCAAATCAATAAGAGCCTTTCAAATAACGACCTCTTTAATTATTATTGGAAATTCCCTGAAACATGCCTTATTAATTCAGAATTTATTAAAATTCAGGCATCCCATTTCTTTTTACCGTCCGATCGAACGACTTTTTACTTTCCCACTGGTAATAGTCTTTTCTTTCCTTAATAACATCATAATAACGTGATGATTGCTTTTTCAATAAATCAACATACGACAAATAGTCTGTTACATCACCGTCTAAAATATCAAAATATCCAACATCTGAAAAAGAGAGATCACTGATTGACAAATCTTCTATCCTGGTTTTTATATCATTCGGAAATTCAGGTATCTGTACTGAGTTTTCCAATTGAGGTTGTTTATAATAATCCCATTGTACCTGAAGTGTTGAACTTGTATAATAGCCACAAAAATCCATAACTTCGTACATCTGATAACTTCCAACAGATGATGAGGTTGTAACATATGACGAGGTGTTATTTATTACAATATCAGGGAAAGCAGAAAAGAAAGTTGTCGGTAATGATCCCAGTTTATTGTGGAAACTTTGCTGATTTGAAGTATTGTAATAAGAATACCAGTAATAATTTGAATTTATTCCACTGGGATAGTATAACCTGAAAGTTCCGGGATATCCTGCTGTATAGGAATGCCCATGATATCTAATATAGTCAGTATAATAATTATTATTGTATCCGGCTATACTATACGTAAAATATAGATTTGAAGGCAGAACAATATCTGAGTATAATGTCATTGTATTCAGGTCTGCCATCGTAAATGAGTGAGTCGAATAGGCTGATACATCCTGAACAAATTTATACTTCGGAGCCGATCCATTGGATGGCAGATAGTTTATAAATATATCATCAGGATCTTTCGATAATCCTGTGGACAGAGAAGTTGTGGTTGAAAGTGAAGTACTATTCCACCACCAGGATGAAGATACTCCCCATCTTAAAAAATCCGCAACATCAGAAATTGTAACTGTCACCGTGCCAACATTTGTACTTGAATATGGACCATTTAGGTAAAATTCATCAGGCACAATATCAACATAACTTTCAACCAATAATCTTGTGGGTGTTGTAGTTGTATTTAACCTGAACAGATGAAAATCAGCAAGGTCAGGGATATTATCAGTAAAAATGTATGTTCTGTTGTTCTGAAGTTTCTGGGTCAGGATTGTTGTACTCTTGTCAGACAGGACCACCCAGTATTCTTGTCCGGAAAGAACATAATTGGAAGAAACAATAATCTTAAATGTATTGCCTATTGTTTCAAAGTCTTCTTGTGAAGAATAATAAGTTCCAGTGCCTGTTTTTATGTAACCTTTTACATAATATAAAGTACCTTTGTCCAGATCAGAAATGTAACAATCAATATCAAGATCTATTTCCGGCAGACTATCAGAATTCACATTTAATTCAAAATGCGGATCCTGAGTTGATGGCTCTTCTTCAGTTGAAATACAGATCCCAATTGAAAACTCGCCTAATTCCTTTATATCCCTTGCATAAATTGAAATTGTCGCAGAGTTCATAGTTATTTCCGACACAGTAACAGTAATTTTTGATGGGTCATAACTTAAAGGGAGTTCATCTTTCTGACACGATACAACTAAAAGCATCAGACTTACAAATAAGTAACAATTGTAATTTTTCATAGGAAATAATTTTTACCAAAATTTCTTATTGTTGAGCAGAGATATATAATGCTAATTGCGCCGTATATAAATTTATGCAAAATATTCCAACCGGAGGTAAAAAATTCTCAGTTTATTCATATCCTGTTAAAAACCAATAAGTTTTACTTTTAATTCTGGCAATTAATATGGCTGTTTAATCCAAAAGGAAGGCTCATATTAAATAATATTCTTAGTCAAACTTTTACTAAATTTAGGTCGGGATATTCATTTTAGCTAATTAATGGTAACATCTTTGTTATTAAACAGATCCAATAGTATTCTATTTATAATATCACGGAGGATGCTATTATACATCATCCTGTTTGTTATGTCTGCTCATATCGCATATCCTCAGGAAATAATAATTACAGGAAAAGTATATAACAAGTCCACGAATCTGGTATTAAGTTCTGTATATATATATGATAAAACATCGTCCAGAGGGACAATGACAGATAATTCCGGGTCTTTTAATATCTCATTGCAAACAGGTGAACACAATATTGAATTTTCATATACTGGTTTTAAACGTATTGATACTACTTTTCTTATAAATGAAAATAAAGAAATAACAATATTCCTGAATCCACATACTGTCTCTATCGGGGAGATAACCATCTCAGCCGATGGAGTCAAGGACCATGTAAATTCCCCCCTGATGGGCTCATTTACCTTAACAAATAAAGAAATGATGAAATTACCATCACTGCTGGGGGAAACTGATCCTTTAAAGCTACTGCAGCTTACTCCGGGAGTACAGGCGGGCTCCGAAGGGAATATGGGATTTTATGTACGAGGCGGTGGAACTGACCAGAACCTTATCCTTTATGATAATACCCTCGTTTACAATCCCGGACACCTAATGGGATTCTTTTCAATATTTAATCCTGAAATAATAAAAGACGTAAGTATCATTAAATCAGGTATCCCTGCCCAGTACGGAGGAAAAGTCTCATCTGTCATTAGGATGAACAGCTATAAAGGGAACAAGGATTCTGTTGAAGTTATGGGTAGCATTGGTCTCATTTCTTCCAGAATATCAATAGGAGGTCCTCTTTTTAAGGGGAAGGGAACTTATGTGCTTGGAGCAAGAAGAACTTACCTTGAATTAATGGTTGAACCTCTTGTAAGACATCTGGTAAACAATAAAGCTCTTTTCACCGAAAAAAGCATATATAATTTTTATGATTTTAATGCAGGCGGTTCACTCAAACTAAAAAGTCGTGATAATATATATTTTTCAGGCTACTTAGGCAGGGATAACTTTAAAATGGGCCGCGTAGGAATGAAACAGAAAAACTCTCTCGACTGGGGGAATCAAATGGTATCCTTACTCTGGAAACATGAATTTAATGATACTTTTGAGTGGAATACTAACGTTTCATACACAAAATATGAATTTGCCCTGGCAGGTTCCCAGGCAGATTATTCTTTCGGACTATTCTCTTCAGTTAATGATTATTGTTTAAAAAGTAATATCAACCTGAAAAAGGAGGGAAGGAAGATAACAAGTGGTTTTGAACTTACTGAACACAGATTTATTCCAAACAGAATTGAGGCTCAGGCTGGTAATTTTATTTTAAACTTCGGGCAATTTAGTGTAATGAGTGCTCTTGAAGGGGGAGTTTATTTTGATGAAGAATTTTCTCTTTCACCGAAACTTACAGTTACAGGCGGATTAAGATTCTCTTTTTTCAACCATCATGGTCCTTACAGAAAATTCATAAGAAATTCATTGGACCAGATAACTGATACTTTGTTTTATCCCCGCGGAAAGTCACTGGCATTTTTTGCCAACCCTGAACCCAGGCTCGTATTCAAATACCAGACGAATAACAATACATCCTTCAAAGCTTCATATATGAGGATAGCCCAGTACATTCATCTGGCAACATCTGCATCAGCATCGTTACCCACAGATATCTGGATACCCAGTACTTCTGAACTTAAACCAATGATCGGTGACCAGATAAGCTTTGGCTATTTCAGAAATTTCCCTGTAAAAGGCTATGAATTTTCAACTGAAGTGTACTATAAAAAAATGAACAACGAACTGGAATTCCTTCGTGGGGTAGTCTATAATTCAATTTACGGCTCCCTCGAGGACAATATAACATCAGGTTTCGGGCAGTCGTACGGAGTTGAATTTTACCTGCGCAAAAAGACAGGCAGGTCAACTGGCTGGCTGAGTTATACTCTTTCGCGTACAGAACAAAAGTTTGATATTATAAATGATGGTTTGATATATCCGGCAAAATATGATCGTAGACATGAGGTTTCCCTGGTTTTTATAAGGAAATTCAGTGAGAAATGGAGTGGATCGGCTGTTTTCATATATATTTCAGGAAATGCATTTACAATGCCTTTGGGCCGATACGTTATTCAGGGGAATATTGTAAACCAATATGGTGAGGTAAACAGCTTCCGAATGCCTCCTTATCACAGAATGGATATAGCAATGACCAGAAAAATGGCAACAAGGAAAAACTGGTCCTCAGAATTAACATTCTCCGTTTATAATATCTATAACCGGGCTAATCCATATTTTATTTATTTCGAAGCTGGTGGCGACATTGAGGCATATACAATGAGGGTCAGACCTGTCGCTGTCAGCCTGTTTCCTGTAATACCATCTGTAAGCTGGAGTTTTAAATTTTAAAAAATGAAAGATCTTATCTTCCTATTCTTACTGGTTCTGTTTTTTTCAATCACTTCATTAAGCTGTAATGATGATCTTGATCTCAACCTGCCTGACCCTGATGATAAAATCGTTATTGACGGCTGGATTGAAAATGGGCAGTATGCAAAGGTCTTACTTACCCGAAACTCACCCTATTTTTCTTCAATAGATTCAGCATCATTAAGAGCCCTGGTTTTAACAAGAGCCAAAGTTACACTTACAGTTGACGACAGGAGCGAGATCCTTATTCTCAGAAGGAACGATGATTACTTCCCACCGTATATATATGAAGGAAATGAGATTCAGGGTGAAACCGGAAAGGTTTATACTATTACTGCCGAATATGGCGGGAAAACTGCCTGGGCGAATACAACAATCCCCGGAGAAGTCGGACTGGATACATTGTTCTTTAAACTTGAAGAAGATAGTGATAGCCTGGGCATCATCTATATGGAGTTCACTGATCCCCCTGAGATAAAAAATTATTACAGGATCCTTTCACAATGTGTAGGTGAGGATAAACGTTTTTACTCTTCAATGATTATGGGAATAGATGATATTTTTTTCAGTGGTAAAAAGTTTGGGTTTTCAGTAAGCAGAAGCCCTGAATCATTTCTTTCCTCAAAGGCAAATAAGTACTTTAAACTGGGTGACACAGCCAGAATAAAGTTCTGCACAATAGATAAAGCTCACTATGAGTTCTGGAATTCTTTCCAGGATGAAGTATTAAATGCAAGCAATCCCTTTGCTTCCAGCCTGTCGGGTATTAAATCAAATATTCAGGGCGATGGTCTTGGAATATGGGGTGGTTATGGTGTCAGCTATTATACTCTTATTATTAAATAAAAAGAGCTGTCTCCAGAAATGCACATGAGACAGCTCTTCTTATGAATGAAATTATTCCTTCTAATATTCTACCGGGTCAATATCAAGATCGTAATCATAATTGATATCGCTGATAAAATTGTTCAATTCATATACAAAGTCATCAAATCCTGCATTGAAATAAGTCTCCATATCAATTGGTGAGCCATCATTAAATGTTAACCTGAAATCGATATAATAATCATCCCATTCATAATTAACTTCATGAACGACATAAGCTTCAGCCTTTGCCATAATTTCATTGTTCGTTACATTAACCATCCTAAGATTCATGAACTCATTAATCTTTTCAGCATAGTTATTATTTGCTGTTTCTTCATCAAGCTCTGCCTCATCAATAATCTTAAGCTGGTCAACCAGGCCTTTTACATTTATATCGCCCCTTATAGCAACATTGAACAATTGAAAATGAGCACTTGCTGAATGAAGTATCTCTTCGAAATCAGTTTCCTCCCATTCCTCTGTATAAACAGGATCCCAATTGTCAGTATTTGGATTATACACCCAGTCAATCGGATAATCATAGGTTTCGGTATGGGTAGATGTATTAGCATCATAATTTGCCTCAGTGAATAAGCCCTGGCCGGTGGCACCCAGATCCATTATAACATTACTGCCTTCCAGGAACTTATAATTAACTGAAACCACTTCTGTTGTATTTGTAATGTCGATCTCAAACTTATAATTTTGAATAGTCAGATCTGAAGCAATGGCATTAGGAACTCCGTCGGTATTGTAACTGGCACCAAATACATAAGTCATAAGAACTTCACTTCCTACTTTCAGATCAGCATTAAGGGCTGTTGGTAAGTCTCCTGAATATTCTTCGTCAAGAGGGTTACTCCTGATTATCCCCGTATAGCTGTGAATGGTAAAAGTAGCATCATTTGTAAGCGAGGTTTCAGTAGCCGGAAATAAAAATATAATCTTATCGCCACCAAGAACAATATCGAAATCATTTAAGCTAGGGTTCCAGGTATATGTTCCTACGTTTTCATCCCAGAATTGCTGAATACTTTCAGGATCTTCAGTAAGTCCTTTTGCAGAAACCATCTCATCAAATATTGCATTAAGCTTCTTTTCTCCTTTTGCAGCAGATGCTAATGTTCTCAAAGTTGAAAACAGTTTTGAATCACTCGAAAAGAGTGACCCTTTGGCGCCGGCATTAGAGGTAATATCACCAAAATTAATTATGACTTCAATTGCATCAATTGAGCTCATACGGCTCATCGCATTCACGAATTCAATACCAGCATCTTCAACGTTGGCTTTATTCTCCTCAACACTCAGTGTGCTGAATTTTTCTGCAGAATCCTCATCCTTGTTACAGGAGGAAATCATTCCTGCCAGAAAAATAATAGTAATAACCAGATAGAGCGATTTTTTCATATTTGTAAATTTTAGTAAATTTTTAAACTCTCTTTTTAAAAAATATAGATAAAATCTTGTTTCAGGGTTTGAACTATCAAAGTTATCTATATTTTACTAATGTGTCAAGACTTTAATCAACAAATAATCGCAGTTGATCAAATAGCTAAATCTAAAGAGAATTATAAAAAGTCGAAACTTTTACAGATGAAATTGGTTCTAAAGATTGAAACAGAACTTTCTGCATCCTATTTCATTACCAGCGGAAAATCATGCCCAATAGAAAAAGTGCTGGGAAATTGCCTGTGACGGATAAGCCTGTAAGATATATCGGGAACCTGGTCGTCGATAAAGGATTTGACTTCATAAACAGTGATCTTGGAATCGGCAGGAGCCCCATCTGCCATACCACTCAGCGCCTCAAGCAGAACATAAGTAAACACCCCGTGTCCAAGACTCTTTATCTCAGCCGATTGCTGGTCACTTTCTGAAGATGCCATTACATGAACTCCCGAACTGCGGGAGAGCTGGGCAAGTGCTTTTTCCTCTGTTGCACCCCTCATTGCCAGGACTTCCACTGAACTACCTGATTGACAAGCATCAATGAAAACAACCTGTTTCAATGCAGGTAACATCTTAAACTTTTTCTGCAACTCATCTACCCGCAGAGCATTTTTTAGTTTATCCTGCTGGTATAAACCTGTTATTTCGGAAGTTATGAAAAAAAATCCTGAACCTTCTGTACTACCATGACCTGCATAAAAGAAAATAAATACATCCTCCTTCTTCATTGATTTGCTTATTTCATCAAGTGTTGAAATAATATTTTCCCTGGTACCTTCCCTGTCCAGCAAAGTATAAGTCTGGATCTTATGAAACAGATTATCTCCCTTTGAATTCATGAATGAAGAAAAAGCCTGTGCATCAGGCCGGGCGAATGTAAGATTAAGATTTTCATTTTCATACTTATTTATTCCAACACTCAGTATATAACAATCAGATATTTTCTGCAATCCGTTATATATAATATTAACACTCTTCAAGCCGGATTCGATATCGCCATTACTGAAAGCTGAGATTGAAATTTCATTGACCCCGGGTACAAGATTCAGATCGAATGTCTCCATTGCATACTGACCTTCGCGTGTCATGCGCCTGAGCGCCGGAGCTTCCACTTCCTGTCTTTTTCCATTATGCATAACTTTAAATTCCTTAACACCGCCTCCATTATTTGTCACCTTAACCATCAATGTTACCATAGGTATTTTAACTTCGGTAATGGTATCGGGTAAGATTATTTCTATCGAAGGCGGAGGATATTTTTCAATAGTCTGTAACAGATCCTGCCTTAATGCCTGATTCTTTTCTCCTAAAACTTCTGAGTATAATCCTGGACGGTAAAACTCATTGAAAAACTGGCTGATTTGAAAGATTTCAGTCCCCTTCACAAATGAAATTGAACTGAATGCACCTTCAGATGCATCAAAATAGCCTTCGGGATTTTTTATGAACCAGTCGTTTTCATTCAGGAAAATCATCGACACAAGTTCTCTTTTTGCCGGCACCTCCCAGATTCTTATTGACCCATCACGGCTACCCGAAATAATATACCGGAGATCTTTAGTAATATTTACA
>JFJP01042652.1_pt1 | contig 16355 bp, 13 predicted proteins | sample 431651 | NCBI WGS metagenome assembly JFJP01 (sample SAMN02602958, study PRJNA72255) | Microbial mat metagenome, whole genome shotgun sequencing project. | biome: fresh water; feature: sink hole; material: water; isolation source: purple microbial (photo- and chemosynthetic) mats found in... | reverse complement strand
GTAGTTAATCGGATACTGGTAATTATTAATCGAAGATCATAGATTTATTTCTGTGATCTTCTTTTTTTATTACTTTTATTGGTAACCAAAAACCTCAGAACCAATGAAAGTGAAATTATCAATATTGTCTATAGCGATCTTATTGATTGCTGGGTGTCAAACGGAATTTTATACTGCCGATGATTACCGGAAAGTACTGAAAATAGACTCACATATACATATCAACAGCGACGATGGCGTATTTGAGGATATTGCTGCTGCTGATAGCTTTTTTTTGATAACACTTAATGTAGACCATGGCGATTCAGCCAATCTTGCTAATCAGCTTCGCTTTGCTGAACTGACAGTGGAAAAGCACCCCGGGAAGGTATTTTACGGACCTTCCTTCCTGTTCGATACAACAAATTTCGGAACATTGGACTGGACAATGAATGTAATGACCGATATACATAATGGTATGATTGGTGGAGGCATAACGTTGAAGATCTGGAAGAATCTGGGGATGACAGTAAGGGATCGGAATGGAAAATTCATTTTAATTGATGATCCGCGTCTCGACGATCTTTTCAATTATCTTGAGCAGGAGAAGATTACGGTAACAGGACATCTTGGAGAACCCCGTAACTGCTGGCTTCCATTGGAGGAGATGACTGTAAGCAGCGACAGCAGTTATTTTGCCCGGAACCCGCAATACCATATGTATCTGCATCCTGAGTATCCTTCATACGAGGATCAGATGAATGCCCGGGATAATCTTCTTAAAAAACATCCCGGTATGACATTCATAGGGTGCCATCTTGCAAGCTTCGAATGGAATGTTGATTCCCTGGCCCTGCGACTCGATAAGTATCCGAATATGGCAGTCGATATGTCGGCTCGAATCTGTCACCTGCAGTATCAGTCTGCAAAAGACAGGGAAAGGGTTCGGAATTTCTGCATTAAATATCAGGACAGGCTATTATATGGTACCGACGCCGGGTACAGCGGAAGTAATAATCCGGAGGGATTTAAAAAGCGTATGCACGAAACATGGACAGCCGACTGGAAATATTTTACATCTGATGAAGAGATGACTGCTCCCCAGTTCAGAGGTACTTTCAAAGGGTTACAACTTCCGAAAAATGTTGTGGATAAAATCTACAGCCGGAATGCAATTAAATGGTATAAACTGGACGTGAAACAGGTTAGAACCATTTAACCACAAAGGACACAAAGAGTTACACAAAGTAACACAAAGGGAAGAATATAAGATTATTATGGAGTAAATGTATAAATTACACTTAATACGTATTGTAATGAAAAAGTTATTAGGTCTTTTATTAATTGTTATTCTGGGGATTTCATTTTGTTTTGGCCAGACAGTTACAGATCCTCCCGATTCTCAGCCTGCTGCCTCTAATGTAAGAGGTGCCCGTTATCCAAGAATAACATCTGATCTGAGAGCTATATTTCAGGTTAAAGCACCCGATGCTCAAAAGGTACAATTACAGATGGGAAAGGTTTTTGATATGGTTAAGGGCGAAAATGGTATATGGACTTATACAACTGAGCCGCTGGTTCCCGGGTTTCATTACTATTTTTTAATAATTGATGGTGTAACTGTTTCTGATCCGGCCAGCGAGTCTTTTTTCGGATGGGGAAAGATGTCGAGCGGGATAGAGGTTCCGGAGTCAGGCGTAAGTTACTACTCATTGAAAAACGTTCCTCATGGGGATGTCCGTCAGAAATGGTATTTCTCAAGTGTCACACAGGCATGGAGAAGATGTTTTGTCTATTGTCCGCCCGATTATAACAACAATCTTAACAAAAAATATCCTGTATTATACCTGCAGCATGGATCGGGTGAAGATGAGAGAGGATGGAGCGTTCAGGGGAAAGCTGATATTATTATGGACAACCTTATTGCTGAAGGAAAAGCTGTTCCGATGATAATTGTTATGGATCAGGGTTATGCAATAAAGCACGGAGCACCGGCTCCTGTTCCCGGCCAGCAGCCTGCCGGACCCTCTGCATTTGAAGAAGTTGTAATAAAAGACATTATACCATTTATTGATTCAAATTTCAGAACTCTTTCCGACAGGGATCACAGGGCTATGGCAGGTCTCTCGATGGGAGGTATGCAAACAATTCAGATCACAATGTCAAATCTTGATAAGTTTTCACACATTGGAGGATTCAGCGGAGCAGGCAGGTTCAGCGGTGCCGGACTCGATGTAAATAAAGACTATAATGGTGTCATGGCCGATGCTGCAGCATTCAATAAAAAGGTAAAACTGTTGTGGATTGGTATCGGAACTGCAGAACCACAAAACATGTATAAGGCAGTTAATGGTTTCCATCTTGCACTTACTACTGCCGGTATCAAACATGTTTATTACGAATCACCCGGTACAGATCATGAATGGCTCACATGGAGAAGAAGCCTCAATGAATTTGCACCGTTACTCTTCAGATAAAATACTAACCAGCATCAACCCGATAAAACCGAATTAGATATGAAAAACTTAATTAGATCATTCCTGATACTGATACTTGGCTGCTGTTTCATTATAAATTCAACGGAACAGGCATCAGGTCAGTTGCCACGAAGCACTCCTGAGCAGGAAGGCATCTCCTCAAAAGGTATTATTGACTTTGTAAACGCAATCGACACAGGCAAAACAGAGATCCATAGTTTTATGTTTATACGTCACGGGAAGGTTGTGGCGGAAGGCTGGTGGAATCCATACGGACCTGATTATAAACACATAATGTACTCTGCAAGTAAGACATTTACTGCCACTGCAATCGGACTTGCAGTATCTGAAAACAGACTTAAGCTGACCGATAAGGTAGTCTCATTCTTTCCTGCGTCCCTGCCTGATACGATCAGCGATTATATGAAATCAATGACTGTGAAGGATCTTCTAATGATGGCAACAGGGATCCCTGCTGAACCACGTATTGGTCAGAATGATGAATGGGTACGCTCTTTTCTTTCGATGAGTCCTTCTGCAAAACCCGGAACTGTTTTTAAGTATTTTAATACAGCAACTTTTATGCTTTCTGCGATAATTCAGCAGGTTACCGGAGAGACTCTGTTCAGTTATCTGCAACCAAGAATATTTAAACCTCTTGATATTAAAGGTATCGACTGGGATCTTAATCCACAGGGTATTAATCTGGGCCTGATGGGATTACGATTGAAAACTGAAGATATGGCGAAATTTGGTCAGTTGCTTATTCAGAAAGGTAACTGGAACGGAAAGCAGTTAATTCCTGAAGAATGGGTTAAGGAAGCAACTTCATTCAAGATTAAAAGCGAAGGAGGTGCTGCAAATATTCCTGCCGAAATGAATGACTGGGTGCAGGGATACTGTTATCAGATGTGGAGAGGCAGAAATAATAGTGTACGACTCGATGGCATGGCAGGGCAGTTTGTTATTTTACTGCCCGATAAGGACGCAATTGTAGTTTTAACCGCCAACGCAGCAAATACACAGAGAGAGCTGGACCTGGTGTGGAATTATCTGTATACTGCAATAAAAGATACAAAGCCATTGCCATCCGATCAGAATGCTAACAATGAACTCAGGAAAAAACTTGCTTCACTATCAATAAAAACAGCCGTGGTTCCTTCTAAGGATTCACCTTTTCAGGCAAAGGTTTCAGGTAAATCTGTGACTTTTGTCGAGAATAATTTTGGAGTACAGGGTCTGGGGTTTAAGTTTAATAATGATATCTGCGAACTATCAATTAAAAGAGAGAATGTTACCTACTCAATCAAAGCAGGGAAGGACTCATGGGTAAGGTCCAATACCTTGCTTACATCACTTCTTTCTGCACCACGACCGGCTTCAAAATCGATAGATGCAAATTACAGTATCCAGCACCCGGTAATCAGACCGGCCGGATACTATACCTGGACTGACAATAACACACTTGATTTTACTGTTCGGTTTATAGAAGAAACCCTTGGTTCTGAAGGTGTTATTATCAAATTCTCGGAGGAGAATGGAATCATAAATGTAAATCTTACCCGAAAAGGAGGAAGAGGACCGGTTCCCGGACAGGGTGCACCGGTTGTACTAACTGGCAGGATTAGTAGTAATTAAAAATTCGTAATTCGTAATTAAAAATACATCATGTATTAATAAATTATTATTTTTGTATTAAGTACACGCGAAAGTAATCGTGTAAGTAAGTATTAAATTATAAGAATATGAAAAGAATTTTAGTAGCGGGAGCAGGCGGTTTTATTGGTGGTCATCTTGTAAAAGAACTGACAAAAAAAGGTAATAAGGTCAGAGCAGTCGATATCAAGCCATTGAATGAGTGGTATCAGGTCTCAGAAGATGCCGATAATCTTGTTCTTGATCTCAGACTTAAGGATAACTGTTTTATCGCGGTTAACGGATATAATGAAGTATTTAACCTTGCAGCCGATATGGGTGGCATGGGCTTTATAGAGAATAACAAAGCCGCCTGTATGATAAGTGTCCTTATAAATACTCATCTTCTGATGGCAGCAAAAGAGTGCGGTATCGACAGATTCTTTTATGCTTCTTCTGCCTGTGTTTATAATGGTGAAAAGCAGACAGATCCTGCAAATCCGGGACTAAAGGAATCAGATGCTTATCCGGCTCTGGCTGAAGATGGTTATGGCTGGGAGAAGCTTTTCAGTGAAAGGATGTGCCGCCATTTCTCTGAGGATTTTGATCTTATAACGAGGGTAGCAAGGTTTCATAACGTTTATGGTCCTCACGGTACTTATGACGGAGGCAGGGAAAAGGCACCGGCTGCTATGTGCCGTAAAGTAATTGATGCACAGCTTAACGGCAGGAAAGAGATAGTAATATGGGGCGATGGTCACCAAACAAGAAGCTTTATGTATATCGACGACTGTATAAAGGGTATACAGGAAATTATGTACAGTAATATTAATGAGCCTATTAACCTTGGAAGCAGTGAGATGGTTTCAATAAATCAGCTTGTCGATATTGTTGAAGATATTGCAGGATTTAAGATGGACCGCAAGTATGATCTTGGAGCCCCGAAAGGAGTGCGCGGACGAAACAGCGAAAACACATTGATAAAGAAATACCTTGGATGGGAACCTTCAATTCCTCTTAAAAAAGGAATGAAAAAAACATACGACTGGATTAAGGAAGAGATGGTTAATGAATCAAAAGGAAAAAAGGGTGTTAACCGATTCAATAAATAATTGAAAAGAACCAATATCGGATTTTTTAACCACGGAGTACACAGAGTGGCACAGAGTAATTCACGGAGTAATTATGGATTAAGACAGTGTGACTCCGTGTTAACTCCGTGTACTCCGTGGTAAAAGAACTTTAGAGTATAATACATTACTAACAGCTTGTAATGAAGAATAAAAAAGTATTTGTAAGCGGTTGTTACGATTTGATTCATGGGGGACATATAGCATTCTTTAAAACCGCTGCAGCCTACGGCGATCTGTATGTGAGCCTGGGAAGGGATGAAAACCTTCTTCTTCTAAAAGGAAAGAAGCCTGTTTTTTCTGAAGAGGAGCGTCTGTATATTGTCAAATCAGTTAGATATGTCCATGATGCTTTTCTGGCTTCAGGTATGGGAATGCTCGATTTTGAACCGGACCTGCTAAGGATAAAACCTGATATTTTCGTAGTTAACCACGATGGCCATACTCCTGATAAAGAGATTCTTTGTAAAAAGCTGGGAATAGAATATGTTGTTCTAGAGCGTATTCCTGAGCCAGGTTTGCCTGCCCGTTCGAGTTCAGGCACAAAAAAGGAAATGCGATTTCCATACAGACTTTGTCTTGCCGGTGGCTGGATCGATCAGCCATGGGTTTCAGAGATTTATCCCGGATCAGTAGTGGTTGCCCAGATCTGGCCTACGATGGATTTTAATGACAGATCAGGTCTTGCAACCAGCTCACGTAACGTTGGGATACAATTATGGGGCGACAGATATCCCGATGGAGATCCGGAGCATAATGCAAAACTGCTTTTCGGTGCTGAGAACCCTCCGGGTAAGAAGTATATCTCAGGTTCACAGGATCATATCGGCCTTCTTTGTCCTGGAATAAACAGACTTTATTATAAAGGGGATTACTGGCCCGAAAGAATAGATTCCACAAAAAACAAAGATATCTGTGACTGGCTTTCAGATGTGCTCCACCTGGTTCCTCTTGAGCCAAGGCCTGAAGGATATGATCCTCTTAAGGAAATGCATCTTGAGAAACAACTGATAAAGGAGTTGGGTGAAGCCGGTAATCTTTGCTGGGAGAGTATCCTTAAAAAAGATATTAATGGGCTGGGAAAGGGTATGACTGATACTTTTCTTTCATGGAAGAAAATCCTGCCTCTCACTGTTCCCGGCTGGGTTATGAATGAAATGGAAACAAAGTATTTTCCGTATTACCCGGGAGCGATAACTTCCGGTAGTGGTGGTGGGTATGTTATCGTAGCATCGGAAAAGGAAATTGATGGAGCAATTAGAATTAAAATTAGAAGCTAGAGAGACAAAAGACAAAAGACAAAAGATAAACAGTGTAACTCCGTGATTCAAAATGAAAACCAACATTTTCAAACAACTCAACCTGATAACCGTTCTGGTTATGTTCGTTACGCTACCGCTTCTGTCTCAGCAGGGGAAACTCCCAATCGCAGAAGGTCCTTACAAACCTACTGATGAATCGCTGAAACAGTATCAGTACCCTGAGTGGTTCCGCGATGCAAAATTTGGTATATGGTCGCACTGGGGACCGCAGGCTGTTCCCCGTCAGGGCGACTGGTATGCAAAAAGAATGTATAATGAAACTGATCAGGCATATAAATATCATCTTGCCAATTATGGTCATCCATCGGAATTTGGATTTAAGGACATAATTCCGCTCTGGAAGGCAGAAAAGTGGGATCCGGACAAACTGATGGAGCTTTATAAGAAAGCAGGTGCAAAATATTTCTTCAGTATGGGCACCCATCATGATAATTTCTTCCTGTGGGACTCAAAAATTCATAAGTGGAACGCAGTTAATATGGGTCCGAAAAAAGATGTTGTCAGATTATGGCAGCAGGCGGCTAAGAAACAGGGTATGAAGTTTGGTGTTTCAGAACATCTGGGCGCAAGCTATACATGGTATCAGTCTGCACATGGTTCTGATAAAACCGGCCCAAAAGCAGGGGTCCCTTACGACGGAGCCAATCCTGTATTCTGGGATCTGTATCATGCTCAGGCACAGCCAGATGACAAGGGATGGCTTACCAATAATCTCATCTTTCAGGTTGACTGGTTCAGCAAAATAAAGGAGCTGATTGATATGTACCACCCCGATCTTCTCTATTCAGACAGCCAAATGCCTTTTGGTGATGTTGGAAGGAGCCTTATTGCTCATTACTATAATCAGAATGCGGCCGGAAATAACGGAACACTTGATGTGGTTTATACCTGTAAACAGGCTTCAGAAGGCAAATGGGCACAGGATGTTGAGCGGGGCGTACTTGATACAATAAGTGATTATCCCTGGCAGACAGATACCTCTATTGGTGACTGGTATTACAGAACCGGGCAGAAGTATAAAACTGCAAATGAGGTCATTCAGATGCTTGTTGATATTGTAAGCAAGAATGGGAATCTTCTTATTAACGTTGTGCAGACTCCGGAAGGTGACCTTGAGCCTGATATGATACAGATACTTGAGGAAGTGGGAGTATGGACAGCTGCAAACGGTGAAGGAATTTATGGTTCGCGTCCGTGGCAGACATATGGAGAGAAATCAGCAGAAGCCAAAGCAGTTAAACCCGGAAGGTTTAATGAAAACTATAAATTCAATTCAAAAGATATTCGCTTCACAACGAAAGATGGTTTCCTTTATGCTTATTGTCTGGGTACTCCTGCAGAAGATATTGTAATAAAGTCTCTTGCAAAGAACTCCAGATTTAAAGTTGATCCTGTTGCTTCGGTTAAGATGCTTGGAAGCGATGTAAAACTGAAATGGACCGTAAATGAAAATGGACTTGTTATTAAGAAACCTGCAAAACTACCTGTATGGCAGGTTATAGGTTTCAAAATTGAGTTCAAAAAGTAAACGGTTCTATGTTCAACATCCGGCAGTCTGATATTGCAAAGGAGCTTAATATATCCAGGGTCACGGTGTCAAAAGCATTACGTGACCATCCGGATATATCAAAAGCTATGAAAAAGAAGATTATCGAGACTGCAGCAAAGATGGGATATGTTCCAAACCTTATTGCCCGGCAGCTTAACTCGCGACGCACTTTCACAATCGGAATAGTTGTCCCCGACCTTGAGAACAGCTTCTTCTCATATGTTGTCGACAGCATGATAGATTATGCAACTGAACATAATTATCATGTTATACTTACTGTTTCTCGCGAAAAAGAGCGTATAGAGAAGCAAAATATTGAGAATCTTATCGGGATGAGGGTAGACGGACTATTAGTCTGTCTGTCGCAGGAAACGAAAGATAATCAGATGTTCGAAGTGGTAGAGAAGATGAATATACCCCTGGTGTTCTTTGACCGTGCATTTGTAAATATGAAATTTTCGAGAGTGGTGTTTGATGACAAAGCCGGAGCTGCCAGCTCACTGAACCGGATTATTGGCGAGGGGTATACAAGATTTGCAAATTTTTCAGGATTTCATAGTACCAATATTGGAGCGGAGAGGGCTGAAGGATTTCTTGAAGCACTAACGAAAAATAAAATTCCAATAAAAAAGGAATGGATAATAGAAGGCGGTTTTGAGCTGAAGGATGGCTATGAATCATTCAGGAAGCTATATAGTTCAGGAAACCTTCCGGAAGTTATTTTTACAGTGAACGACAGGGTTGCACTTGGTGCCTACAAAGCGGCAAAAGAGGCCGGGGTTAGGATTCCTGAAGATATAGGAATATTTGGTTATGGCTTCAATGAAATAACTGATTTCTTTGACCCTCAGCTGACTGTTATTAATCAGGATCCCAGGAAGATGGGACTTGAGGCGGCAAAACTCCTGATCAGCGAAATTGAGGATGACACAAAAAGAGGAAAGACCATAATATCAATTGATGAGGAGTTCCTTTGGAGAAAAAGTGTCAGGCGCAATAAGGTATAAGAAGTTAATGTGATTCTTTTTTACTGCCCGACTTTTATGTATTTCCTGTAAAACTTTATAAAATTATTAATCAGGCATTATATTATAAAAATATATTTGTCCAGATAATATAAAAAATATTATTACATTTAACATAATTTAACATATAGCTGTAAGTACCAGTAATATAATGAAATAGATAAATAATTACAGTAAAATATTATATTAAAATTGAAATAATGACCGGAAATAAGTATTAAAAAGCGAACAAAAAGTATGAACATGTTGTTTGTGTTTAAAACGAATATTAACTTAAACATTAAACATCATGAAAACGAAAAATTATTTATTAGGACTTTTTTTACTTTCAAGTTCTTTGCTTGTAGCAGCCTGTGAAAAGGAAGATGAAATGATTCTTTCAACTGATCAAACTGTTGCAGAGTATGCAATATCTGATAAAAACTTCTCAATTCTTGTTGAAGCCCTGACAAAGGCTGACCTGGTAAGTGTTCTGAACGGCTCAGGTAACTTTACTGTGTTTGCTCCAACAAATGATGCTTTCAAAGCTCTTTTCACTCAGCTTGGAGTAAGTGGTATCTCAGATCTTTCGAAAGAGACTCTTACACCTATCTTGCTTTACCATGTTCTTGGAACAGAGAAAAAGGCAGCTATGCTCACAAGCGGATATCTCAATACTCTTAGCCCATCGCAGGGTAACTATCTTAGTCTTAATTTAAATACTTCATCAGGAGTAAAAATAAACAAAGAGACAATGGTAGTTGTAGCTGATGTTGATGTTAAGAATGGAGTTATTCATGCTATTGACAAAGTTCTTCTGCCTCCAAGTGTTGTTGGTCACGCGATAGCAAACGATTCATTCAGTATTCTTGTTCAGGCTGTTGTAAAAGCTAACCTTGTTGAAACACTTAGTGGTACAGGTCCATTCACAATATTTGCTCCAACTAACGATGCTTTCACTGCACTTTTTGCACAGCTGGGAGTTAGCGGAATTGCTGATCTGACAGCTGAACAGCTGGTTCCAATTTTAACTTATCATGTTGTGAGCGGTAATGTATTATCAACTCAGCTTTCAGCCGGATCAGTTACTACTCTGAATGGTGCAATAAATGTTACACTTAGTCCGTCTCCTGCCATCAATACGAATTCGAAAATTATTGCTACAGATGTACAGGCTTCTAATGGTGTAATTCATGTTATTGACAAAGTTCTTTTACCTTCGTAATTAAATTGATATTGATTTATATAACAAAGGGGCGATGTAAAATGCCCCTTTGTTATTTATAATCAATTGGTTTCTTATAAGGAATCAATTATATTTATAAATTGATTTGCTATAAATATGGAAAGATATACTCTTAATGATCTTGAAAAATTAACAGGGATAAAAGCCGACACCATCAGAATATGGGAGCGTCGTTATCGCATTTTAAAGCCTCACAGGACTGATACAAACCGAAGATGGTATGATGATGAAGACCTGAAACGCTTAATTAATATTTCAATACTTAATCAGCATGGCTCAAAGATCTCCAAAATAGCACTCTTAACTGACTCTGAGCTGGCTGAAGAAGCATCATCACTTATTACAGATTCCTATCATGACGATACTTTTGTCGATTCTCTGATTATGGCTATGGTAAATCTAAATGAGAATTCTGTAAATGAAATTCTTCTTCGTTCAATTATAAAGTCAGGTTTCGAAGAGACATTTTCCGGTGTGGTTTTTCCCTTTCTAAGAAGAGTTGGTTTAATGTGGCACACCGGATCTGTTAATATAGGTGCGGAACATTTCATTTCAAATATTTTCAGACGCAGACTTTTGTCTTCAATAGATGCATTGCCATCTCCTGTTTCTCCTGACCGCAAAAGAATTATTATGTATCTTCCTGAAAATGAAATGCATGAATTGGGAATTCTGTTTTATGCTTACCTGATACGGAAAAGCGGACATGAAGTAATTTATCTTGGGCAGTCGACACCTTTTCATGCTGTATCTGAGGTTAACGATAAATGGCATTCCGATATTATAGTAACTGGAGCCATGTCGGGATTACCTTTTAAACTGGCAGGAGAATATCTGGAAAGTCTGAGTAAAACATTCCCTGATCAGAAGATTCTTGTCTCCGGATCACTAGCTGAAGCAGCTGAAAACTCAAATTTTAAAAACCTGGTCCAGGTACGGTCAGTCAGCGATCTGAAAATGATCATTGAACCTGTTTAAAACACAAATAATTTTAAGGAAGTGACCTGATTATTAATTCACTCTCCCTTAAGTTTCTTAATCTCAAGGAAATGTGACATCGACATCTTTTCACGGGCTTCCCTTGTTGTTTTCCTGTATGCTTCGAACTCTTTTTTCAGATCCTCCAGTTCCTTACGGGTGTTACTGGTGATTTTTAAGTTCCGTTTAAATGCAAGAAATCCGATCGCAAGTATGCCAAGTAATCCGGCAACTATAAACCAGAGTATTGAGTTATAGGTGTTTTTGTTCACTTCCAGACCTAAGACTTTTATACTGTTTTTGGTCCGGGTCATTTCATCCAGACTGGCTTTTGTTGATTCAAGTAAGACATTGAGAGAATCTATTGATAGTCTTAATTCAGCCCTTTCTGTCCTTAATAACAGATTAGTATTATTTGCGACTGTCAGAGTATCATTTACATTTACTTTGATCTTCTGAAACATATCCTCCCGTATTGCCCGGTAAAATTCATAAATCCTGGTTTTCTGTTCAAGGTAATTCAACTGTTCTTTAATTGAACTATTGCTGAGTTCCGGAGGTATTACAGTCTGTCCGTACCCGATTCCTGCATTCATGATAAGCATAATAAATACCAGTATTGTTCTGAATTCTGACAGATTTTTTTTGATCATCGGATTACTTTTTAGAGGTTGAAACAACAGGTCTATCAATTAAACGTAAAAGTTAATACAAAATTACATTTCATCCATTATTACTGTTTTAGAATTAATTTGTCATTTATTTTTTGAATGGTTCAAATAATTATTAAATTTCATTCCTTTTAATTCTCTTTTTACCTCTAAGTATTCAATAAATGATTAATTCATTAAAACGTCGCGATTTCATTAAAACTGCTGCTGCAGGAACTGTCGGATTGGGCCTTGCAGGCAGTCATCAAAAAATTGCTGATATAAGCCAGAATTTAACACGCAGAGTGGGAATAATTGGTCTGGATACATCTCATAGCGGTGCGTTCATTTCTTCTCTGAATAAAACAGATGCTGGCCCTGAATTTGGTGGTTATAAAGTAGTTGCTGCCTATCCAAAGGGTAGCAGCGAAATAAAAAGCAGCTACGAAAGAATTCCAAAGTATACTGAAGATGCAGCCAAACAAGGGGTTGAAATTGTAAACTCAATTGATGAACTTCTTTTAAAAGTTGATGTTGTCTTACTCGAAACCAACGATGGCAGACTCCATCTTGAGCAGGTTATACCAGTGCTTAAAGCCGGAAAAAGAGTCTTTATTGATAAACCGATTGCTGCTTCGCTGCCTCATGCCATTGCTATTTTTGAGGCTTCTGCTTACTATAAGGTTCCGCTTTTTTCAGCTTCATCACTGAGATATATTTATGGGGCAAAGGAGATTGCTGAAGGTTCTGTCGGCAAAGTTCTTGGTGCTGATGCTTATAGTCCGGGAACTCTTGAAAAAACCCATCCCGATCTATTCTGGTACGGGATACATGGCGTTGAAACACTTTTCACCGTTATGGGAACAGGCTGTAAATCAGTAGTTCGCGCAACCGCTCCTAATACTGATCTCGCAGTTGGAACCTGGGAAGATGGAAGGATAGGAACATTCAGAGGTATAAGGGGAGGCAAAACCGATTATGGAGGCATCGTATACGGAGAGAAAGCTATATCTGTACTTGGAAAATATGCTGGCTATACACCCTTGCTGCTCAAAATAATTGAATTTTTCAATACCGGAATCCCACCGGTATCTTCTGCAGAAACACTCGAGATATTTACCTTTATGGCTGCCGCTGAAGAGAGTAAGAAGAGGGGCGGAATACCGGTTTCAACAGAAGAGGTATTTGCCGATGCAAAGAAAGCCGCAGCTAATATAAACTTCAAATAATTAAAATTATATAAAAACCTATTAATCAACAACTTAATTATATCTAACATGACAAACCGTAGAAATTTTATCAAAAAAACAGCTATGGGAACTGCCGCAATTACAATAGGCGGTATGGGTTTCAGCGCTAAATCGTATGGCTCTATCCAGGGTGCAAATGATCGTATAAATGTTGCAGTTATTGGTATCCGCGGACAGGGCGGAGGGCACATTAACAGTTATTGTGGATTGAAAGATTCCAAGAATGTCAGGGTTCGCACATTGTGCGATGTTGATGAACAATATTTTGCAGCAAAATCTAAAGTGGTGCTTGACAAGACAGGTGAGACTCCCAAAACAGAGTGGGATATGCGCAAGGTCTTTGATGACAAAGAGATACATGCTGTTTCATTCGCGGTTCCGAACCATTGGCATGCTCTTGGAACAATCTGGGCCTGTCAGGCCGGCAAACATGTTTATGTTGAAAAACCAGCTACCCATAATATTTTTGAGGGAAGGAAAATGGTTGAAGCAGCAAGAAAATATAATGTACGTGTTCAGACAGGTACACAGAACCGTTCAATTGCCGGTGTAATGAATGCTATAAAGTTCCTGCACGACGGTGGAATCGGTGATGTATTCATGGCACGCGGATTATGTTTCAAACCTCGCGACTCTTTCGGTATTGCTCCGGATAGTACTCCTCCATCAACTCTGCATTACGATATGTGGCAGGGACCGGCTCAGGAGAGACCATACAATGAGAAGAAGGTTCATTACAACTGGCATTGGTTCTGGGCAACAGGTGGAGGAGACACTGCAAACCAGGGTCCCCACCAGTTCGATATTGCACGCTGGGGACTTAACAAAAATGAACATCCTGTTACGATATATTCTATGGGTGGACTTTTCGGAATTGATCCAAAAGAGTGCGCACAGGAGACTCCGAATACCCAGACTTCAATGTTCAAATACAAAGATGGAAAGGTAATTGAGTTTGGTACAAGAGGACGTTATACAAACGGCGAATCGAGCCTCGACATTAACATTGGCAATATGTTCTATGGAACTGAAGGTTACATGGAAATTGATGGCGGAAAATGGAAAGCTTTCAGAAAACGCGAGAATAAACCTTTCGCAGGTTCCGATGTGGTATCAACTGAGGAAAAACCTGCAGAAAACGCATATCTTGCTGCTCCGGGTGGTTCGAGCCATTATGGTAACTTCATCGATGCAATCCGTTCAGGAAAGAATGAAGATCTGCATTGCGATATTAATGAAGGATTCATGTCAGCCGCATTACCCGCTCTGGCAAATATTTCATATCGCCTGAAAAGAGAATTAACCTTTGATGGCGCTAAGGAAAAGTTTGTAAACGATCCCGAAGCAGACAAATTACTCACACGCGAGTATCGTAAGCCGTATGTGGTTCCGAATGTAGTATAAACCAGGTGCTTGGTGCAGGGTGCTGGGTAAACCAGTACCCAGTACCCAGGACCCAGAACCCAGAACCCAGATATAAATTGCACCTATTTGACTACTATGAAGATACGGATAGTCTTAAGTATAGCCGTTTTTCTGGCGGTTGCTTGCAGTAACCGGTCTGGCGACGGACCGGTTGCTACTATTAAATAATGTTTATAAACCGGTTCTCTATCCTGTTTTTACCTCAGGAGGAAAAGAAATAACACGCGGATTCCCTCTGAAACCACGTGAAGGGGAACGCAATGACCATATTCATCAGGTGGGGATTTGGTTCAACTACGGGAATGTGAATGGCTTTGATTTCTGGGGGAATGGCCACAGGGGAATTAAGGAGCCAAATGGTGGTGTAATAAAACATATCAGAATTGACCGGCTGGCTAGTAAAAACGGGGAAGGATCATTCGTCTCGGTAGAGGAGTGGCTCTCTCCTGCCGGAGTGAAGATTCTGACGGAAAAGACTGAATATCATTTTATTGCAAAGGGAGCGATTAGAATTATCGACAGGATTACAAGCCTTACAGCCGGTGATTCTGCAGTTTATTTTAAGGACACCAAAGAGGGTATGTTCGGCATCAGGGTAGCCAGACAGTTGGAACTGCCTGCTAATGAGGGTGTAATACTGCTTGATTCACAGGGTGTTCCATCAGCAACAAAAGATACCCTTAACAAAGGGGTTTCCGGCAATTATCTTAGCAGTGAGGGTCTTTCAGGCGACGCTGTGTGGGGCACAAGGGCTAAATGGATGAATCTTACCGGGATTATCGACAATGAAAAGGTCTCGGTTGTAATCTGCGACCATCCGAAAAATCCGGGATATCCTACATACTGGCATGCCAGGGGTTATGGTCTTTTTGCAGCTAACCCTCTAGGCTGGAATGATTTCACAAAAAACAAAGAGCAATTTAATTTCTCAATCCCTGCAAAAAAAACGGCGAAATTCAGATATCGTGTTATAATAAGTTCAGGATCGCAGTTAACTGATTCTGAAATAAATACGTATTCAGAACAATTCAGAAAGAACTACAAATAGTCATAATATTTCCTCCGCGGCCCTCTGCTCATAACTCAGCGGCTCTCCGCGGTTAGATATATTTTTACCGCAGAGGATCGCAGAGAAAAAGGAGAGAACCGCAGAGGTACTTTAACAAAATTTATACTACTATAAACTATGGAAAACAATAACAACAGCAGACGCAGCTTCATAAGGAAAGCGGCATTGGGTGGATTAATGGCCGTAAGTATTCCTGAAATACTATCAGCCTCAATGGCTCCCGCAGCAGCTAAAAAGCACACTCTTGAAAAGGGTAATGTAATCCTATTTCAGGGAGATTCTATAACTGATGCCGGCCGGAATAAAGAGGAGATGGCCTTCAATAATCAGAGAGCACTCGGAACAGGATATGCAATGCTTACCGCAGCTGCTTTACTTGAAAAGTACGCCTCACTCGATCTCAAAATATACAATAAAGGTATATCAGGAAACAAGGTTTTTCAGCTGGCTGAACGCTGGGATAAAGATTGTCTCGAATTAAAACCGGATGTCCTGAGTATTCTTATCGGAGTGAACGATATCTGGCATAAACTTAACGGACAATATAGTGGTACTGCTGAGATCTATAAAAAAGATTATGTTGCTCTTCTCGAGAGGACTAAGAAAGCTCTGCCAAATGTGAAACTTATTATTTGTGAGCC
>JFJP01036262.1_pt1 | contig 16355 bp, 9 predicted proteins | sample 431651 | NCBI WGS metagenome assembly JFJP01 (sample SAMN02602958, study PRJNA72255) | Microbial mat metagenome, whole genome shotgun sequencing project. | biome: fresh water; feature: sink hole; material: water; isolation source: purple microbial (photo- and chemosynthetic) mats found in... | reverse complement strand
CGGCACAGGCTTTCAATTTCGAGCCGATCAGTCCGGTCATCGTTTCGGGAAGGACTGCGGGATATGGCGGAGCGTACAGTGCTATCGAGGCGGGGTTTGATACGTTGACGACGAATCCGGCGGCACTCGCGTATGTGGACAAGGAATGGTCGGTGGCGCGGCTCGCGGTCAACGTTTCGGGACCGCTTTTTGACCTGCCGGTCGTCGTACAGTCGGACGACATGGTTTCGGCCATCCTCGGCCTTGTCGGCGACAACAACGGCGTCTACATCGGGCTGAACATGACAGGGCCCATCGCCTTCGGCAAGGTCGACCGCAATTTCGGGTTCGGCGTATTCAACCGGACAATTGCGTCGGCCGACATCCCCTCCATCAGCCGGGCGACCGTGCTTACCGGGGAAGAAATTCTCCTTGTCGGCGGATACGGGCTGAATGTATGGGAACAGGGAAAGAATTCCATCGCCGTCGGCCTCCAGATGAAAGGCTTTTTTCAGTCCTTCGTCTATGAATCGGGCACCGCGATCACCGTACTCAACACCTTCATGGATATGGATATCAATGGAATTCCGGCCGTCCTTTCCACCGGCTTCGGAGTCGACGTCGGCATACTGTACCGGCTTGGAGACAACTTCAACGCCGCAGTCACTTGCAAGGACCTCTATACACCCGTATTTTCGACCCGCTATGCAAACATCGCCGATTACATGGGCGGTACACCGGACGCAGATACCCTGTTCGACCGGCTGCCGGCCAACCTGACTGCCGGCGTCGCCTACAGCATCCCCCTGAGCGAACGATGGAATACAGTTTCAGACTGGAAAGTCATGTTCGACTACCGCAATGCGCTCGACATACTCAATCCCCTGTACCGCAACCCCGTACTCAACCTTGCCGCCGGAACCGAACTGGTCCTCCTTGACGTGGTGAGCCTCCGCGCCGGAATCAGCGATACCTACCTTTCTACCGGCTTGGGTCTCGACCTGACAGTCTGCCAGATTGATTTTGCAATGTACGGCACCGAAATGGGACTCGATCCCGGAAGGCGCCCCCTTTTGAACATGGTCCTCTCGGCCGGTTTTGTGTATTGATGAAGCACGTTGTCCTGCAACACGGGCCACTAGCTCAGTAGGTAGAGCAACGCCCTTTTAAGGCGTGGGTCGATGGTTCGAATCCATCGTGGCTCAGTAAAAATTTAAAAACCGTAATCCTCAAGGATTACGGTTTTTATTTATTTAAATGCGAATACATCTATCCAGCCACGATGGATTCGAACCGGAATGGACGGCCCGATTTACCTTACCCGTGCAAAATCGATGAAACCCCGCACGATATTTGTGGATACGAGTTTAACCCGTACCCGTTCCCCCACGTCCAGACCATCGAAGCCGCTTTCGAGTTTACCTTCGGCAGGTGGATCGAAAATCCTCACCCAAGTCCCCTTGGGAGAGGCACCGGTAATTATTCCATCAAATTCCATTCCTGTCCGTCCCTGCAGCAACAGGCCCGCCGCGGCTTTATCAACCAGCCGTTCGACCTTTTTTATTTTATCCTCGGTTTCCGTGCAATGTACGGCTAGTTCACTCAGTTCTGCAAGACCGTAAGGGGGAGCGTCGCCTGCAAAGGCTGCCTTGATCAACCGCTGTGTAATCAGATCCGGAAAGCGGCGATTCGGCGCCGTCGAATGCGAATAATCCTTGACCGCAAGGCCAAAATGCCCCTCCTTCTTTTTCCCGCATTCTTGGACCACATATTCGCCGGAACCGAGGAGCTTGACGATACTGAGGGACAGATCGGGAAACCGTACCGGATCACGCTTTTTCGAAGATACCAGAAATAATTCCAGTGCAGCGGGATCAGGAGATTGTGGAAGGGTCGTTCCCAGGGCAGATGCGATGGTCACAATACGGTCCCAGCGTTTGGGTTTGCTTACCATACGGCGCAGGGACGAAAATTTTTTCGCTTCGAGATATCTCGCCGTTATTCCATTGGCCGCTATCATGAAATCTTCGATGATGTCTTCCGCACGATTGGGAACATCACATTCAATGTTCATGAGCATTCCACGCTCAAAAAGGGGCCGCGACTGAATCGTCTCGAGATCGAGCGCGCCGTGCAGATGCCGGAGCGTCCGCAGCTTTCGGGCTAATTCATCCTGAAGGCGCAACGATTGGGCCATTCCTTCGATCTCGGCGATGCCTCCGGGAAGAGGCCCGTTGCCGTCAAGCCATGCTGCGAGACTGTTGTACGCGAGTTTTGCCCTGTTTCTGACCAGTGCCCGGTATACCGAATAATTCTGCAATCCCCCGTCATTTGAAAGTATCATTTCAACAACTACCGCAAGGTGGTCTTCCCCCTTGTTGAGGGATGTCAAATCGGTGGATATCCGTTCGGGAAGCATCGGGAAATTCCCCGCTGCTGTATAAATCGTAGCGGTGTTGTTGCGGGCGTAACTGTCTATGACGGTAGATTTCCTCACCACCTCGTCGACATCGGCGATTGCGACCCGAACTCTCGCGGATCCGTCATTTATCCTGTCCGCTACCGTCAGCTGATCGAGATCGCGTGAATCATCGTTGTCGATCGAACACCAAAGCATATCGGTAAGGTCCGGGACCGCATCGATAACCGCAGGCGCGGGCCCACACATCTTGCCCAATTCCTCGAGAGCCTGTATCGGATACTCGGCAAGAAGTCCCTGTTCTCCCATCGCACGGCGAGCGATGTCCATGAGAATGTCACGGTGAGTTTTGTTGATTGTTGCGGTCATGTCGTATCTCCTTAAATAAGCATTACTTCGATAAGATGGGATTTCCGGTCATCTACTAAAAGCACCGTCGTCCCGGACTGAACCTGACCGTCAACCGATATCGTTGTCACGCCGCTTTTTGAGGACGCCTGCGATACTTCGATATTGAAGGATGTGGCCTTGTGCCGGTAGCGGATCTTGAACGACTTCCATTCGGTAGGTATACAGGGCTCGATGCGCAGAGTGTCCCCCGCGACATGAAAACCCAGGAGGGATTCGGTAACGAGACGGTACATCCAGCCGGCCGAGCCCGTGTACCAGGTCCAGCCGCCGCGACCGGTATGCGGTTCGACCGAATATACATCGGCCGACATGACGTAGGGTTCGACTTTATATACCGCGGCCTTACTGGATGAGTCGGATTTGTTGACCGGATTGATCATGGAAAATAGTTCCCAGGCTTTTTCTTTTTCGCCCTGGGCGGCAAATGCCATGGCTGCCCATATCGCTGCATGGGTATACTGACCACCGTTTTCCCTGACTCCCGGTACATATCCCTTGATATAGCCGGGATCGTCGTCCGGCGAATCAAAAGGAGGAGCGAGAAGCAATACGATTTGTTCGTCCTTCTGCACGAGCAGATCGTACAGCGACCGCATGGCGACACGGGAACGCTCCGGGTTATCTGCGCCGGAAAGGACGGACCAGCTCTGCGCGATTGCATCGATCCTGCATTCTTTGTTAGCCGACGAACCGAGCGCGGTACCGTTGTCGAAATACGCGCGGCGGTACCAATCGCCGTCCCAGCCGTTTTCCTCAATACCCGCAAGAAGGAGTTTCGAATCGCTTTCACACTGTTCCGCGCACACGGTATCCCCGCGGAGAACCGCGAGCGCACCGAAATCCCGAAGAACCGAATACAGGAAGAACGCGAGCCAGACACTTTCCCCCCTGCCCTCCGATCCCACCTTGTTCATTCCGTCGTTCCAGTCCCCCGATCCGATGAGCGGAAGTCCGTGAGCACCCCGCGGCGCCGAACGGCGTATGGACCGCACGCAATGCTCGTACAGAGTCCCCTTCGCGTCGGCTTTACCCGGCAGATCATAATAGGATTCCTCGTCCGGATTGAGCTCCCGTCCTTCGATGTACGATATCGCCTCGTCGAGAATTCCCGCGTCACCGGTAAGGGAAACATACCGGCATACCGCCAGGGGCAACCACAGATAATCGTCCGAACATTTCGTGCGGACGCCTCTACCCGCCGGGGGATGCCACCAGTGCTGAACATCGCCTCCGGCAAACTGGTGAGCCGCACAGAGAATAATCTGTTCGCGGCACAGGGCACTTTCGACATTCACGAGAGCCATGGCATCCTGCAGCTGATCACGGTAACCGAACGCTCCTCCGGATTGATAGAAACCGCTTCGCCCCCAGAGACGGCAGGAAAGGACTTGGTACACGAGCCACCCGTTCGCGAGGACATCAAGGGCAACGTCGGGTGTTTCAACCTGAATCGACGAAACCTCCCGGGTCCAATAGTTGATTACTGCGGTGAGCGCGGTTGCCGCCGCAGTGCTACCCTGGAATTTTTCCGCAAGGACCGCGGCTTCTTCCCCATCGGCCGCGGCACCGAGCCTGAACGATATTTCCTTTTCCTGCCCGTCGGCCAAAGAAAACGGAATGCGTATCGCGGCGCAAGGATCAAGGGCCGGGCCGGTCGTTCCCGAAAGCTGAATCCTCGACATCGCATCAGGAGCGGCCAGAGTTCCGTTTCTTCCGATAAATTCGGTCCTGTCACCGGTAACCGTCTTTCCGCTGCCGGAAGCGTCGAAGAAAACCGTCCGCTCGCCGAATTCGATGCTGAACCGGTTTCGGGCGAATATCGCCCCTGTTGCAGGATTTACATCCGTGACGACATGCATTGCCGTCTTCGATCGGAGATCTCCCAGCGTCAGCTCCGCATATGCTGTCGCGGAAAGCCTGCGGACGCGACCAGATTCGTTCTTGATCTTGAGCGTCATGAATTTGACCGGTGCGTCGATTGCCACGTACACCCACAATTCCGTGCGGATTCCCCGTTCGAAATGCTCGAAGACGCTATAACCGAAACCGTGACGGGTAACATACGATTCCTCGCCTTTTTTAGGGAGCGGCGCAGGCGACCAGAACAGGCCGCTGTCCTCATCCCGTACGTACATGGCTTCCCCGCTGGCGTCGCATACGGGATCGTTGTTCCAGGGAGTGATACGGTATTCGTGGGCGTTTTCGCTCCAGGTATAGGACGAGCCCGATTCTGTAACGATCGTACCGAAACCGGGATTCGCAATCACGTTCGACCAGGGTACCGGAGTCCGGCTGCCGTCGGTCGTCGTCATCACATACTCCGTACCGTCGGCCGTGAATCCACCGTATCCGTTGAAAAACAGCAGAGTCCGGTCTTTACAGGATCCCGGCAGCGTACGGCCGCGGATGTTCCGGGAGGGCAGCAGATACGGCATTGTCTTTTTATCCGTCCACCGTCCGTCGATCTGGTCTTCAAGAGAGCCTCGGTCGTCGCTGATCACGATGCGCGAAACGGACAGAATTAACGTCCGGTCTTCGCCGGAAATCTGTTCGGAAGAACGTACAAAAATTCCTCCAGGCCGGTCAATGTTGTTTGCCTCTCCGCTTGCGGCAATTATCGCAAACAACTGTTCCTGAAGTTGCTGACGGTAGCTTCCGTTTTCCTCATTCCAGATCACCATGTCGACTTCGAGGCCTTTCTGTCGCCAGTATGTATGTGCCTGGATCATTTGTCTTGCCAGGTCGATATTTGATGGATCTTTGATCATCAGAAGCACGATCGGCGAATCGCCGGAGATAGAATAGCCCCAAAGTCCCGACTGGCTCCTGTGATTCGAGGCAATGGTATTCGCGTCAGTTCGCAGACGCGCGTTCGAATACAGGATCGAGCCCGCCAGTTCACCGTACAGATTTGCGTCGGCTTCCGTTCCGTTTATCTGCTGCAGGACGATCTGACTGTGTGTCTGCGACAATTCAAACGCCCGGTTGGCGAACCGCTTTCCCTGGTATTTTTCTACCAGCTGCAATGCGCCTTCGCGGGAATCGCTGATGCCGGTAATCAGATCGATCACCACTGTGGACTCGCTCTCCAGCGTAATTTTATGCCGGATGGCGATTACAGGATCGAGCACTGATCCCTGCGTTCCCGACAATCGACCGCCCCGTACGACCGAAACAGGCGACACGGTCGAAGCTCCCCTTCCCACGAATCGCATGCGATCGGTTTCGAAGGAAATCTCGCTCTCCGCCTGGTCCCGCACCGCCAGGAGATGCAGCATCCATGGAAACTGTTCCCCGGCCGACCGGCATCGTCTGTTGCAGAGAATCGCCTGTTTGTCTTCAAGTATCTCTGTCTGGACGAACAGATTGCTGAACGCAGGATGCTGGGCATCGCTCGCGTCCGTGGCGATGACGACCTCGGCATAGCTCGTCACCTCGATCGTCCGCGTTGTCCTCGAATGGTTGGTAATGCGTACGCGCCTCAGCTCGATATCATCTTCCGGTGATATCACAATTTCCGTATACGTTTCGATTTCGTAATCCCTGCGACGGTACTCGGCCCGACCCTCGGTAAAGACAGTCTCGTAGTGCTCGCTCTTTTTCAAGGTCGGCTGGTATGCGTTCGACCAGATTTTTCCCGTCGCCGTATCCCGCAGGTAGACGAAAGTCCCCATGTTTTCGCAGGTGCTGTCCTCTTTCCATCGGGTAACCGACAGGTCCTTCCATTTGCTGTATCCTCCGCCTGCATTCGTTACCATCACGTGGTATCTGCCGTTGGACAGAAGCTGTACCGCGGGGAACGGGGTGTCATGTTGCTTGAGTATGCGCGCCGGGGCCGAAACCGTTTTTTCCGCCATGACGTAACCGCTGTTTTCCATGGTCTGTATGTGCGTGACTGAGCTTCTCGGGATCTTTTCCTCGAGGAGCAGCGCGGTAGCCTGCACTACGGGGATCGAGGCGAATCTTTCTTGCATCGGCCGGCCGAACAGTTTCGAACCGAACGCCAGGAAGCTCATCCCCTGATGGTGCGCCATGAAAGATCGAACGACCGCATTTTTCTGTCCGGCGGTCAGGCGCGATTTTGTATAGTCCACCGCTTCATAGAGACCATAGTCGCCCTCGAAACCTTCTTCCGAAAGACGCTGCAGATTGGAGCAGGCTTTTCCCGGCATCACCAGCAGCGCGAGTGCACTGGCGTAGGGAGCTACGACCAGATCATCGACGAGACCCCGCTGCAAACCGAGTCCCGGAATACCGAAGGCATGATACTGATAATTGAGCGAGGCGTCGAAAGTATTATACCCCGATTCGGAAATTCCCCATGGAACGCCCCTTTGTTTCCCGTATTCAATCTGGGCCTTGACTGCCGAAACGCACGTCTGGTGCAGAAGCGTACGCTCGTACAGGGGCATGACGAGGAGGGGCATCAGATATTCGAACATGGAGCCGCTCCAGGAAAGCAGGATCGGATCCCCGCTGTATTCTGTGAGAAGGCGTCCGAGCGAAAACCAGTTTTCCTGGGATATATGCCCCTGCGCGATCGAAATGAAAACCGCAAGCCGGGCCTCCGAGGCGAGCAGATCGTAATAGCCCGAGTCCCGGCGGCGGCTATTTACGTTGTACCCGATTGAAAAAAGATGCCGCTTGTTATCGAAGAGAAAATTAAAATCCATCCTGTTCAACGTATCTATCAGGCTTGACAGCTCTTCGATCAGGGAGAACCGTTCTTCGGCGTGGGAATGTCCTTCGGTTACCAGGAGAAGCAAATCGCCGATGTTTTTTTTCTCCGCGTCGGTGCCGCCGGATTCCAGTCTCGCGGCAAGATTGTTCATCACCCCCGTCCCGGCGACATGGAGTTCGCGCAGACTACCCGTACGGTCCAGCGCGGAAAGATCCCCATCGTCAACGAAGAGCCCCCCGGATGTGATCCATGGCAAGAGATACTCGATCTCTGATAACGAATCCCGGCATTGTCTGCGAAGAGCCTCGGCCCACCACGCAATACGTACGTCTTTTTCACGGCTCGCCACAATAACGATTTTGTCCGCGAGCAGCGAAAGCCTGCCGAGAGCCGACCAGACCGGGGATGCCGTCAGGGGAAGCGATTCGGCAATATCGTCGAATTCCTTGACGAACAGCACCAGCGACACCGGCTTTTTGTACTCGTACAGTCCTTCGAGGATCGAAACCGTATCGCGGAGGCCTTCCCAAATCCGCGGGTTGGTATGTCCCTTTTCCGCCAGCGAAAGCAATCCCGAACGGAGGGTCATTAAATGAGCAGAGAGGTTTCCGCTGTCGACTGTCGAAATATACCGGGGGAGCAGCGGCATTCCGGTGATGGTGTCGTACCAATTGTAAAAATGATCATGCCGCCGTTCGAGCGACGACATTGACCGAAGCGCGCAATTCGTCCGCTCAAGCATCGAACCCATGGTCAAATATCCAAAATCATATGCGGCAAGATTCGCGAGGAGCGCAAGGCCCATATTCGTCGGAGAAGTCCGGTGGGCGATTTTTCCCGATGGCGCTTCCTGGAAATTGTCCGGAGGCAGCCAATTTTCTTCGGCTGTCACGAAGGTCTCGAAAAAAGACCATGTTTTTCGTGCAAGACCGTGAAGGAATGCCTCCTGTGAAGACGAGAGCTCGTCCGGCCGCTCGGGAAACGGTTTACCCATCCACCATGCAACAACCGGCGACAGGAGCCAGAGCAGCAGTAAAGGAAGGGCGATCGGAAAGGTCGAGGGATTGGTCGTCAGGATAAACACGGAAAGCGACAGGGAAAAAACCGGTGCGAACCACATGACTTTCAAAGAATGAGCAAAATCGGCGATGTCATTCCCGTCGTCGGAATCCGAGGTGCGCCATTCAAGGAGTCTTCTCCGGGAAACCAATATGCGCCAATGGACGAGAGCAATAGTCCGAATGCTGAAATACGCCTCGTACGGCAGGCAGGCAAGCGTGAAGAATGCGGGCGTGAGATGCAGAACAGCGGCGTGGAACGCGGAAATCGCATAGGACAGCAACGGCATGTCCTTCGGTTTGCGGAAAAATCCGGCAATGGACGCCAGGAGCGCAGGAAGCAGGATTACCATCATCGCAGCAATGGTCCACCGAAACGAATCGGGAAGCACCGTCCAGGCAAGAAGCAGGAAAACGGTCAGAGCGATTGAGGAGAGGCTCCGCCGCAGGTTGTCGAGCATTTTCCATTTCCCGAGGGCCGACACGGGGTTTTTTGCGCGCGTTCCTTTTTCTGACGGGACCGACCCGAACAGCCAGGGTACCAATTGCCAGTCGCCACGCATCCACCGCTTGCGCCGCTCGACGTCCGCATGATAGGAGAATGGTGCGGCTTCGATGAGTTGCACGTCGCTGAGCAAACCCGAACGGGCATAGCATCCTTCAAGCAGATCATGGCTGAGAATCCTGTTTTCCGGAAGACGGTCCCCGAGGGCGCGATGAAAGGAGGAGACATCGTAAATTCCCTTTCCGACGAAGGACCCTTCGCCGAAAAGATCCTGATACACGTCAGATACGGAGCGCGTGTAGGGATCGAGGCCGGGATCGCTGCCGTTGAGCCGGGCATACCGGGATCGAGATGAGCCGGTAAGGCTGGACGCGACGCGCGGCTGTAAAATGCCGTAACCCTCGACGATACGCCCAGTCTCCGCATCGTAGCGGGCTCTGTTGAGTGGATGGGCCATCGTACCGACCATCTTTCGTGCGGCATCGCGCGGCAGGAACGTATCGGTGTCCAGGGTGATCACATAGACGACGCGCGACAATTGCGCGGTATCCCCTATTATGAGCTCGAAGTTCTCCGCTACACCGTCGAGAATTAGCGTGTTCAGAGCGGCGAGTTTGCCGCGCTTTCGCTCGTATCCCATCCAGGTTTTCTCCCGGTCATTCCACAGTCGCTCCCGGTGAAACAGAAAAAAAGGTGTTTTTTTTCCGTTTCGGTACGTATCATTCAATTCTTCAGTTTTTTTTTGCGCGTATGAGAGCAGGGCCGCATCACCGGGAATGAATTTCTTATTCGCGTCCGGGTAGTCGGTAAGCAGGCCGAAAAAGAGATTGTCGTCGCGATTCGCAAGAAATCGTACCTCCAACGCTTCCAGCAACCCATCGATATGGCTTGTGCAGGAAAACATCGACGGTATTACGACCAATGTGCGCGCATCGTTCGGGATACCATCGGAATAATCCATGCGGGCGAGTTCGGCTGGTTCTCCCGAAAGCATGACCACCCAATTGACCAGCGTTACCGACAACCCTGACAAGGATACGAAAACAGGAATGGCGAGCAGGGCAAGCACCCCGGGAGCGATTCCTTCGAGATAAGCCTCGATGACAAATAAAGCCGTCAATACGAAAGTCAGGAACAGTATTGCTCCTCCGTAAAGGGGAAATGCATTCCGTTCCGCGAAAGCACGGATTTTCGCGGCGATACTCTGTGCGGACGTTACCTTTTTTTGCAATAGCCGAAAGCCCTTGTCAACCAGATAGTACCCCACATGAGCGGTACGGTCCGTCCCGCCCGCTGTTTCGCAAGCTTCCCGCGCGAGCTCGAGTGCGAAAACGGCTACCGAGACCTCGCTGGTACGGCTCGCCTTTGCTGTCTTTTCGACCACATGCCGATATCGGTCCCTCGTGGAAAATTCCATGTTGTGATAACAACTCACAGGATCCATCGTCAAGGTTTTCTCAACCTCGCTGGTGCTTTCTACGAACAGCTTCCAGTCTTTTGCGGTCAGTGAACGGAGACTGCGGATGGTATTGCTGACCGAGACTTGATCTGCCGCCTGCTGCTGCATTTCGGCCTGTACGAGAGAATCGATCGAGGCTCCCGTTTCGGCTAGCTGCTGTTCTATCCAGGTAAGGGGAAGCGCGAGAGAAGATCCTTTGCCCTGCAATTTGTATGAAATTTCGGCGACAAACGAGCTTACCAGAGGCGGTTCCGACCGCGCAATATCGGCGATGAGCAGAATAAGACTCTTGGGATCGGAAGAGGCGCGCGCGATCAGGCGGGTTGCCCACATTGCGGCTTTACGTTGAATTTCCATCTCGGCAGAAATACGACTTGAAATACGCCGGAGGTTTTCGATGAGGGCAAGACGCAGCATGATCGGAAACGCCCACAGTTCTCCGAGGGTAAGTACGTTCACCGACTGGTATGCATCGAAAAAGCCCTGGAGCGTCTCGGGATCCACCAGGCCGTCCCCGTGCGAAATCCGCTCCAGCGCAATGTCATAGACCCGAGGAAGACCGGGAGGGGAGCTGCCCTCGAGGCGAGGCAATTCCCGGCTGAAACCTTTGGGAAGGTCTCTTTTACTCGTCCTGATATGTTCCTGGACGAGATAAAAATTATCAAGAATCCAGTCAGCAGCAGGAACAATGCGTTCTCTGGCGACGACAGCTGCAGTCAGCATAACGCGGACGTCTTCAAGAATTGTTTCGTTCTCTTCGAGCCTTCCCAGCAGACTGTCGAAATGTACCCGCGAAGTGCTCAGTATATGGGATTCCGACAGGGTTTTTCCGTAGCTCTGCATCTGTTCGGGACTGAAGATTTCGGAACGTAACGGTTGTTCGATTGCGGGATTCTTACGTACGAAGAGAAGAGGTCCCGAGTCAAGAAGCGTGCGGAATGCGTTTGGCATTGTGTACCTCGATTGTATTACAGACTGGACTGCGCAAAGCGATTGTTGGGGCAACTCTATCTGCGTTTTCTGTGAGGAAAGGATTGGATCACATTATGGATCAGGGTTCCCGCGATGGTAATCAGATTGAGAATGTTCTCGGTGCCGGCGGTAACGGCAGCGACGGTATCGGTTCGCGAACCGTCGAACGAATCGACCACCGTGCCCACCGTTGCGAAACTGTCTCTTATCTCGATTGCGGCGCCGTTTACGTTCGCTGCAATCAAGGGCAGAAAAGCGCAGGTTGCATTGATGTTCTCGGTATTCGTTCCAGCGATCCTGTCAAGCTTGTGCAATAATTTGTTGATATTCGACAGCGTTATGATCAAATGGACAGCAAGAACCAAAAGCAGACAAAAAGCGATAAACAAACCCGCATGTCCAATATTGAAGTTGAACTCCATGTCATGCACCTTCGGTGGGGAACTCGTCGGAGGCTTCGGACGCCACTTCCTCGAGCGTTCCCTTTACCTGGTCCAGCGACTTCTTGACCTTGGTGGAAACGAGACGTCCGGTTTTCGCTATGGCCGCCCTGGTTTCTTTTCCCGTCTCGGGTGCGAATAAAATGCCGGCAAGAAATCCGGCTGCCAAACCTACAGAGGTTGCCCAAAGAATGTCGACCGCTTCAAGACCTTTCTTGGGGTGCGTCATCCGTGAAACATATTCAAATAAACCCATACTTCAATTCTCCCTTTGACGACCCCGGTCGGGGTCAATCGGTAACCGGTGGGTGCCCAGACGGCACATCCAGAAACCAGTGTACTACCGGAAGGGAAATCCGCCTGTTCGCTACCGCACATAACGGAACGTTGCCGTCCGTTCCCTCCCCGATCTACCGGACAATTGACATAAAAAAGGTCCCACACCATAATGGGAAGCCATGCACACAATGACTGCATCAAAACCGCTTCACCTGTTTTTGCTCGTGTTTCTCCTCCACCCCGTCCTCCTTTCGGCCCATCCCCATATGTTTGTTTCGAGCACCGCGGAATTCGTATGGAAGGGCGCCGAACTGGAAGGATGCTATCTGGAATGGAAATTCGACCAATTTTTCAGCTCGGACATCATACAGGGCTATGACCGGGACATGAACGGTATATTCAATGCCGCCGAAACGAAGGAAATTTACTCGAACGCATTCATCAATCTGAAAAATTATTATTATTTCACCTTCATACGTCAGGGAAAAAAACGGACAAATCCGGCGGATGTGAGCCGCTTTTCGGCGAGCCAGAAAGACGGAACGGTGTCGTACCGGTTTTTCATCGACCTTTCCAAAAACGCGGCAGGCGAAATCAACCTTGCGGTCTACGACTATACGTTCTTTTGCGACATCTCGTATCCGGCGGCGGATGCGGTAAAGCTCGACTTCGACCCCGCGCTGGTTTCGCCGGCATTTACGATCGTCGAAAACAAGGAATTTCCGGTGTACTACAATCCCCTCGGCGCGATCGACGACAATACGGTGTACTATGAATGGAAAAAGGGTTTGCAGACCTATTATCCGCGTGAAATCAGGATACGCTATGCGGACTGATTTTTTACGCGCCGGCGCTCTGGCGCTTCTGTGCCTTTTTTGTTGGAGCGCGGTGCCCGTGGCCGCAAATCCCTTCATGGGCCAGCCGGCACCCGCTGCCGACGGAACGACATCCGCGCGACAGGTTTCCCCGGTACGGACCAGCGGGGCAAGCCGGGCGGTCGTGTCGAAACAGGCGGCACTCCGCGAAAAGCTGGGCAACTATTTTTTTGAATGGAAAAAAAACGGTTCGCCCGCGGTATTCTGGGGGATCCTGACCGTCGCCTTTCTGTACGGCATCCTGCACGCCCTCGGGCCCGGACACCGGAAAACGGTCATCTTTTCGCTGTATCTTGCACGCAGTGCGCCGGTGTGGGAGCCCGCCGCCACGGCACTCGCACTCTCGCTGCTGCATGGCGGAGCTGCGGTAATCCTCCTGCTGCTCTTTCGCGGGGTTTCCGGCGCGATTTCCGGAAAAGCCGACCACGTGGCTTTATATATGGAAGGAAGCGCCTATCTCCTGCTCATTGCGATCGCGCTCTATCTGGTAGCGGAGGCTGTCCGCGAACTGGTTACGGGTACCGCACACCGGCAATCGAAGTCGATGACTCTCGGAACCATCCTGCTGACCGGCATCTATCCCTGTCCCGGAGCGATACTCATACTGATCCTCTCGCTCACTCTCTCCATCACCGGCATCGGCATCCTTGCCGTCTTGGCGATGTCTCTCGGCATGAGCATACCGGTTCTGGTAGCGGGGTACCTTGCCTGGTTCGGGCGGACGGGCCTGTTTATCGCGCTGAAACAAAACGGCAAGCGACTGGCGAGAATTTCGACGGCCATCGAACTCGCCGGTTACCTCTTTCTGCTCCTGTTCGCGATTTACATCGCGTCTCCGTTCATCGCGAGCCTCCTGCGGATGGCCGGCTCCTGATCAGGCGTCCGTTTTGGGCGGATCCCCCGGCATCGAAAATTTCTGCGAATCGAACCGGTCGCTTCCGAGCCAGAGGTCGATCTTGGTCCCCTTGGGAATCCGGGTCACGTCGGCGCGCTTTACCTGCCAGCCGATCAGATTGAGCCGGGCTGCACCGATCAGGTCGCTTCCTGCCATCGACCCGTAATATTCGGCCAGCTCCGGGCGGAGGGGCATGTTGAGCGACTGGTGGATCGTCGTCATCACATCGTCGGTCCGTATCGTATCGTCGAGGACGCTCAGATGGAGTCCGTCCTTTTCCTGATGCAGCGAAATGACCATTCGCGACGGACGGCTTTCAAGGATGAAATTTGATATTTCGGCAACGAGATGCATGATGTAGTCTTTGGTTTTCATAAATCCTCCGGGATACTCAATTGGGACGGTTCGCGCGATACCATTCGATACACGCGAGAATCAGGGTGGCGGTCAAGCCGGCGGCAAAACCGTTGTTATAGAGGTTGAGTCCGCCGTGCCAGGCAGTCGTCCGTTCGACCATGACCAGATGCAGAAAGCCCGCAAGCATGCCGATCAGCGGACCGAATTCTCCGGCAAGGGGCGCGAGCGTGGTACCGAACAGGATGGCAAGCAGCGGTGCGGGATCCCCGGGCGACTTTCCGAACAGGATGGTGGCGAGCAGTATGCCGGCCATGACCGGAATGCAGTTCCGCAGGTGCTTGCCGAACGCTCCGAAGCCCATCACGGTCATGAGCGCGCCGATGGTCGGTCCGTTGAAATCCCCGCCGACGGAAAAAATGTAAGCGCTTCCGAACAGGCCCAGAACACCCATATTGAACAGGGCGGAACCGGTCGAGGTCATGTCCACAAAATCCGAAGGCAGCCGCCCGCTCAGCTTCATGATCTTCAAAAAGCCCGGAACTGTTTTTTTCTTTCCGAGTACCAATCCCCAGACAAGGGTGATCGAGGAAAACACCGGAACCATCAGGTACAGAAGCCGCCTGCCGCGATAAGCACGGAAGACGCGAAGAGGGCGATGAAACCGGCGGTAAAGCCGATATTGTACAGGCTGAATCCCTGATGCAGGCGAAGCATTACCATCGCCACCGCGGGTAGGATGAGGCCGACGAGGACCCCCGCAAGTATTCCGAGCGGAATACCATATACTCCGGGGAGTCCGGCCTCGAACGCGAGATAATCAGTCAGCGGATCGAGCGAAGTGCCGAAAAAAGCGATCAGTATATAATGACTGAACGGATTTCCGGAAATACGGCCTGCCAGAACAACACCCAAAATGAGGGGAAACATGTTGAGCGGCGTACTGCCGAACAGGCTGAATCCCATCATGGTAAAAAGAGCCGCGATGGTAGGGCCTGAAAGACGGACACGGACAAGGTGCATGATGAAAAGGCCGATCGCTCCGACAATGGATGCGTTGAGCAAGGTGCCTCCGATGCCCGCTGTGACGGTAAAATCGGTCACGAGCCGGGTGGGCGACTTCTGGAGAAGCAGGAAACCGCGCACGGCAGCCTCCGGGCCACGATGCAGCAGGGCGGCTGCAACCAAAGCAGAGAGAAAAAAAAGAATGTACCAGTACAGGGGCTTTTCAACCTCTTGCAATATAAACCTCCCAAAAAAAGAATCGATCAGAGTTGTATTTTGGGGTCAGACCCCGAATTTGTCAAATTTATTGCTCTTGCGGCTGTATGGACCTACAATTACTATTGAACAGGAGAAAAAGCATGAACGTGATCGAAACCCGGAATCTGGTGAAGGATTACAAACTGAACGATATAACGGTCAACGCACTGCAGGGCATTTCGCTCGCCTTCGGACGGGGGGAATTCGCCGCGGTTGCGGGCCCGTCGGGGAGCGGCAAGTCGACCTTCCTCCATCTGGTCGGCTGCCTGGACACGCCGACGTCAGGCTCCGTGCTCCTCGGCGGCGTGGAAACCGCGTCGATGAAACGGAACGAGCTGGCACTCCTCAGGCGGCGCACCGTCGGTTTCATTTTCCAGGCCTACAACCTGATCCCGGTGCTGTCCGCGATCGAGAATGTGTCGCTCCCCCTCGTACTCCTCGGAGCTTCCCGCAGCCGCGCCCGCGACGAATCGATGCAGGCACTCGCCGATGTGGGCCTCGCCGGACTCGAAAACCGCCGCCCGAAGGAAATGTCGGGCGGACAGCAGCAGCGCGTCGCCATAGCGCGGGCACTCGTCAAAAAACCGTCCCTCATCCTTGCGGACGAACCCACCGCAAACCTCGATTCGAAAACCGGCAGGGAAATTCTCGACCTGATGCTGAAACTCAACGAGCGGGAGGGCACCACCTTCGTTTTTTCCACCCACGATTCCCTCGTAATGGATTACGCACGGCGGCTCGTCATGCTCCGCGACGGCATGGTCG
>JFJP01002018.1_pt1 | contig 16357 bp, 10 predicted proteins | sample 431651 | NCBI WGS metagenome assembly JFJP01 (sample SAMN02602958, study PRJNA72255) | Microbial mat metagenome, whole genome shotgun sequencing project. | biome: fresh water; feature: sink hole; material: water; isolation source: purple microbial (photo- and chemosynthetic) mats found in... | reverse complement strand
CAGTCGTGGGTGACCTGATCATGCCGATCATTGCCTGGATCATGGGCGGCAAGCTCGATTTTTCCGGGATGTATTTCGTGCTCGGAAACGTTCCGCCGGGAACCGCACAAACGCTGGATGCGCTCAAGAAGGCGCAGGTTCCGGTCTTTGCCTATGGTAGCTTCATCACCATTCTGGTGAATTTCCTGATTCTGGCCTTCATCATTTTCATCATGGTCAAGCAGATCAACCGGCTCAAGAAGTCTGAACCACCGGCACCGCCGGCGCCTACCGCAGAAGACATTCTGCTCTTGCGCGAGATCCGTGACAGTCTGAAGAAGTAATTCCGGTTTTCAGGAGAAACGGCGCACTGCGAAGTGCGCCGTTTCTTCGTGGCATCATTACCTTACTCCGCCTCTGCGGTGGGTCCTGAAGTTAAATGCGCTGATCCGTTGCCGATCAAAGTCCCAGTGGTGAAAGGTCGAGCTTTCCGTCCTTCAGCGCCGGGCACCAGTAATACGCACCGGAAAGCGGCCGGGTGAAACTGAAGAGGGCGTCGACAATGCCGTCCTCTTCGCCGACCATGCGCCTGAGTTGCGCTTCGAAGGCGTCGAACGAGGCGCCAAAGGCGACAAACATCAGGCTGCCGGAATTGCCTTCCGTCCAGGGCATCGATCGGCGCCAATTCTTTGTTCGACAGTTCCAGCCTGCTCTGGTATTCCACATGGGCAAGGCTATTTCGTCCCTATAGCCACCCAGGGCGAACCAAAAAAACAGCGATTTGTCTTAGATTCACCTACTTCACCGCGACCAGCTGACGGATTTCGCGCAATTTCACTTTGAGTCGCATGGCGTTGTCACGCCCCATGCGTATCATGATCTTCTGTCCGGATGAACGTTCGGCCAAGTCCGGGTCGGCGAACTGGTAGAGCACCTTGGGTTGTACCAGCCTGATCGGACCATCGATTTCCGGCGCGGCCAGCAGGTCGTCGATGGCAACGACCAGACGATCGTTGAAATACGCGTTGGGGAAACCAATGGCCGCATAGGCGCGTTGGAACAACGGATAGAACTGGCGATACAGCGAAACCAGCTTTTCGCTATTGATACCTTCAAAGAGCTGGATGTAGGCGGTATAGCGCTCCGGATTGTGTGTGCTGATGGTGCGTTCATCGCCTTCACCGCTGGTGATAAACGCTCCCGGCACGCGTTTCAGAGGCACCACGCGCGCTGGCAGATCCTTGCGCGGAAGATTGTCTATGGTGACTACGAGTTTGTGGATCAGGTGATCGGTGAGCAGCAGAGACTTCCATTTTTTTTCCAGGATCCGATACAGAGCTTGGCGAACCAGGACATCGCCGTGATCGAGATCGGGCAGCGTATCAATGCTGGGCGTGGCCTCCAGCGGATGAATGATGGCCGGTTCAGCGGGTGGCAGAATCGGAGCGGGAGGCGGGACAGGGCGCGCCGTCGGCACCGGCCGAGGGAAAGCAATTTCGGCTGTTTCAGGGGTCGGCTCGCTAAGGCGTTGCAGGAAAAAATAGGCCGCAATGGCCGCACCTAAAAGGACGATGACGACGATTACCCAGGATTTTCTGCGCATGGCTCTCACTCCTCTGACCACTTTAGAAGCATTAAAGGATAGACCACATCGTCGAACATGTACGGATTTAATGCGCTGATCCGTTGCCGATCAAAATCCCAGCGGCGACAGGTCGAGCTTTCCGTCCTTCAGTGCCGGGCACCAGTAATAGGCGCCGGAAAGCGGTCGGGTGAACGTGAACAGGGCGTCGACAATGCCGTCCTCTTCGCCGACCATGCGCCTGAGTTGCGCTTCGAAGGCATCGAACGAGGCGCCAAAGGCGACAAACATCAGGCCGCCGGAATTGCCTTCCGCCCAGGGCATCGATCGGCGCAGCACGAAGGCTTCGGGGCTGAAGCTTTCCTGCGCGGTACGCTTGACGTGTGCGGATTCCGGGGCGTCTTCCAGTTCTTCGTTGTCGCTTTGCCGGCGTCCGATGGCGTGGTTCTGGGCCTGCTCGGACATCGCTTCGAAGCACTCGAAATCGTGCTGCCAGCGTTGTGTGGCGACGAAGCTCGATCCGGCAAGCCCCGGCTGGTCCGCACCGACGATCGCGGCGCTGATCGCCTGACCACCTGTGGGGTTCTCGGTGCCGTCTTCAAAGCCGGACAGATCATGTCCTTCAGCGTACTTGAAGGCATCGCGGCAATCTTCCAGGCGGAAAGCGGGAGCCAGTGCCCTGGTAATTTTCCGGGAACGATGCAGGATTTCCCCGCGATCATCGCCGCGCAACCAGATCCAGACGGCATCGGGAGCATTCTCGATGCCAAGTCCTGGTGCGGTGATCAGCGGAAAGCGTTTCAGGCCGGGAATGTTCACTCCCAGTTCGGAAACAAGGCTTTGTCCAAATCCGACGACCGTGTTATTACCATCTGCGAGACCGACCAATGCTAGCAGCCTTTCAGCAATGCAGGTCTTGTCGCTCAGTGAAAAAGCAAGGTAGCGCGCCAGAGCGGGTGGAGGGAGGAGGATTCCGGTTTGTGGTGTATTCATGGACAGGCTCGCGTGAGGTTAATCAAAAACGCTTGACCACAGCGCCCTGACGGCGCTGATACGGCGCTGATAGGCGGCGCGTTCGACGCGGCCACCGCTGGTGCCGTTGAGGCGAAAGGCGTGCTGCAGGCGGCGGAATTCGCGATAGGTGTCACGCACCGGGTCGGTCAGTGCTTGTGGAATGAGGCCGAGTTCAGCGGCGATGCCGAGCAGGGCAATGTTGCCGAGGTTGCCGCACAGGCGTTCGTGGGCGTGGGCATGGCCGAGGATGAGGTACTGGACGATGAATTCGACGTCGATCAGCCCGCCCGGATCCTGCTTGATATCGAAAACTTCATCGCTGTTTGAAGCGTGGCTGTCGAGCATGCGCTGGCGCATGGACAGGACGTCCTCCTTTAGTTTGGCGAGATCGCGCGGCTGGCGCAGGATTTCGCTGCGCAGGGCTTCGAACTGTGCGCCGAGTTCGGCGTCGCCGGCGCAGAAGCGGGCACGGGTCAGCGCCTGGTGCTCCCAGGCCCACGCTTTTTTCATCTGGTAGTCGCGGAAAGCTTCGAGCGAATTGACCAGCATGCCGGCATCGCCGTTCGGGCGCAGCCGAAGGTCGGTCTCGAACAGCATGCCGGCCGAGGTCTGGCTCGACATCCAGGTGCTGATGCGCTGGCCGAGGCGGGAATAGAGTACGCCGACATCGGGTTCGGGATCGTCATGCAGGAAAACGAGGTCGAGGTCCGAGCCGTAGCCGAGTTCCTTGCCGCCCAGCTTGCCGTAAGCGATGACGGCGAACTTCGGTGGGCGCTCCGGGTGCGGATGGCGCTCCTTGAGCTTGTTCCAGCACAGGTCGAGTGTGGTTTTCACGACCATGTCAGCGAGTTGGGTCAGATGGTCGGCCAATCGTTCGACGGTTTGCAGGCCGGCAATGTCCTGCGCCAGCAGGCGGAAAACCTGGGCGTGATGGGTTTCGCGCAGGATGTCCATTTCACGTTCGGTGTCGCCGGCACACTCGGCCAGACGGAATTGCATCTCGCTCTGGAAGTTGGCCCAGTCGGTGGCCATTTCGTAGAGGCGCGGGTCAAGCACTTCGTCGAGCAGGATCGGGTGGCGGGTCAGGTAGGCGGCTGCCCAGACTGAACTGCCGATGATTTCGGCCACCTTGGTCAGCGTTTGCGGATACTGCTGCAGGAGGGCGAGGTAGGCGCCCCGCCGGCTTATCGTTTCAAAGAAGTCGAGGCCGCGCTGCCAGGTGGCATCCGGAGTTTGCGTGGCGGCCGCGGCGACGATCAGGCGCGGCCCCAGCGTGTCCAGCCGCTCGCGGTTTTGTGCCGGCAACTGCTGGTATTTGGCACTCTGGCGGAAGCCACTGAGCCGTTCAAGCATTGCCTTGGGGTGCCTGAAACCCATCTCGGAGAGCGCTTCCAGCGCATCATCCCCCTCGGTCTGTTCGAACCACAGTCCGGCCAGGGCATGGGTGCCTTCCTCCGGGTCGGAGAAAATCTCCTCGAAGTGCTTCGCCACGCGTTGACGGTGCCTGTCGAGAACGACCAGCAACGCCGGCCAGTCGGGGAAATCCATCGCCGCGGCGATCAGTCCGCACTCTTCGTCAGTGGTCGGCAGCATGTGCGTCTGCGCGTCGTTGACGTATTGCAGCCGGTGTTCGAGGCGGCGCAGGAATGTGTAGGCTTCGACCAGTTCGTGCTCGCTCTCGGCCGGCAACAGGCGGCGTGCGACAAGCAAGGGCAACACTTTGAGCGTGGGGCGGATCTGCAGTGCCGGGTCGCGACCGCCGCGAATGAGCTGGAAGACCTGGGCCATGAATTCGATTTCGCGAATGCCGCCGGGGCCGAGCTTGATGTGCTCGGCCATGTCCTTGCGCGCGACCTCGCGGCGAATTTGCGCGTGCAGGTCGCGCATGGCGTTGATGGCGCCGAAATCGAGGTATTTGCGGAAGATGAAGGGGCGCGAAATCTTTTCCAGCATGGCGCGCCACTCGGGTTGCAGGTTGTCGCCGTCGTTCAACACCCGCGCCTTGATCCAGGCGTAGCGCTCCCATTCGCGCCCCTGCGTGATGAAGTAGTTTTCCAGAGAGACGATCGAGCCGACGAGCGCTCCCGAATCGCCGTTTGGACGAAGGCGCATGTCGACGCGGAAGACCTGCCCGTCACCGGTGATTTCATCCAGCGTGGCGATCAGGCGCTTGCCCAGGCGGACGAAGAAATCATAAGCCTCGATCTTGCGCCCGCCATCCGGCATACCGGCGGTCTCGCCATCCTCGGGGTATACGAAAATATAATCGACGTCCGACGAGACGTTCAATTCGCGTCCGCCCAGCTTGCCCATGCCGATGACCAGCAGGCGTTGCGCTCGTCCCTGTTTGTCCAGTGGTTCGCCGAACTGGGCGGCGAGCAGGCGATGCAGGAAGTCGAGAGCGAAATTGGTGGTGAGATCGGCGAGTTGCGTCATGGTCTCGACCACTTCGGCCAGCGTAGCCTGACCGCCGATGTCGCGTACGATGAGGGCGGCCATGACGCGCTGGCGAAGGTGGCGCAGGGTACGCTTGAGGCTCTCTTCGCTGTCCGGGGCTGGCGCCGAAAGAAACGCGTGCATCACTCCGCTGTCCAACGGGCGGCTCGAATATTCTTTCAGCCAGGCCATGATTTCCGGGCGTGCTTCAAGCAACTGGCGCAAAAAGCGGCTGTGCGCCAGTGCGGGTTCCCATTCGGGCAGGGGCAGCGTGTCGGGTGTATCAGTCATGTTCTCGTTTCGTGGCAATGCGATGGAACGGACAGGGCATTAAACTGCACTATTCGCCCCGGATGCGGTTTTTTCGGTTCTTCTGTGCTTTCTGCTGGCTAGTCGGTTCGGCGTGGCTTAGTGGCAAAACCGTTACAATTGAGCCTTCAATGGATTTCATCTCATACGCCATTCTAGTGACGCATTCCGATAATTGGCAAAACCTTCCGCAGGCAACGGCTTCATGAGGCGCCGGGACGGGTTGCGCGCGGCGATCTACCATCGCTTTCATTTTCTTGTGCCGTTCGTTTCCAGTCGGCTGGTGCGCAGGCTCTGGCGTGCCATGGTCTGGGGTTTCTGGCTGATCTACTTCGGCTTTGTCGTGCTGGTGCTGGCGCTACGTTACAGCATCCTGCCGCACATCGAAGATTATCGTGTCGACATCGAGCGCCTGTCCAGTCAGGCGCTGGGGCAGACGGTCAGCATCGGACGTATCGAAGCGAGCTGGGAGGGGATCAACCCGGACCTGAGTTTGCTGGATGTCCGTGTGGCCGACCAGGACGGCCGGCAGGCACTGGCTTTCTCGCGCATCCAGGCGATTCTCTCCTGGTGGTCGGTGCCGAGCGTGCAACTCAAATTGCGCCTGCTGCGCATCGATGAGCCGACGCTGAATTTGCGCCGCGACAGCGCAGGCCATATTTTTATCGCTGGTATTCCGCTTAGCCAGGAGCAGAACGATAACGATATCTCCGACTGGGTGCTGGCGCAAAGGCGCATCCGCATCCGCGGTGCGGCTCTGGTCTGGGATGACGAGTTGCGCAAGGCTCCCCCGCTGGTACTCAGGGATCTTAATCTGGCACTGGATAATGACGGAAGGAGGCATCGTTTCGGCCTGACCGCGCTTCCTCCGGAAGCTTTGGCCTCACGTATCGACCTGCGTGGTGATTTCCGCGGGGCCGATATCGAGCAGCTTGAATCCTGGTCGGGCAAGGCTTATGCCGAGATCGACTACGCTGATCTGGCCGTCTGGCGGCAGTGGATCGATTATCCGGTGGCGCTGCCGCACGGCCGCGGCGCCTTGCGCACCTGGCTGGGTTTCGCCGAAGGCGGTTTACGCGATATTACGGCCGATATAGCCTTGCAGGACGTGAGCCTGCGCCTGGCGCAGGATCTTCCCCAACTCGAACTCGATCACATGTCGGGGCGCATTGGCGCCAGTTTTACCGGGACCGGTTTCGTGGCAAGCGGACGTCGCGTTGAACTGGTGACGCGCACGGCTGCCAGGCGGAAGGGCGAGGCACGCGAGCCTGTCCGTATCGAACCTACCGATTTTCATGTCGAGTGGCAACCTGAAGCGGATGGCAAGACCGTTGTCGGCAGTGCCGGTGCCAGCCGGCTCGACCTGTCGGCGCTGGCCAGTCTTGCCGAGCACTTGCCCTTTGATGCGCAATCCCGGCAACTACTGAGGGATTACGCACCACGCGGCTTTGTCAGCAATCTCAGCGCCAAGTGGAAGGGCGATGCCAGTCGTTTGCACAGCTATGCGCTGAAAGCCGGGTTTGAGGGACTGGCGCTCAAGGCGCAGGGTTATTTCCCCGGTTTTTCCGGAATGTCGGGCACCCTGGACGCGAGCGAAAACGGAGGCAGCTCCACGCTGCTCTCGAAACAATCGACCATCGATTTGCCGAGTGTTTTCCCGGAATCGCTGATCCGGTTGGATCTGCTCAGTGCGCAGGCCAAATGGAAAATCAGCGCGGGTGTGCTCGATGCCGAGCTGTCGCGAGTCGAGTTTGCCGGGCCGGATGCGGCGGGTTCTGCGCAGGGCGGCTACCGGAATACCGGGACCGGACCAGGATATATCGATCTGTCCGCAGCGCTGACCCGTGCCGACGCGCGGGCCGTCTGGCGTTACATGCCGCATGTCGTCGGCAAGGGCGCGCGCTATTGGTTGCGCGATTCCCTGGTCTCCGGCCGTGCCAGCGAGGCGAAGCTGACCCTCAAGGGCAATCTCGACGATTTTCCTTTCCTCGAAAAAAGCAAGGGGCAGTTTCGGGTGACCGTCAAGGCGCAGGATGTCGTTCTTGACTACGCCAAGGGCTGGCCGCGCATTGACGGAATCAACGGCGATCTGCGCTTCGAAGGAAATGGCATGGTGGTCGATGCGCATCGCGGCTCGATGCTCGGCGCAAAGCTGCTGACTACCCGCGCCGAGATTCCTGATTTCGACGCACCGATTTCCACACTGTTCGTCAAGGGGCAGGCCGAAGGCGCGACTTCCGAGTTTCTCCGGTTCATCGATCAGAGTCCGGTGGCCGAGCGCATCGATCATTTCACCGAGGACATGCGTGCCAGCGGCAACGGGCATCTTGATCTGGGTCTGGTGATTCCGCTTGATGAGGCGACTCTGGGTAATTCGAAAGTCGATGGCACGTACCGCCTGCTGAACAACGATGTCGTTGTCGATGCGGCATTGCCGCCCATCCGGGAGGTCAATGGCACGGTGCAATTCTCCGGCAGCGATTTGCGGGTGCCGGAGATCAACGGTACGCTTCTCGGCGGACCGCTCCAGATCAAGGGCGGGTCGCAGAAGGACGGCAGGGTGCTGATCACGGCCACCGGTTCGGTCAATATCGAACAGTTGCGCAAGCAGTCCGATTTGCCACTGCTGGCGGATCTGTCGGGAACCACATCGTATAGTGGCGAGGTGCGCATCAACAAGCGTAACGCCGATCTGGTGGTCGAGTCGACGCTGCTCGGACTGAACTCGGTACTGCCCGAACCGTTCAATAAAACAGCCGACGAGCCCCTGTCCCTGCGTTTCGAAAAGAAAATCCTGCCGGCTGCGCCCGGAGCCAGAGGCGAAAGGGTCGATGGGCCACTTCGCGATCAGATCAGTGCGTCGCTGGGCAGTGGCTTTTCGCTGCAGTTGATTCGCCGCCGGCAGTCCGAGGGCTTTGTTACCGAGCGCGGGGCAATTACCGTGGGTCGGCCATTGCAGTTGCCCGAGCGCGGCGTAACGCTCGGCGTGACGGCAAAGAAGGTTGATCTTGATGCCTGGCAGCGGATACTGCGTCCTGCCGGCGCTACTTCGTCGCCCGAGAACGCCGCCGCAGCTTCGTCGCCGCTGGTTGATACGGTCAGCCTCAGGACAGCGGATCTGCTGCTGCTGGGGCGGCACTACAACGATGTCGACCTGGCTGCCACAGCGTCACCTTCCCAGTGGAAGATTCGCCTTAATTCCCCACAGGCCAGTGGCGATCTGCTCTGGGACACCACGGGCAGCGGCAAGCTGACGGCCCGATTCAGGAAAGTTGCGATTGAGTCGGCGCCGGACTCGACCGGATCCGATGCCGGTGAAGCCATCGAAAAACTGCCGGAACTCGATTTCGTGGCCGACGAATTCTCGCTCGGGCTACGTCGTTTTGGCCGGCTCGAATTGCAGGCGCGCAACGAAGGCGGGGTGTGGCGACTGAACAAGATTCAGGCGAGCAATCCCTACGGCAATCTTTCCGGCAACGGGCAGTGGCAGTTCGCTGCCGGCAAGAGTCGTACCCAACTCGACTTCAGGATTGACAGTGGCGATATCGGCAAGCTGCTTGAGCGTTTGGGCTATCCCGGCACCGTACGCGCCGGAACGACTCAATTTGCCGGCAAGATCGGCTGGGACGGGCCGCCGACTTCGATCGACTATGCGTCACTGAGCGGCGAAATGACTCTCGAGGCAAACAAGGGGCAGTTCCTGAAACTTGATCCCGGAGCTGGCGGCAAGCTGCTCGGCCTGATCAGCCTGCAAGCCTTGCCGCGCCGGATCACGCTCGATTTCCGCGACGTTTTCAGCGAGGGCTTTGCCTTCGACAGCATTACCAGCAAGTTGAATGTCCAGAATGGCCTGATGCGCACGGACCGGTTGCAGATTGACGGCCCGCCGGCGCGTGTCGTGATGCGCGGCGAGGTCGATCTGAAGCGTGAAACGCAACACCTCAATGTCAATGTCCAACCGGAACTGGGGGGGACCGCCGCGCTGGGCGTGGCGCTCATCAACCCGATTGCGGGCGTGGCCACGTGGGTGGCGCACAAGGTGCTGCAGAATCCGCTTAATCACATGTTCGGTTTTGATTATCTGGTCACCGGCAAGTGGGAAGACCCCAAGGTCGAAAAACTTTCGGAAAGCACTCCGTCGGCGAACACGCCGCGTTTGCCGACAATCCAGAATGCCCAGGGAGCAGCAAATGAATCTGCAAAACAGTGAAACCGGCCAGCCCAAGAATGTGCGCCTTGCTGCCGTGCAGATGGTGTCCACGCCGCGCGTAGAAGAAAACCTGCAGACGGCTGGCTTGCTGATCGCCGAGGCGGTGGCGCAGGGCGCTGATGTGGTGGCGCTGCCCGAGTATTTCCCGATCATGGGCCTGCGCGACGGCGACAAGTTCGCGCTACGCGAAGCCGATGGCCACGGCCCGATCCAGGATTTTCTCGCGCAAACGGCACGCCAGCACGGCATCTGGCTGGTTGGTGGCTCGCTGCCCCTGACGGCCAGCGTGCCGGACAAGGTGCTCAACTCCAGTCTGGTCTACAACCCTCAGGGCGAACGCGCGGCGCGTTACGACAAGATTCACCTGTTCGGCTTCCAGAAAGGCGGCGAGCGCTACAACGAGGGCGCGACCATCGAGGCCGGCCGCCAGCCGGTCGCCTTCGCCACGCCCTTCGGGCGCGTCGGTCTGAGCATCTGCTACGACATGAGATTCCCTGAGCTTTATCGCAGGCTCGGCGTGGTCGATCTGTTGGTGATCCCGGCGGCGTTTACCGAAACCACCGGACGGGCACACTGGGAGATTCTGTTGCGCGCCCGCGCCATCGAGAATCAGTGTTATGTGCTGGCTATTGCCCAGGGCGGCCGGCACGAGAACGGGCGCGAAACGCACGGCAACAGCATGCTGATCGACCCCTGGGGCGAAATTCTGGCACGCCGCAACAAGGGTGCCGGCGTAGTCATCGGAGATCTCGATCACGCCTGGATCGCCGAGGTTCGCGCCAGTCTGCCGGCACTCGGGCATCGGGTGATGTGAGTATGGAAACCGCTTTCAACGCAGAGTCTGCGTTGAAAGAGTTTGAATTTTGAATCCGCAAGAATCGGGAAACCAATGACCGCAAAAGCACAATCCCTGCTCGTGCAGGCGCAGAAAACCCTGCTTACCCCGTATGGCCTCGACGTGGCCGATCTGACCCGGGTCTTCGGCACGATCATGGCGCACGACGTCGATTACGCCGACCTTTATTTTCAGTACAGCCGTTCGGAGGCGTGGAGCCTGGAGGAGGGGATCGTCAAGTCGGGCAGCTTCAATATCGATGAAGGCGTCGGCGTGCGCGCCATCGCGGGCGAAAAAACGGCCTTTGCCTATTCCGACGATATCAGCGCGCTGGCACTGGGCGATGCGGCCAAGGCGGTACGCGCCATTGCCGCTGCCGGACAGCAGCGGAAAGCCAAAGCCGGTCCGGCGCTGAAGAAGACACCCGCTCATACCCTCTATGTCCCGCTTGATCCCCTGGCCTCGCTCGAGGCGACGGCCAAGGTGAAATTGCTCGAGCGGCTGGAATCCTACGCGCGGGCCGAGGATTCGCGCGTCACGCAGGTCATGGCGCACATCGCCGGCGAGTACGAGGTGGTGCTGGTGGCCGGGAGCGACGGACGTCTGGCGGCGGATATCCGGCCAATGGTGCGCATCTCGATCACCGTCATCGTCGAAGGCGAGGGCGGCAAGCGCGAGCAGGGCTCGGCCGGCGGCGGCGGGCGTACCGATTACAGCTATTTCAGCAATGCCGTGCTGCGCGCTTATGCGCACGAGGCCGTACATCAGGCGGTCACCAACCTCGATGCGCAGCCGGCACCGGCGGGAACGATGACCGTCGTGCTTGGTTCCGGCTGGCCCGGCATCCTCCTGCACGAAGCCGTCGGCCACGGACTGGAAGGCGATTTTAACCGCAAAGGCAGCTCGACCTTTGCCGGCCGGGTCGGCAGCCGTGTGGCGGCCAAAGGCGTGACCGTGGTTGACGACGGCACCATCCCCGATCGCCGCGGATCGCTCAACATCGACGACGAAGGCAACCCGACGCAGCGTACGGTGCTGATCGAGGACGGCATCCTCAAGGGCTACATGCAGGACAGCCTGAACGCCCGGCTGATGGGCGTGGCACCTACCGGCAACGGCCGGCGCGAGTCATTTGCCCACCTGCCGCTGCCGCGCATGACCAATACCACCCTGCTCAACGGCGACAAGAGCGTCGATGAAATCATCAAGTCGGTGAAGAAGGGGATTTACGCGGTCAACTTTGGCGGCGGCCAGGTCGATATCACCAACGGCAAATTCGTCTTTTCGATGTCCGAAGCCTACATGATCGAGGACGGCCGGCTGACCTGCCCGGTCAAGGGTGCGACGCTGATCGGCAGCGGGCCGGAGGCGATGAATCAGGTATCGATGATCGGCAACGACATGCGCCTCGATCCCGGCGTCGGGACCTGCGGCAAGGACGGGCAGAGCGTGCCGGTCGGGGTCGGGCAGCCGACGCTGCGCATTGATGGTCTGACCGTCGGCGGAACGGCATAGACACGCCATGCCGGTAAAATGGATTTTGAAGTTCCACGGTTCCCGCTTCGCTTATAACCACGCATGCTTATTCGAGTAGAATCAATTCCTTTCGAACCCTGCTGACCCCGAGGATGTTTCATGATTCTGCAAAGCAAGCCGAATACCGACGACGTTCGCATCCGGGAGATCAAGGAACTGGTGCCGCCGGCGCACGTTTTTCGCGAGTTTCCGGTCGGGGATCAATCGGCGCAGACGACCTTCAACGCGCGTCAGGCGATTCACCGCATTCTGCATGGTGCCGACGACCGGCTGCTGGTGGTGATCGGGCCGTGCTCGATCCACGACATCGCGGTCGCCCTCGAGTACGCCAGCCGCCTGCAAGGCGAAGTGCCACGTTTTGCCAAGGATCTGCTGATCCTGATGCGCGTTTATTTCGAGAAGCCGCGCACCACGGTCGGCTGGAAGGGGCTGATCAACGATCCGCGTCTGGACAACAGTTTCCGCATCAACGAAGGCCTGCGTCTGGCGCGCAGCCTGCTGCTGGAAATCAACGACATCGGCTTGCCCTGCGCTACCGAATTCCTCGACACGATCACGCCGCAATACACGGCAGATCTGATCTCGTGGGGCGCCATTGGTGCGCGTACGACCGAATCGCAGGTGCATCGCGAACTGGCGTCGGGGCTTTCCTGCCCGGTCGGCTTCAAGAACGGAACCGACGGCAACGTCAGGATCGCCATTGACGCCATCCGTTCCGCGCAGTCGCCGCATCACTTCCTGTCCGTGACCAAGGGCGGTCATTCGGCCATCGTGTCGACGGCGGGCAACGAGGATTGTCACGTCATCCTGCGCGGCGGCAAGGAGCCCAACTTCGATGCGCCGCATGTTGATGCGGCGGCGCGCGAGATCGCTGCTGCCGCACTGGCGGCGCGCTTGATGGTCGATTGCTCGCATGCCAACTGCAGCCGGGATTTCAGGCGCCAGATCGAGGTGGCCCAGGATGTCGCGGCGCAACTGGCGGCGGGCGAGGAGCGCCTGATGGGCGTGATGGTCGAGTCGCACCTCGTCGAAGGCCGGCAGAATCTGGTGCCGGAGCAGGCGCTCGAATACGGCAAAAGCATTACCGATGCCTGTATCGGCTGGGAAGACTCGGTCGCCGTGCTGGAGATTCTGGCGCAGGGCGTGCGCGCCCGGCGTCTTGTCAAGTCCTGTTGCTAGTCACGTTGAACCTAGAAAAAAGCAGTTGAACCACGAAGAACACGAAGAGCACGAAGTTCACGAAGAGAATCGTGAGCTTACGATGTTAAGTCGCCTCACCCAATGGGTGAGCAAGCAAAGTACGGAAATCTATTGTTTATCTTCGTGCTCTTCGTGAACTTCGTGGTTAATTGAGGTTTTAAGGTTGAAAGCACTCAACTTTTCCCCCGCACTCCCGCCGTGGTTCTGGCTGCTGGCGCTGGTCGTCTTCCGCCTGTGGTTTTCCGCGGTGCTGCCGATGACCGGCGACGAGGCCTATTTCGTTTTCTGGGGCGAACATCCTTCCGGCGGTTACTACGATCACCCGCCGATGGTCGGCTGGTGGCTGGCCGGGCTGCTCTCCATCTCCCGTGCCGAATGGGTTCTGCGCCTGCCGGCGCTGTTGCTGCCGCTGGTACTGGCCTGGAGTGGCTGGTGGCTGGTTCGTCCGCAGGGTGTCGAACGTGCACGCCTGGCCGCGCTGCTGGTCCTGCTGCAGCCGGTCAATGTGTGGAATGTGCTGATCACCACCGATTCGCCGGTGATCCTGTTTTCCATGCTTTCCGTACTGGCCTACGTGGCGGCCTTGCGCGGCGAGCCGCAATCGCGCCGTGCGCTGCTCTGGTATGCCGTCGCCGGAGCCTTGCTTGGCCTGGCCTTTCTCGGCAAATACTTCGCCGCTCTGCTCGGCCTGGCTTATCTGGTGCATGCACTGCTGATCCGGCGCGACGCCGGTCGCTGGGCAGGCTTTGCGCTGCTGCTGCTGTTTGCACTGCCGGCGCCGATCTACAACCTGTGGTGGAACAGCAGCCATTGCTGGGTCAATATTCTTTTCAATTTCATCAATCGCCACGATACGGCCATTCTGACCTGGACCCAGCCGGGGCTGTACCTCGTTTCGCTGCTCTACCTGGCAACGCCGTGGGTGCTCTACGCGCTATGGCGGCAGCGGCGCTACGTGCGTGACGCCGTGCGCCGCAATGCCGATGCGGGGGCGGTTTTCTGGCTGATGCTGGTACCGCTGCTGCTTTTTGCGCTGATGTCGCTGTGGCGTCCCGTCGGTTTGCACTGGATGGTTTCGTTCATTCCGCTGCTCGCCGTTCTGGCGGCCATGGCCCTGCCGCAGGCCGTTCTGGCCCGGCTGCTGAAGTGGTCGGCGCTGTTTGCCGTGCTGCATGTGCTGGTGTTCGTGCTGCTCGTCGCCCTGCCGACGGAGACCTGGAAGAAGAGCCGGCTCTACGACGGCATCGTGCTCACCGTGCACGCCGACGAATTGCTGGCGCAGTTGCAGCCCTATGCCGGTGATTATCTGTTCGCCATGGAAGGTTATTCGCCAGCGGCAACCCTGGCCTACAACGCCAACCGCCCCTTCGCCGTCTTCGGCGAGGGCTCCATCTACGCGCGACAGGACGATTTCATCACTGACTGGCGCGCTCAGGATGGACGCAATGTGCTGATTCTGCGCAAGAGCGAGCCCAGTGCGGGCGACTACGCGGCGTATTTCCGCCAGGTCGATCTGCGCAATTTCGAACTCTACGGGGCGCGCTACTGGCTGGTTCTCGGTCAGGGATTCAACTATTCCGCGTATCATGAGCGGGTATTGACGCGCATTCGCCAGCGTTTCTACCGGATTCCCGAGTGGCTGCCGCAACGCGGCTGCGGGTTCTGCGAGCGTTATTTTCCGGACAAGCCATGAGCGGACAAAAAATAGTGCCCTATCTCAGGTTGTTGCGCCCGCATCAGTGGGTCAAAAGCGTTTTCGTCTTTGTCGGGCTGCTCTTCGGGCACGCCTGGCACAACCCGCTGCTGCTGCAGAACGTCCTGCTGGTGGCGGCGTCCTTCGCCCTGGCGGCATCAGCCGTCTATGTGTTCAACGACCTGAGCGATCGCGAGCGCGACCGCGAACACCCGGAGAAGCGTCATCGGCCGCTGGCGTCCGGCACGGTGAGCGCGGCGCAGGCGCTGCTGCTGGCCGGCGCCTGCCTGGCGTCGGCACTGCTGCTGGCGCACGCCGCCTCGGATACGGCGCTGCTGGTCGTACTCTGCTACGTCGTGCTCAATCTGGCCTATTCGATGGGTCTGAAGCACGTCGTGCTGCTCGACGTGTTCATCATCGCGGCGGGCTTCATGCTGCGTATTCTCGCCGGCACGCTCGGCGTCGGGATCGCGCCGTCGTACTGGCTGTTGCTGTGCGGGCTGCTGCTGACGCTGTTCCTCGGTTTTGCCAAGCGCCGCGCTGAGCTGAATGCACTGGGCGTGCGCGGCGGCCGCCATCGTCAGGTGCTCGACGATTACGATCCGCTGCTGCTTGACCAACTGACCGGCATCTGCGCGGCGGGCACCATCGTCGGTTACAGCTTGTACACGGTGAGCCCCGAAACCGTGGCCATGCACGGCACGGCCAGCCTGATCTACACCGTGCCCTTTGTCATCTACGGCATCTTCCGCTACCTCTTCCTGCTGCACCGGCGCGGCGGCGGCGGCGATCCGGCCATGGCGCTGCTCAAGGACGCGCATCTGCTGGCGGCAATCGGCGGGTGGTTGGTGACGGTGCTTGTGCTGCTGAGCTGAATTGCGCCGTGTTCAATCCGGGTGTGTGCAGTCTTCAGTGTTTTGCGGCAAGGGCAATTAAAAAGGCGAAGCCCCCCCTTTAGTTTCTCAGAAGTGGGGACGACCTCACCTCCCTGCATCAACTGGGGACGGCCCCACCTATAAGAGAGGTGTTTATGAATTGGTTCATTCTTGTTGTGGCTGGTTTGTTCGAGATCGGCTGGGCGGTTGGACTTAAATACACCGATGGCTTTACCCGCCTTTGGCCAACGGTCGGCACCGTACTTTCAATGATCATTAGCCTCGGACTACTTGGTATCGCCATGAAGTCGCTGCCAGTAGGCACCGCCTATGCTGTATGGGTAGGTGTAGGTGCTGTCGGTACCGCAATCCTGGGCATTGTTTTGCTCGGTGAGTCGGCCAATCCTATGCGGCTGTTAAGTCTCGGTCTTATCGTCGCCGGTATTGTTGGCCTCAAGCTCGCAACACCGGCCTAACCGATAGTGACAAAAGGAACTGCTAAAAGGAGCTGCTTCGAATTCTTTCTGGGGCAACCGTGCTCTCTCGTCCATCGCGGCATATACGTAATTCGGGGGTCTCATTGTTTCAGCGCCTTCCCTGCTAGCCGCGATTCCTGCCCTGGACCCACAGCACATCGCCACCGCCGCCGGCCTGGTTGAGGGCGCGGCCGAGGACGAACAGCAGGTCG
>JFJP01038661.1_pt1 | contig 16358 bp, 14 predicted proteins | sample 431651 | NCBI WGS metagenome assembly JFJP01 (sample SAMN02602958, study PRJNA72255) | Microbial mat metagenome, whole genome shotgun sequencing project. | biome: fresh water; feature: sink hole; material: water; isolation source: purple microbial (photo- and chemosynthetic) mats found in... | reverse complement strand
GGTACTCAACCAGGGTGAGAAGTGAGTCATCGCTTATAATCTGTTGATTTGCCCCTGATTTGTTGTTTGATGCAGGAGAACAGGAGAATGTAAGAATGAGGAATAATAGTAGATAGTATTGTTGTCTGTTCATGGGATTACCTGCATTAAATTAAGAACCTTTCGTACAAATATATGGCAAAATAGGAAGGGAGAAAAGTGGGAATGGGTATAAAATTTGGGATTACGACCTCGCTCCACACTCGCTGAAGCTACTTGGACGCTGTTCGCTCGGTCGTGATCCCTTAGGGGTGACCCTGCAAAGTCAAAGCAAAACCCGTTTCACGGGTTATTTTTGTTTTCAGCCTGTCCTTATCAAAGCGAACTTTGAACGGACATACTGAAAACAAAAACAACCGCCAAAATGGCGGTTGTTTTGCTTTGACTTTGCGGAGAGAGGGGGATTCGAACCCCCGGTAAAGTTACCCCTACGGCAGTTTAGCAAACTGCTGGTTTAAGCCACTCACCCATCTCTCCTATTGTAATCTTTTGTGACTGCCACCTTCGCCCTCCGAAGCTTCAGCGAAGGAGGGTCACCCATCTCTCCTAAACTCTCTCTGACTTTTCAGAGAGCGACAAAAGTAGGAAAACAAGTATAAAGTGCAAAATAAAACAAAATTTTTATTTTATTCCTTAACGTTATAACAAAGACTATTCCTTCTTTTTCTCAAGAAGAACCACATTCTCAACATGATGTGTATGAGGAAACATATCTACAGGCTGAACCCGTGTTACCTCATAACTTTCCGACAAAAGCAGAATATCACGAGCCTGGGTTGCAGGATTGCAGCTTACATACACAATCTTCGAAGGTGCCGCCCTCTCGATAATCTTAACTACATCTTCATGCATACCTGCACGCGGAGGATCTGTTATTATTACATCTGGCCTCCCGTTCTTCTCAAAAAAACTACCAGATAGAATATCTTTCATGTCGCCTGAAAAGAAGCTTGTATTCTTTATATTATTAATCTCTGAATTAACAACAGCATCCTTAACTGCCTCATCAACATACTCAACACCGATAACTTTACCAGCCATACGGGCAACAAAGATCGCTATTGTTCCCGTACCGGTATAAAGGTCATATACTGTTTCACTACCTGTCAGTCCTGCAAAATCACGAGCAACAGTATAAAGCTGTAGCGCCTGCCGGGTATTCGTCTGGTAAAATGATTTTGGTCCTATGCGGAATTTCAATCCCTCCATCTCTTCAACAAGATGATCGTTACCTTTATAAAGAACAGGCAGCTGATCATTCAGTGAATCATTCTTCTTTGAATTAATAACATACATGAGTGAGGTTATCCGGGGAAATTCAGTTGCCAGAAAATCGAGCAGTCCCTCCCTCTTTTCAACATCCTCATGAAAAAACACAACAATAACCATAACATCGCCCGAAAGAGTATTTCGAACAAGCAGGGTACGCAAAAAGCCGCTCTGCTCCTTAAGATCAAAGAAACTTAGTCCGTTTTTTATGGCATATTCCCTTACCTTGTTCCTTATGGCGTTAGATGGTTCAGGCTGCAGGTGACATTCAGTGATATCGAGTACCTTGTCAAAAAGCCCCGGTATATGAAACCCGACTGCATTCTCCTTTCCAATGACTTCACCCGAAGCAACCTCTTCTGTTGTCAGCCATCTCTTGTCGGAAAAAGTAAATTCGAGCTTGTTTCTGTAAAGGAACTCTTCTGAGGAACCAATTATCGGATTTACGTGTGAGAGTTCTATTTTCCCTATTCTTGTAAGACTATCCCTTACCTGCTTTTCCTTATATACAAGTTGCTTATCATAAGGAAGATGCTGCCATTTACAGCCTCCGCAAACTCCAAAATGTGAACAGCGGGGAGCTATCCTGTCAGGCGAGTATTCATGAAACCTGAGTACCTTACCCTCAAGGAATTTTTTGCGCTTTCTTACTACCCTGATATCAACAACATCACCGGGTATAAGCATGGGGACAAAGACTACAAGATTATCGACCCGCGCAACAGCATTTCCTTCGGCACCTATATCGGTAATCTTTACCTTTTCAAGTACCGGCAACTCTTTTCTTCTTCCCACCTTATTTAATATTCTTATTTACAAACTAATTTGAGTTGCTAAGTCCCTGAAGAAAAAATATACCCTGGAGCATGCATGGAATAATACCATCAGTGTGATCAACATTCGGGACAATTACCTTTGTTATGAGAGATTGAGAGGTACCTGCCTGAATCATTGATGAATACATATCTTCAGTACTAACAGGATTCACCTGCGTATCACTTCCTCCGTGAACAAGAAGAAGCGGCTTATTTGTATTCCAGGCTGTAACTGAATTGTTTCGGAGCGCATCCCTTACACTGCTGTAATTTGCCGCTGTTGAAAACCCTGCAAGAAAATCGGCAGTTATTAGTCCGGGTATTGAGGTAGTCAACTGACTGTTTATTGCTTCAGAAGTAAGCAGTCCGTTATAAAGCGAACTTACTTTGGAAGCGTAAGGCTCTTTAAATATATCGGTTATAGGATTTGTAAACTGATTATAGGATTTATAGGCATTGAGAATATATCCAAGATATATTGGCATAGGATAAGTAGGAACATTTACCATCCCCTCAAACAACAGGGTAATATTATAAGGTCCGGCACCACAGGCACTGCCGGCAAGGTTGAAATCATTCTGGTAATCAAGTTCGAGGGCCTTGTGAAGTGCAAGTGTAGCCCAGCCTCCCTGAGAATACCCCAGAAGGTAATACTCATTTTTCAAAGTTATATCAGGAAATTCGGCACCTGCAAGTTCTTTTGTTGCATAGAGCATATCTACAAGTGACTGTACAGTAGGCTCCTTTACAAGATAGGGATGGACAATATCAACCGACTCTCCGAAACCGGGATAGTCAGCTACAACCACAACATATCCCATTGAAGCTACAACCTCAATCATCTGATATAAATTACTCAGAACATTATTACTTGGAGCCAGAGCATTAACAGTATTTGTCCCATTCTGAAATGATATTACGGGATAATCACCAGTTTGGGTTGGAAAACAGACAATACCCGATGCTTTTATCTCCTCGCCGTTTACCTGTGTTTTGTAAATCACTTTGAAAACTTCAACATCACTTTTCACAAGCGGCTTCAGATTTGCCAGATCAGGAATTGTCGCCGATGCTGCCGTAAGCATCGAATTTATGTAAGTCTGGGATAATGTAAGAGCCAGCTCATTAGACACGTAATGAGGATATTCCGGTTTACTTTCATCCTTACTGCATGATGTAAAAATGAGCAGTGACAATAATGTCACGGAAAAGGATCTCAATAAAATTTTTCTTAATTCCATGGTAGTGGATTTTTTCTGGTTAATAACCTGAGGGCTCGTTTTCATTTGCAAAGATAACCGAAAAAAAATTTGTCTGTTAGAAGTTTTTAGCTGAAATTAGCATTTGAAATTTGTCTCGCCACAAATTTAGTTTTATCAATATCCTCTAATACTGACTTTTATGAAAAGAGCCATCTTCTTCGTGCTGTTCCTTATTGCAGGACAAACTGTTATTTCGCAAAATCTTGTTACAAATCCCGGATTTGAGACATGGGAAACGCCTTCGAAACCACAGGGCTGGACACTTGCGCAGAATTGTGAGAGCAATACGGCTTTTATTATTTCAGGAGTATACTCGTGTAAGCATTCAGGTACTCTTACTGAAAGAAGTGACCTTAGTCAGACAATACCGGTTACTGCCGGTAAAGAGTACAGGCTTTCTTATTACTGCCGTACAGAAGTTATTGGCACCGCTTCGGGAGCAAGGATCTGGTGTGACTGGCTAAATAGTGAGGGAGATGCTATTGATGATCCTGCAACAAAATCAGTACTTCAGCCTACAGGATATATCAAGAACACCGTTTTTCAGCAGTACTCTCTTACAGCCGTGGCTCCTGCAGGAGCTGTTTCATTCAATCTCGAATTCAGAACATATAAAAACAGCTCTGCCTGGTGGGATGACATTATTTTCGAAGAGAATGTGATTTCAGGGATACAGGATTCTGAAGAAGATTTTGTAAAAACCTACCCTAATCCATGCAGCAACTATCTGAATATCAGCAATATACAGTACTTGCAACATATTGATATTCAATCAATTACAGGTATAAAGTATTTCTCCCGCAGGTTTAACGGGGAAGAAGAAGTAAAAATTCCGGTATCGTGCTTACCTGAGGGAGTTTATATAATCAGAATAAAAACTGCGGGGAAAGAATATTACAGAAAATTTATAAAAAAAAGTCACAATTAATTCCTTGAATTTACAATTTAATACTATGAAAGAGAACGAAATATCCGAGAAAATTATAGGATGTGCTATTGAAGTACATAAATCTCTGGGACCGGGTTTGTTGGAAAATGCATACCAGGAATGCCTCGGTTACGAACTGATAAAAGCCGGGTTACATGTTGAAAAGGAAAAAGCACTTCCTCTGGTGTATAAGGAAGTAAAGCTCGAAGCGGGCTACCGTCTTGACCTGATTGTTGAGAATAAGGTAATAATTGAAGTAAAATCAATTGAAGCGATAAATGACATCCATATAGCTCAGGTTCTTACTTATCTTAAGATTTCAGGTTGTAAGCTTGGATTACTTATGAATTTCAATGTTTTAAGATTGACGGAAGGTTTAAAAAGGTTGGTAAATAAAATGTAATCTTTTTTAATCCGGGAACGAGATAGGTTGGAATAGTTTTTTAACTTTTTTTTTACCGCAGAGAACGCAGAGTTTTTTCGCAGAGAACCGCAGAGAAGAATAGTATTATTACAAAGGTTGAGAAATAACACTAAATCTTTTTTTACCGCAGAGAACGCAGAGTTTTTTCGCAGTGAACCGCAGAGAAGAATAAAATGGAAGAAGCAGTGGGAACGGAGTTTTTCGCAGAGAACCGCTGAGAAGAATGGGAAAAGAATTCTCTCTGCGGTTCTCTGCGACCGACTGAGCGCGAAGCAGCGAAGGACTCTGCGGAGCCCTTGCGACCCGCAGGGGAGCCTGGGGCCTCTGCGGTAAAAGGATTTCTTCTTCCTCGCCCACATTTATCAACCCATACGCTAAAGCCAATCCCTCTCCTTTCCGGGAGTCGCTTACTTTTCCTATATTTGCACACATTTTATAATTCTCTATGGTTTCTGTTCAGAATATTTCCGTTGCTTTTGGCAGTTTTGATCTTCTTACTGATATATCATTCCTCATAAATGATCAGGACCGTATTGGTCTGGCAGGAAAAAACGGCGCGGGAAAATCAACCCTTCTCAAAATAATCTCAGGGCTGCAGAGTCCTACATCCGGAACAGTCGATATGTCGAAGGATGTATCAATCGGCTATCTTCCCCAGCAGATGAAGGTTGATGATACAACAACAGTTCTTAATGAAACAATTACTGCCTTCTCTGAACTGCTTGGTCTCCAGGATGAAATAGAACATTGCACATCGGAGATCTCAACACGCGAAGATTACCATTCAAACGAATACCTTAACCTCTGCGATCACCTTACAGTAGTTGAAGAGAGATACCGAATGCTTGGCGGCAGCAACTATATGGCTGAAGCTGAACAGACTCTCCTGGGTCTGGGTTTTGAAAGAAAAGATTTCGACCGCCCCACAGTGGAACTCAGTGGCGGCTGGAGAATGCGTATAGAACTTGCCAAAATACTGCTCCGCAAGCCTTCACTCTTCCTTCTCGACGAACCTACAAACCACCTCGATATCGAATCAATCCAGTGGCTTGAAACCTTCCTGGCAGGATACTCAGGAGCAGTGCTTATGGTTTCACACGACAGGGCATTTCTAGACAATGTAACAAAAAGAACTATCGAGATCTCACTGGGAAAAATATACGATTACAAAGCCTCCTGGTCAAAATACCTTGAACTGAGGGAAGAAAGAAGAGAACAGCAGATAGCCTCTTTCAGGAACCAGCAGAAAATGATTGAGGAAACCGAAAAGTTTATCTCAAGGTTCAGGTACAAAGCAACAAAGGCTGTTCAGGTACAGTCGAAGATAAAACAACTCGACAAGGTCGACAGGCTGGAAGTTGATGAAGAGGACAAAAGTGCAATAAATCTCAGATTTCCTCCTGCTCCCCGCTCAGGAACAGTCGTTGCCGAGTCGGAAGGACTGTCGAAAAGCTACGGGACTCTTAATGTTCTCAATAAACTTGACTTTAAGGTATCGAGAGGCGAGAAGATTGCATTTGTCGGACGTAACGGCGAAGGGAAAACAACATTCTCAAAAATTATTATAGGGAAACTTGATTATGAGGGGATTCTGAAGATTGGACATAATGTCAAAATCGGGTATTTTGCACAGAATCAGGATGAACTCCTCGACGAAAATAAAACAGTGCTCCAGACAATCGATGATATTGCCAAGGGTGACATAAGACTCAAAATCCGCGATATGCTCGGAGCCTTTCTCTTCAGGGGTGACGATGTTGAGAAAAAAGTCAAAGTATTGTCAGGGGGCGAAAGATCGAGGCTTTCTCTTGTCAAACTACTGCTTGAACCAACCAACCTGCTGGTTCTCGATGAGCCGACAAACCATCTCGATATGCGCTCAAAGGATATCCTTAAGCAGGCTCTTATAAAATTTGATGGCACATTAATTGTGGTATCTCACGACAGGGATTTTCTCGACGGAATAGTAGGGAAAGTTTATGAATTTAAAAACAATAAAATTAAGGAACACATTGGCGGAATCTATGATTTCCTCAGGAAAAAGAAAATAGAAAGTCTTAAGGAAATTGAGAAAAAGGAGAAGACCAGAAATATTAATGTACAGAACAACGTTTCCTCAAATAAACAGAAATATCTCGACAGAAAAGAGTATGATAAGAACCTGAGAAAACTAAGAAAGAAACTCGAAGATTCTGAAGCACTTATTGAAAAGATTGAGGCGGAAATTATGGCTGTCGATAAATCATTCATGGAGCCGGGAAACTCATCTGAATCGCACGATGCAGACTACTCGAAATACCAGGAACTTAAGGAACAACTGAATGAAGAGATGGGAAAGTGGGAGAAATTCAGCGGGGAAGTTGAAGAGTTTTTAAAAAGTAACAGCGAATAATGAATCAGCTTACATTTGATAAAGATTATAATGTTCATGTCTATGAAACAGGTCCCGACGGAATGTTAAATCTGTTCTCACTTTTTAATTACTTTCAGGATATTGCCTCAGACCATGCTGAAATACTGGGATTTGGAAGAGACGATCTTATGAAAGATAACCGGTTCTGGGTGCTGTCAAGAATGTATGCCGAAATAAAAGAATGGCCGCTCTGGAAAGAAAATATTACCCTTAAAACTTGGCCTAACGGAACAGACAAGCTGTTTGCTCTGAGAAACTATGATGTAAAAAATGCTGTAGGCAGACACATCGCATCAGGGATTTCCTCATGGCTTATTCTCGACAGAGTAACAAAAAAAGTACAACGGCCCGATTCCATTCTGTCTGATTATAATCCCAATCTGGTTAAAACTGTTTCATCAATAAGGCAGGCAGTGAAACTTGATGCAGCAGATGAAAACTTTAAATCGTCACCTGTTTTTAAAGTGAAGCTAAGCGACCTCGATGTCAATCTTCATACAAATAATGTCAACTACCTGAAATGGGTAAGCGACGTTTATGATCTTGATTTCGTAACAAAATTCACCCCGGTTTCAGCCGAAATTAACTATCTTGCTGAATCGGTTTTCAATGATGAAATAGTTATAAAAACATCGGCAGACAAAGCCGGCGGAACATACTATAACCATTCCGTTCTCAGGAATTCCGATAATAAAGAACTATGCAGAATACGGATAGGCTGGACGGAAGTAAAATCAAACAAGTAAATTGGGTATGAACAAGAATAATATCTTCAGAAATATCTCCTTGTTTTTCATGACAGCATTATTTATTGTGCTTGTCAATTCGTGCAAATCAACTGAGAGCAGTTTCGATCCCAAGGATCTCTCCTACCTGTACAATCCAATAAAGAACCCTTTCAATCCGAGGTATAATATTGTTAATGTTTCTGCTAAAGAATCTGTTTTCTCAGTCAAATTCTTTGCCACCGATTTGTTCTTCTCGGAAGCAAATCCCGAGGGTGTACCAACCGCACTGGTCATGGTTACAGTCAAACTTTTCAATCTTAGTCAGGGCAAATTACTTACCGACACGGCAGTATATAATCTGAGTATTATTAAGCAAGCCGGACAAACAGAATATAACTACAAGATTCCACTAAATGTTGAGGAAGGGAATGACTATCTGGCAGAGGTAAAAATACTTGACAGGCTAAGACTGCAGGTTGTTCAGGCCTTTTTAACTTTCAATACAATGTCTGACAGGAACAGATATAATTTTCTTGCCCGGGCACATTTTGAAAGGAATGAGATCTTTGATCCTATCCTGCATGTGAACGAATATGTAAACCTTGTCTATTCGAGAGGACCGGTTGATTCACTCTATGTCTCATATTTCAAGCCATTTACAGGCGTTCCCGATCCTCCGGCAATGATGCTTCCCGAAAAAACACTAGACTATGAAGCCGAAAGGATAGCTGCAATACCTTATTCAGACACCTTGCCTATTATGCTTCCCCGTCCGGGATTGTATCTTTGTTCTGTTGACAGAAAAACCAAAGATGGTTTTACATTTCTTAATTTCGGTGATGATTTTCCCACAATGAAAACTCCGGAAGCAATGCTGGATCCTCTTTCATATCTTACTACTAAAGAAGAGGTTGCAGCAATGAAGGTTGCAGTAAAGCCAAAAGCTGCCCTCGACGAATTCTGGATAAAATGCGGTGGTAATATTGAAAAATCGAGGGAACTTATTAGAATTTATTATACCCGTGTACTTTATTCAAATTACTATTTTACATCATATAAAGAGGGCTGGAGAACAGAACGCGGAATGATTTATATAATATATGGTCCACCTGATAAAGTGTACAAATCAACAGAAGGTGAAAGCTGGGGATACAAAAAGCCCGTAGTTAAATCATCCTGGGGAGGCAGGTACACAGTAAGCGAGGATTACCTCTTCTTCAACTTTAAAAAGAGAGAAGGAGTATTTTCGGATAATGACTTTTACCTCAGTCGCGGAGAAACACTAGTCACATACTGGGATCAGGCAATTACAAGCTGGAAGAGCGGTATTGTATTTCGGCTTGATAATCCGGAAGGGATTTGAGGTGTGAGGTGTGAGGTGTGAGGCATGAAGATATTTCGCCCCTACAGGGCTTAATTTTGGAATCTGCCATTTTCTACAAATATTAACGCGGCGCTGTCGCTTTAAAAAGCTGCAGAGCAGCGAAATATTATTCATATAAAAGTTTTTAAAATTCACTACACAACAAAGAATAAAAAAAATGCAGAAAGAATCAGATTGCATATTCGGATTAAGACCTGTTATAGAAGCCATAAGAGCAGGTAAGCAGATCGACAGGCTGCTTGTGAAACAGGGATTGCAGGGACCTCTCTATCATGAGCTTATGACGGAAGTCAAGAATAACAATATAGTATACCAGATAGTGCCGGTTGAGCGAATTGAACTTGTGACCCGCAAGAACCATCAGGGTGTACTTGCCTGGCTGTCGGTAATTGAATATCAGTATATTGCCAACCTGCTTCCGATGATATATGAGAAAGGGGAAGACCCTCTTATAATTGCCCTCGACGGAGTATCTGATGTCCGGAATTTCGGTGCTATTGTCAGGACGGCTGAATGTCTGGGAGCCCATGCAATAGTTATTCCCGAAAAAGGGTCGGCACGCATTACAGCCGACGCAGTAAAAACATCGGCCGGTGCGCTTCATTCATTTCCTGTTTGCAGGGAAAAGAGCATTGTAAGATCAATAGAGTTTTTAAAGGAATCAGGACTAAAAGTATTCTGTGCCGGAGAGAAATCCGGTAAACCAGCCTCAGAATTATCACTTACCGGTCCTGCAGTGCTTATACTCGGTTCGGAAGATAAGGGGGTAAGCCGCGAGCTATCAGCACTTGCCGATGATCAGGTTAAAATACCTATGACCGGAACAATAAGCTCACTGAATGTATCAGTTGCAGCAGGTATACTACTTTACGAAATTATGAGACAGAGGAATATCTGATTTATTCAATAATACTCCTGATCCTGTTATCAAGCGCCACCTGATCAGCTGTAAATGATGCAAGTCCTGCAAGAGTCAATAAGGTATCAGGGGCTATTTTTCCTTCACTTATCTTTTTCTCCCATCTTGAGTGCACAGGAATCTTTCCGTCGGAAGCAATGAAGCCTTTTTCTTCCTTTGAGAGGAAGGGGAACATATCGCCGCAACCCTCTTCATTGGCTATGCTTATGAGTTCCTGACCAGTGACAGGCACTTTATTAGCAACTCTCTCAGAGAAACTTAGGATTCTTGAATCAACCTCCCAGAACTTCTCAATACCTGCACCCTTTGCAGTATCGAACATGCTCACTTCATAGTTTTCATGCAGTCTGGAAGTGAATTTTCCTGAAAGCTCTTTTCTCCCCGAAGCAGCAACTTTTGGAGGTATGGTATAAACATCAGTTCCTGCAAGCAATTCAAGCTGGCCATGATTCCTGAGACTTGCAGCAATAAGTTTTGTCTGCCATGGGTTTTCAGCCGATAAACCGGTAACCCAATTCTGAGATGCAATAACAGCCATCTCACCTGCTCCCCTCCCATCACCAAGCTTATTATTTATCATATATGCACCAACACGACCCAGAAAAACATTAAGGTAATCGGGACGGGCCAGACGTGTTACAAGGACATTTTCGCGTGCGCTGAATTCGAGAGTAAAGTTTATTTTCACACCTGAATCTTTCAAAAGCCGTGCACCTATAAGACCTTCAGCAGTATATGGAACCTTTACAATGAACTGTTCGGGACAAATATCATGTAACCGCTTGCCATAATTAAGAATAGCTTTAATATCATGAGCCGTATCGGTATGAAGCTCCACGCTTACATAACCTCCGAATTTTGAGGCAAGCCTCAGTCCATGACGAGCATTCAGTATAAAGGCAATCTCCTTTACTCTCTCTTCCTGAGGAAGATCCCTTACTATACTTTTTGCCTCTGAAATGAAGACATCATAAATGCCCTTCTGAATTTCATTATTGAGAAGAGTATTGTTAGTTGTGAGAGCACTCATCTCAGCCGACCAGTTGGCTTCAGCCTCTTCAACGTCTCCGGTATCGAGCCAGAGTTCAGTTCCGGTATTTCTGAGAGCTTCCCAGAAGGGATCTTTCTTACCCGTTACATGCTTTTCGCTAAGATTCTTCCAAACAAAGTCGCTGATTCTGGTATTAAGGTCGGCCATATTATAGTTATTGTTAGGTTACTATTTCATCTTTATTTTCGCAAGTTCAAGAATATCATCACCTGTCGGCTGCTGATAAACCCTGAGTCCGAATTCATTCATTATTGCAAGCAGGTGTTCAAAAATCTCTGACTGTATATTTTCGTATGGCGCAAATGTATTATTTCTTGTGAAGAGGTAAACCTGAAGAGGCAATCCATTTCCTTCCGGTGTTCTGTGTCTCAGTATTATACTCTGAGTTGCATCAACATTCGGATGTGCTTTAAGCCATGCCTCTCCATAAAATCTGAACAGGCCGAGGTTTGTTAACTGGGAGGTACCGAAAAATGAGAGGTCAGGATTTCTAAGATCATTGCCCCTTTTTCCACTTTCCCTTTCGGCTGTTTCAATATATTCTTTCAGCACTGGAATCTTTATGAGTTTTACCCTGAGTTCCTCATCCAGAAAGCGTATACTTTTCATATCAATAAAGAAAGCCCTTTTGATCTGTCTTGTACCAGCTTCTTCCATTCCCCTCCAGTTCTGAAAGGACTCATTAACAAGTGAATATGTAGGTATTGTTATTATTGTCTTGTCAAAATTCTGAACTTTTACAGTATTAAGAGTGATATCAGATACAACACCGTCAACATCGCGGGGAGGAATTGTAATCCAGTCTCCTACCTTGAGCATCTGGTTAGCTGACAGCTGGATACTGGCTACCAGTCCAAGAAGTGTGTCCTTAAAAACAAGAATCAGTACGGCAGCCATTGCACCCAAACCGGCAACGAGTGAACTAATATCCTTTTTAAAGACAACAGAAACAACAACCAGTACAGCAATCAGGATAACGAATATTTTGACTAGCTGAACATAACCTTTAATATGCCTGTGCTGCGATATAGGCAGGGTATTGTAGATCTGATGCCAGGCTTCAATGAATGATGTAACTACAATAGTTCCTGCCAGCACCATATAAACATAGGTGAGCTTATGGACAAAAATGAGCCATACAGGATATTCCTTGAGTGCCCAGGCCGACATATACCATATTACAAGTGCCGGCGCAAAATGTGATAACCTGGTAAATACTTTCTGTTCAAGGAAAATATCATCCCAGGTGGATGTGGTCTTTCTGACAATTGCAGTAACAACCTGAAGAATAACGACTTTTGCAACGAGATTTGCAAGCCAGCTAAGAAATGAAACAATTAAAACAAGGGCGACAGTACTCAGGAATGCAGCCAAACTGAATCCCATTCCTGCCTGAATAAACAAGTCCCTGAACCATACACCCGGGTCAACCATAACCGACATATGAAACAATTAATAATTTGTGGCAAAAGTATACAAATTATTAATCCCTCTGACTCAGGAAAGAAAGCTTTCCTGAAACAGAGGGAAAAATAATGAGAAAAACAGGAATAAAAGAGGTACTTGTTATTTTGTTTTTCCGGCTATTTCACAGGGATAAGGAAAAACTTTAACCGCAAAGGTCACAAAGTAACAGCAAAGGTCACAAAGCTAAAAAAGAGTATAGATAATCTCTGCGATCTCTGCGGTTAAATTTTGTTTTAGGCAAGCCCGGATTTTACAGACTCAGGCTTTACAGACTTTGGAAATGAGTCCTTTGGCATTAAGCGAGCGGCTCATTGCATTGAGGAGTTCAGGCATGCCGGTTTTGACCTCGCAGCTTCCCTTAAAATGAACTATTAGAGCACACTGTTCTGCCTGACACGCATCGTGACCACATACTTCAACAAGAGATTTAATGACGTGATCAAAGGTATTCACATCGTCATTATAGAGTATCAGAGTACCTGATTCCCCATCACTGCTTAGTTTGTCATCCTTACGTAAAGTTCTCTCCTTCATTTTATATTATCAAAAAGTTGTTTTGCCGTTTCAACCGCTATCTCCTTCCTGCCCATGAATGCTACAACTTTAGCTTCACGGTAACCGTTCCGGATTAGAAGGTCTGTATATTCTGCAGCGCTCTCAAAAGTAATAAATTTCCCGATCAAATAAACAATAGTCTCCTCATCATAATTCTGAATATCCATTCCTCTTGATCCTGCAAGCTTCCTTACAGCCTCCTCAGCCTCAGGTTTAAGCGGCTTTTCCGTTCTCAGAACTTCCACCCTGAAAACAAGTTCAGGAGGCACGGTATCAGCAGGAGTTATTACTCCGTCTTCACTGCATCCCGTGAAAGGAACTTCACCCCACTCCTTTTCAAGCAGTTTTGCCCGGTCGGCCGAAACAGGCTTATTTCCCCATAAGGCAACTGTAAAGGCATCCTTAAAGCCTTTTCCCCTTACCTCGCCAAGAGCTTTTCCGGCATCAGCCGTCTTTCGGAACATCCCGGCATAATAGTTGGTCTTATCGGTACCTTCCACCCTGAAACCGAATACAGGTGTTATTCCTTTAAAATACGCCTGAGAAACAGGATTGCGGAATACTGCAATCTGTATCCTGTAAATAAGTCCCTCGGGAACCACCCCGTCAATAACTATCTTCTCCTTTAATTGATTATCAGTCAGGGCTACAATCTCAAAGCATGACAGAGTACCCGGTATAACAGGAACCTTGCTGACTGCTTCTTTTACTTCTTCTTTTGGCACATCCTGAACAACAACCTCCTTCACTACTTCCGTCCTGACCGGTTCCGCGGTATTTTGTTTAACAGACATTGTCTCCTGTGCCTGTTCATATTTTTTATCAGCCGAATTCTGCAAATTAACTGCAAGTGTTTCCATTTCGGAAATCTTTATTCTGTATGCTGCTTTATCAGCTGCAGGAACAACAGCAAGCTCCTGTTTCATGCTTACTGTTAAGGAATTAACAGAGTCTGCCCTGTGCTGAAGTATCAGCGCCTCATCGAGCATTCTGTCATAATCTGCAGGAAGAACTGATTGAGGATTATTCTTTTTCTCAGGTACCGGTGTTTTCGCGACAGTAGTTGTATTTACTTTTTCAGGTTCTTTAGCTGGTATTTTAGTTTCTGCTTTGACCTGAAGTTCAGCAGCTATCGCTCCTTTACCTTCCTGACATTGCTGCAGGAAATCAGGAACACCAAGCTCTCTTGAAACCTTTTTTCCTGCCTGTTCGGAGAACTGATTATATGACATGGCAGCATCGTCGAACTTACCAGACATTTGCTGAGCCCTGCCCAGATAAAAAAGAGCATCCTGGGGAAGTGTTCTGACTATTGCCGCGCCTTTCAGAGCCTGACTCAACAATTCAACTGCCTCATCAGGGTTCATGTTCAACCTGACGAGACAAACACCTGAATAATACTTATATAATGGATCCTTAGAGTATATTTTCAGAAGCTCACTGAAATCTTTGTAAGCCTTTTCATAATTTCCTGAAGAATAAGCCTCCATAGCCGACTGGCGGGTAGGTTTTGATTGAGCCGACAAATAACATCTGCCGTTAAATCCATTAAAAATCAACAGAACAAGTATTAGCAATACCAAATTAAGCTTCCATCTCATATCCTTACAAATAATCTCTTTCACAAACAGCTGGCCTAATGTATTTTAATGATTCAGAATCAATTAATCGTCTTTGATTTATGTTAATAACAATTAGCTGATTTCTTGCATAAAACAATTCAAACTTCGTAAATTTACCCCTAATAACAAAATAAATATGTCTCTATGGAATTAAAAGAAGGTCAGAAGGCTCCTGCTTTTGAGGGTATCGATCAGAATGGCAGTCTTATAAAACTCAAAGACTATACCGGTAAAAAGGTAGTTCTCTATTTCTACCCGAAGGATAATACTCCGGGTTGTACAGCTGAAGCTTGCAATCTGCGTGATAACTATGACTTACTTCTGAAAAAGGGATTTGCAATTATCGGCGTCAGTGCCGACGATGAAAAATCGCATAAAAAGTTCGCTGAGAAATATTCGCTCCCGTTTCCGCTTATAGCTGACACGGATAAAACCATCCTCAATGATTATGGCATGTGGGCAGAGAAAAAGTTGTACGGGAAAACCTATATGGGAGTTCTGAGAACAACATTTGTTATAGATGAGAAGGGAATTATTGAGAAGGTAATCCCTAAAGTCAACACTAAAGACCATACAAAACAGATACTCGATTCGTATAATCAATAAAACAAATAATATGAGCAAAGAAAGAAAAGAGATAAACAAGGAGAAACTCAAGGCTCTTGAAGTTACCCTCGGAAAAATTGAAAAGGATTTCGGAAAGGGAACTATAATGAAACTGGGCGATCATGCTATCGAGAATATCCAGTTCATATCAACAGGATCAATCGGACTCGATGCTGCCCTTGGAATTGGCGGAATACCAAGAGGACGAGTAATTGAGATCTATGGTCCGGAGGCTTCAGGTAAAACCACCCTGGCTATTCACTGTATTGCCGAAGCTCAGAAAAACGGAGGCATAGCTGCTATTATTGATGCTGAGCACACATTCGACCGTAATTATGCCGAAAAACTCGGAGTCGACGTTGAGAATCTGCTTATCTCTCAGCCCGATAACGGTGAACAGGCACTCGAAATAACAGACAACCTTATACGCTCAGGAGCTCTCGACATTATTGTTATTGACTCAGTTGCAGCGCTTACACCAAAGGCTGAGATTGAAGGCGAAATGGGCGATTCAAAAATGGGCCTTCAGGCCAGGCTTATGTCTCAGGCACTCAGAAAACTTACTGCAAACATTAACAAGACAAATACATCATGTGTCTTCATAAACCAGCTCAGGGATAAGATCGGAATAGTGTTCGGGAACCCCGAAACAACCACCGGTGGTAACGCTCTGAAATTTTATTCCTCTGTGCGTCTCGACATCCGAAGAACCAGCCAGCTTAAAGATGGAGAGGAGATTATAGGAAGCCGGACAAGGGTTAAAATAGTGAAGAATAAACTGGCCCCTCCGTTTAAAAAAGCCGATTTCGATATCCTTTATGGTGAAGGAATCTCACAGCTTGGCGAGATAGTTGACCTTGGTGTTGACTTCGATAT
>JFJP01012230.1_pt1 | contig 16360 bp, 18 predicted proteins | sample 431651 | NCBI WGS metagenome assembly JFJP01 (sample SAMN02602958, study PRJNA72255) | Microbial mat metagenome, whole genome shotgun sequencing project. | biome: fresh water; feature: sink hole; material: water; isolation source: purple microbial (photo- and chemosynthetic) mats found in... | reverse complement strand
CGGTGACGGCGAACGTTGGATCGATGTTGACCTTTCGCAGCAGCGCCTCTATGCCTACGCAGGCGATACATTGATGAACTCATTTGTTGTCTCAACCGGAACCTGGCAAACACCAACCGTGACGGGTAAATTCAACATTTGGATCAAGGTTCGCTCCCAGGCCATGACGGGTCCCGGATATTACCTGCCCGATGTTCCTTACGTCATGTATTTCTATAAAGACTATGGACTGCACGGCACATACTGGCACAATAATTTTGGCACACCCATGAGCCATGGCTGTGTAAATCTCACCACCCCCGATGCAGAGTGGCTGTATAATTTTGCGTCCGTTGGAACAGTGGTGAATGTGCATGATTAACCCACTGGCAACCCCGGGGCGCTCGCACCTGCCCAAAAGCTTGCCCCTCCCAAAAACCCGGTTCGCAATGACGTGAACCCTGGTAACGTAAAAAATGAAATCGGAAAAGATCTCGCGGCGTGATTTTTTAAAGTTGAGTGGGTTGGGGCTTGCGGGATTGTTTATACCGCCGCTGGATCCTGGTCACCCGTTCACCGGCCTGCAGGGACGGGTCACCACGCGCATGATCTGGATGTATGATCGTCCATCCAGCGAGGGGACACAAGTGAAGTTCTGTCAGCGTGATTCCCTGTTGAATGTCACCAACACAGCCATCAGTGAAGATGCCACGTCCCACAATCGCATCTGGTACCAGGTCGGCTCCGAAGGCTTTGTCTATTCTGGAAATGTCCAACCCGTCCGGACGGTCTTGAACACGCCGCGCACCGACATTCCGCAGACCGGCTTGCTGGCTGAGGTCAGTGTGCCCTACACCGACGCCCACGAAATCCCCGACAAAACATCCAAAGTGGCATACCGCATGTACTTTGAAACCACGCACTGGGTCATGTCTGCTTCGACCGACACTGATGGACAGATCTGGTATCAGGTGCGTGATGATAAATTCAACAAATTATATTTTGCACGCTCCGCACACCTGCGGTTCATGACAGAAGAGGAAATTGCACCCCTGTCTCCAGATGTGCCAAATGCTGACAAAAAAATACAGATCCGGCTGGAAGTGCAGCTCATGATCGCGTACGAATATGACCAGCCGATATTTGCGTCCCCGGTCTCCACAGGCGGTGTTTACCGCGTCGGCACATACACCACACCCAGGGGTGCGTTCATTACCTCATATAAACGTCCGTCCCGTCACATGGCGGCAGGCGACATTACCGCCAGCGGATTTGACCTGGCAGGTGTACCCTGGGTGCAATACATAACCGAAAGTGGGATTTCCCTTCATGGCACCTTCTGGCATAATGACTTCGGACGTCCCCGCTCACATGGCTGCATCAACCTTTCAACGCCAGCTGCAAAATGGCTGTATCGCTGGACCTCTCCACAAGTTCCCCTCAACAAGGAGTTTTCCTTCGGAAAAGTGGGCACCAGGGTCGAAATTGTTTTGTAAGAATATGGATGTAAAGAAACGTCTGCAATGAACATGATCAGTACAATTTCCCGCCGTGACTTTTTGAAAATATCCGCCTCTGGCGTGCTCGGGCTTGTTCTATCCGAACTGGGCCTGGACCACGTGCTGGCGGCTCCTCCCGCCTCTCAGGGTCGCATCACCTGGAGCGGTGTTCCGCTTTACGACTCGCCCTCCTTCCAGGCAAAGGAACTGCATCTTTTTGGACTCGACCAGGTCGTTGAACTCAAAGCCGAGGTGGAAGGCGAAGCCGGCAATCCGTTCAACAAAACCTGGTACCAATTGGATGGCGGCTACACCTACTCAGGCTGGCTGCATCCTGTCGAAACAAAATTCCAAAAGCCCGTCTATGACATTCCCGCCGGGGGACAGCTCGGCGAGATCGTTGTCCCAGTCAGCGAGACACGCCTCATTCCATTTACCAACGGGAAAAAAGGCTACCGTCTGTACTACGGAACCACGCATTGGGTGACAAAAACCATCGTCACTCGCGCAGAAAAAAGTATCTGGTATGAAATTTATGACAGCGAGATCCAAAAATCATTCTTTGTCCCGCATTACAATATGCGCCTCATACCGAACGAGGAACTGACCCTGCTTTCACCAGATGTTCCCGAATCAGAGAAGTTGATCCACGTCGATCTCTCCACCCAACTGGTGACTGCCTTCGAAGGGGATGGGATGGTGTTCTCCTCACGCTGTTCGAGCGGTTCAAAAGGGACGCGCACACCGACAGGCGATTTCCTCACCTATCATAAGGGTCCGTCTGTACACATGAACAATCAGGACGAGGATGTAAAAAATCATTACGACCTGCCTGGCGTGCCGTGGTGCACCTTCTTCACCGGCTACGGCAACGCCTTCCACGGGACATACTGGCACAATGATTATGGACGTCCCCGCAGCCACGGCTGTGTGAATTTACCCTCAGGGGATGCAAAATGGATCTATCGTTGGAGCAGACCCAACGTCCCAATTGGTGAGGATTATCTGCACCTGCCCGGCGAAGGAACACGGGTGCAGATCGTGTAATTCAACAGGTGCAGGAACAGGTTCCTGCACTCCCAAAACTTAACAGGAGAGAAAATGAACCCCGCTTTTCAATACAACCAATATTTACTCAAACGGCAGGTATTTGCGCTGGCAGGAAAGTTCCGTTTCTTTGCACCCGGCGGAAAACTCGTATTATTCAGCGAGCAGAAAATGTTCAAACTGCGCGAGGATATCCGCGTATATTCAGACGAAAGCAAGGCGCAGGAAGTGCTGATGATCAAGGCCCGCCAGATCGTTGATTTCTCAGCCGCGTATGATGTAGTGGATGGCGCCACAGGTCAAAAGGTGGGCGCGCTTCGCCGTAAAGGCCTGGCATCCATTCTGCGCGATGAATGGGAAATTCTGGATGCAGGCGATGCCGTCATCGGCAAATTATTTGAAGACAGCATGGGCATGGCTTTGCTGCGCCGCTTCCTCAGCAATCTCATTCCACAAAATTATGACATCACCCTCGGCGCGGACCGCGTGGCTGACCTCAAGCAAAATTTCAACCCCTTCACCTACGAACTGAACATTGATTTCAGCATGGACACCACCCAGCGATTGGACCGCCGCCTGGGGCTTGCCGCGGGCATTCTGCTGGCCGCCGTGGAAGGCCGCCAGAGTTAATTTTGTCATGCCTATCCAACCTCTCTTTGCCGGTCTTGTGATCGATGAACTTGGCAGCCCCGCCGAAACAGCATTTATTGGCACGGAGCCATGCTACGTCGTGAACGATTCTGGATTCCGCCGCCACATCCCTGCCGCGCAGATCGACCGCGCTGTTCTGGCGCAAATGGCTGAAATGATGAAAGGCAGTGAAGATATCCTTTCAGCACAAACCGCCAAAATGCTCGGGCAGGATGACCCTTTCTCAAAAGCGCTTATCGAGCAGCAGCTCAAAAATATCGAGCAGCAATTTGAAACATTGATGCAGACCGGTATTCCAGAGGATATGCGCGCCTACCTCGGCATGATGGGCTTCAAAGTCATCATCAACTATCATGGTGAAATTGTGCGTGTGGAACAACCCGGTACTGCCGGCGGGGGGGAAGGGGAGTAATCCCTCACATTTTTTACCCGACTGATTTCGGAAGTCTTTACCGGACTTCCGAAATCTTGATCGGGGCATCGGGGGCTTAACTGAATTCTGATATAATTTTATGTATGAATCCAAAGAGATTTTTTATTATCCTTACATTAATAAGTTTGCTTTTGCTTGGGTTATGGCTTCCCGCAAACGCCGCGCCCGGTATGCAGCAGATCATTCCCACAGCCACACCCGGCGCAGATGGACGAATTCTTTATGTGGTAGTCCCGGGGGATAGCTGCTTCCGCGTGGCAGCGATCCATGGCATCACAGTGGATCAACTCCGCCAGTTAAATTCAAAATTGGATGAAAATTGCAACCTGATCGAAGGGCAGGAACTGCTGATTGGCATTATTTCCCTGGCAGGCACACCAACCGCCGGGCCATCTCCCTCCCCTGCCCCGCCCACCGCTTCGCCCACACCTTTTACTGGGACAACTGAAATTTGTATTCTGCTTTTTAACGACATCAATGGGAACGCGCTGCGGGAAGAGACAGAACCCGCTGTTGCGGGCGGCGCTGTCAGCGTGACTGAAAACAACGGGGAATATTCCGCCGCCCAGGACACGGTCATCCCCGCCGACCCCGAGGCATATCAGGGGATCTGCTTTTCAAATGTTCCTGAAGGCAATTACAACATTACCGTGGGTGTCCCCGAAAACTACAACCCGACGATGGCACTAAACTCCTCTCTTGACGTCAACGCCGGCGACCGCGCCTTTGTGGATTTCGGCATCCAGTCGAAGGACATCGTGGCGGATGCCGGTGCAACTCCCCAAAACGAACCAAAGACATCCCCTCTATTCGGCATTATCGGAGGCTTGCTCCTGTTGGGAGGCATCGGACTGGGATTTTACGCATGGCAGGCAGGCAAGCCTGAAAGCAAGTTATCAGGCGGAAGCGGCATGTTGAAAAAATAAAAATCAGCGGATGAAATTATCCGCTGATTTTTATTTGAAAAGTTTTCCGATGAACGGGGGAAAATCCAAACTCGACAATTGCTTTGCGGTGCGCCAGCGATCCATATCCCTTGTGTCGCGCAAAGCCATACTTCGGAAAATGAGAGTCCAATTCGATCATCAACTCATCACGCGCTGTCTTTGCAAGAATGGAAGCTGCTGCAATAGTCAGGGAACATTGATCTCCCCTGACCAACGCCGCCTGTGATATGTCCAATTCAGGGAGTTCGAGACGAAAATCTGTCAGCAAAAAATCGGGAAAAAACTGCATTGATTCCACTGCACGGCTTGCGGCAAGCCGGGTGGCGGGCACAATTCCCAATTCATCGATCTCGTCTGCCAGGGAAAAGCCAATACCCCAGGCCCGTGCCGCCTGTTTGATGCGTGGAGCAAGTTGTTCACGCCTGCGGGGACTCAACTGTTTGGAATCTCGCACCCCGCTCAAGGCTCGCAGGAGCAGGGGGTTGTCCTCTGGCAGGATCACCACCCCCACACACACCGGTCCCGCCAGGGCTCCGCGCCCCGCTTCGTCCAGCCCGGCAACATTTCGATGGGTAAGCCAGAGTTTTTTTTCGTGAAAAAGGTCAGGGCTTGAGATCATATCTGCCGCGCAGGGCATTGCTGTGAATTCGAAAAATATCCCCGATCATCCGCAAGGCATCACGAACCGCATTCACTTTACTGTCTGAAGCAAAATACCAATGCACGGGAAGTTCCGCAACCTTCATGCGCTTTCGGCGTGCAAGGTATAGGATCTCGATATCAAAGGACCAGCCGCCGAGGGTTTGCTGACGAAAGAGTTTTTCAGCTGCTTCAGCCCGAAAACATTTGAAACCGCACTGCGTATCGTGTAATCCGGGCAGGATCAACAACCGGATTACCAGGTTGATCGCGCGCCCGCCCCAATGACGATAGGAGGGCTCGTTATAACGTACTGCACCCGGCGCTTCACGGGACGCGATGACCACATCAAAACCAGTTAAAACAGGGGGCAGGAATTTTTCCACTTCGCCAATGGGCATGGACAGGTCGGCATCGCAGATAAACCGATATTCCCCGCGCGCCTCCAGCACACCACGCCGCACAGCATTGCCCTTGCCGGCCTGCTCCTCGTGTAGAACAATTAAGTTGGGCTGGGTCAAGGCAAATTCACCTGCCAGTTCCAGTGTGCGGTCTGAACTGGCGTTTTCAACCACAATGACTTCAGCTGAATATGGCTGCTTTTCAAGAAACGCAAAGACCTGCCTCAATGAACGCGGCAGGCGAAGCTCTTCGTTATGAGCCGGAATGACGATTGATAGGAAGGGAGATGTCAAGGCAAATTACAAATTTAGATAAAGAATAATGACTAACCCAAAAAGAACACAAAGCTCAACAATTAACATGCCCGCCAGTAAAACGACCTGCGTATCTCCCAATCCAAAAAACTTCTTTTTTGCAGGAGCCTGCCGCGCTAATGCCTGCGGACGGGCTGTATCATCCCCATTGATATCCTGCGTGGCGGGTTGTTCACCATCTTCAAACGCAAAGCCAAGCTCGCTTGCAAATGGATTATCGTGTTCAGAAGCACTTCCATCGCGCTGGGAGAGGGATTGCGCAGGTATGGGTGTGATCGGCTTTAATTCCTCAGGGGGGGTGGGTTCGATAATGCGGTCTGCCAATTCTCGAATAAAGTCCGTCCGCCAGAGAGGGCGCGCCTGCACAAGCGAACTCGCAAATTGTTTGATCGCATCGCTTCGCACCACACGCACCACCGGACGAACTGAGTCAATTTGCGCGCCGGGGTCAGCCGCGATCAATACCGCCTCCACAGGGTTGGGCATCTCAACCTTCTGGATTTTCAAATACTTCTGAAAAACAGTCCCCAACTGGGCAACGCGGCTTATATAATTAATATTGGCTGGCAGTGCCTTCCCATCGTTATTGACGGTATTCCACTGATCGCCTTTTGCCTCAAAATTCCCCTTTGCATTTGTGACATAAATTACCCAGACGCCCCCCGCCCCCAGCAAAATAATGGGGATCACGATCTCGCTGTTCGGCAGGGTAAAATTACGAATTAACACAAAACCCTTCTCAAGCACGCGATCCAATTGTGCGATCACCGTCTTTTGGGCTTCCAATTCGGAAAACCAGCTTAGCCCATACTTCAGGGTTCCCTGAACACGGGCAATAATATTGATGTTGCCATTGGCATCTTGTAGGGAGGTCTTATCAATAATTTTCATTGGTGTTCACTTTAACAAAACAGGGATATTCTCAAATTCGCCGTGGATCACGCATCCACAGCGTGGCGATTAAATAAACAACAACTGCCGCAATCCCATGGTAATTTTAGCACATACGGGTTAAATCGCAGAGACAGGGGATTCTAAAACAGCGGGTAACAAGATCCATTACACTGTTGATATGCAGCCTGTCTTGCGATCAAGTCCAAAATAGCCCATGGTTCACTTCATATGGGACACACCTCCGCCTCTTACCCAAACCTGCCCATTATATAATCTTCGGTCTTCTTTTGTTTTGGCGTGGTGAACATTTGCCTGCCTTCGGCATATTCGATCAACTCGCCCGTCAGAAAAAATGCTGCATGATCAGCAGTCCGCGCGGCTTGTTGAATGGAATGCGGCACGAGGATCACTGTATATTCTTTTTTTAGTTCCAGCAGTGCAGCTTCCACTTTGCCGGTTGAGATCGGGTCAAGTCCTGAGGTGGGTTCATCGAGCAGAATGATCTGGGGCTGCAAGGCGATCACACGCGCAAGACATATACGCTGTTGCTGTCCGCCTGAAAGCGCAACCGCGGGGTCATTCAAACGATCTTTCACTTCCTCCCAAATGGCGGCAAGCTTCAAACTCCGCTCCACGGCTTCATCTAATTTTGATCTGCGTTTTTCGCCCGCGAGCTCAAGCGCATACGTAATATTCGCGCGGATGCTCATCGGCAGTGGAACGGGGCGTGCAAAGACCATGCCGACCTTGCGGCGCAGTGCGATGACATCCGTCTTCGGGTCAAGGATATTTTCACCGTCGATCAGGATCCTTCCCGTACTGGATTTGATCTCGGTCAAATCATTGAGGCGATTAAGGCAACGCAGCAGGGTCGACTTGCCGCCGCCCGCCGGTCCGAACAATACGGTCACAGCATTCTGACGAATTCCCATGGTAACGCCGCGCAATGATTCGGTGCCGTCGGAGTATTGGAGGGATAGGTTTTCTATGGTTATTTTGTCTACCATTGTCGTTTTGCTCTCGCCCGCGAACGGATGACCGTTGCGATAACATTCATGGTCAATACAAACACCAGCAGGACCAATGCCGTCCCATATTGAATTTGGATCGGCATTTCAGGCACTTGCGTGGAAATAACGAACAGGTGATATGGCAAAGCCATGGTCGCATCAAAGGGAGATTGCGGCAGTTGAGGAAGGAAAAATGCCGCGCCTGTAAAGAGAATGGGGGCAGTCTCGCCTGCCGCGCGCTCCAGGCCAAGGATGACACCTGTCAAAATACCCGGCAGGGCTTCCTTCAAAATAATGCGGCTGATCGTCTGCCAGCGGGTTGCCCCAAGGGAAATGCTTACAGTGCGGAAGGCCTGCGGCACAGCACGCAATGCTTCTTCAGAGGTGCTGATAATGACAGGCAAAGTCATAATGGAAAGCGTAAGTGATGCGGCAAGAATGGACGTGCCGAATTGCAGGAATAAGACAAATAATCCCAACCCAAACAATCCATAAACAACTGAAGGAATTCCGGCAAGATTAATGATCGCCAGGCGGATGAGGCGGGTCCATCGATTTTCTTTGGCATATTCCGCAAGGTAAATGGCTGCGGCAATTCCCAAAGGAACAGAAAAAAATGCCGTACCGAGGGTCAAATACAACGTACCTACAATGGCGGGTAGAATTCCACCCGCGCGCATTCCATCATGCGGAAAACCCGAAAGGAAATCCAGCGAAATGGCGGAGCCGCCTTTGACAAGAATAAAGGTGATCGTGCCGATGATCGGCAGCACGGTAAATAACGCCATTACTGTGATGGCGCTGAATCCAAGCCGTTGGACGGTATGACGGTTACGGGATAGAAATTTGGTCATCATGACAATATTCTCTCCGCCCGTTTCTTTGAGCGGAAGACAACAGATGATGCAATAATATTCACGACCAGCGAAATAATGAACAATACCATCCCAATAAAGAACAACACATGGTAATGCGTGCTCCCATTTGCGACTTCGCCCATTTCTGCGGCGATCGTGGCAGTCATTGTACGCACAGGGGAGAAAAGACTGCCGGGTTGTAAAGCCAGAACAGGCGCATTGCCGGTGACCATCATCACTGCCATTGTTTCACCAATGGCACGCCCCACGCCGAGCATGACGGCCGTCAACACACCTGATTTTGCAGCGGGCAACGTCACCCGCCAGATGGTTTGCCAACGGGTTGCGCCCAACGCCCAGGCCCCTTCGCGATAGGCGCGCGGGACAGAATCAAGTGCATCCTCGGCTACAGAAACGACCGTTGGCACCGCGATTCCCCCCAAAAGCAGGGAACCTGCCAGGGCAGTCAGTCCGGTTGGCAGGTCCAGAAAAACCCGCAGAAATGGGGCAAGAACAAGGATCCCAAGAAATCCCAACACGACAGAAGGAAGTCCGCCAAGCAATTCCACCAGCGGTTTGAGAATTTCACGCATCCAGCGCGGCGCGATCTCAGAGATGTAAACCGCCGTTCCGATCCCAAATGGCACTGCAATGAGTGCTGCGCCAAGCGTCACGATCAATGAGCCCGTGATAAGCGGCAGGATGCCAAAATAATTTTCGATCGGATACCAGCGAATATTGAGCAGCGAGGCAGCATCCACCTGGCCCAGCGTGGGCAACCCTTCACGCAGCAGGAAGAAAAAGATAAGCGCAACAAACAGGATGGCGGAATAACCGGAAGTTTGAATCAATCTGGTAATGATAAATTCACGCCATGATAGGGATTTTTCCATAACTCCTCGTTTCTGGCCCAAAATTTTTCTGATGATCTTGGTTCTGATTCATCAGAAAAACTACAGGGTCTGATTTATTTTAGTACGGGCACAAAACCCAGCTCGGCAACGATTAATTGAGCTTCGTCCGAAAGGATCCAATCAAGATATTCCTTGACGATGCCAGCGGGTTCGCCATCGGTATACATATAAAGATCGCGCGCAATGGCATAGGATTTATCATTCACCGTTTCGATCGAAGGCAGAACATACGCACCGCCTTCTTCATTTGCGATCGCAATTGTCTTAAGATCTTCCGGCACATAACCAAGCCCATCATAGCCAATGGCATTTGGGTTATCGCGCACCTCCGAAATGATGCCCTCGGAGGAAGGCAGTAACAATGTATCCATTGAAAACAGGGTTTTATTCTCACTGCTTCCCAGGCGCAAAACGGTTTCCAAAAAATATACATGCGTCCCTGAATTTGTTTCGCGTGACAGGCGTACAATGGGCCGGTCTTCTCCTCCCACTTCCTGCCAGTTCAGATATTTGCCGCTGTAAATATCTGAAATTTGTTGAAGCGTTAATTCGTTGACAGGGTTATTGGGATTCACAACCACAGCGATCGCATCACGTGCGATAATATGCTCAACAGGTTCAACGCCATTGGATTGCGCTTCTGCAACTTCTTCATCCTTGATCCTGCGGGATGCGTTAGCCAGATCCACGGTGCCATTGACCAGGGATGCAATCCCCGTCCCTGACCCGCCGCCTGTTACGGAAATGCGAATATCGGAATGGCTGCTTTGATATTTCTCCGCCCATGCCAGCGCAAGGTTGACAATGGTATCTGAGCCTTTATTTTCAATATAGTGCGCAGAAGAAGCTGCAGCTTGCGCCGGGTTTGAAGCACAGGAAGAAATGAAGAGCGAGAGAAAAAGAAAAAGGGGGAAGACATGTTTCATCGAAAAGGGATTATAGTCGTTGGCAGACCCTGACACAAGCCAACATCCAATTGACTCATCCCTCACACAAAGCGCTCACCCTCTCCCTTCTTTCTGATAAAATCCCCTCATGTCACCCGTTTCTGTTTTCTCCGTCCAAAATCTAAATTTTTACTACACAGCCGCTAAAAAGACGCTCTCCAACATCAACCTGGAAATTCAACCGCAAAAAGTAACAGCATTGATCGGACCGTCAGGATGCGGCAAATCAACATTTTTGCGCTGTCTCAATCGCATGAACGACACCATCGCAGGCACGCGCATGGATGGGAAGATTCTACTTAAGGGGGAGGATATATATGCCGAAAATATGGACGTGGTCAACCTTCGCCAGCGTGTGGGCATGGTGTTCCAAAAACCAAATCCATTTCCGCAATCCATTTATGACAACGTGGCATTTGGTCCTCGTGTCATGGGCATGGATGTAAATCTGGATGAAGTTGTGCAAAGCAGTTTGGAACGCGCCGCACTATGGGATGAAGTAAAAACCGACTTGAAATCCGATGCAATGGGGTTATCTCTGGCGCAGCAACAACGCCTGTGCATCGCGCGCGTGGTGGCGGTGCAGCCTGAAGTCATCCTGATGGACGAGTCCACATCGGCACTTGACCCCATCGCCACCCTGCATGTGGAAGAGTTGATCGCCGAACTCAAACAGGATTACACCATTATCATTGTGACCCACAATATGCAGCAGGCTGCCCGCGTTTCAGACTTCACTGGATTATTCTGGCTTGGGGAATTGGTTGAATTTTCACCCACCAGTGAAATGTTTACTCACCCCAAAGAGGAAATGACCGAGGCGTACATTACAGGAAGAATGGGGTAGACAGGTCGGTCAGGTCAAAACCAGTCGAATAACCAACGATCAAAGTAAAAAGTGGACACAAAACCGTGTCCACTTTTTACTTCTCATTTTTATATAATACCCACGGTCACAAATTGCGCTTTCCGCGTTCTAAAATAGCGCAATTTGTGGCCGCCCTGAGTATGTTTCACACCCGGATGATTACTTTTCCTTTTTCCAAAAATCATCGTCACTCGACTTGATCTCATTCAGTTCGCCCGTTGCAATAAATATTGTGCGCTCACAGATGTTGGTTACTCGGTCTGCTACGCGCTCAAGGTTATGCGCAACCCACAGAAGCCAGTTCGCCCGTTCAATGGATTTTGGGTCCTGGATGATCAGCAGCATCAACTCGCGGTAGATCTGGTTGTAGAGCGCATCCACTTCGTCATCATCCAGGGGAATGGCTTTGGCGGCTTCAACATCTTCATTGACAAAGGCGGTCAATGAACGATGAAGCATATCCGTGCCAATTTTTGCCATGCGTGGAATATCGATTAACGGCTTGAGCAACGCCTCCTCACCCATGCGAAGGTTAATATTTGCAATGCCCTTGGCATAATCACCCATGCGTTCCAGCTCGGATATGATCTCCATGGTCGAAGCCAGCAGGCGCAGATCATGTGCCATCGGCTGCTGGGTGGCGATCAGGATCATCAACTGTCTTTCAATATCAAATCGTTTTTTATTGATCTCCCTGTCATTATCAATGATCTTCTCTGCGCCTTTGATGTCACGTTTTTTTAATGTCTCCACCGAGGAAATAATGGCAGACTCCACCATCGAGCCAAGCAGGAGTACTTCATCTTTCACGTGCTGTATCTCATGTTCAAATGTTTTTCGTATCATAATTCCTCTTGTATATGTGATTTCGGGGGAAAGGTTCTCCCAGGGCATTTTTACTTCAAACCAATGCAACGAGCAATCCCCCATTTACAGGGAGACCTCCGCCCTCGCAACTACATAATATTCAGTCATTTTACTACTGACAATTACATCTGACGATAGTCATGCGGTTTAATGTTTAATTCTGCCAGCCAAAGGCGCAAACGTTCTTCGATCTGATCGCGCACAACCCGGGTGGATCTGAGGCGGGATTCAACGTCTCCTGCGAATTTTGCGGGGTCGTCAAAGGGCCAGTGTTCATGCGTTCCCATGTTCAGAAACACTGCGGGACAATTTTCCTCGGCATCTGAGCATACCGTAACAACATAACCGAAATTGACCTTGCCCATATATTCCATCACAGATTTCGACCACTGAAGGTTGGTATCGACCCCAATTTCACGCAACGCCTCCTGAACCTCGGGCAAAATACCACCCTTCGGTTCTGTGCCCGCGCTGAAAACGTCAAAATGCTCGCCTGCCAGGGCACGCAGAATGCCTTCCGCCATTTGACTGCGGGCTGAGTTTCCCGTACAAAGAAACAACACTTTTGGTTTTGCCATGGTTTTCTCCCATCTCCATCCTGAGCCAAACTGCATATCTTGGCAATTCAGCCTAAGGACAGGATTTCAAGCTAAATAATATTCACATCCAATAAAGCCCTGCAGCATCGTTCCCCGTTCGTCACTTCTCTCTGGGGCAAGGTCATCCAAATCTTCCGGTTACATAATCTTCAGTGCGCTTGTCTTTTGGATTCGTGAATATTCTTTTTGTTTCTGAAAATTCTATCACCGTGCCGGAACGTGAACCTTCCTTATCCAACATCATCATGGCAGTGTAGTCTGAAACACGCGCAGCTTGCTGCATATTGTGGGTCACAATAATAATGGTGTAATTTTTCTTAAGCTCCTGCATCAGTTCTTCGATCCGCAGTGTGGAGATCGGGTCAAGTGCAGAAGCAGGCTCGTCCATCAAAATGATCTCAGGCTGGATGGCAATGGTGCGCGCAATGCACAAGCGCTGCTGCTGACCACCAGACAGCGCATATGCGCTGTCCTGAAGCTTGTCCTTGACCTCATCCCACAATGCCGCGCCGAGCAAAGATTGTTCCACCAGTTCATCCATATTTCCCTTAAAGCCGTTAATGCGCGCACCCCAGGCAATGTTCTCATAAATCGATTTTGGAAATGGATTCGGCTTCTGAAAAACCATTCCGATCTTGCGGCGGACTTCCACAGGGTCTATATCCTTGCTATAGAGATTTTTTCCCTGCATAAGCAATTCGCCCGTTACATGACAGCCTGGCACAAAATCATTCATCCGGTTAAAGGCGCGCAGCAGCGTGGATTTTCCACATCCTGACGGTCCAATGATTGCAGTTATTTTTTGGGCTTCGATCAACATATCAACATTATTGACCGCCATAAAACTGCCATAATATATTGAGAGGGCGTTAGCTTCAATTGCGTATTTATTTTCCATGATTCACATCCAAAAAATCGGGGTTACCATCTTCGCTGAAAGCGGTTGCGAAGCAGGATCGCAGTGGCGTTCAGGGTGAGCAAAAGGATTAGCAGGACAACAATCGCGCCTGCCGCAATGGCATGAAATTCAGATTGGGCGCGGGTCGTCCATTGATAGATTTGTATTGGCAGGGCGGTAAATTTGGAGAATGGGCTGTCTGGGTCCATACTAATAAAGGTTGAGGCACCCACCACAATAAGTGGCGCAGTCTCGCCAAGTGCACGCGAAATTGAAAGAATGGTACCTGTCAAAATACCAGGCAGGGCATTGGGCAAAACATGATGCCAGACCGTCTGCCAGCGGGTTGCGCCCACCCCATAAGCAGCCTGCCGGAGCGAGTCAGGCACAGCTTTAATGGCTTCCTGCGCATTGATAATTATCAAGGGAAGAACAAGAATGCCCATTGTCAACCCAGCAGAGAGAACAGTGCGCCCATTTGCATCGGTCACACCAAAAACGCTCCCACTGGTCAGCGGTTCCATCACACGAACAAAAACCGCCAGACCCAACATACCATAAACGATGCTGGGTACGCCTGAGAGATTATTAATATTGGTTTGAATAATGGAGGTAAGAAAATTTTTGGGCGCATACTCCTGCAGGTAGATGGCTGCACCAGTACCAATTGGCAGGGCAAAGAGAATTGCAATGCCAACCAACCACAGGGAGCCAAGAATGGCTGTCCGGACACCCGCAAACTCGGCCTTGGACGACATGGGCGTAACTAGAAATTGAGGCGTGAGCCACGAGCGGAATTCCAACTTCGCGGTGGGGTATTTTCTTGCTACTTCCGCACGGATTTCATTTTCATGCAATAGGGATTCAGTCATTGACCAGGTATTTTTGGTGTCCAATTCAACCAGACGTTCAAGAAAAAGGGTGTAGAGTTCCGCCTGTGAGCGTTTTTCCAGGGGTTGTTCTTTTTCCAGTTTGTTATAAGCACCTGATGAAAGATTATCCTTAAGAATGGCAGCCAATTCTTTCTGGGTCAGTTCCGACATCGGCGTGGATGTATAAGCGGCAGGGTCATTTTTATAATCAAAAGCAACAAAACCAAAAGCACCATCCAGCACATTATAGATTAAAGCTAAAAGGCTGATGATGGCTATCAACAATGCCGAAAGGAACAATGCCTGCCAGATGGATGCAGCACGATAACGTGCATTAAGCGCATGACGAAAATCCTCAGCTTGAGGATAATGGCTATTTATACTCATATATCTGCCTATTCATACCTTTCCCTAAATCGATTTACGATCTGCTGGCTGATAAGATTAAGAACAAGTGTCAGCAGGAATAACATCATTGCAATAGCAAAAAGACTGGTGTAATCAATGGAATTATAGGAAAGATCGCCGCCACTGATGCGGGCAATGTGTCCTGTCATGGTCTCAGCAGCTTTAAATGGATCAAAAGTGAAATTAGGTCCTGACCCGGCGGCAACCGCAACGATCATGGTTTCACCTACAGCACGGGAAATGCCCACGATCAGCGCTGCGCCGATCCCGGACAACGCTGCTGGTAAGACCACCTGCAGACTGGTTTCCACTTTGGTGGCGCCCATCGCGTATGCGGCTTCACGCAAAGAACGAGGCACCGCACTCAGCGCGTCTTCACTCATGGATGAGATCAAAGGCAGGATCATGATACCCATCACCAACCCGGCGGACAACATGTTATATACTTGAATTTGGTCGCCAAAAATCGACTTCAAAATGGGGGTAACAAAAAGTAATGCAAAATAACCATACACAACCGTTGGAATACCGGCAAGAATTTCTAAAACCGGTTTTAGGATCGAACGTGCCTTGCTGGATGCGTACTCGCTCAAATAGATGGCAGACGCAAGTCCAAGAGGAAGAGAAATAACCATGGCAATAAAACTTGTCACCAGTGTCGCCGAGACCAACGCCCATATCCCATACTGACCAATTCCAGGCTGCCACTTTGTAGTACCTAAAAACTTACCCAACGTCACATCGGGATCATTAAAGAAAAGCATGGCTTCCTTGCCTAGTTCATATACAATGGCGATCGTTATGAATATGGAAAGGATTCCGGCAAAGAAAAGCGATGCCTGTATTATGCTTTCGCTGATCCTGAATTTCTTTTTTAGGTCAAACTGGCGGAATTTTCGCGCTTCCGCGGATTTCAGGTTCATGGTTTCTTCCTTCATACATACTCTCACAGGTGGTGCTGATTTGCTGAAAATAATAAATAGTACAACTTTATTTTCCTTCAAAAGGTGACATTGTCACAGGCTTCCAATCATTTGATCCCACAGATTGAAATGGGCTGATCTCATATTCTGAGACCAGCCCAAAGTAACTAATTAAGCTTCCTACTTACCCATCGCAGCCATCACGGCATCCATGGCAGCCTGGAGGTCAGCAGCGGGAGCGGGGAAGTAACCCACATCCACGATGTTGTCATTGACGTTGGTCAGGTAGAAGTACAGGAATGCGGCAACCTGGGGTTTTTCCTGGATGATCTTGGCATCCGAGTACATGAACAGCGGGCGGGCGAGGGGATATGTGCCAGCATCCACTGATT
>JFJP01012295.1_pt1 | contig 16361 bp, 15 predicted proteins | sample 431651 | NCBI WGS metagenome assembly JFJP01 (sample SAMN02602958, study PRJNA72255) | Microbial mat metagenome, whole genome shotgun sequencing project. | biome: fresh water; feature: sink hole; material: water; isolation source: purple microbial (photo- and chemosynthetic) mats found in... | reverse complement strand
CTAATTGTAGATTTTAACCACCGCTTTCAATATTGAAATCTTACCCATTTCACATTGACGGTTTATAGTCAGACAGGTATAATCTTTTTTCGGCATTATTTCAACTAGCAGGAGTATAATTATGACAACACCCGACAGCGCGCCAGCCGTTGCGCTTGAACCAAAAACGAAACTTAGCGGCAAAATTTTGAAGACCACACTAGCGGGGGCGCTTGTGGACATCGGACAAAGTGTTCCCGGTGTGATCCACATATCACAATTACAACAAGATGCAGTTAACAAAGTAGAAGATGTTGTGAAGGAAGGCCAGACTGTAGAAGTTTGGGTACGTCGCGTGAAGAAAGACCGAATCGAATTAACCATGATCGAACCACTCGGTTTTGAGTGGAAAGAGATTGTGCCTGATATGATCGTAAAAGGCAAAGTTGTTCGTATCGAAACCTATGGCGCCTTTGTGGATTTCGGCGCAGAACGTCCCGGTCTCATTCATGTTAGCGAACTCACCCGCGGGTACGTCAAGACCGCCAGTGAAATCGTCAAGGAAGGCGAAGAGATCGAAGCCAAAGTATTGGATGTCGATCGCCGCAAACGTCAGATTCGCTTGAGCATGAAAGCGCTCCAGCCTGAGGTTGTGGAAGAAGCCAAGCCCGAGCGTGAAAACCGCACAAGAACCGCAGGTAGCGGCGACAAACGCAAGCCCAAAGGCAAAAAGGAAGATGATTTCCGAATGGAAGTGGAAGTCTCGAACGAGCCACAGTTTACTGCAATGCAGATGGCATGGCAGGCGGCACTCGAACGATCCAAGGGTCGGGGCAAGGTTCGCCCTAAATCCTACAAGACAGCCACGGAAGAACAGGAAAAAATGTTCAACCGCACACTTGAAAAACGAGTACCCACTGGCGGATAAAGCCAATCAAAAAAGAACAGGTTTATGCCTGTTCTTTTTTGATTCCAAATATGTCATTGCGAGGCGCTCTCCCTGGCACCGCCCGCCAGGGCAGGTGTGTTTTTAGCCGAAGCAATCTCCCAACAACAAGGAGGTTGCTTTGTCGGGAAGATCAAGAGCCCTCCTCGCAACGACATTTACACTTTATTTGATTCACTCTTCAAATACGCTTCCATAAAACTGTTCAGGTCGCCATCCAGCACAGACTGGGAATTACCGGTTTCATGATCAGTGCGATGATCCTTGACCATCTGATACGGATGCAAAACATACGAGCGAATCTGACTGCCCCACTCGGCTTTGGTATATTCGCCGCGCAGAATGGCGCGCTCTTCATCCTTTTCGGCGGTCTTCAACTCCAACAGACGCGCGCGTAAAATATTCATGGCGAATTCACGGTTTTGCCCTTGCGAGCGTTCGTTCTGACAGGTCACGACAATTCCGGTTGGGAGATGGGTAAGGCGCACAGCCGTGGCATTCTTTTGCACATTCTGGCCGCCCGCGCCTGAAGATCGAAATACGTCCAGTTTGATGTCGCCCGGGTTGATCTCCACATCGGCTTCATCCATTGAAACCTGCGGCAGGACTTCGATCAACGCAAACGAGGTGTGCCGGCGATGCGCGGCGTCAAAAGGGGAAAGACGCACCAAACGATGCACACCTTTTTCAGAGCGTAAATAGCCAAAAGCGTAACGCCCGCTGACTGCGATGGTCATACTTTTGATGCCTGCCTCTTCGCCAGGCGTGAAATCCAAAATCTCTACACGAAAACCCTGATCTTCCGCCCAGCGCAAATACATTCGCTGAAGCATTCCAGCCCAATCTTGCGAGTCCGTACCGCCCGCGCCCGCGTGGATGGCAAGAATGGCGTCGTCGTGGTCATATTTGCCAGAGAACATGGTAGCAAAAACCCGTTTATCCAAATCGGCTTCAAGGCTGGAAGTTTCGGTCTCCAATTCACCGCGCAAAGATTCGTCATCCAACTGCGCCAATTCGGTCAGGTCGCGTAATCGCTGTTTAATATAGTTCCATGCCTCAACTTCATCACGCAAAGCCGAAACAGACTTCATCACGCGCTGTGCGCTGGTGGAGTCATTCCAAAATTCGGGGTGTTCTATATCTTTTTCAAGCTGAGAAAGTTGAAGTTCCTTGCCCACCAAGTCAAAGACGCACCAATAGTTGTTGAGTCAGGTCAGTCGCGGCCTGCAAGCGGTTAATCAAATCCTGCATTGAAAACTCCTAGGTGTTCGATAAAATCCCATCTACAAAGGCATCGGGATCAAAGGGTTGCAAGTCTTCGGATTTTTCGCCCAAGCCTGCAAACAAAATTGGCAATCCAAGTTCGCGCTGGATGGCAAATGCCATGCCGCCGCGCGCAGACGAATCTAGTTTGGACAAAATAACGCCGGTCACATTGACGGCAGTTTTGAAAGCGCGCGCTTGTTGCAGGGCATTTTGTCCGATGGTGGCGTCCAACACCAGCCAAACTTCATGCGGCGCGCCGGGGAGCGCCTTGCCCACCACACGGTTCACTTTTTTCAATTCTTCCATGAGGTTGAAGCGGGTGTGCAAACGCCCTGCGGTGTCAATCAGAACGATGTCTACACTGCGGGCGACTCCGGCTTGAACAGCATTGAATGCCACCGCGCCCGGATCAGATTCAAAAGCGCCCGCAACCACCTCAACCCTTAGCCTGTCACCCCAAACCTGGAGTTGATCCATCGCTGCGGCGCGGAAGGTGTCGGCCGCCCCGAGCAGAATCTTCCTGCCTTCATTGTGGTAGCGCGCAGCAAGTTTTGCAATGGTCGTGGTTTTACCCGATCCATTGACACCGACCACCAGAATAATGGATGGTTTATGGTTCAAAGTTAAAGCGGGCGGTGTGGCAAGACGCGCGCGTAATTCCTGCCGCAGAGCAGCCAAAAGTTCATTGGCGCGGATCAAGCCTTGGGCGCGGGTGGTGCGCTTGAGTGAATCCAAAACGGAGGCGGCTGTTTCGATTCCCAAATCAGCTTGCAGGAGGAGCGCTTCGAGGTCATCCCAAGTATCACTGGTGATCTCAGACGTGCCAAGAATAGAGGCAATTTGCCCAAATGCGGCTTTGCTTGTGCGTGAAAGTCCGTCTTTCCAACGTGAAAATAAATTATTCATGAGCGGCGATTATACCCTGTCGGGCGTAATGCATCAGGGAATATATGTTATACTTTTTTGGCTCAATGAGGAAAATGGCTTGATCATCCCTCATTCAAATTACCACCCTGAATATATGTTTCAGGAAGTTTAGATAAGGAATATAAAAAAATGACAGCTGAACCTATTCATATTACGGATGAATCTTTCGAAAAAGATGTTTTGCAATCAACCCTGCCAGTGATTGTAGACTTCTGGGCGCCGTGGTGCGGGCCGTGTAAGATGGTTGCGCCGATCCTTGATAAATTAGCGCAGGAAATGGACGGCAAGTTGGTTGTAGCAAAGATCAACACCGATGAACACGCAGAATGGATGCAAAAATTTGGCATTCAAGGAATTCCGACCATGCTTTTTGTTTCAGGCGGCAAGGTGGTGCATCGTCAGGTTGGCGCGTTGCCAGAGCGCATGTTACGTGATGTGGTGACACAATTCATGGAAGTGATTAACCAGAATTAAAACTTTCAGAGAAGGAGTTGGGCTATGAAAAAAATGATTTTTTTGCTCACGGCGTTTTGTTTGTTATTAAGCGCGTGCGCGCCTGCCGCAAGCCAAACTCAGGCAACCAGCCCAGCCCCTTCTTTTTCAGAGGCAGATATACAAGCAACTGTGGCTGTACAGGTGCAACAAACCATTGAATCCCTGCCAACCCCCACGCTGGCTCCAACCAATACGCCTGTGGTCATGCCTCCCACAAGCGCGCCAACACAGCAGCCCTCTCCAACAGAAACTCAAACAGCGTTACCTACCCCTACAGGCGCTACAGTAACTTTAACTGTTGGCGTGGCTGGAACTTTATTACCCGTCACCGAAACGCCAAACCCCGCTTTGAGCGCAACACCCACTGGCGAATCGCAGTATCAGTACTATGGTACAATGCCGCCCAATCTTCCCTCTGGGAAAGTTTTTTTGTCCAACATGTCTAAGGCGGATGGTTACATTTCAATGCAGTGCACCACCAGTGATGGGTATGTTACGATCATTGAATACCCTGTGGGCGGCAGCGCAGTGAGCACAAGCGCTCCTGCCGGCAGGTATGTGTATGTGGCATGGGTTGGCGGTAAAAAGTTTACCGGCAACTTCAAACTGGGCAAATCTGAAGAAGTGGTCATAAGAATGTACAAAGATCGTGTTGAAGTAAAATAACAAGCATATAAATGGAGAAAAAATGTTGAAAAAAATATTACCTGTCATACTTGCGCTTACCGTTTTATTAACGGCTTGCGGAACACCAGCCGAGCCGACCATGGCTCCAGCAGACGTCCAAAGCACTGCCGTATCAGCCGCACAGACGATGGTTATTGCAACCCAAATGGCGATCCCAACTGCCACACCGTTGCCCCCCACTGAAACACCCAGCCCCACACCTTTGCCAACTTTCACACTCCAGCCCCTCATCCCAACTTTGGAACAATTAGTTCTGCCAACTGCCACTTCGGCCCCTTCCGATCCTGATAATTGTCTTAAGCCGTTAAATGTTGGAGAGGCTGGACCTACAAACCCGATGCGTATTGAAAATGCAACCACGGGCACAATCCAGTGGATGTCGTTGAATTTGGCGAAAAACGCTTTTGGTCAATGCGGCGCCTTGTCTTATAACAATATTGGACCCGGCGGCAAGAAAGTAATTAACTTACCCAAAGGTGACTGGTACATGTGGGCGGGAATTGTGTATAAAGATGGTCACAGCGGTAATGCCTCTGGCGGCTGCACCATCCGCATTGGCGATGAAGACATGCTGAGAATTCTTGTCAAAGACGAAGTCATTCGCTGTCTGCCATAAAACGAGAAATATAATTTTTATAAAAAGAGAAGCCGCATATTTTGCGGCTTCTCTTTTTATTTTTATTCCGTTGCGCGCCTTATGTTTGCTCCAAGGTTGTGCAGTTTTTGATCCACCCGCTCGTAGCCTCTTTCAATTTGACTAATATTTCGTATTTTGGAAGTTCCTTTTGCGGCAAGCGCGGCTAATAACAACGCCATGCCGGCGCGGATGTCGGGACTTTCAAGTTTTTCGCCGTATAGTTGCGTGGGACCTTGAATCAAAACGCGGTACGGGTCGCATAATATAATGCGCGCGCCCATGCCAACCAGTTTGTCTGTAAAATACATGCGTCCTGAAAACATCCAGTCGTGAAAAAGCACGGAGCCTGATGCCTGAGTCGCCATGGTGATGGCGATGCTCATCAAGTCAGTTGGGAAGGCGGGCCAGACATTTGTCTTGATCTCAGGCACCGCCCCATCCAGGTCAGAGGCGATGACGAGTGGTTGATCGGCTGGCACCAGCAGGTCATTTCCATCCACCTGCCAGTGGACGCCCAAACGATGAAAGATCAGCCTGATCATTTCAAGGTGTTGCACGCCTGCATTGTGAATGCGAATTTCTCCATGCGTGACAACAGCCGCGCCAATATAACTAACCACCTCCAACAAGTCGGGTCCAATCGTAAATTCGCCGCCTTTGAGTTGCGCCACACCGGTAATATGTAAAGTATTCGAGCCAATACCCGCTATCTTTGCCCCCAAAATATTCAAAAACTGACATACTTCCTGCACGTGCGGCTCGGATGCCGCGTTGCGGATCAGCGTCTCACCTTCTGCAAGGACTGCCGCCATGACTGCATTTTCAGTGGCGGTGACGCTGGCTTCATCCAAAAGAATATCTGCACCGTGCAAGCCTTCTGATTCAATTTCAAATACGCGGTCATACGTGACCTTCGCGCCCAATGCGCGCAATGCCAAAATATGCGTATCCAAACGACGGCGACCGATCACATCGCCGCCGGGGGGCGGCAGACGAAGACTGCCCGCGCGCGCCAGAACGGGACCCGCGATGAGGATCGATGCCCGGATTCGGCGACACAGGTCAGGGTCCAGATGAGAGGCGACCAATTCGCGTGTTGTAATCTGCCAGGTGGTTGCATCCAATTCCTCCACAACTGAGCCAAGGCTTTCGATCAATTTCCGCATGGCCTGCACATCTCTAATCTGCGGCACATTCCGCAGGATTACAGGTTCAGCCGTCAGCAGGCACGCGGCGAGCAAAGGCAATGCCGCATTTTTATTGCCCGATGGAGTCACCTCGCCGCGCAATGGGTGTCCACCTTCAATAATAAATTCTTCCATTGAAATCTCCTTTGAAATGTCTTGAAAATTGTAAGGCAGTTTCTAAAATTCGCCAAGAACATTGCAATTCACTGACACCAAAAACGACTTTGCATGGCAAACATAATTGGAATTATAATGAATCCAATGTCTACAACTTTGATAATATCCATACTATTCGGATGGCTTGCGGGATGGCTCGTAAACTACCTGGCCGATGTCCTGCCTGTCACGCGGCGTTTCAGCCAGCCCACCTGCCCGCAATGTGCTGCGCCCTTCTCCTGGCAGGATTATCTTTTCCATCGCGCCTGTTCAAATGGACATGCCCGCAAAACGCGCCTGTGGATTGTTCAAATCATCATCCTGGCGGCAAGCGTTTACACCGCAGTCAAACCGCCCGCAAAACTTGGCTATTTTCTTGGGCTGATTCTGATTATTTACTTTGGCGTGATTTTCGTGATCGATTTGGAGCACCGCCTGATTCTGCACGAGACCAGCATCTTCGGGGCTGTGTTTGGGCTGATAGTGGGTACCGTTGCCCATAAAATTTCGGCTACGCTGTTGGGCGGGCTGGGCGGGCTGTTGATCATGCTCACATTTTACGGGCTTGGCGTACTCTTTGCCCGAGTCCGCACCAAACGCCTGATCGCCATGGGACAGGAAGCAGACGACGAAGAAGCCCTCGGCTCAGGCGATGTGATCCTTGTCACCATCCTTGGGTTTATTGTTGGCTGGCCTTTGATCTGGCTTTGTCTTTTATACGGCATTCTGCTTGGCGGGCTTTTCAGCTTGGGGCTTATTCTCTGGCTCATTGTTAGCGGCAGGTATCACAAGAATGCATTAATGACCTTCATTCCCTACGGTCCATACTTTATCACCACCGCCGTTTTGATTGTTTACTTTCCCAAACTTCTCGAGCGGATTGTGCCAGGTTAAGTCACGCTACAATTCATCAGAATGAAACTATCTTTCTTCAAGTCTCCTAAAACAAATCGCGCGCAATCAGTTGTGGAGTTTATGCTTGCGCTGCCGGTTTTGCTGATGCTGATCTACGGCATCATCGAAGTTGGGCGCTTGATATTTATTTTTTCATCTGTTGCCAACGCTTCGCGCCAGGCGGCGCGCTACGGAGCGGCTTCTGGCGAAATTAACGACGTTGCTTTTTATCAAGACTGCGAAGGGATTCGCGCCGTTGCCAACCAATCAGCCTTCATCATCACCTTCGATAAGATCAACATCACCTACGACCGTGGAATCAACCCCGACGGAACCCCGATCCCAATTTCGGGCGTTGACCCAGACCCAAACGTAGACACATGCCCAATTGAAGACTTTACCGTACGCAATGGCGACCGCATCATCGTACAAGTCTCGACCACCTATGAGCCAATCCTGACACTCCTGCCGATTGACCCGCTTGAGGTTGTATCTGCCAGCGCGCGTTCCTTCTTGATCTCCATTCCCATCGTTGGAAACGCCCTGCCAACCGGATTCGCCGCCGAAACCGCCACGCCCTCCCCTGTTCCAACGGTAATCCCGCCCACCCGACCACCGACCATCGCGCCAACGTTCACAGCCACCTACATCCCAACTTCGATCAGCATCCCCAATGTAACACTGGCCGCCACAAAAACACTCGAAGCAACTTTTACAGCCACCAATACAGCGCGGGTTTCACCAACCGCCATGCCTAGCGCCACAGCCACCCAAATTAGTTGCACAGGATTAACAGGCGTTTCGCACGGTCCGCTCGTAATTGACAATAATGTTATGCGAATGAGCATCAACAACCAGACCGGTCACACGCTCACAACGGCGCAGATTTATCTGGAATGGAATCATGACACGGGGCACATTTCAGACAATGATCGTGGACTGCGCCTCAGGCAAATTATGTTCGACTCACAAGTGTGGAATGGCGATCTTCAATCTCCTTCAATTTATATTCCCGCGTATTACCCACGGATTCCGCAAGGCGAGTCGATCATCCAATTCATATTCCATCAAAGTTATGACATAGCCGATGGCACAGAAAGAATCATCGTCAGCATATCCAACCCCGGCTGTACCAACTATCCCGTAGACTCAAGCCACTAGACTTGGATGAAATCTGGAAATTACACTTCCAGATTCTAAAAAAATATTCTCTACCGCACAAATGTCGTTGCGAGCCCGATAGGGCGAAGCAATCTCCCGTTGTATGGAATATTTCTGGTAAAAAGAGGTTGCCACGCCGCCTAAGAACAAGTTGGGCGGTCAACGTCAAGGAATGAAAGAAATTTGGTCAATCAAAATGAAGTATTCAAGGAGACACAATGACTGAAAATCTCAACCCAGCATTACTCGTTCCAATCGAAAAGATTGCGCGATTTATAGAGACAGGGGATGAATCCCTGCTTTCAGCCTTCGCTAACAAGGGCGTAGTCATCATCGAAAATTTTGCGCCGCATCTTTTTGAAGGGGAAGATGCTGTGAAACGTTGGTCTCAGAAGATTTTGTCGTGGCACAAACCACCAAGTGACCTTGTACTCAAGCACAAATTTGGTACGCCTCAGGACATTAGCATTCACGATGACCTTGCCTTCTTATCCTTGCCTACACATTGGACAATTTCTGAAAATGGCAACAAACTCGAAGAAGATGGCGGATGGGCATTCGTACTAGTACAGGAAGATGGCGAATGGCGAGTACGTTCCTATGGATGGGCAGTCACATTTATAGAAGACTAGAAGGCACACTACTCTTGCAGAGAGGTGCCGCATAAAGCAAAAACCACCCAACAAAGCGTGCACCGACGCTGGGGATTCTGGCACGATTCCAAGCATTTTTCTACGCCTCAGCATTTTCCCAGTCGGACGGCGTCCCGCCGCCCGCCCCAGCGCGGGTAACGCAAACCGATCGGCGGCTTGCAACGACATAAATTTACGAAATGTACGGTAGAAAAAAAATAAAGGATCGATATAAATGCCCGTAATAAAAAGCAAGTTCAGACCTGCCCAAAGTGAGCGCGGACAAAGTTTGATTGAACTGGCAATTACATTGCCCATCCTTATCCTGCTATTACTCGGCACACTGGATTTTGGCATGGCAATTTTTTCATATTCGATGTTAAGAGATGCGGCACAGGAAGGCGCATTTTACGGCTCATTCAACCCAACCAACGTGGCAGAAATAGAAAATCGCGCCCGGAATATTTCACCGCGATCTGAAGAGGATGTATTTTCCTCCCCAATTCGATTAAGAGATACAGACTTGATCAAAGTCAAAATAAAAGCGCTGGGCGGGGCTTGCCAGGGCGTCCAGGACGGCGTAGCGAACACCATACAAGTCAACGTATCGTATAGATATCCAATACTCATGCCATTTGTTGGCCAGTTGATCGGCTCAAAGACAATCCCATTAACTGGAACCGCCACAAATGTTATTCTTCAACCCCAGTGCCCACCATGAATCCATTTTTCTCAAAACCACCCAAATATAAAAAAGGCGAGCGCGGTCAGGCAATTATCATAATTGTCTTTTCGATCATTGGATTGATCGGCATGACCTCGCTGGCAATTGACGGCGGCAACGCGCTGATAGATCGCCGCAGGACAGAAACCGCAGCATCTGCGGCGGCGCTCACGGCCGCCCTGACCCGCATTGAAGGCGGAGATTGGCGCAGCGCGGCGCTCGCCACCGCCAACGCAAACGGATACAACAACGATGGCATCTCAAGTCTCGTTGAAATGAACACCCCCCCGCTCAGTGGACCCTATGTAGGAAATTCTGAATACATCGAAGTGATCATCACCTCACACCTCGACACCTATTTTGGTCCTGTAATCGGCGTTCCAACGGTTACCAATGTAGCCCGCGCCGTTACGCGGACAAAACCATCAGAATACGGAGAAATGTTTGATGGCTACGCGCTAGTAAGCCTCGCGCAACACAGCCAATGTGAGGAAGACCAAAGAAGATCATTCTGGATCCACGGCGAAGCCACACTCAGCCTGACGGGCGGGGGAATTTTCGTCAACTCAGACAACACCGATTGCGCCTTCATTCAGTTTGGCAGCGGCAGTGTTAACATTCAGGACGAAAGCCCAATCACAGTCGTCGGCGGCGAGCAGATACAAAAAACAAAACTCATTACCCCATATCCCATACAAACTGGATCAGTTCCCATTGCCTACCCTCCCGCCTTTGAAATGCCCAAAGTAGGCTGTGGTTCCAATGTCGCCACAGTGGATGAGTTGACCGGCACCTTTATGACAGCCGGCGCATGGGATGCTGGCGAGGAAGAATTCCCCCCCGAAGGAGTTGTCAGCCTGGAAGCCGGCGTATACTGCATCAGCGGCGGCGACGTTAACATAAAAGGCGGATCGCACCTGGAAGGCAAAAGCGTACTGATCATCATTGAAGATGGAAACTTTTTAATCGGCGGCAACTCTCAAATTACATTAACCGCGCCCCAAACGGGTCCCGCAAAAGGGCTGGTACTCTACATGCCCATCAAAAATCAAGGACGTATTGCCCTAAACGGCGATTCCAACTCTCGATTTCGCGGCACCATTCTAGCCCCAGGCGGGGATATTCGACTAAACGGAATGGATTCCAAATACGGGTATCACAGCCAAATCATCGGCAATATCATTGAAGTGGATGGGCAGGACAATATCGTCATTACTTACACAGATGAAGAAAATTACGATGCCTATAAAATGCCAGAGGTATTTTTGAGCCAATAATTCTGCGCAGGTCAAATTTTTAATTTGACCTGCTTACAAATCTGTTAACGTTACAAACCAAATGCATGGTTCCTTTTGCCTTTGCAATGGTATATAATTATTTATATCGTAATCGCTGTCGAACCCCATCACACCATATCCCCCATTTCTTCATTACAGCCAAACAGCAAATATCCGCTCACTGCCGGTACTTATGTCGGGTTTCTATTTTTTCTGACCGTGTATAGAATGATTTATTATTTTTGAGGATGAGATGCAAAAGGCGTTACAAAAGATAGTTTCATTGTTTACAAAAACCACTCCTCTGCCGAAAAAGAATACGCGTAAATCGAGAGGACAAAGTTTGGTGGAGGTTGCAATTGCCTTCCCAATACTCATTATGTTGTTTACCGGCATGGTGGAATTTGGCTTTATATTAAATTTTTACCTTTCATTATTGGATGCCACCCGCGACTCGGCGCGCCTTTACAGCGGCGGCGATCCATTCACATGGAATCCGGATATTGTAAAAAATCCACGTGGAGCGGATGAATTTTATTACGAGACGGCCTTCTTGGTGCAAAGAACGCTTGACCCGCTAATAGACGACGCATCCTACCGTGGGCGTAGAATCGTACTTGACCCGCTACTTGATGATGTAATCGTCTCTGTCTACAGTTCAAATGGAACCACCACATTACCTCGGCGAGCCGCAGGACCTTATCATTTATTTAGCAATGGCAGGTATGTATCCATTTTCACAGCAACGGACATTGCCAATACCCGCGTTAGTGGAGCGCCCAATGCGGGCGTTCTGATGGTTGAAGTTCATTACAATTATCACCATGTTCTGTCATTACCGTGGATGACAGCCTTCCTGCCCAACCCGTTGCATTTACGCGCCTACACCATCATGCCCATTCGCGCGGCGGAACCTCCTGAAACAGCCTCACCTTAATAACTGACTGATAAAAAAAATGAAAAATACACTCGAAAAAATTCGCAAAAACTCAGAACGCGGACAAGCCATTATCTTGATCGCGGCTTCAATTGTGGGTCTGGTTGCCATCGTTGGCTTAATGGTTGACGGCGGCATTCTGTTGATCGAATATGCGCGTTTGAAACGCGGTATTGACTCGGCATCCATTGCCGCCGCTTCACAATTTCGCAAGCCTTTACCTGACCCAACCGCCGCTGCCGCCATGGGAAAAGCCATGGAAGATGCGGGAAGAGAATTCCTCAAATTTAATCAGTCTGATGCAGAAGTTACCATCTTTACCTGCCGCTACCCGGGAACAAACCACGACGACGCCCTCTGCCCAGCCAACACCGGCGGAATATCGCGCAAACTGGTACGCATCACCGCCCGCCGACACGTGAATTTTGGATTTATGAGAATCGTTGGCATGAATGGGACAGATATTACAGCCTCATCCATCGGTGAAGCCGCCTCGATTGACTTGGTGCTGGCAATAGACACATCCAGTTCCATGGCGTATGAAACCACGGGGTTTAAAGACACAACCGAACAGGTTCGGGATGGATTGGGTGGATGGAGAGCCCCGGACCCAGACCGCTCAGATTCTGAAGTCCTTGGCGTACATGCAGGGGACAACCCCATTGCTTGTAACAATGACCCGCTGCGCAGATGCGAACCCATGGGAACCGTAAAAGGCGTAGCCGTGGATTTTGTTGACCAATTATTTTTTCCCTATGACCGCGTAGCGCTAATCGCCTTCACTGGGCAGGAAACAGATGGAACTGCTGTCCGCGAGCCGTTTCGAATGTTGCCTTTTAGCGATAATTACACCGACGACGGCAACCCAGCCACAAACGACGAAAACACCGAAATTCAATCAGCCATCCGCCGTTTAATTGTCTTCCAGCCCAAAGTTTGCCCATCCGATGGAAGCACTCCGCTGGGACCTTGCCTTGCCTTTAATATCGACCCGAACGGCGTCCCATATTACAATAACCAAACCTGCCTGCCCTATCAATATGGCACAAAAGATTCGGATGGAAACCTCTTAACAGACGGGAGCGGCAACGTCATTTTTGACCCTACCAGTTGCGGAGCCAGTAACATTGGCGGCGGTCTCTTTATGGCAGGCGACGAATTTGCAGATGCCCGCCAGGACTCCTTTTGGGTTGTCATTGCCCTAATCGGCGGACCTACCAACGCGGCGGTCACGCCAGATAACGCGGCTGGGCTATGCCCGCCGAACACGTGGGACCTGCCCGGCGGCGCTGGTTTTTGCCGTGATCTTAATACAATGCCGGCTACTTTTGTTCTACCGACAAGCAACATGAATGATGCCGCGTCAAAAGCTTACGCGACAGCCTTTAACTGGGCAGCCGCTTATGATTCGATCACCACCACGCGCCACACCAACCACGCGCCACACCAAAACCGAAGCCGCTTACGATGCAGATGATTATGCGCGCGACGGCGCCGACCATATTACCTCTCGCACTACCGGACAGGGCGCAACCTTATATTCAATCTGCATGGGCAGTTACTGCCGCGCTTATCCAAACATCTACGACCCTGCCTCCGCCGAACTTCTTGGGCGGTATATGGCTGAACATTCGGGTGGCGCGAATGCCAATCATGGCTTATACTTTTATTCAAATAATGCCGCCGGACTGACTGGTATTTTCGACGATATTGCCGAGAATATCTTTACCAGAATTTCTCAATAAGTCACCTTACGCGCTTTAGGCGTGTCACCCTGAGATAACCGTAGAGGTTCTTCGCTCCGCTCAGAACGACACCATGTAAAGTGAGGCAATAAGCCACTGTTACGGAAATTTTTCCAGAAAACATCTGGATAATTTGCTTGAAAATCCTATTTGGATTGCAGTTTTTATCGTAAAGAATATCTTTATCTACAAAGCATTTTCGACTTTTTATTCAAGGGTAGTCCTATGAAAAATATTTTTAGAATGTATCAAAAAAAATCTGGTCGTAAAAATGCGCAAGGCATGATTGAGTTTGCTCTTGTATTGCCAGTGCTGATGTTGATGGTCGTTGGGATCATCGAATTTTCGCGCCTGATGTTCGCCTGGATTATCATTGAAAACTCGACCCGTTTCGGCATTCGCTACGCCACAACGGGCAATTATGATCCAAAATACTGCGTAGACAGCGACGATGCTGACGCGGATGTTCCCACCACAGCCAGCAAAGCCTGCGCGGGCGAAAAAGCAACGGAAGAAATAGACGCGGCGCGCATCCCTTCCATTAAAGACGAAACCCGCCGCATTATTGTTGGCTTTCCTTACGATCTTGCTCTGGCAAATACAGAAGAAAACTATCTTAATGTTACGGTCTGTTCTGAAAGGGAGAATCTCCGCTGGTTTGAAGAACCCGTAATGAGCAGTCCAACCTACGCAAAATGTCACGACACTGAAGACGCAGGGGACTCAGGCGATATTGTGTATGTTGCGGCAGACTATAATTTTACATTCATGGTATTGCCCGCCCTTAGTAAACAACCACCCATGGTACACCTTGCATCCTATCGTCAAGGCACAGTGGAACAATTCCGCGGGTCACGAGCCATTAATACGCGCCTGCCGGGAAATCAACCTACGGCTACGTTTACCATTACCAACACCTACACCCTAACCTACACGCCTACCTACACGCCTACCTACACTTTAACGCCCACTCCGTCAGAAACACCCACGCAAACATCCACGCCGACCAACACCTACACGGCGACCTATACACTGACATCAACGCTCACCAGCACGCCAACACTCACCAGCACGCCAACGAAGACGCTTACGCCAACCATTTCACCCACGCCTACCAGTACCAATACGCCAAGGCCAACCAACACGCCTACCCTGACACCTGCGCCAAAGTGCAGCGACATTACATGGAAAAACGCAAAATATTCCAACGGAAATAGATTCCAAGCGGATATTGTCAATAATTCGCCTTACATAGCCTACCTAACCAAGGCAAGTTTGACTTGGAATACTGCTTATACAGGCTCTCCAAGTTACATGAAATTGGATTATTTCTACTTCGGCTCCAAATACTACCCGCTCAGCGGTTCGTGGGGCGCGACCATATCGCCAATCACGTACGATTCATCCGCCAAGCCCCCGTCCATCAACAATGGACAAACTCTGTCATGGCGCGCGTATTTCACAGGCACCACCGTCACGCTGTCAGGCTCGACCAGTGTCGCTTTAACTTTCCGACTTGGCTCCACTGTATGCGATCCTATTTACCCAAATACCAATAACAATACACCCACCCGTACGCCAACAAAGACCCTTGCGCCGACGAAAACCCGAACGCCGACGAAAACCCTAACGCCGACGAAGACATTCACACTCACATATACACCTACCCTGACGCCGACCATCACACCCACACTGACAATTACACGGACGCCGACCATTACACCGACACTGACAATTACAAAGACGCCAACCATTACGCCAACGTTCACCAAAACACTCACGCCGACCAACACGGCTACGATCACGCAGACATTCACGCTGACATCCACGCGTACTCAAACCAGTACCTACACACCTACCAGCACTGCGACGATTACACCAACATTCACGAAAACAAATACGCCAACCAATACGGTGACAAGCACCTATACGCCGCGCTACACGCCCACGCCCACGTCAACCAATACGGCGACCAAGACGAACACGCCGACCAAGACAAATACGCCAACAGAAACGAGCACACCGACCAAGACAGCTACACCTACGGATACGGCTACACCTACGGCGACCAAGACGAACACGCCGTTCCACACGCCGACCAAGACGCCGACACGCACGCCCACGCCCACGCCTACATTCAAGATTATTGAATAAGCGTTCAGTTCAAAATAAGTAAAAAATCACCAGCCTGAAAATGGCTGGTGATTTTTTTACGGTATAATCTCGGAAACTTATAAAAAAGGAGGTACAAAAGAAAATACGGGAAAGACAGCGCATGGACTTTGGGTTGTTAGTCAAATGGTCTGCTAGTTGGCTAGTTTGATGGTCAAAACAAAGTTGACGAGGACGAGGGTTCTCCATTTCACAATGGAGCCAATGACACCTCACCCTGCCCTCTCCTAAAGGAGAGGGTGAAGTGAAGTCAAAAAATCGAACGATCAGCGGAAGCCCTCCGGGTACGCCATACCCGTCATATCTTTCCCTCCAAAGGATAACCCAGCCCATAACACCCGCGAGCAATTGCGCGGTCAAAAGGCTGGGAGTGGCAAAAATACAAGTAATTGGTGATTGGTAAATGGTAATTACCAATTACTAATTACCATTTACCAATTCTATTTTCTCGGAGGACTCCCCTATGTGTGGAATCGTCGGATATGTCGGCCCGCGTGACGCGGTGTCGATCATCCTCAATGGCTTGAAAAGGCTTGAAT
>JFJP01002120.1_pt1 | contig 16361 bp, 10 predicted proteins | sample 431651 | NCBI WGS metagenome assembly JFJP01 (sample SAMN02602958, study PRJNA72255) | Microbial mat metagenome, whole genome shotgun sequencing project. | biome: fresh water; feature: sink hole; material: water; isolation source: purple microbial (photo- and chemosynthetic) mats found in... | reverse complement strand
AGTCGGGTGGCGAACGGCAGCGCCAGCGCATAAATCTGAGCACCGCCGATAACGAAGACAACCTCCTCGTTACCATTGCCAACATCATCAGCCTGGCCAACGCCAGCGGCGGCAATAGCTTCTTCCAGCGAATGGGCGGCAACGGCGCCCTCGGCGCAATAATCAGCCGAGCGCGTGATCACGATGTTGCGTCGCCCCGGCAGCGGACGAAATTTTGGTGGGAGCGATTCCCAAGTCTTGCGCCCCATGATGACCGCGTGACCCAGCGTCAGCGCCTTGAAACGCTTCATATCTTCGGGCAGGTGCCAGAGCAGGCTATTATTGCTGCCGATCACGCCGTTACGCGCAACCGCAGCGATCAGCGTGAGTTGTTTCATCGCGACGAACCCAAGCCCTGGACTCAGGCGTCAACAATTTGCTCGTAAAGCTCCGCATACTGCCGCGCAGGTCCAGTCCAGCCCAGGTTGCAGGCCATGCCGTTCTTTTGCAGGCGCCGCCACCGCTTGGGTTCATGCCAGGCGTCAACCGCCCGCTGGATCGCGGCTAGTAGCGCCGCCGGGTTGGCGGCGGCGAAGACGAAACCGTTGCCAATTTTCTCATCGATGGCGTCGGTGACGGTATCGGCCAGTCCGCCGGTGGCGCGGACGATGGGCGGAGTGCCGTAGCGCAAACTGTACATTTGATTGAGGCCGCAAGGCTCGAAGCGAGAGGGCATCAGGAACATGTCGGCACCCGCCTCGATGCGGTGGGCCAGACCCTCGTCAAAGCCGATACGCACGGCGCATTGGTCAGGAAGGCGCTGGGCAAGTTCGCGGTAGGCCACTTCGAAGGTCTTTTCACCACTACCGAGCACGACAATCTGTGCCGGGAATGCCAGCAAGGACTCGGCGATCTCGGTGACAAGGTCGAGGCCTTTCTGATGGGTCAGGCGGCCGACGATGCCGAGCAGCGGCAGGTCAGTGCGGTCTTCCAGGCCCATTTCGAGTTGCAGCGCCGCCTTGTCGGCGGCTTTGGCGGCGAGGTGTGCTGCATCGTAGTTTCTGGCGATGAACGGATCGGTAGCCGGGTTCCAGGCGTCGAGGTCGATGCCATTGAGGATGCCAGTCAATTCCCCGGTACGCTGGCGTAGCAAACCGGCAAGACCCATGCCCTCGACATCGGTCTGAATCTCGCGCGCATAGCTGGGACTGACGGTGGTGATCCAGTCGCAGTGCTTCAGGGCGCCCTTGAGGAAGGACAGATAGCCGTAGGACTCGACGCCGTTAACGTGCCAGGCATGGGCCGGCAGCCCCAGTTCCGCGAGCGTGGAGCGGGCGAAGCGACCCTGAAAGGCGAGGTTGTGCACGGTGACGACACTTTTCGCCACGGCACCCGGCAGGTAGCGCAGATAGACGGGCGCCAGACCTGTTTGCCAATCGTTGCAATGCACGATATCAGGGTGCCAGTCGAGCGTGCTGACATCCGAACCAATCCACGCGGCAACGCGCGAAAGCAGGCCAAAGCGCAAATGATTATCGGGCCAGTCCAAGCCCTGTGGGCCACTGTAAGGATTGCCGGCGCGATCATAGAAGGGCGGAAAATCGACCAGCCACAGCGGCAGGCCGTCGTCCGTATGTGCTTCGCGTATGCCGCAATTCGGTAGCTGCCCGCCGAGCCAGTGTGGCCGGGCAATTTCGCAGGCATCGGGGAACGCCTGCTTCAGCGCCGGGTAGGCCGGCACCAGCACACGCACATCGACGCCCTCGGCGCGTAGCGCCGCCGGTAGCGCCGCGGCAACGTCGCCAAGGCCACCGGTCTTGACCCAGGGCGCGATTTCAGATGCAACAAAGAGGATTTTCATGTTGGGTGCGTCATTTACCTTCACGACAAGCCGCGATCAAACCGGTTGTCGAGCTATCGAGGCCGGTGGTTGGCTGCTTGCCTTCGATGATGGGCAGCAGACGGCTGGCGAGTTGCTTGCCGTATTCAACGCCCCACTGGTCGAAGGCGTTGAGGTTCCAAAGCACGCCGAGAGCGAAGGTTTTTTGCTCGTAGAGCGCGATGAGTTGACCCAGGGTGTAGGGATCTATGGAAGGCAGGATCAGCGTGCTGGTCGGCTGGTTGCCGGGGAAAACTTTGTAGGGCGCCAAAAAAGTCGGCGCTAGCGGTACGGCAGCAAGTTCGGCCTCGGCCTCGGCCAGCGTCTTGCCGCGCATCAGGGCCTCGCTTTGCGCAAAACAGTTGGCCAGCAGCTTTTCATGGTGGCCGGGCAGGTCAAAATCGGCGTGGGCCGCGGCGATGAAGTCGCAGGGGATCAAGCGGCCGCCCTGGTGAAGCAGTTGATAGAAGGCGTGCTGGCCGTTGGTGCCCGGCTCGCCCCATAGCACGGGAGAAGTGGCGTGACCGACGGACTGGCCGTCGCGGCCGACCTGCTTGCCGTTCGATTCCATTTCCAGTTGTTGCAGATAACGCGGCAGCAGGCCCAGCGACTGGCTGTAGGGCAACACCGCGTGAGTTTCGGCACCGAGGAAATTGGTGTTCCAGAGATCGAGCAACGCCAGGGTTGCCGGCAGGTTGGATTCGACGGGCGTTTCGAAAAAGTGGCGATCCATCGCCGCGCCGCCGGCGAGCAGGCGTGCAAAATTGTCGAAGCCGATGGACAACGCCAGCGGCAAACCAATGGCAGACCACAACGAGAAGCGACCGCCGACCCAGTCCCAGAATTCAAAGGCATTGACAGTGTCGATACCGAAGGCGGCGACTTCTTCGAGGTTGGTCGACACCGCAACAAAGTGGCGTTCAACCGCGACTTCGCCCAGCGCGGCGACCAACCAGGCCCGCGCCGACCGCGCGTTTTGCATCGTTTCCTGCGTGGTGAAGGTCTTGCTGGCGACAATGAACAGCGTGGTGCGCGGTTGCAGGTCGGCGAGAATCATGGCGAGATCGGCGCCATCGAGGTTGGCGACGTAATGTACCTTGACGTCGCGATGACGGTTTGCGGTCAGCGCCTGCGATGCCATGCGGGGGCCAAGGTCGGAACCGCCGATGCCGATGTTAACGATGTCGGTGATCGGTTCGCCGGTGGCACCGCGCCAGTGGCGGCCGTGGATGGCGTCGCAGAACGATTTGACATGGTCGAGCACACGGCGCACGTCCGGCATGACGTCGTGGCCATCGAACAGGATAGGGTCCTTGCCTTGGTGGCGCAGTGCGTGGTGCAAAACGGCGCGATGTTCGGTGTGGTTGATGGTTTCGCCGCTGCGGAGCCGCCCGACCCAACCGGAGACGTCGGCCGTGGCCCAAAGATCGCGCAACCGGCGCATGGTCTCGGCCGTCACGCGCTGCTTCGAATAATCGAGCAGCAGGCCGTCGGCGCGGATGGAGAAGGTATCGAAGCGGCGTGGATCGGCGGCAAACAGGTCGCGCAGATGCAGGGTTTTGGCCGTTGCGACATGGGCGGCAAGCGCCGTCCAGGAGGGGGTAGTCAGTAGTGGATTGGTCATTGCGAAAGTATCAGAGCCAGGCCATCATGCCCATTTCAAAGGGGTGGGTCAGCAAGGAATGTGTCGGAAAGGCGCGCACGCGGTATTCGATCTTGCCGCATTGGTCGGGCGTGAGATCGCGGGCGAAAAGGTATTCATCCTTGCCAAGAGGATTTTGTGGGTGCAGCGGAAAACGTTTGGCGCGGATCAAATTGGTCTCGTTGGGGCGCGAGAATACCAATTCAACGGTGACATCCTCGGGGGCGAGGCCATTGAGCCGCAGAGCGACCTCGAAACGCAGTTTCTCGCCGTAGCGGGTGCGTGGCACCGGCGCATTGACGAGGCGCGGAGCGACACCGCCCCAGGCGGCGCGAACTCGGGCTTTCCAGGTGGCCAGGGCGCGGGCGCCGGCGAAATCGTTCGGCGAAAACTTGCGCCACTGCTCCGATGCCGGAGCGTAATATTTCTCGACATACTCGCGCAACATACGTTCCATATTGAAGCGCGGCATGATGGTAGCGATCGATCGCTTGGCCATCGCCACCCAGTCCGGGGAATAGCCAAGCGAAGTATTGCGGTAATAGAGCGGCACCACGGCGTCCTGCAGCAGTTCGTAAAGCGTGCGCGCTTCCTCGGCGTCGCGTTGCTCCGGTAGCGTGGCATCGGCCACCGGCTTGATGGCCCAGCCATTGCTGCCGTCATAGGCCTCGCCCCACCAGCCATCGAGCACCGAAAGGTTGATGGCGCCGTTGATCGCTGCTTTCATGCCAGAGGTGCCCGAGGCTTCGAGCGGAAAAATCGGGTTATTGAGCCAGACATCGACGCCCGACACCAGTCGCCGTGACAGATGCAGGTCGTAGCCTTCGACCATGAGAATGCGGCCCTCGAACTCGGGGCGATCGGCCACCGCCGAAATCTCGCGAATCAGCGCCTGACCCGGATCATCGGCCGGGTGCGCCTTGCCGGCGAAGATGAACAGCACCGGCCGTTCGTTGTTGCACAGAATTTGTCGCAGCCAGTCAAGATTCCTGAACAGCAGGGCGGCGCGCTTGTAGGTGGCAAAGCGGCGGGCGAAGCCGATGGTCAATACCGTCGGGCTGGATGGATCGGTGAAATGCAGCAGGCGGTCAAGGTGGGCTTCGGAGCCGTGGTTGCGCGTGTGTTGTTCGCGCACGCGAGCGCGCACCAGATGCAGCATCTGCGCCTTGAGCGACTGGCGGATGCTCCAGAACACCTGGTCGGGAATGCGATGGATACCCTGCCAGCAGCCGTGATCGGTGAGGCGATGCATCCAGCCGAGACCGAGATGGCGGTCAAAGGTTTCCGACCAGTCGGTGGCGAGGAAGGTCGACACATGGACGCCGTTGGTAACGTAGCCCATCGGATTTTCTTCGGGCTCGATCTGCGGCCACAATTCGGCGCAGATGCGCGAGGAAACCTCGCCGTGAATGCGCGAGACGCCATTGGTGAAGCGCGAGCCGCGAATCGCCAGCGCCGTCATGTTGAAATCGGGCTGACCATCGGTGCGGCCGAGCGACAGGAGATTATCGATGTCGCAAGCCATGTCGGCGCAGGCACCCTCGAAGTAGCGGTGCACCATGTCGGCGGGAAAGTGATCGTGGCCGGCCGGCACCGGGGTGTGCGTGGTGAATACCGTGTTGCAGGCGACTACCTCGATGGCGGCACGAAACTCCATGCCCGATTTCACCCGCTCGCGGATGCGTTCGAGAATCATGAAGGCGGCGTGGCCTTCGTTGATGTGCCAGACACTGGGTTTGATGCCAAGCGCCGCCAATGCGCGCACGCCGCCCATGCCGAGCACAATTTCCTGCTCGATGCGGACGGAAAGGTCGCCGCCATAGAGGCGATGGACGATATGGCGATCATGCTCGTTGTTTTCGGTCAGGTTGGTGTCGAGCAGGTAGAGCGTGGCGTGGCCGACCTGGGCTTTCCAGACCTTGATCCAGACATCGCGGCCCGGCATGCGGAGGGACACCCGCACGTCCTGACCGTCTTCGCGCAGAACGGGCGAAATCGGCATGTCGTCGAAGTCGTTATCGCCATAGTGCGCGGTCTGGTTGCCATCACGGTCGATGGTCTGGGTGAAGTAACCCTGGCGATAAAGCAGACCAACGGCGACAAAGGGCAGGCGCAGGTCGGAGGCGGCCTTGCAGTGGTCGCCGGCGAGGATGCCGAGACCGCCGGAGTAGATCGGCAGGCTTTCGTGAAAGCCGAACTCGGCGCAGAAATAGGCGATCTGGTCGGTATGCACCAGCGGTTGCTTGCCAGGCAGCGTGATCTGGTCGTGCATCTGGTGATAGGTGTCGTAGGCCGACATCACCTTGTTCAGGGTGCCGAGGAAGATCGGGTCCTCGGAGGCTTCCTTCAGCCGCTTCTGGTCGATGCGCTTGAGGAATGCCTTGGGGCTGTGGTGTACCGCGCGCCACAGCGCCGGATGCAGCCGCGCAAACAGCGCCCGGCTCGGCCGGTCCCAGCTATACCAGAGGTTGTTGGCCAACTCTTCAAGCCGGGCCAGCCGGGGCGGTATGTCTGGATTGACTTCAAGCAGATAGCGAGTGCCTGGCATTGCGCTGTTCTTCCTCTGGCTTGCTCTTTCGGTGTCGTCGCGGGGTTGTCGCGGGGTTATCGCGATGTCGTCGAACTTGCCCGATTCTACGCGAGGGGTTCAAACTCAAGCAGCACCGATTGTTCCACCCCGTCGAGCAGCGGCCACGACAGGCTGATCTCTACCGCCTGCATCACCTTCTCAAACCCGGCTTCGGATTGCGAAACGGTGCGGTGCGGTCGGGCAATGATGCGGGCGGGCAGCGACGTAGACAGCCGCAACCGGCCACCGAGTACGCCGTCTTCGAGCGTCAACTGGGAAGCTTGATCGAGGTGGAGCAGATCGCCGAAACCGCCGGGAATTTCGCCCGACGACAGTACGTAACGGCCAAGGAAACCATCACAGCTTGGCATCGCCAGATTGATGACCGTGGTCAACGTGCCGGAGAGCTTCTTGCCGCGCAACTTCACGGCGAGATGGGCGCCGTCGACTTCGATGTGCTTGGTAATGGTGCCGCCGTCGACCTTGGCGGTGAAACTCACCGCGCCTTCACGGGCGGAGACCGCCGGCAACTGGTAGGTATCGACCGCGTGTTCGGTGCCGTCGAGTGCTGTCCAGCTTTCGACGAAGAGACCGCGCGGCCGCGTGTCAATATCGGCGTCGCCCGGCAGGATTTCATGCAGGAAGGCGACACGGTCGTGCGCCGAGGTGATGCCTTCACCTTCATGCACGATCACCTTTTGTCCCGATTTTTCCAGCTTGTCGTGATAAGCCTCGTCGTAGCGGCGCAGGGTATCGCCGAAATTATGGGTGCGTTCGTAGGTATCGAACTCGACCACGGCCGCATCGCCATCGACGCGCACCACGGCCTGCAAGAGGTGCCCCCGCAGGAAAATCTCTTCGGCACCGTCGCTGTCGATATCGTGACGCTCGATAACCGGGCGCGGCGCCAAACGGTCGAGTTCGGCTTCGAGCGCCAGCAGGTTGTTCCAGATGGCGCGGCGCAGATGCGGCAGGTAAAGCCCGCCGAAGAGGCCATGCCAGTAGGCGTCGTTGGCCTGGCAGCGATGCAGCAGTTCGCGCCGCTCGTCGGTCTGCTGCGACTGCGGCAAGGCATGGAAGCGATTGGACACGGTCAGCATGCGCTTGTGCATCCAGTTCGACTCGGGGTAGCGCGAGAAAAAGTTGCGCCAGATGCCGCCGCGCAGGAAGGCCTTGCGGCGCTCGAAACGGCCGGCGGTCTTCTCGTCGTCAAGCAGGGCATGGTATTCGCGCGCCGCCGGGCCGGGCAGCGTCCATTCGTTCATCTCGATGTAGGACGCGGTTGGCAGATAGACAATGCCGCGAGTGCGGTTCGCGGTGTGGAATTCGTCGAAGCTGCCGGTGCGGATGAGGGGGGAGGCCAGCACACCCTCGACGAAGGAGGTCAGCCAGCCTTTTTCGTAGACCCATTCGTAGGTCTCGGGCCAGATACCAAATTTTTCGATGTCGTCGAAGTAGATCGAGGCACGCTGTCCCTGGCGGGCGAGGTCTTCGAGCCAGGCGACGGTTTCGTTGGCCGGCGAAAAGGGCAGTCGGTAGCGCGCGGCTTCAGAAATCGGGAAAAGGTCAAGCTTCAGGCCGCTTTCTTCGGTGGTGTGAAAGCTGTCGAGCTTGGCGGGGTCGGCGCCGGCGCAGATGAAGTGGTAGTCATCGACCGCCACATACTCGATGCCCGATTCCGCCAGCGAGGCGACCACGGCCGATTCCCACACCCGCTCCGTCAGCCAGGCGCCCTTGGGCCGCTGGCCGAAGCGTTTTTCGAGCTTGTCGGACAGTGTATTGATCTGGGTGACGCGGTCACGGTGCGGAATGGCGGCGAGCACCGGCTCGCAATCGCCAGAGCCGAACCACTCGACCTGGCCACGGCGAGTCATCTTGGCCATGCGTTTCATGTCTTTCGGGTAGCGCTCGGCCAGGACGTCGAGCAGCCAACCGGAGAAGTGCGAGGCGAAGCGGAACTCCGGATAGTCTTCGAGGACCTCGAAGAACTTGCTGTAACAGCGCAGGTGCGCTTCTTCAATAACCTCGGGAAAGTTGCCGACAGGCTGGTGGGCGTGGACGCCGAAAAGCAGGGTGATGGGGGTTGTCATGAAAGATGCCGGTATCAGGTTTCGGTGGCGCGACGCATGGATCCGCCCTCGGCGGATTCAGAGCCGGCGGAAATGGGCTGGTTAAGATTGGCGGGTGCGTCGAGTTCAAGGCAGTGGTAAAGATTGGCGAGATTGCGGCGATAGAGGCGATCAAAGCTGGCCACCGCCTGCGACGGGTTGTAGTCGCCGAACCACCAGAACCAGTCGGAGCTCTCGCAGATGGCCAGTTGCCGTTCCGCTAGCGCCGACTTTTCGGGCGATAAGCGACCGCTCAACATGATGAGGTCGTAGCTGGTCTTGGCCGCGCACAGCAAATCCCAGGCGTGATTCTTGTCGGGCTCGCCGATCCAGGTGGAGAGCGTGCCATAGACCCAACTACCCGCCGTCAGGCCAGGCAGCAAGGGGTCGGTGGCCGGCTTGCTATCTTCGCGGGAAAGCAGTTCGGCAAACGTGGTGGTGCGGATTGTCGGATGTTTTTCGAGCAACCCGTAGAGATCGTCGAAGAAATAGAAGGCGTTGTAGGGATAGTGCTCCCAGGCGTTCTCTCCGTCCATGATCACGCTGACCACCGGCGTCTCACCCTCGGCGCTGGCGGCAAGGATTGTTTCCAGTTGGCCGACAAAATGGCTGGCGGCGTCGCGACCATGCCATTTGGCATACTCGAAACCCATCATGTCCGATAGGCGCTCGTCGCGAAAAAACAGGCTGAGGCCAGGTGCGCCTTCGAGCCGCCACGGGTGGTAGGCCGCGCGCGGGTGGTTACTGGCGGCATGATTGCCGTGGTGCAGCGTATTCCTGAGCACGCCCTCGCCGCTGGCCAGCCAGCGACAGCCGCTTTGCGCCAGTTGGCAAACAAACGGGGCGGAAATACCGCCCTCGGCGGGCCACATGCCCACGGGCGGCTGGCCGAAGCGCCTGGCGTGGGAAACGCGGGCGGATTCGATCTGAGCCGTTACCCGATTACGACCGCCGGGATAGACGGTGGCCTGGGGCAGCGGCGCATCCGGCACGGTGTCGTGGGCGACAGTGAAGTCGAGCAACAGGGGCGAGAGCGGGTGGGTATGGGGCGTGGACGAAATTTCGACACGCCCGGTCGCGGCCAGCGCGCGGTAACGCGGGATCAGGCCTTCGATCATGACGCCGATCACGTCCAGCAAGCCCTTGCGGTCGGCCGCGGTGAAGTTCTCGCCCTTGCTCATCAGCGCCGGTAGCAGCGGACTGCGCCGGCGCTCGGTTTCGCCGGTCCAGGCCAGGTGATACCAGGTGACCAGGTCGGAAAAGTAGTTGCCCGACAGGTAGCCGAGCGTGATGGCGCCTTCCACCACCAGCGACTTGTAGATGTCGTGCAAGCGCTTGTAGAGCGGAAACGGCGCCAGCATGGTGTGGTGGTTGCTGCGAAAACAGGCTTCGAGGAGCAACTCGCGATCGGCATCGTCGATCTTGTCGAGATCGGGCTGGGCCAGCAACCGCAACAGCGGATCGCGGAACTGGCCACTGGCGAACTGGGCTGCGTAGTCTTCGATCTGATCGAGCAGTATCGGCACGAAATTGACTACACCGTGAATACCCGGATGGCGCTCCAGATGCGCCGCCATGTCGGTGTAGTCCTTGATCGCATGCAGATAGACCCAAGGCAGCACGAATTCGTCGCTCACATGGTCGCGGTAATCCGGCTGATGCATGTGCCACAGGAAAACAAGGTCGAGTTGTTTTGCCATCAGCGAATCCGCGGGGTGCTTTGTTCGAGCATGTCCGGAGTGACCAGCGTTACACCGCCCTCTGACACATAGAAGCGCTTGCGGTCCTCTTCCAGATCGTAGCCGATCACCATGCCGGGCGGGATCTTGCAGTTCTTGTCGATTACCGCCTTGCGCACCTTGGCGCCTTCGCCGATATCCACCTTGGGCAGGATCACCGAATCCTCGACAACGGAATAACTATGCACGCGCACATTGGAGAACAGCATGGAGCGCCTGACGGTTCCACCGCTGATGATGTCGCCGCCCGAGACCAGCGAGTCGATGGCCATGCCGCGGCGGCCCTCGTTGTCGAACACGAACTTGGCTGGCGGCTGCTGCTCCTGGTAAGTCCAGATCGGCCAGTCCTGGTCGTAAAGGTCAAGCTCGGGCGTGACCTTGGTCAACTCCATGTTCGCCCCCCAGTAGGCGTCGATGGTGCCGACGTCGCGCCAGTAGGCTGTCTCGCCAGGGCGGGTGCCTACGCAACTATCGTTGAAGTCGTGGGCATAGATTTGGTAGCGATCAACGCAGTAGGGGATGATGTCCTTGCCGAAATCGTGACTTGACCCTGGCGTGTCGGCGTCGCGGAGCAGCTGCTCGTAAAGGAAATCGGCATTGAAGACATAGATGCCCATGCTGGCCAGCGCGCGGTCGGGCTTGCCGGGAATGCAGGGTGGATTCTTGGGCTTCTCGATGAAACTCTTGACGCGGTGCTTCTCGTCGACATGGAGGACACCGAAGTCGCTGGCTTCGTTGAGCGGCACATCGAGACAGGCGATCGACATGTCGGCGCCGCGATGCACGTGCTCCGCCAGCATCCTGCCGTAGTCCATCTTGTAGATGTGGTCGCCCGAGAGAATCAGGACATGATTGGGCTGGTTGCGACGCATCAGCGCAAGATTCTGAAAGACCGCGTTGGCGGTGCCGAGATACCAGTCCTCGTTGATCTGCTGTTGCGCCGGCAACAGGTCGATGGCCTCGCGGAAGCGGCCATCAAGGAAGCTCCAGCCGCGCTGCAGGTGGCGGATCAGGCTTTGCGCCTTGTACTGCGTTGCCACGCCGATGCGGCGGATGCCGGAGTTTACGCAGTTCGACAACGTGAAGTCGATAATGCGGAACTTGCCGCCGAAAGGTACGGCCGGTTTTGATCGCCAATCGGTCAGTTGCATCAGACGGCTGCCGCGGCCACCGGCCAGAATGATGCCGACGGTGTTGCGTGTCAGATGGCTGACGAAACGGCCATGGCTAGCGTTTGGGTCGTTGTGTACGAACTGGTCTTTCATTGCCTGTCTCCCCACGGGTATACAATCAAGCTACTTTAAATGTGGATTCTATGATGATTAACGCTTCCTTGCGCCCGCTAATTGATGCGAGCGAGTCTGACCCCTTCCGCGTACTTGGCTGGCATCGCGAGGGCAGCGGCTGGCGTTTGCGTGTATTTCGCCCCCACGCCAGCAGTGTGAGCGCGTTGATTGATGACGCCTGGTTGCCGCTGCGCCGGGTCGGCAAGACCGGTATTTTCGAATGGTCGGGCGCGGTCGCCAAGGCCGCACCGGCCCGGCTGCGCATTAACGAGGACGGGCTCATCGCGGAATGCATCGATCCCTACGCCTTTCCGCCACGACCGATCGCGCAGGATGTCTATCTTTTCGGCGAGGGCTCGAACAGCCAGGCCTATAGCATTTTCGGCGCGGTGCCGGAAACGCGCGACGGCGTCGCGGGCGTCTGCTTTCGCCTGTGGGCGCCCAATGCCGCCCGCGTTTCGCTGCTGGGCGAGTTCAACCACTGGGACGGCCGCGCCCATCCGATGTGCTCGCTGGGCGCTTCGGGCATTTGGGAGCTGTTCATGCCGGAACTGCCGGCGGGCACCCTCTACAAATTCGAGGTGCGCACCCGCCGGACGGGCGCCTTGATGGTCAAAACCGATCCCTACGGACGCGAATTCGAACGGCGGCCGGCGACCGCGGCGCGTGTCTGTGCCGAGTCCGCCTACGCCTGGGGCGATGCCGAGTGGCTGGCGCGCCGCGCGCAGTGGGACTGGCAACACGCGCCGATGTCCATTTATGAGATGCACCCGGGCTCCTGGATGCGCCATCCCGACAGCAGTTTCTTCAGTTACCGCGAGATGGCCGAGCGGCTGGTGCCCTACGCCAGGGACCTCGGCTACACCCACATCGAATTGATGCCGGTGATGGAGCACCCCCTCGACGAATCCTGGGGCTACCAGTGCACCGGTTACTTTGCGCCGAGCTCGCGCTTCGGCACCCCCGACGACCTGCGCTTCTTCATCGACACCTGCCATCAGGCCGGCATCGGCGTGTTGCTCGACTGGGTGCCCGGCCATTTCCCGATGGATGATTGGGCGCTGGCCCATTTCGACGGCACCGCGCTCTACGAGCACGAAGACCCGCGTCTCGGGGTACACCAGGACTGGGGCACCTACATCTTCAACTACGGCCGCAACGAGGTAAGGAGTTTCCTGCTGTCCTCCGCCGACTACTGGCTGCGCGAATTCCATGCCGACGGCCTGCGTGTCGATGCCGTCGCCTCCATGTTGTATCTCGACTACTCGCGCAAGGCGGGCGAATGGCTGCCCAACAAATATGGCGGCCGCGAAAATCTGGAAGCTATCGAATTCCTGCGGCAACTCAACCAACTGGTGCATCGCGAGTTTCCCGGCGCGGTGACTATTGCCGAAGAATCCACCGCCTGGCCGATGGTGTCGCGCCCGGTGTATCTGGGTGGCCTGGGTTTCTCGATGAAGTGGAACATGGGCTGGATGCACGACACGCTCGACTACATGAGCAAGCCGCCCATCCATCGCCGCTACCACCACGAGCGGCTGACCTTTGGCCAGGAATATGCCTACTCCGAGAATTTCGTGCTGCCCTTCTCGCACGACGAAGTGGTGCACGGCAAGGGTTCGTTGCTGGGCAAGATGCCGGGCGATGAATGGCAACGCTTCGCCAACCAGCGCCTTCTCCTGACCTACCAGACGGCGGCATCCGGCAAGAAGCTGACGTTCATGGGCGTTGAACTGGGCCAACCGGGGGAGTGGAGCGAGGGCAGCGAACTGCCGTGGAAGCTGTTGGCGACCGAACAGCATGCCGGCATGCACCGGCTGGTCGGCGACCTCAACCGCCTTTACGTGGCGACGCCAGCCTTGCATGATCTCGATTTCGACGTTGCCGGGTTTTCCTGGATCGATTGCCACGATGTCGAACAGTCGGTGGTGAGCTGGCTACGTTATGCCCGCGATGGCAGCTACGTGGTGGTGGTGCTCAACTTCACCCCCGTGCCGCGGAAGGGTTACCGCCTGGGGGTGCCTGCCGCCGGCACCTGGCGCGAAGTCTTCAACAGTGACTCGCGCTACTACGGTGGCAGCGATCTCGGCAACGGCGGCCTGATGACAGCGCAACCACGCATCTGGATGGGGCGACCGGCTTCACTCGATTTGACCTTGCCCCCGCTCGGGGCCGTGATTCTGGCCCCGCAGCCCCCCGCGCCCGCCATGCCCGCCGCGCCTTTAGAGGCTGCGACGGACGAAAAGGGGTAGGCAGGGGATAGGCGAACGGTTCTGGCTTAGGGATTCAGGAGACCGGCGGCGAGCAAGCCGTCGATTTCCTTTTCTGCCGCTGCCCAGTCGTCAGCGCCGTTACCGCCAACGAAGCCACGGCGCTCGGCGATGTGATAGGCGGCAACTTCAATATAGTTGCGACGCTGATCCGGCGTTAGCGCGCGAAGCTGCTTGGTGGGGCTCTTTGCGGCGGCGGGTTTTGCGGCCGGAGTAGCCGGGGCGGCCGGAACAGCCTTGGGCTTTTCCGCGACGACGGGCTTGGCGGCGGCGGGTTTTTCACTTACCGGCTTGGCTGCGACCACGGCGGGTGCCGGCGCAGGGGCGGGAGCGGGGGCAGGTTTGGCCGCGGCCTTGACCGGCGGCACCGGGGTTGGCACCGGGGCTGGCGCTGCGGCCTTGACCGGCGCTGTTACAGGGGCCGCAGCCTTGGTTAAGGTCTTCGCGGCGGGGGCCGACTTGTTTGCGGTGGTCTTGGCTGCTGCCTTGGTTTTGCTGGTTGCCATTTTGTCTCCTATGCTCATCGAAGTTATCGGACTGATTTTCTTGTTGTTTTTGTTGTTGGTCGCATTGTACGTTAATGCCGAAATGTTGCCATCACATGACCGCGGCTAATTTCAGCCGCTATCCAGTGCAAGTATTGCCGCGCCTTTGAGTCCGAGTTGCGGGTCAATTGTCACATAAACCGGCATGCGCGCAGCTAGTGCAGCGTGTTCGGCCTTGGCATTGAAGGCCGCCAGGAAGGGGCCGTTTTGCATCAGCGGCAGGATTTTTGCCATGTCGCCGGCATAGGCACCATAGGCCGCCAGAAAAACATCGACCGAATGGCGGGCGGTAGCTTCGCCCGCCAGTGCGCGCTCGCTGATGATTGCCGGATCAAGCGCTTCGCTGGCGAGGACACGATGAATAGCCGCCAGGCCGGGCCCGGAGATTACCCGCTCCGCGGTAACGCGGCCAAACTCGCTCAGCAGCGATGTCCAGACGCGCGCTTGCACCGCGTCCGCCGGAGCGAAGCCGACATGGCCGCCTTCGCCGGGCAGCACACGGAAGCCGGCAACGTCGGCAACCAGTGTCGCCATGCCCAGCCCGGTGCCGGCGCCGATCACCAGTTTGACTCCATCGGCGAGAGGCTCGCCGGCTTGCAGCACGATGAGCTCGGCGCTGGCCAGCGCCGTCACGCCCATCGCCGCACCAACAAAATCGTTGACCAGCCGCACGGGGCCGAGGAGGTCGAATCGAGCCTCCAGCGCGGCGGCGTCAACTATCCAGGGCAGATTGGTGATCCGGGCCGTGCGGCCGTCGTCCTCGACCGGCCCGGCCAGCGCCAGGCAACCGCCGTCGATGGGGGAAGCAAGGTCAAGCAGATCACGGATGGACTTGTCGGACAGGAATTCGGCCAGCAAGGGCGCAAAATCCGAAAAGTCGGCGCTGGCGAAACGGCGTTCGCCGACAATGTTGCCGCTGTCATCGACCAGTCCCAACAGCACCTTGGTGCCGCCAATATCGCCGCAAAGTTTCATACGGCCACCGGCGCCGCGATGTGCGGATGCGGGTCGTAGCCGTCGAGGGTGAAGTCCTCGAAGCGGAAGGCGAAGAGATCGCTCACGTCTGGATTGATACGCATGGTCGGCAGGGTGCGCGGTGTGCGCGCGAGTTGTAATTGAGTTTGGTCAAGGTGATTCGAATACAGATGCGCATCGCCCAGCGTATGCACGAAGTCGCCGGGTTTGAAACCGCATACCTGCGCCACTATCAGTGTCAGCAGCGCGTAGGAAGCTATGTTGAACGGCACGCCGAGGAAGATGTCGGCGCTGCGCTGGTAAAGCTGGCAGCTCAATTTGCCGTCGGCGACGTAAAACTGGAAGAGGGCGTGACAGGGCGGCAGCGCCATGCGATCGACATCGGCCGGATTCCAGGCGGTGACCAGATGCCGGCGCGAATCCGGATTTTTCTTCAGTCCGTCGATCAGCTGCGCGATCTGGTCGATCTCGCCGTTGGGGTTGGCCGTGGTGCGGTCGGGCCAGTGGCGCCACTGGTGACCGTAGACCGGACCGAGATCGCCGTTGTCGTCGGCCCACTCGTCCCAAATGCGCACGCCGTTGTCCTTGAGGTAGCCGATATTGGTTTCGCCGCGGAGGAACCACAGCAACTCGAAAATGATCGAGCGCAGATGCAGTTTCTTCGTCGTCAGCACCGGAAAACCAGCAGCCAGATCGAAGCGCATCTGCCAGCCGAACACCGAGCGCGTACCAGTGCCGGTGCGGTCGGATTTGACGTGACCGTGTTCGAACACGTGGCGCATCAGGTCGAGGTACTGTCGCATGGGGTCAGCGCGAAATGCCGGCGAGGGCGGTGTTTATAATCGGCCGCTATTCTAATGGGAAGAGCCGCATGGTTGCCCTGGTTAAGGCAAAAGGCATGACAGTGCCGGGGCTTTCCGCTAACCTGCGCCTTTCCCGCAAGGCCACCACCGGCGCCGACCGCCATGCTGACAAGATTCTTTCCCTCGAAACCCGACCATCCGCTGGCTGACGCCCGCGTCGCCAAGCGGCTTTTCGACGAATTGCCGCGGCGCGAGCCGACCGGGGCGCTTGATGAAGCCACCGCATTGCTGGAATCCATCGTTGCCGTCGCCGGTTTTGAGCCGAACGAGCGTCTCACACTGATACTGCAACTCGACGAAGCCGCCGGCCCGCCGGCCCGGCGGCTATGCCGTGAATATGTCGTTTCGGCGCGGCTGTCGCGGCCGCAGGAAATGAAACTGTGGCACTTGAATCACGACTACTGGCAGGCCGTGGCGGCGGCTTTGGACGACTGCCTGCTACGTCACGACAGCGGCGAGAAGGGCGCTGAAGCGATGAAGCCCGCGCTCGCGCTGTTGTATGCCCG
>JFJP01038660.1_pt1 | contig 16364 bp, 10 predicted proteins | sample 431651 | NCBI WGS metagenome assembly JFJP01 (sample SAMN02602958, study PRJNA72255) | Microbial mat metagenome, whole genome shotgun sequencing project. | biome: fresh water; feature: sink hole; material: water; isolation source: purple microbial (photo- and chemosynthetic) mats found in... | reverse complement strand
AGAAGAGTACACCCATTCCGTGAGCGCCGTCAACATGCAACCAGAGATCATATTTTTCACAGAAATCAGCTATAGCATTAAGGTTATCATAAGTGCCAGTTGCGGTGGAGCATGAGTTGGCTGCTACAGATATTATCTTAATTCCCTTATCCTCAGCTCTTTTCTTATACTCTTCGAGAAGATCAGTTCTCATCCTGTATTCTGAGTCGAATGGCACTTTTACGATAGATTCTTCGCCAAGTCCCATTATCTTAACATTCCTCCCAAGACTATAGTGAGATTGTTCCGACATCATATATCCGGGTCTTAATTCGCTTTTTACACCTTCCTCCCAGATGTTATAATCTGTTTTTGCCTGTCGTGCTGCGAGCATTGCTGTAAGGTTACCTGCTGTACCGCCATGTGTAAAAATGCCATCAAACCCTTTTGCATAGCCAATCATGGCCCCGAACCTGTCAATCACATTTCTTTCCATCGCCATATTAACCGGTCCCATTTCATAAATCGCTGCACCGTTATTGAGAAGAGTGGTGCAGAACTGGGCAAGAACAGCTGCCGGCAGGGGAGAGGTAACCTGGTGGCCAATATAATGAGGATGATGAATATGTATTGAATTCTCAATTATCCGTCTGATAAACAGATCAAATGGCTCTTTGTCTCCTCCTCCTGAATCGAAAGAGAATAACCTGGCAAGCTTATCAGGCTCATTCCATGGCAAAACGGGCATCTCTTTACCTGATAATGCATTTTTCAGATAATCTGCCAGAGTATCTACTATGGTATGGCCTTCTTTTCTGAAATTCTCAGAATCGAAGGGGGAGGGTATGTTTAATTCCTTGTCGTTCATTGTTAGATTTTTTTTGCCACTAAGACACCAGGACACAAAGGCTCACAAAGATATTTCACAAAACTTTAAGTTCTTGGTGTCCCCCTGGTGACTTAGTGCCTTGGTGGCCTAATTAAATTTCAGATTCTAGACTTTTAAAAAACCATTTAATTACCTGATCATCAGTATTGTTTTCTGCAAAAAGGCATATTTCTTTTACCCCTTTTCTTTCTTTTATCATATTCGCCAGCAATTCAATTACTCCGCAATAACCTTCCGGATTCAAGCCTGCAAAACTATAAGTTCTAACTTCGGAATTGTAATTATCGAAAAACTCTCGCAGGATATTGTAACGCTCCTTCTGTTTCAGAACAATTGAATCAAAACTTCCGAAGGTTTTTAAGAAGTTATCATACCGTTGTCCGGCATTCTTTAAAATAAGAAACCCTATATCATTCAGGCCTATACCTCTTTTAAGGTAAATTTCTGAATATCTGTAGATTCCAATAAATCCAAAAGCGTCAAGGTCATCAGCAACCGACAGAATTGTCAGCAGATCAAACTTACCTGAAGTAGTGTTATAATCTTTGTTGTCGTGGTTTTCAATAGCTGAAAGGAGATCTGAATAATTACTTTCATCAATATCATGACTTTTAAGGAATCTTGTGCACAGGTCTTTGCTGTGGTGTCCGTGTTTAATACCTGCATCAACAGACATTCCGATATCATGCAGGTAACAGGCAATTATCAGGTTTTCAGCTAAGGCAGGATCGGTGATGCTATTTTGCTGATCAATACTTGTAATTAGTTCCCTGGCATAACCCCATACCCTTCTGTGATGATTCAATCCATGCGAAGGCAGCGATTTCTCATCGTAGACCGAGACAAAAAAATCTTCAAGGATCTGTTTAAACTGAAGTTCTGCAGATTCAATGCGACCGGTAAGATTCATAACAATGAAAAAAAAAGCAAAAGACCGAGCCTTTTGCTTTTGAACAGGCTGTTTGAAAACTAATTATGAATTAATCATTTTCCTGGCCAGATCGAGAATGGTGGTATCGTCGAATGTGACTATGCCTCCATCTGGTCCCTGTTCAAAATGAATTCCAACACTTTGGCCCTTGTCAAAATTTCTCCCTCCGAAGTAGTTCCTGACTGTTTCCTCATTCAGATCCAGTTTCTCTGCAATGTTCCTCATACTACCGGAGGGTAACTGGTCTTTAATCTTCCGGAGTTCATTAAAAGTGATTGTGTTTGCCATAATATTTAAATTTATCCGTTTAATACTTAAGTTAACATGAGACCCAAAGTTAAACATTTAATGGGAAACATGAAAGGCAAAACGATATTATCGTAATATTTTCGTAACATCTGAGGTCTATGCTTTTCCTGCGTTTAATTATTTTCTGTTAGTTCTTTCATTAATTCAAGGAATAGTTTGAGTGCCTTCTTTTTATCATCATTTAAGTCATAATCAATGTTTTCCTTGAGATATAACCTCAGGTCATTTCCTGAAATAACTCCTGCGTTGCCGTACTTTTGTACTACTGCATCGATGTTTTCAACTCCGATAGAGAGTGCTTTATTGAATTCAGCAATAAGTTCTTTATCAAGTACTTTATTGGCTGTCCAGCAGGCAAATACAAAAGGTAGTCCTGAAAAATGTTTCCATTCGAGGGCCAGATCTATTCTGTAACTGAAGCTTTTCTCATATTCGAAGCACTGGTCGCCGATAAGAACAACTGCTTCATTCTTTCCAACATTCCTGAAGTCGAATCCTTTTGAAGTGTTCATCCACCTGAACTCACTCTTCCAGAAATTCCTGGCCAGGACTTTTGTAAGATTGACCGATGATCTGGATCGGTAATCAAGAAAAACGGTCTCGATATTATTGAAAGGGCAGTTACTCAGGAGCATTACAGTTCTTACATTCCCGTTTGCGCCGATACAATAGTCACTTATGATATGATATTCCTTCAGCAATGGTAGTGAGGCTACAGGTATAAGTCCGATATCAACTTTTCCTGATATAAGTTTGGCTGCGCAATCTGCCGGATGATCAGTTTCGAGTATTACTCTTTTATCAAACCCGCTTTCAGTCAGTCCATATATAAATGGATAAGTATTCGCATATTTTACAGCCGATATTCTGATTTTATCCATACCTTTTTTTTACAACGTCTAAATTACTACTTTTGTGTACATAGTTATAACAACTGAAAACTCAATCTGATTAATAATGGAATTAAATTTTCTTACTGCCATATCTCCCCTTGATGGAAGATACAGACAAAAAGTTGATGAACTTGATCTGTATTTTTCAGAATTCGGGCTTATCAGGTACCGGCTGATGGTAGAAGTTGAATATTTCATAGCTCTCTGCGATATACCGCTTCCTCAGCTGGCTGATTTTCCGAAGGAGAATTACAAATTACTTCGTTCTATATATGATGATTTTGATCTGAGCGATGCTGAAAAGATAAAAGAGCGGGAGAAGATTACAAATCACGATATAAAAGCGATTGAGTATTTCCTTAAAGAGAGGTTTTTTCAATCAGGTTGGGGTAAATGGAGCGAATTCATTCATTTTGGTCTCACATCGCAGGACATAAACAATACAGCTATCCCTCTTTCTATCAAGGATGCTCTAATAAATGTATATTTTCCGGTTCTGTATGAATTAAGGGAAACACTTGCCGCTTTTGCCGACGAATGGAAAGAGATTCCAATGCTGGCGCGAACACACGGACAACCTGCTTCTCCAACCAGGCTGGGAAAAGAGATTGAAGTTTTTATTGCAAGAATTGATGGTCAGACAAAGTACTTCGGGCAGATTCCTTATTCAGCAAAATTCGGGGGTGCTACGGGTAACTTCAATGCCCATAAGGCAGCCTATCCTGATGTTGACTGGATCTCTTTTGCCAATAACTTTGTAAATGAGGAACTTGGATTGGTTCGTTCACATCCTACCACTCAGATCGAGCACTATGATAACCTGGCTGCACTCTTCGACAATATGCGGCGCATTAATGTCATTATGATTGATCTGTGTCGTGATATATGGACTTATATATCAATGGATTACTTTACCCAGAAAATAAAGAAAGGAGAGATCGGATCATCTGCTATGCCTCATAAGGTTAATCCGATAGATTTTGAAAATGCAGAAGGGAACTTCGGATATGCCAATGCTATTTTTGAACACCTTTCACTTAAATTACCGATATCAAGGCTTCAGCGCGATCTGACAGATTCTACTGTTTCCAGAAATATAGGTGTGCCTGTCGGACACTCTGTTCTTGCTTTAAACTCCCTTCAGAAAGGGCTCAATAAGCTTATTGTCAATAAGGAAAAGATTAGGTTTGATCTTGATAATAACTGGGCAGTTGTGGCTGAAGCTATTCAGACAATTCTCCGGCGTGAAGGGTATCCGAAACCATATGAGGCTCTTCTGGAACTTACCCGCACAAATGAGAAAATAACACATGCATCTATAACAAACTTCATTGAAAATCTGGATCTGAGTGATGAGATAAAAGCCGAACTGATGGCGATAACCCCCTTTAATTATACCGGCTTTTAATAACCAGATAGCAGATGAAAAATGTAAGGTTGCTACTCAAGTATTTTACTCCCTATAAATGGTCGGCATTCCGAAGTATTCTGTATAATATACTGAGCGCTCTCTTTGCTCTTGGTACTTATACTCTGGTTATGCCATTCCTCGAGATTCTTTTTAGCAGAATACCTCCTCCTGTTGATCCGGGAGACTTCCAGTTTACTACAGATTATATAGGTGCGTTCAGTAAATTTTATCTTTCGACATTTATTCAGGAGCATGGACAGGCAGGGGCTCTTATGCTTGTCGTTATTATAGTTATTGTGGCCAGTTTATTCAAAAACGGATTTATTTTCATGGCAAATAACAGTATGGCCTTTATCCGTGCCAGCACTGTGCGCGATCTCAGAAGAAAGATGTACAATAAAGTACTCAGACTTCCTCTTTCCTTTTTTACCGATGCAAGGAAAGGTGATGTGATGACAAGGATCTCAAATGATGTGCAGGAGATAGAGGTTTCTGTAATGTCTTCACTGACAATGCTTTTCAGAGATCCGATGTATATTCTGATATTTGTTGCCTTCCTTTTTATCAGCAGTGTCGAACTGACTCTTTTTGCACTTGTACTTCTCCCCATCAGCGGCTGGCTTATTGGAAGGACAAGCCGGACCCTCAGATCATCTTCACTTCTCGGACAGGAGCATCTGGGACGACTGCTTTCAGTTGTGGAAGAGACACTTACTGGTCTCAGAATTGTAAAAGGTTTTAATGCTGAGGAGAAGATGAAGCATCAGTTTGCTGAGTCAAATGAGAGATATGCAAAAGTCTTTAAGAGGGTTACACGTAAGGCTTACCTTGCTTCCCCTGTGAGCGAGTTCCTGGCAACAATTGTAGTGATGATCCTTATGTATGTTGGGGGAAATCTGGCTCTTAGCGGATCGGGAAACATGAGTCCTGAAAAGCTGATGACTTTCCTTATAGTATTTTCACAGATAATACAGCCGGCAAAGAATATAACCACTGCTTGGTTCAGTATTCAGAAAGGGATGGGATCGATCGACAGAATAGACCAGATACTTGATGCTGAAGAAAAGATATCAGAAAAGGAAAATGCAATTCCGGTTGACTCTTTTAATGACTCTATTGAATTCAGGGGATGCTGGTATGCCTATAACAGCGAACCTGTATTAAAGGATATTAACCTTAAAATAAAAAAGGGTCAGACTGTTGCAATTGTTGGAAAGTCCGGGGCAGGCAAATCAACCCTTGCCGACCTTCTTCCCAGATTTATTGATGCTGATCAGGGAAGCATTTTGATAGATGGTGTTGATGTTCGCGATCTTAAAATCAAGGATCTGCGTTATCTAATGGGAATAGTTAGCCAGCAGCCGATCCTGTTTAATACTTCATTTAAAGAGAATATTGCTTTTGGTGTTGATACTGCTGACACTGAACTTGTTGAGAATGCAGCACGTATTGCCAATGCTCACGATTTCATTCTTGAGACAGAGAATGGATATGAGAACCTTGTTGGTGAATCGGGGAATAAGCTGAGCGGTGGACAGCGACAGCGGATAAGCATAGCCAGGGCTATAATGGCAAATCCTCCGATACTTATCCTTGATGAAGCCACTTCTGCACTTGATACCGAGTCTGAGCGACTTGTACAGGATGCAATGCTTAAACTTATGAAGAACAGAACATCTATAGTAATAGCTCACAGGCTCTCGACTATACAGCATGCAGATATGATAGTGGTGCTCGATGAAGGCAGAATTGTGGAAACAGGAACCCATTCTGAACTAATGAGTAAAAGGGATGGTTTTTATAGCAAGCTGCATAGCTTCCAGGCAATCTGATGATGAATCCAACTAACTGTTTCAGAGTTTATTCCCGTGTGGCAATAATTATTATTGGCATTCTGATTTTATCTTTTCAGGCACATTCGCAAATTAGTTTCTCATACCATTCTCCATTTTCTTATCTAAAAGGAAAAGATGCAGCTTCTTTGCCATCAACATGGATCACCCCCGCGTTTGATTATTCAGGCTGGGCAAAAGGGAATGCCCCTTTTCGATATGGTGATGGTACATCAGGTGTCGAACTTACTGACATGATGAACGGTTATTCTACTTTATTCCTTAAATCAACATTCCAGGCTTCTAATATTCCGTTACTAAAACAGGTGAAGTTTACAGTGGATTACGATGATGGGTTTGTGATATGGATAAACGGTATTATGGTTCTTGCCAGAAATGCCCCGGCAAGTCTGACTTATAATTCACTTGCTCCGGCTAATCATGAGTCGGGGACAGGCGAAACAATTACGATAGATGCAGCAAGTATGAATCTGCTTGAAGGAGCCAATAGTATGGCTGTTATGTGTTTCAACGTAAGCCTGAACAGTACAGATTTCTATTTTGATCTTGCCATCAGTGCAGAAAAGGATATTCCGGAAACGATTGATTCAATTGGCGTAAGTTTTAGTGTGAGATCTGGTTTTTATGATTCTCCCTTTGTCTTGCAAATAACATCCCCTGATCCGGGAAGGCAGATAGTTTACACTCTTGACGGAAGCAATCCTCAGAGCTCAGTTACAGGTTTTGTTGCATCGTCTCCCGCATTGGTTAATATTGATCCCGTAAGCTCTGCCGGCAGGCCTGTCACTCCGGCTGTTATCGTGAGAGCATCAGTTGCTGACCCCGGCTTCAAGCCTGCTAAACCTGTGTCAGCTACATACATCTTTTTAGAGAAGGTTAAGAAACAGAAATACCCCGGAGGGGCCTGGCCATCGGCAAGTGTCAACGGGCAGTTAATTGACCTGGAGATTGATACTCTTGTAGTTAGAAACCCCGCTTATTCTACTTTGTTCAATACTTCACTGAAGGACATTCCGACTATTTCGCTGATTACAGACCTGAATAACCTTTTTGATCCGGCTTCCGGTATTTATGTAAATGCTGAAGGGCATGGACTAAACTGGGAAAAAGAGTGTAGTGTTGAAATGATTTATCCTGATGATAATGAAGGGTTTAAGATAAATGCCGGACTAAGAATCAGGGGTGGGTACAGCCGAAGGGACGATTTTCCTAAACATGCATTCAGGCTTTTCTTCAGGGAGATCTACGGAACTGCAAAACTCAATTACCCGCTGTTTGGAGAGGAGGGAGTTAGTCAGTTTGATAAGATAGATCTCAGATCGGAACAGAACTATGCCTGGAATAACGGAAACATAAACAATAGTTTTGTGAGGGATGTGTTTTCGCGCGATACACAGCGCGATATGGGGCAGCCTTACACCAGAAGCAGATACTATCATCTGTATCTTAATGGAATGTACTGGGGTATGTATCAGACACAGGAACGCTCTGAGGCCAGGTATGCAGCCTCATATTTTGGAGGTGATGACGAGGATTATGATGTCATTAAAGTAAATGGAGAAAATTATCAGTATAAGATAGAAGCTTCAGACGGAACCCTCGATTCATGGCAGCAACTATGGAATATGTGCAACGCCGGTTTTTCTTCTAATAGTAACTATTTTGCTCTGGAAGGCAAGGATGAGGCTGGAAAACCCGTAAAAGGGGGAGCAGTTATGGTTGATATAGATAACCTGATAGATTATATGCTTGTAATTTTCTATTCCGGAAATTTTGACGGCCCGCTATCTAAATTTATAAAGAATAAGGTCCCAAATAATTTTTACACTATAGACGACAGGGAGGATAAGTCAAAAGGATTCACATTTTATGCTCACGATAATGAACATACACTTTTCGATGAAGCACATCTTCCGGGGATTGGACTCCTTGAAAACAGGGTAAATATCGGAGACCTCACAGATGAAATGAGAATGGAAATAAAGGATTTTTCAGGCTTCAATCCTCAATGGCTGCATTATAAGATGTCAGTTAATTCAGAGTATCGTATACGCTTTGCCGACAGGGCTTATAAGCATTTTCAGAAAGAAGGAGTTTTTTCACCTGACAGTGCCCTTGCAAGATTAAATCCGAGGATAGAAGAAGTTGATCTGGCTGTAATTGCTGAATCGGCGCGTTGGGGAAATGCAAAAAGGGGTACTGCAAGTTCTTATACAAGGAATGATCAGTGGATCCCTGAAATCAATAAGTTGAGGACTAAGTTCATGCCCGGAAGGCCCTCCATAGTGGTTGCCCAGCTTAAAAATGCAGGACTCTATCCTGGTATTGAAGCTCCGGTTATCAGTTCGAATGGCGCAAAAATCATTGCTGAAAAACCACCACTCACCTCTAATATTCAAATTGAAATTTTAAATCCTAATCCTTCTGGTAATATTTACTACACTCTCAACGGAACTGATCCGCGAAAGAGCGGAGGCGGGTTTAGTTCCGCTGCAATATTCAGTAATACAAAAGTTAGTTTAAATATCGGTGAATCGACGGTTATAATAGCACGCATCTTCGAAAATGGCAGGTGGAGTGCACCGGAAGAAATCAGATTTCTGAAGTCAGAGGATGATTATTCAGATCTGAAAGTGACTGAAGTCCACTATCATCCTGAGGATGTTATTAATGGTTCGGATACTCTTTCAGGGAAGGATTTTGAGTTTATAGAATTCAAGAATACCGGCGATCATTCAATTAATCTCTCAGGACTGGAACTTGACAGTGCTATCCGCTACAAGTTCCCTCTCAATACCCTGCTTCCTCCAGGTGGTTTTTATGTAATTACCTCAAAACCGGCAGGCTTTTATGAATATTATGGACTGATAGCTTCAGGCAATTTTCAGGGTAATTTATCTAACGCAGGTGAGTATATATTATTAAAAGACTCTGAAGGAAAGGCAATTATTGAATTCACTTATGAAGATTCATCCCCATGGCCTGGATCGGCTGACGGAGACGGTTATTCAATGGTATCATCTGAGAATAACCCTGATGGAAATCCTGATGACTATACTTACTGGAGAAACTCTTCAAATAAAGGGGGAAATCCATTTGCCGACAACATGATCGCAGATCCCGATACCGGTACCGACAAAAACATTTTGCATATAGAAGCATACCCAAATCCAACCAGGGAAATTATTAACATTTCTGTTGTGGCAGCTGAAGAGACAAAGTCGTATGACATGGTTTTGACAGATCTCACCGGAAGAGTTGTTTATCAGATCGTTGCCGGTAGTGAGGCATCAATAAACCTCAAAATTGCCGGTGTCAGGCCCGGTATTTATACATTGAAAGTCAGTTCCGGAAAGCTGTCCGGTTGGGTAAGGATAATATTCATTAATTGATTACTTTTGACTTAAGAATTCATACTATGTACAGACGAATAATACTTACATTATTTACTGTTATATTATTAACAGTGATCGCAAATGCCCAGAGGCAGAATCAAAAACAGAATCCCAGAACAGGAGGAAAGCATACATTTACCCTGGGAACATCCGACTTTTTGCTTGATGACCAGCCATACCAGATAATCGCCGGTGAGATGCACCCTGCAAGAATCCCTGCTGAATACTGGCGGCAGAGGATACAGATGGCGAAAGCAATGGGATGTAACACTATTTCTGTCTATATCTTCTGGAACTATCATGAATCTGAGGAGGGAATATATGATTTTGAAACAGGAAATCATAACCTTAAAGAGTTTTTTAAGCTTGTCCAGGAAGAGGATATGTGGCTGATAGTCAGACCAGGACCTTATGTTTGTGCTGAATGGGAACTGGGTGGTATTCCTCCTTACCTGCTGCGCATCCCCGACATCAAGCTAAGATGTATGGATCCTAGATACATGGCTGCTGCAGAACGATATATCGGCAAGCTTGCTGAGGAGATAAAACCATTTATGATTACTAACGGAGGAAATCTTTTACTACTCCAGATTGAAAATGAGTATGGTAGCTTCGGAAACGACAGGAATTATTTATTCAGACTCAGAGAAGTCTGGAAAATGAATGGCATTGATATCCCTACTTTCACCGGCGACGGACCAACAACATATATGCTAGAAGCCGGATCACTTCCCGGAAGTGCCGTAGGACTTGACTCAGGCAGTTCACTTGCTCACTGGGAGCTGGCTAATAAAATGAATCCGGGGGTTCCTGTTTTCAGCAGCGAAACATATCCGGGCTGGCTAACACACTGGGGTGAAAAGTGGGTGAGACCCGACACTGCTGATTTACTGAAAGAAGTAAGATTCCTCATGGATAATAAAAAATCATTTAATTTTTATGTAATCCACGGAGGTACCAACTTCGGATACACTGCCGGTGCAAATTCAGGGGGCAAAGGATATGAACCTGACGTTACAAGTTACGACTATGATGCACCTGTTAATGAACAGGGTAAGGCAACCCCAAAATATACAGCTCTAAGAGATCTGATAGGATCATATCTTCCAAAAGGTCAAAAGCTTCCTTCAATACCATACGGAATACCGGCAATTGAGATACCTCAGTTTGTGCTGAAACCTTTTACTTCTGTATGGGACAATCTTCCGCCTGCTGTCAGTTCAGTACAGCCCAAACCATTTGAATCATATGCACAGGATTATGGATTCATCCTCTATAAGACTGAACTGATAGGGCATAAGAAAGGAAAACTTACAGTAACAGATATACACGATTATGCAACTGTCTTTCTGAATGGAACATATATAGGTAGTCTCGACAGGAGGTTAGGAGTAAACACAATTGATATTCCGGCTTCGGATACTGATAAGCCTGTCCTTGAGATCTTTGTTGAGGCAATGGGCCGGATCAATTTTGCACAGCACCTGATCGACAGGAAGGGAATTACCGACAGGGTGACTCTCAACGGAATGACACTGATGAACTGGCAGGTATATAACCTGCCGATGGATAAAAAGTTTATCTATGATCTGAGATCCTCCTCCAGAACTGTTAATAAACCCGGGATCTTCTTTAAAGGCAACTTCCCGCTTAATTCAACCGGAGATACCTTTATAGATGTTTCTAACTATAAAAAGGGTATTGTATGGGTTAATGGCCACAATCTGGGTCGTTTCTGGGATATTGGTCCACAGAAAAGGCTCTATTGTCCTGCTTCATGGCTGAAACTTGGTCTTAATGAGATTATTATCTTTGATCTCCATCAGCTCACCGGAGCTCCGGTTTCGGGAATGACAAGTATGGAATAATGTAAAAAACGGCGTTAGGGCGTTACGGTGTTACGGTGTTACGGTGTTACGGTGTTACGGTGTTACGGTGTAAAGGCATAACGGCATTAAATTACAACAACAAATATTAAGGAATATGAGAGTATTAGCTTCACTTTTATTACTTATGGCATTTTCTTCCTGTTCAGGACAAAGTCCATCGGGAAAATCGGCTGAAAAAAATTCAAAGTGGTCTTTAAGAATGGCTAATTCTGTCATGGCGAAATCTGACAGTCTTATTTATTATGTTGATAATAAGCCAAAATGGGCTTATGACGTAGCATTTCTCGGGATGGCTATCGATAAACTCGGGAATATCGATCCCAAATACTCAAAATACATGGAGGATTGGGTGAACTGGTTTGTAAAACCCGATGGATCTGTTACCGATTACAGGCCAAAAGAGTATAATCTTGACAGAATTTTTCCGGGGAGGAATGTAATTACTTTATATAAAAGGCATCCTGAGGAAAAGTATAAAATTGCAATTGAAAATTTTATCGGACAGCTCAATACCCATCCAAAGACCAATCTGGGGGGGTACTGGCACAAAAATATATATCCCTCACAGATGTGGCTCGATGGAATTTTTATGGCTTCCACCTACATGGCTAACTATGCAAAGGAGTTCAATAAGGCAGAGTGGTTTGATGTTGCAACAGCACAGACTAAAATGATATATGATAAAACGCTCGATCCGGGAACCGGTTTGCTGATGCATGCCTGGGATGAGAGCCGTTCACAAAAGTGGTGCGATCCTGTTACCGGCAAGTCACATTATCCATGGAGCAGGGCAATGGGCTGGTATACAATGGCTATACTTGATATTCTCGAGTATCTTCCTGCTGATCATCCCGATAGAAACGATCTGATATCTATTCTTCAGAAGACCTGTGATGCACTGGTAAAAGTACGTGATCAGAAATCAGGCATCTGGTATCAGGTTTTAAATCAGGGTGGAAGAGAAGGAAACTATCTCGAGGGTTCAGGATCAGCAATGTATATTTATGTCTTTGCGAAAGGCGCAAGGCTGGGATATCTTGACAAAAAATACAGGGAAATTGCAAACAGTGCATTTGATGGTATGATTAAAACACTTGTTACTGTTGACGACAATGGTCTTGTTACAATACACGATATTTGCGGAGGCTGCGGCCTTGGCGGAAACCCATACAGGGATGGGTCGTATGAGTATTATGTAAATGAAAAGCGTTTTGATAATGATACAAAAGGTGTGGCTCCATTTATTCTGGCAGCCATTGAACTCGACAGATAATGTAAATAAATTATTATATTGGAGGACAAATTAACCATCTAACCCTTAGCATCAATGGAAAACAGAATGACCAATTCAAGGAGAAAATTCCTTAAAACTGCAGCACAAGGAGCTATGGTTGCTGCTGTTGCACCATCAGTTCTTGGAGGTGAAATCAGAATGCCGGAAGTGATACCTCAGCAGGCTAAAGGTGCCAACGACCGTCTCAGGATTGCCGTTTTAGGTATAAACGGACGTGGAAAATCGCATATTGAAGAGATTATGGGTCTATCTCAAAAAGCGAATGTAGAAGTAGCTGTGTTATGCGACCCTGATATGAATCTCCTTCAGCCCCGCGCTGCTGAATTTGAAAAAACATATGGAAAGAAAGTAATGATTGAGCAGGATTTCCGCCGGACTCTTGAAGACAAGACAATTCATGCAATAACTGTCGCAACGCCGAATCACTGGCATGCACTTCAGGTTATCTGGGCTTGTCAGGCCGGAAAGGATGTTTATGTGGAAAAGCCTGCTACCCATAATGTTTATGAAGGTAAAAAGATGATAGAGGCCGCATATAAATACAACAGAATTGTACAGCATGGTGTTCAGTTGCGCAGTTCCGTGGCAATAAGAGAAGCTGTAAAGCATCTTGAGGATGGCCTTATTGGTCGTGTTTATATGTCACGAGGCCTCGTATACCGCTGGAGACCTGATATAGGTGATAAAGGCATTTCTCCCACACCGGCAGGACTCAATTATGATTTATGGTGCGGACCGGCTCCTATGCGTCCGTTTACAAAAAATCTGGTTCATTATAACTGGCACTGGCACTGGAATTATGGTAATGGTGATGTTGGCAACCAGGGTATACATGAGACTGATCTTTGTATGTGGGGATTAGGAGTTGACTCACTTCCTGAGCGCATAACTTCGATGGGAGGAAAATTTCTATGGGATGATTGCAAGGAAGTACCTGAAATACAGACATCTATCTATCATTATCCGAAAGAAAAGAAGATTATTCAGTTCGAAGTGCGTAACTGGTGCACTAACCTTGAGGATGGTGCAGGCGTAGGTAATATTTTCTATGGTGATAAAGGGTATCTGGTTGTTAAAGGATACGGTACATATGAATCATACCTTGGAGAGAAACGCGAAAAAGGACCTTCACGTTCCGAAAGCGGTGAACTCACGCTTCATTTCCAGAACTGGTTTGATGCTATCCGTGCACGTGATATGAGTATACAGAACGGACCTGTACAGACTGGACATTTAGCATCAGCACTGGCCCATCTAGGGAATATTTCCTACAGATTGAGCCGTCAGCTTGAGTTTGATCCTGTTGCTGAGAGATTTATCGGAGAAGGAGAGAACGAAGCCAATGCAATGCTTAAGAGGGAATATCGTGCTCCGTATATCCTTCCTGAAGTAGTATAATAAACAAGTTATCTGAAATAGAGTATTAGTCTATGTCGAACAGCCTGCAGATATGTCTGTTATACATGTTCTCATAGACACATTGCGAGACAGTTGATTCATTTGCTTCAAGAAGCCTGTAATATTTGTCCATTTGAAGGGCAGCAAGCTTATAAGCAACATGAATCAGCTGTCTCATATTTGCATTATAATCTTTATTACCCTTAACATGCCTGAGTGATGCAGCAAATTTTTTGCTGTTCCATTTTGAGACCTCGGTTTTTGATGGGAGCGAGGATATTTTTATATCAATAACATCGGCATAGGGTGCACATAATTCTTCGATTTTCTCAAGCGATTTTGCATAAATCTCTTTTACAAAATCGAGTGACTCCCCTCCTGATTCAGCAAGACCGATAACCTCTTCGAGCCATGTTGTACCTGCAGTTTTAAGGTGAATACCTTTATCATACTTCCTTATTATTGAACCTATGTAGGGATAAATTGCGAATTTATCAGAACCTGAATGTATGCTCATTTTTAGGTTCTCAGGGAGTCCAAATTCCCTTATTGCAAAATCAATTACCATAAGGTCAGCTTCAAACTCTTCAGCAAACTTATCAGGATCCCCAACGTAATCAACTCCTTTGTTGAATCTTCCTGAAAACTTGGGAGCGATAGTCTGGAGCGGAATATTTTCCGACGCCAGCATTTTAAGGATAAAAAACAGCTCAACAGGAGTCTGTGGATCAGGTACTTCATCCATCGACACTTCAGTTACAAAATTGTCTTTTCCTTTTACTTTTTCAATTTTCCTGTATATCTCGAATGCTTTAATAGCAGCAAAAAGATACTTTTCTGCAATTTTTGTTACCTGTGCTTTGGTAGTTTTAAATGATAAATCAGTACCGGGTATTTCAAGTTCACCGATATATTTGCCGACACTATTTACAAATTCATCTATTTCGTGATGTTCTGCCTTTTTACCTATATATGACGCCACATCAATTGTAAAAAAATCTGAACTCTCTATAAATCTTTCTACAGTATCGATATTAATATGATCAGCATCAACGAAGTACTGTTTTTTAAAAGAAGCACTTTTAGTAACAGCATCAGCTTCAGTTCTCACATCGCCAGGCTGCGTTCCGATTGTGGTATGTTCCCTGTTTGATTTATTCCAGACAGGTGTTATTTCTATACCTTTAGCAGAGGCAGCAATAATTGCTTTAAGCTGAGCAGAACCCTGGTGGCCAAATCTGTCACCCATGCCAATCGAATATTTCCCTAGTTTTTTCATTCAGTTTTTCTTTGAGTGGTACAAATTATTTTCTGTTAGTTTAAAAAGAAGTCTACATTCTCAGAAGTTACAATGTCGACAGGCAGATATTCAATTTTATCCGGAGCTTTGTGTACAGAGAGAAACTCAAAAAGCTTCTTTATGCCCTTATAGGTCTGTTCTTCTGGCCTTTGACCCAAGAGGAATTTCGTAACTCCTGTTTTGAGGAATTTTACATTTTCGTCAAGAAGGTCATATCCTATAAGGTTTATTGAGTTGATTTTTCTTATTTCGAGGTATTTTGCAATAAGGTAAGATTTTGATCCTGTAATAAAGATTGATCCGATATCAGGGTTTTGTGCTAATATCCTGTCCATCTCATAGTAAAGGGTTTTATTTGAAGGATCAGGTATACTTATGTTAATCTTATTCCCCTTGTTTGAGCCCGACCTGTCAAAATAACTCAGAAATCCAAGTGCACGGTTATTTAAGTGATGGACATTCTGTATGTTTCTGGCAATGTTTACAACGAGGATATCCTTTTTTGTAGGAGTTACCATGTCAATAAGCTGGCCTGCTACTCTGCCGCTCTGAAATATATCCTCACCAATATAAGCCAGGAAATCAGTTTCTTCAATATATCCGTCAATAAATACAAATGGGATTTTATTGTTGAATAGTTTTTTGCAGAATGCGATTGACTCTGATTTGAATATGGGAGCGAGAAGTACCCCGTCGGGTTTCAGATCCAGAACTTTTGCTGTCTTTTTCTGGAAATCCTCTTCACTCTGCATATCAAAGTTTATTTCAGAAAGGACAAGTGGAAATGGATTTAGTTCTTCCAATGCCTTCTCCATACCTACCG
>JFJP01012229.1_pt1 | contig 16364 bp, 15 predicted proteins | sample 431651 | NCBI WGS metagenome assembly JFJP01 (sample SAMN02602958, study PRJNA72255) | Microbial mat metagenome, whole genome shotgun sequencing project. | biome: fresh water; feature: sink hole; material: water; isolation source: purple microbial (photo- and chemosynthetic) mats found in... | reverse complement strand
GAGGACGGCTCTGAATTCCCCGGCGAAACACATCCCGCCATGCTTGCCCTGCAAACAGGAAAGAACGTAAGTGATGTTGTCATGGGCGTTTGCAATCCCGCCACTGAGGAATACCGCTGGCTTAATATCAATTCCATTCCGCGTTTTCATCCGGGCGATAAGGCTCCATACGAAGTGTATGTCACCTTTCCCCTTATTTTTGAGAAGGTACCTTTTTTGTTTTGAAAAAGCGCCGACAATGGGAAATCTGGAGGAGGCTATCCATGTGCGCAAGGTGCTTTCCTGAATTTCCAGCGCCAGCAAACTCATCTCCGTATCCGATCACCGCTTTTAGAGGATTTTTTCCTGGTGAGCGCCATCCTGCCCCATGCGGTTGAGTAGGATGGTGTTTTGATCTGCCTGATAATATCCGCCGCGCGCGCAAGCATGACAAAGGGTCATTCCGTTTTGATGGACTTCGCGCTCGTTCATGATCTCTTCGCCGCACATATCACAATTTACGCGCATTCCAGGACGCGAGATGATGGACTCAATGGTTGCAACGAGTTGTACTTTGGCGATGGTAAACATTTCTTTGTCTGGCATGGTTTGATAAGCCTGCATTTGCGCGAAATAGTGACGCGTTTCATCAGAGGTGTGAGCGCAGGCGCGCTGGCGAATATCCAAGGTGGGGGCAACGCGGGCGGCGCGATTCGTTTTCACATCCACAAACACCGCCGCGACCTTGCCATAATCTTCCACGCGCAAGGTGCGATGCCCGACAGTGCAATTTGTAGCGGCAGAGAGTCCATCAGCAAAGCAACCATCTGTTTCGGTGATGACGAGCAGTTGTTTTTGTCCGGGCGGAGAGTCAAAACCGAGGGCTTTCATCCCCGCCAACCCCAACCTCACGCCAAGAATTTGGCGCGGACAGAGATGAGAGTGTTCGCGGGCTGATTTGTCGAGAAGGTACTGAAGATTCATCGGGTGTTCTCCATTGCACGTTACTGCGAACGCTTTGTGCGAAGCAGTCACCTTTGTGAAATGACATAAATAAAAGGCTGTCTCGTATGGAAAGAGACAGCCTCGCAGAAAAACATGAGTCTGGTCTCCTTTCCAAATACGGGGGATGAATGCGTTTCCGCACCCACCTGGACTATCTAGTGGATAGTCGGTCCTGTTTGCCATGGATTAGTTCCGCAGGCGCGCAGGCTTCAGAGAGATATGGTTAGTATATCGCAGTTGCACGGTCAACATCAGTGACACTTATCACTGTGACTCCACTTGAACGTTCACACTAAAACTATTGTTGTCATGTAAAATTAGGCGCCGCATTTTCCCTGCCGTACAAAAACCTTTTTGGACGCTCGCAAAGCGAAACGTCGCTGACACCTGCGCCTGTAATCAAATCTTGTAACTGCTCAGCGTACCGTTATCCGCGCTGACGTAAACGTCAGCGCGGATTTACGAAGCCGCTTGCGGCGGCTTAAGTCTGCGAAGCAGACTTTGTTGTTGAGCAGTTACCAAATCTTTCTGTTTCTGTCAGTTCGAGTTAGGAGATGAAAATAAATGCAGAATTCCACAAAATTCAAAGCCACGCTAAAGTTGCCCCAGATTGTAGCCTTGTACATTGGCGCTGTCCTTGGCTCCGGTATTTTAATAATTCCCGGAATTGCCGCGGATGTTGCTGGACCCGCTTCGCTTCTTGCTTGGGGTGTAATGATTGTGTTGGTATTGCCCATGGCTTTAACAATCGGTCTCTTGTCGGCAAAATATCCCAATGCGGGCGGGGTATCTTATTTTGTAACAAAAGCCTTCAACGCAGAGATCGGCTCCCTGATTGGTTGGTATTTTACAATGGCTGTAGTGATCGGCGCGCCAGTTCTGGCTTTGACAGGCGCGGGTTATTTGTGCGTGGCGCTTGGTCTTGGAGACACACCCAGATTAATAATATCCATTGGCATATTATTTGTTGGACTGTTGGCCAATTATTTTGGAATCAAAATTACGGGGCAGATTCAGATCGCCGTGGTGTTGACTACTTTGGCAGTTTTAATCGTCACGATTGCAGGTAGTTTTTCAAAAATAAACGTGGAAAATCTATCGCCCTTCATGCCCAATGGCTGGGTCAGCGTGGGTTTCGCATCTACGACCCTGTTTTGGTGCTTTATCGGATGGGAAGCCGTGGCAAATATGTCAGAGGAATTTGAAGATCCCAGGCGGGACGCCATAAAAGGCACAATCATTGCGGCGATCATCGTTGGCATCATCTATTTTTTAACCGCATTCGTTGTTGTCGGCACTCATAGTTACGGACCCAACATATCTGACGCTTCGCTGGTTTACATTATAAAAGGAACCTTTGGAACATTTGGAGCCGTCATAGCCGGATTTGTCGCGTTGTTTATATGTGTGGCGCCCGCCATTGCCTATATAGGAGCCGCAGCCCGTTTGGTCTATTCGCTTGCTGAAAATGGATATGCTCCAAAACCACTTTTACGTTTATCTAGGAAGTATCAAACCCCAGTAGGCGGACTTTTCTTTCTTGCTTTATGTTTTGCCGTTTTGCTGATCGTATTCAGTACGAGAATTATATCCATGGCAACGTTGATTCAGATACCAAACGCGGCATTTATCATTACCTATCTTGGCGCTTGCGCGGCAGGGATTAAATTACTCAAAGACAGCAAGGTCGGTGTAATCATCAGTTCCATCTCATTTGCCCTTTCGGCTATGGTTTTCCTTTTTGTTAAATGGACAGTTTTGTATCCGCTAATTATTACGTTGATCTGGTTTTTTTATCTGTCGTTGTCAAAAAAATCCAGTGGAATTAAAGGGGAAAGGTGACAGTCACCTGGCTTTTTGGGCATATATCCTTTCGACAATAGGTGACTGTCACCTATTTACCCCGAAATATTGAGAAGATACTGAGATCACGAAGATCACCGAGAAAAAAAACATTATAAATCTCTGTGGACTCTGTGTTCTCTGTGGTTGATGCTTTTTCAAACCTGGACTTAACCGCATTTGTATTTTTTACGCTTTTCGCGAAACGTATTTATAATCATCTTATGCGTACCTTTTTGAAATCCAAACTGTTTCGCTTTTTACTTTTTATCTTTTTACTTTTCGCTATCTTCTTTATTTATCTCTTTTACGATCTGCCATCCATTAGCGCCATCCCTGAAAATTTGAATCAGCCCAGTGTAAAGATTACCGACCGTAATGGACGGTTGCTCTACGAGATTCTTCCCACAGAAGGCGGACGCAACGCGGCGCTGTCGGTGGAGAATCTTCCGCAGTGTATGAAGGATGCCACGATTGCGGTCGAAGATAAAAGTTTTTACCAGAACCCAGGTGTGGATATTGGCGGAATCGTTAGGGCTGTGTGGATCAACCTGCGGGGCGGCGAGACTCTTTCAGGCGGGAGCACCATTACTCAGCAAGTGGCGCGGACTTTGTTGTTGCCTAATGAAAAAACAGAGCGAACCTTGCGCCGCAAATTGCGCGAAACTGTTTTGGCGTGGCAGTTGACGCGTTCTTATTCCAAAGACGAAATCCTCGCGTTGTATCTCAATCAAATTTATTATGGCGGCATGGCATATGGAATCGAAGCCGCGTCACAAACGTATTTTGGCAAGCCAGCATCTGACTTGCTTTTGCCTGAATGTGCGTTGCTGGCTGGCTTGCCGCAAACGCCTGGAATTTATAACCCATTTACAAACCCTGATCTGGCGCTGGAACGTCAGAAGGTGGTGTTGGGGTTGATGGAGAAAAATGGGTTTATTACTTCTGCTGAAAGAGTCGGCGCAGAAACTGCGCCATTAAGTTACAACGTTGTGCCGTACCCCATTGAAGCGCCGCACTTTGTCTGGATGATCAAGGATCAATTGGATGAACTCTTTGCATCAGGTCAATTGAATCGGTCTGGAAGTTTGGTGATCCGCACCACGTTGGATTTAAACATGCAAAATCTTGCCGAGAAAATCGTGCGGAGACGAATCGGGTTGTTTAAGCCCCTCGAAGGCGAGATCAACCGTAACGTGAACAATGCCGCGCTGATCGTCATTGATCCAAAAAATGGTGAAGTTCTCTCGCTGGTTGGCAGCGCTGATTACTTCGACGCATCCATTTATGGCGCGCTCAACATGGCGATTGCGCCGCGCCAATCGGGTTCGGCATTCAAGCCCATCATCTATGCCGCCGCGCTTGACCCAACGCGCGCGAATACGTTTACAGCCGCAACTTCCATTATGGATGTGTCCACAACTTTTACAACAAAAAATAATCAACCTTACAAGCCAGTTAATTATGATGGCAGGGAGCATGGTTTTGTTTCGGTGCGCGAGGCGTTGGCTTCTTCTTTGAATGTACCTGCGGTGCTGACTCTGCAAAACGTGGGCATTGAAAATGTGATCGCGCTTGCCAATCGGCTTGGCGTGCATTCGTTGGATGAGCCGCACGCTTCGCGTTACGACCTGTCACTGGCGTTGGGCGGTGGACAAATGAGTTTGCTTGAGTTGTCGCGCGCGTATGCGGCTTTGGCTGATAATGGCAAATACACAGGCACGGCAATCATTCTTGATATTTATGACGCCGATGGAAATCTTTTATACATGCCAGAGGAAAATCCCGCGATCCAAGTTATTGATCCGCGTGTAGCGTGGTTGATCTCAGACATCCTCAGCGATGACCAATCCCGCCAAACGGGCTTTGGCATTAATAGCATTCTAAAAATAGATCGTATCGCTGCTGTGAAAACGGGCACCACCACAAACTTCCACGATAACTGGACCATCGGTTACACGCCCGATCTACTGGTCGGCGTGTGGGTGGGCAACAGCAATTATCAAGCCATGCACAACGTCACAGGTCTGACGGGCGCGGCTCCCATTTGGGCTGAGACCATGCGATCCATTTTGCAGGAACGCCCTGATAAAATTTTCACACAGCCTGATGGATTGATTCAAGTTGAAGTGTGTGATCTCTCAGGCTTGCTTCCCACTGAAACCTGTCAGCACACAAAAACGGAATGGTTTATTGATGGCACACAACCCACAACATACGATACTTTTTATCAACGCTTAACCACCGGCGAAATTGTTTTGAAACTTCCCGTTGAGGTACAGGACTGGGCGCGTTCTCAAGGACTGCCTTTATTGGATGAACCCAACGGGACGCCGCGTGAGACAAGTGGATTGAATCTAACGTCGCCCACCGATCATACAACCTACCGCATCACCCCCAACCTTGACCTGAGCGCGCAACAATTGGCATTATCTACGCTGACAGAGTCAGACCTCACGCGAGTCACATTTTTTGTAGACGGCTCTGCATTGATAACCCTTTCCGCGCCGCCCACTTCGTGTCAAGCCTGGTGGACGCTTTCTTTAGGCGAACATCGCTTTTGGGCTGAAGGTGTAACTGTGAACGGAGAGACGATAAAAAGTAACATAGTGACCATCACCGTCGTGGAGTAAAAAGTATTGAGGCTGGCGCAATCAGGAATTTTCCTGTATCCTTGAAACCATGTCACAAAACACCCCCAAAACTGTCTGGTCTTCTGAAGACGGAGACCTGCGTAAGCACGACGAGAGTCCCGTCACCATCAAATCCCTGCCGCCTCAACAACAGACGGTATATTTACACCGCGAATCCAAGGGGCGCGGTGGGAAGGCTGTTACTTTGATTAAAGGTCTGACGCTCTCAGAAGGGGATTTGTCCACGCTGGCGAAAAAACTCAAGCAAGCCTGCGGTAGTGGAGGTACGGTCAAAGACGGCGTGGTTGAAATTCAAGGCGAGCATCGCGAAAAAATTGCCGACACTTTGCGGAAATTGGGATACAAGGTTAAGGTGGCTGGTGGGTGATAATTAATTCACCTCACGTATTTATCTTGAATGACCCTGTGCGTCCTGTAGAAATATTAGTCGGTATGGGAATTGTCCGTTTTGGCGGATCAATGGGTAACTGCAAATAAAACGTACAGCCGGGGAAATTGACTTCATCGTACCCTAAACTTTCCACCCAAACTTTACCCCCATGAGCCCGCGCCACGCCGCGCACAATTGCTAATCCCAAACCTGCTCCGCCACCTTTGAAGGACGTTTTCCCCGACGAGTGAATGGCAACATCGCCCACCTGATAAAATTTTTCGAATACGAGTTCATTATGCTCGGCATCCAATCCGATGCCTGTATCTGTGATTTTGAATTCCACGCCTGGCGCGTCATTTTCCATTGTGACAGGGCGCGAGCGCAGGGTCACAATGCCACCGTCAGGTGTGTATTTGATGGCGTTGACAATCAAGTGGTGCAGCGCCTTTTGAATCAAGGCTGGGTCGGCGTTGATGACAGGAGTGTCTGCATCCTGTTCGATGATGATTTGAATCTTGCGCTCCGCTGCGGCTTTTGAAAAATCCCCCAGCAGGTCTTTGAAAATCCTTTTCAGTGGAACAGGCACGGGGTTGACTTCCAACGTTTCGTTGTCAATGTGCGTTACATCCAGCATCATATTGACCACTTCATGCATTCGGTCTGCGCCCTTAACCACGCCATCCATCACATCGTCCAACGCGGGGTTTCCCTTGATGTCAGGTAGCGAATGTAATAGATTGATATAACCTTTAAGCACAGTTAACGGAGTGCGAAGTTCGTGCGCGGCAACCTGGATAAATTCCAATTTGTTACGATCCAACTGGCGCAGAATTTTATTGGTTTTTTGCAAATCTTGAATTGCCAGTTGATCGTTGGAGCGGATGCGATCCAGCGTGATGCGGATGATGTTAATGGCCATGCTTGGACTTCTCCCCAGCATGGTTTCGAAATCCTTTTTCTCCATCTCCAGCACGGTCAAGTCTGTGGTGGTGCGTACGGTGGCAGAGCGCGGCACATTTTGGATCAGCGCCATTTCGCCGATCAAATCACCCCTGCCTGAAATTCGCAAAATACGCTCCCCATCCTCTTCGCTAATCTTTTTACTGATAACTGCATTGCCATCAGCGATGATGTAAAAGGTATTTTCGTAGGCGCCTTCATGGCAAAGAACATGATTGGACGGATATGAGCAAAGTTGAGACGCATCTGCCATTTCTTGCAGTTCGTTCTCCGCCAGCCCAGTGAATGCCAGACGTAAAAGTGAAATCTTGTCGAAGGGTTGTGTCTCGCTCATTACGGCATAGTATACCGCGGGCGGGGTCAATGACAATTGTGTTTGTGTTTCAGTTACTCGTTTGGCATGACAACCATCATAATTAGATAGATCAAAATACCGGGCACGCCGCCTGGGATCAGTGCGATGAAAAAGGCGAGGCGAAACCAGAAGGAACTGATGCCGAAAAATTCAGCCAGTCCACCGCATACACCGGCTACTATGCGATTTCCTTTTGAACGCCGTAAAGATTGTCTTTGATTTGTCATTTGAGCCTCCAAACTTGATTGATGTGATTCAATATACGCATGTTTTTGAAAATGGATGCGGCGGCGTAGGGGTTTCGGTGGTATTTTGTAGTCCTACACCTGCTTTGCAAAGGGACTGAAGAATGGCTATAATTACCCTGTTCCGCAATATCAACGCGGTAAGTTTCCAAAGGAGCAAAATATGTCAGATATAAAATTGAATAGATTGGCGAATGTATTGGTAAATTATTCCACCAAAGTCAAATCTGGTGATTGGGTGCATATCAACGCCAATTGGCAGGCGATCCCTTTGGTAAAAGAGGTGGTGGCTTACATCCTTAAGGCTGGCGGAAACCCGAGCGTTTCTCTGGAGTCCAGCGATCTAAATGAGGTCTTTATGGCGCAGGCTGGAGTGGCGCAATTGCAATGGATGCCGCCGTTGGATATGCACATGATCAAGAACGTGAACGCCTGGATTATTATCGAAGCGCCTGAAAACACACGCGCCATGAATAACATTGATCCATCCCGACAGCAGATGCGAAACCAGACGTATGCCAAGTGGATGGAAACATACACGAAGCGTTCTGCTTCACGGGAATTGCGCTGGGTCATGACAAACTATCCATGTCACGCGCTGGCGCAGGAAGCCGAAATGAGTCTGGCGGATTATGAGAATTTTATCTATCAGGCTACCTTTGCGGATCAGGTCGATCCGGTACAGCATTGGCTTAATATTCACAACGAGCAGGAACGCTTAATCTCATGGCTGGCAGGCAAAAAGACAATCGTTATTCGTGGACCGCAGGCTGATGTAACGCTCTCTATTGCCGGACGTAAATTTATCAACTCAGATGGCGACCAGAATATGCCCAGCGGCGAGATATTCACCAGCCCTGTGGAAGAATCAATTAACGGCTGGGTATCCTTTAGTTATCCAGCAATTTATCAGGGCACATCAGTTGAAGGCGTCCGCCTGGAGTTTGAGCATGGACAGATCGTAAAAGCGAGCGCAGAGAAGAATGAAGAATTCCTGCTCAAGATGATCGACACAGACGAGGGCGCGCGCTTCCTGGGTGAATTGGGCATTGGCACGAATTATGGGATTAGCCGCTTCACGAAAAATATCCTCTATGATGAGAAGATCGGCGGGACATTCCATTTTGCGCTGGGGAGTGGCTTTGGCGAAGCGGGTGGTGGAAATGAATCCAGTATTCACTGGGATTTGATCACCGACGCCACAAAAGATACCGAGATGCACGCAGACGGCGAGTTGTTTTACAAGGACGGTAAGTTTGTGATCTAAGCATTCTTTAGACAGGAAAGACCTTGGAACGCAAAAATCGCAAATGATAAATTTATCATTTGCGATTTTTTATCTTTGCAAAGGACTATTTCGGGATCAAATTGCAATATCTTAAATGTCAAAAAGTAATACAATAAAATCATGGACGAAAAATCAGATTATTTACTTGTTGTAGAAGATATACCCAACATACTGGAATTGATAGATACGGCTTTGAAGTTCAAGGGCGGGTATCGCGTGGTGACTGCGCGTAATGGCGAGGAGGCGTTGGATATCATTCGGCAGGAGCGCCCATCCATTGTCATAACGGATATCCTGATGCCCAAGATGGATGGGTTTAGTTTTGTGCATAGATTACGACAAAATTCAGAAACCTCTGGCATTCCTGTGATTTTTCTTTCGGCGACTTATGTCGCGCCCGAAGATAAAATATTTGCAACGCTTATTGGCGCAACTCGTTTTCTCGAAAAACCAATTGATATAGACCAACTCATTCGAACCATTACGGAACTTTTGACGCAGAAGACTCCCACTGTCTCTGAGCCGATTAATGAATTTGAGTTTTATGAGGGATACCGCAAACGCCTTAAAATAAAACTGGAACAGAAAAACAAACAGATTTTCCGTATTGAGCGCCTGCTGCCAACCATTTCAGAAGAGGAGAAGAAGACATTTACAAGCTCGCTTGTCGCGGATATCAACGAGCGGGACGAACTTCAACTCCATCTCGATCAAGTTAATGAACGTATTGAGTCCAATATTGACGCAGGGGATAAATTATCGGATGTAGAGAAACGCTGAGCCAAAAGAAATTAGTTTGTTTTGAATCAGGTGTGTTTGAGATAAAAAATACGTTGAGGCTTGCCCTTAACATATTTTTTATCTATTCGAGATCAATGCCACGATCCCAAAGATGATGATGATTGCGCCTGAGATTCGATTGATCCATGTCATGTGAATTGTGGTCAGGCGATCTCGCATTAAACCGACGCCAAGACTCAGGGTAAGCCACCAGGATGCAGAACCTGTGAATACGCCCGCCACTAACATCATGGGTGAAGTTGTTTTTTCAGCAAGCATGGTTCCCGCGAAGATGGCTGCAAAGGAAAGGATGGTCATTGGATTGGTGATGGTTAGAAAAAAAGTTGAAAGGTACGCGCTGAAATATCCGCTTTGACTTGCTTGCGCGGCGTGGTCTGCGGGTTTTTCAAGAAATGTTTTCACACCGAGGTACAAAAGAAAACCTCCGCCAATGATGCGCAGCCAGAAGGCGTTTTCGACCAGCAGGTTTGAGATTACGGTCAAGCCGAAGGCAGCAACTGCGCCGTAGACCATATCCGCGCTGGCGGCGCCCATGCCTGATAAAAAGCCAGTTAGTTTTCCATCTGAAAGCGTGCGGCGGATGCATAACACGCCGATCGGTCCAACAGGGGCGGCGATCGAAATTCCGATCAAAAGACCGCGTAAAAAAAGAACCCAGTTTTCTGTCATGGTTTATGATCCTACGGTTGAATCAAAAAGGGACATCGTTTTGGATGTCCCTTTTTTTGTAAATCAACTATGCGACTGATTCTTCTTTGCGTTTGAACCAAGTCGTCCATTCGCGGTTTTCCCAAACTACCAAGATGGGCGCCGCATTGAAAATGGAGGAGTATGTGCCGCTGAAAATGCCGATCAGCAGAATAACCACAAAGTGCCGAATGCTATCTCCGCCAAATAAAACCAACGCCAGCAGGGTAAACATTACGGTAAGTTGTGTGGTGATGGAGCGATCCAGCGTTTGAATAATAGAGTGGTTTACCATTTTTTCGTATTCAACACGGCGAAGGATGTTTGAGTTCTCGCGGACGCGGTCAAATACTACGATTGTATCGTGTACTGAAAAACCAATAACAGTCAGAAGCGCGGTTAGGAACAGCGCATCCGCTTCCCATCCGAGGTAATATCCAAAAATGGCTTCTGTGCCAAGCACAACCAATACATCATGCAACATGGCGATAATGGCGGCTGTGCCGTAGCGATAGGCGTGTTCCACGCTGCGGAACGCCCACCAAATGTACATCAGAATTGCTGCTGCTGCAAAAAGGATCGCCCAGCCTGCGGCGCGAGTCACTTCTCCGCCTACCGATGCGCTGACCGATGTAAAGTTTTGCACTATAACTTTCGAACCAAAACGGGTTTCCATTTCCGCGACCAGCAATCCTTTGGTCTCGTCGGTCATTGTTTTTGATCGAATGGAAACAGCGTTTCCGTCCAACGATTGAATAACAGGGTCGGCAAGGGGCTGTGTTTTAGTGGAAAAATCCTTGTACAACACGGCAAGCTCTTCCACAGATGGGCGTGTGCCTTCAAACTGCACTTCCAGCAAAGAACCGCCGCGGAAGTCAATGCCAAGTTGCAGGGGACCGGTTTTTGTCTGCTGCCAGTTTAATCCCATGAAGATGATGCCTGGGATGATCACAAGCAGGGAAATTAGAAAATAGAGATAACGATTTTTGATGATATTCATGGCGCGCTCCTAAAGACCGAACCAGCGCGGGTGTTCGGCGAGTTTAATTCTGTCCAACACAGTATGCAGGAATGTTCGTGTGACGATGATGGCAGTAAACAAACTGACCAAAACGCCCAATGCCAGTGTGACGGAAAAACCTTTCACCATGCTGGCTCCGAATGTGTTGCCGAAGATGAATAGAATGGCGCTGGTGATGAGCGTCGATGTATTTGAGTCGCGGATGGAAGACCAGGCGCGGCTCCAGGCAAGGTCAATTGCCTGACGTAAATTCCTTCCCGCCCGTAATTCTTCCTTGAGACGTTCAAAGATCAACACGTTTGCGTCTACCGCCATGCCAACGCTCAAGATGAAGCCGGCAATGCCTGGCAGGGTCAATGTCACTGGGATTAGCTTGAACAGCATCAAAGTGAACAACGCGTAACAGATCAAGGCAAGGTCGGCAATTACGCCTGGCATACGGTAGTTGAATGCCATGAATAATATAACGACAACCATGCCGATGATTCCAGCCTGCGTGCTTTTGCGAATACTTTCTTCACCGAGCGTCGCGCCAACGGTGCGGCTTTGCACAACCTTGATCGGAATTGGCAATGCGCCTGAGCGGAGTTGCACAGCCAGTGTTTGTGCTTCTTCCTGCGTGAAACTTCCAGTGATTACGCCTTCTCCGCTTGTGATGGGAGACTGAATGACTGGGGCAGAGATAACCTTCTTGTCAAGCACAATCGCTAGATATTGATTCGTGTGTGTGGTGGTGTATTCACCGAACAAATCAGTGGCATCCCCTTTCAGGCTGAATGCGATCTGATATTGTCCCGTTTCACTTCTTGCAACACTGGCGGTCTGCAATCCTGCTCCGGTCATCACCGTGTTGTAGATGATTTCTCCGGTTTCGGTGGTAGCCGCAGGGGATTCGATGCCAAAGTCTGTTTGAATGGTTGTTCCAGCGGCTACGGGCGTTGTTCCCATGTCCACGAATTCAAGCAAGGCAGTTTGTTTCAAGGCTGCCACTACTTCTTCAGGATTCGTAATACCGGGAAATTCTGCCACAATACGGCGGTCGCCTGCGGTTTGCATGGTGATCTCGCTCACGCCAAGGGCGTTTGCGCGATTTTGCAGGATGTTCTTGGCATTTGTAAGTTCTTCGGCAGAAACACTTGTGTCCGCCGGTACGTCTGCTTCGAGAAGCGCCTGTAATCCGCCGCGCAGGTCGAGTCCCAATTTAATGTTCACATCGCGATCCACGATCGGCGTGTTGTTAAAGGGGTTGTAAATGACAATGTTCTTGCTGAGGTCTATCCATAGCGAAAAGATTATGAGTAGAACTATTCCGATTAACCAACCATTTCGATTACGCATATTTCACTCCATCCACGAAAATGCCAGCCTTTGGCTGGCGCGGACGCCATTATACTCCGAATAAATGATTTACGGGTATATCCATTTTTTGAATAATTTCGTTAAATTGCAGCCGCAATGCTCTTCTGCCTTTGCTTTTAATTTTTCGGGTGTGGCAATATCCCAGGCGTTGCTTTGTGTGTAGTCTTTCATGAAAGTATCAAAAATTTCCGAACCCATTTCATCGCGCAGGGCTTCAAAGAACAAGCCGCCGCGCCCATAGACGATGCCGCTGTATTCAGCATTGCTGTATTCTTTTACGGGCAAGCCGACGGGAATTTCTGTGTTGCCTATGTAAGCCCAGCGTCCTTCTAAATCCTGGCGAAACTCTCGGCTGCCCGCCTGCCCGTATTCATCTGTAAAATATTGGAGTGTGATAAATTGCGTGAGCGATTCGTCGAGCCAGGGGTCGTCTAACTGGTCGTTGCCAACTAAATTGTAAAACCATTGATGTCCTACTTCGTGCGCGACGGTTCCCTCCAAATAGCCTTGATTGGGCTGGACGATCGACTCGGTGATGGCGATCATGCCGGGGTATTCAATTCCCAAAGCATAGGTGGGCGTCGAGACAAAATCCAATTCGGTGTATGGATAGGGCGCATATCTTTTGCTGTAAATTTCCACTGCGCGTGCGGCAACATCCAATGCGGATTCTGCGCCTGCCTGCAAATAATCGCGTGTGTAAAACCTTAATGTGATTCCGTTTGATTCTTTTGTGAAGACTTCATAATCAGGACTCGCCGCCAGATAAAAATCACGTACGGGTCCCGCTTCATACGTAACCGTTTGCCTGTTCCGGTTATTCTCGTGGCTGATCTCACGCCCCGAGCCGACCAGAGTCACTCCCTTTGGCGCCTCTACTGTGACGATAAAGAAGGACATGTCGGCGTAAGTTACATCACCAGATTGCGGCGGAATTTCAGCATTCCAGCCTTCATCGTCGTAAACCGCAATCATGGGATAGGCGTGGGCGAGCGCGAGGACGTCATCGTAATAGGCTTGCACGCCATAATTTAATTCAATACTTTGCGGCACAGTCAGGCTGAAATCCATGTTCAGGGTGATGCTCTCTTTTGGCTTAAGCGGAGTTTTGAGCGGCACAGTCAACAGGCTGTCGTTGAGCGAATAATTTGGAATAATAATTTCGCCGTCCACGGCAACTTCATCCACGTGCATTTCGCCGCCGAGGATGTTGGCAAACAAACGGAGTTTTACTTCCTTCAAATCAACATCTTCGGCGTTGGTGTAAGTAACCGTTTCATTGCCTGTGATGTGATACAGGTCGTCGGCGATATTGAATTTGATTTCGTACATGCTGGCGTAGGGTAATTTGTCCAACACATTTTGATATTCGGGAGTGAGACCATCTTTGTAAATGGAGCGGTCTGTGGAAGATGGTTGAGTCGGGGTGGGCGGAATAGGCTTGGGCGTGGACTCAGCCCATTTTGTAATGAACAAGCATAGGGTTAGAGAAAGAAGCGTGCCTGAGAGGAGGAAAACATTTTTCATTGATAATTTTCCTTTAAGTAGTCCAATGCGTGGGCGAGGACTTCATCTGGATTTAAAAGATTTGTATCTATGATGATGTGAGCGTGTTCGCGGGCGTGAGAGAGGCGGCGTATTTGTTCTTCGTGGTCGGCGGGAATCCAGTTTAAGTTTCGGCGGGCAGTGGAGTTTTCGTACGAGCAGTCTAAAAAAATAAGAATATCAGGATTGGTGATGTGCTGCCACATGTATTTGACATAAGAATGTTCCTGCGCGATGTGCCGGCAGTGATAGCCCCGTTTTTCCAACCCTGCAATTAGCGTAGATTTTCCCGAACCGCATGGCCCGACGACGCCGATTAGAAATTTTTTCTCTTCGCCTTGAGTGGAACGGAGAGAAGCCGAGGCGTTACTCATTGGCGTGCATCAGGCGATGCAGTTCGTCGGGTCCGCCGAGCACAGCAAGTGTATCTCCCACGTGGACGATACTGCTGTCTGTTGGGTGCATTTCAGAATGATGGTCGTAGCGGAGCAGCACGACATTAAGATGATAGGTGTCTTCCACGTACCCGACAGTTTTGTTTGCGAAGGACGCTTCTTCCGAAACAATGACGCGCGCGAGGCTAAGCAATTGACCTTCGATGGAGATGGGGTTGGTCACATCTACGCCTGAGGCGGCGGCGGCAAAGACAGGCGCTGCCATTTCTGTGGCGCTCAATGCAATGAACCCAAATTGATCCTGGAGAGCGTGCGCGAAGTCTTCATCAAAAATGCGGATGACAACATTTATTTTCGGATTCATACTGCGGGCTTTGAGCGCAATTTGTAAATTCATTGCGTCGTTCTGGCTTGCCAGAATGATGGTGCGCGCCTCTTTGACATTGGCGGCTTCAAGTGATGATGGGCGCGTGGCGTCTTCATGAATAACAGGTATGCCGAGGTTGCGAACCACGCTCAACGTATCGGTATCTGCGTTGAATTCGATTGCGGCAATTTGTTCGCCTATTTCGTGCAATTTGAGCGCGACGCGGTAGCCGAGGTGTCCCAGCCCAACGAGGATGACGTGTTTATTTAATGTAGAGGCTACTGCCATTTCCCATTCCTTACTGCGCGCGCGGCGATTGAAAAGCAGGCTTCCGAAATCTGCCAATCCCTGCGCGAGCATAACGATGCCAACAACGGGCATTAAGAAGTGAAATAATTGTAAAACAATGTGGTGCGGAAAATCTCGATTTGGCGGTTGTAAAAACGTAACAGTGAGGACGATGTAAATGGATTCGATAAGGCTGTCAACGGGTTCGTTGAGAAGATTTGACAGAAAATAAAAAAGCACGCCGCCGCCAAGAATTGCAATGGAGAACCATAATAATGCAGAGCGGAACTCGCCCAGCAAAATGGTTGTATCGCGGATCGATGCCCGCAGGTGCTGCCAGCGATGTTTGCGTGTGCCTGCCTGATGTTTAGCCATTGATGGGAAGCCTGACAGTCATTCGTCTTACATCGTCGCCCGCGCGTGCGGAAACTTTCAAGACCAGCACGCTGATGTCGTCTGCGGGGCGGTTGTCATCAAGACTGACTGCGTGCGCGAGGAGCGCGTCTGCCAATTGCTGCGGAGCAGGATCCTGGTCTTCCATGATTGAGCGGATGGTTTCACTCACGTTCATGGGTTGACCACGCCGTTCGCCTGCGTGACTGATGCCGTCGGTGAAGATTACAATGGTAAGCCCAACTTCAAGCCCAAGTTCGGTAATGACGGGGCGCACATTGCGCGACGTTCCAAGTGAAATGCTGTTTTCACTATGTGAGTCGATATGTTCGCCACGGCAGATGAAGACAGGTACGGGGTTGTTGCGTGTAAGCACAATGGTCTTGCTGTGCAAATCTATTGATGCAATATTGAGTGTGCAGGTTACTTTGCCCGCCTTGTCTGCAAACAATGCGTCTGATGCGGCGCGCGCGGCGGCGCCATCGCGCACACCGTCAGCCAGCAAGCCGATCACTTTTCGCACGACCAGTTGCGAAACGGCTTTCGCGCCGCGTCCGCTGGTTTGACCATCCGCTAGTACAACGGAAAGTCCGCCAGTGGGGCGTTCCACGACTTCGAGCGTATCTCCGCTTTCAGAGACCGCATATTTGTTGATCTTGGCGACGGCAATTTGAATTTCCATGTGATGATTTTACTATGTCTTTGAGATTAAGTTTGCATTTTTGTGAATTGAATCCGGTTTGTGAATTTGCTACAATGCTCCTAATATTTGTTGACGAACGATAACTGCCAACAATATAATTCATA